>Ga0208544_10001078_pt1 | contig 19439 bp, 14 predicted proteins | sample DEB08_DNA_9_FD_184526 | JGI IMG/M metagenome (GOLD analysis project Ga0208544, IMG submission 184526) | Aqueous microbial communities from the Delaware River and Bay under freshwater to marine salinity gradient to study organic matter... | ecosystem: Environmental > Aquatic > Marine > Coastal ... | reverse complement strand
GGGCATCGTCGACATCTATGCGGCCTCCACACAAAACTCTGCGGGCGGTGCCCCATATCTGAACGTGCTGGACTATGCCTATATGTTCCCGACACGGGCGTCACAGTACCACTTCCTCTACAGCCCCAAATCACAGCGCATCCTGCGTGACCCGCTGGAGAAGAACCACGGCCTGAAATTCTTGTTCTCGCATTGCGAATTGCGCGGCATTCAGCTGGGTCTGGGCTGGCAGGACAAACCGACAGTCACATCTGTTGAGCAATTGTTCGGCACCAAGAACCGCGTCACCGGCACACAGCTTGGCCGTATTGCGATGCAGGCTCTGAACCTGAACCCCGTTCCGATCGCATGGGAAGAAACCCTTGATGGTCTCAAGCAGGGCCTGATTGATGGTGCGGAAACATGGGCCTCTGCGGTGGCCTATGCGAACATGTCCCCGGTCGTGTCACAATCCGTCGACCTGGAATTCTTCTGCGGGACCGAACATACGTCAATGTCCGCTTCTGTCTTTGACAGCCTCGGTGGCGAACTTCAGGATGCTGTGAACGAATCCAGCTATTGGGCACAAACCCATGTTCAGGCCGCAAACGAAGCCGCGCTGGTCAAGACCGTCGGCTATTCCGACCCACAGCTGCCGAACACCATCTTTGCCCGCGACAATGTTCGCATGGCATTCCTGTCAGACGCCGAAAAGCGCAAGGCCGAAGAAATGTGTTCACCCGAATTCCAGCCACAGCTCTGGGAGCAGTGGCGCGAGCGGATCAACGGCTGGGCCGGTGGCATCGACACCTATCAGGAAATCTACAACATCGCGCGCGAAATCCCGAAAGAGACTTTGCCAGAGAACGTAGAGCCTCGCCGCTGGTGGAAAGGCTAATCGCCTGAAAAAACGGAGGGCCAGTCGGACGAGGAGGTCTGACTGGCCCTTTTCTAATTGCGGTACAGGTGGCTATCTGTAACCGTCACTTTGGGGGGAGAGGGCAATGTCAATTTTGTCTGATATGGGTACCATCATCCATACCATGACCGTGGGTGAGGTGGATTTTTCATCCGTCCGTGCATTCCGATCAAATGCCGCATGGTATGTATTCGGGCCGCTGACAGCGATCGGCGCGGTTTTGGTTCTATACATCTATAAACTGGTGCCATGGCTTGATCGCCATCTTGAGCGATCTATCGTGGTCTATACATATATCGTGATCGCCGGGATCATCTTTGTCGGTGTCTTGCAGCGCTTTATTCCGTTCCTGCCGGCCCAGCCGCCCTGGTCGACAACACTGCCGCCCATGCTCTTTATGATCATGGCCTGGTTCGGCTGTTCGTTTAACGTCCGGCTGCGTACGCATCTGAGTTTCAGTGAATTCCGCACGCAGTTTTCACCGAAATGGCAGATGGTCATGCTCTGGATGGATGCGATCTTGTGGTTTGTCTTCTGCGTGATCGTGGTGACGACAACAGCACGGGTTACCGCGAATGCGGTGTCGAACTTTATGATCGTGCCGGGCACCAATGGATTGATGCAGTGGTGGTTCATCATCACCGTACCCTTGGCGTTCATTCTCATGGCGGGCCGTGTTCTGGAAAACCTTATTGAGGATGTTCAAAAATATCGCAGGGGCGCGCCCTTGATTGAGCAGGCTGTCATCGGGGGGGATGTGTGATGACTGACGGTACGTGGATTACCTTGATATCGCTGGCGGTTACGATGCTGTTCATGCTCGGCACGCCGGTACTTTTGGTCATTGTCTATTGGGTCATTGGCTGTTCCTTTGTCATGGGCCTGACCTTGGACAACATCGGCAACGAGCTGTTGAATGTGTTCAACAAGGGTTTTGCCCTTTTGGCGATGCCCCTGTTCATTCTGACCGGGGATTTGATCAACAAATCCGGCATCGCCCGACGATTATCGGATTTTGCCTATGCCTGTCTGGGCTGGCTGCGGGGCGGTCTGGCCATGGCGGCCATCGGCGCTTGCGGTTTGTTTGCCGCGATCTCTGGCTCCAATTCGGCGACCACGGCAACCATCGGGTCAATGCTGCATCCTGAAATGGTCAAAGGCGGCTATGATGAGCGGTTCAGTGCGGCCACGGCAGCGGCAGGCGGTACTGTGGGGATCATCATCCCGCCCTCCATCATCTTTATCGTGTACGGGTTCCTGATGAACCTGCCGATCTCTGATCTGTTCGTCGCGGGCATCGTGCCCGGCGTGCTGATGGTTCTGGCCATGATGATCACCTGCTTCATCATCTGTTCGGTCAACAAATGGGGCTATCTGATCAAGCTGGAACTGAGCCGCGTGATCAAGACCGCCGTGGGCGCTTGGCTGGGTTTCTTTGCCATTGGTCTGGTGCTTTGGGGTATTTATACGGGCAAATTCTCGCCCACAGAGGCCGCAGGCGTCACCGTGGGCTTTTGTGTGATCGTTGGCATGCTGTCTTATCCGATCAACAAGTCCGTCGGTCTGGATGCAGAAACCCCGATCGCGGAAAAATCGGTTGCGTCCATGCTGGTCGTGGAAGGGTTCCGGCTGGTTGATCTGCCATCCATCGTTGTCCGTTCGGCACAGATCACCGGTATCCTGGCACCGCTGATCGCGGTTTCGGTGGTGATGCAGCAAATCATGTCGCTGCTGGGTGCGCAGGAAACCATCGGAAATTTTGTGACTGGAATGGGGGGGTATTACCCTGTGCTGTTCACCTGCATGGCGATCGTATTCGTGGCAGGCATGGTGCTGGAATCCCTGCCGGTCACGATCATTCTGGCCCCTATTCTGGCCCCAATCGCGGCTTCTGTCGGGGTTGACCCGATCCAGTTTGCAGTGATCTTTTTGGTTGGTGCATCCATCGGCTTCATCACGCCGCCTTATGGATTGAACCTTTATGTTGCATCGGGGGTCACGGGCGTCCCGTACTTCCGCCTGCTACGGTACAGCACGGCCTATCTCATCTCTCTGATCTGTATCTGGGTTCTGATCGCGCTGCTGCCAGACCTGTCCTTGATGCTGCTGCCCGCAAGATAGCGCGGGCAGGCACGCAGGGACGATAAGGATAAAAAAGGGCCGCTGAACAGCGGCCCTTTTTCTATTGAGGTCATTCTCGAGAAACCTGCCCCTTGGCCTTTGCTGCAAACAACGATTTCAGCGCCAGGGGTGTACCAGGTATTCAGATCGACGCTTTAGTCCTGCGGGATCACCCGCAGGCCCAGTTCCATCAACTGATCCGAGGTCGGGTCGCTGGGCGCATTCATCATCAAGTCTTCGGCACGCTGGTTCATCGGGAAGAGGATCACTTCGCGGATGTTCTGTTCGTTGGCCAGCAACATTACGATCCGGTCAATGCCCGCCGCACAGCCACCGTGGGGGGGCGCGCCGTATTGGAATGCATTGACCATGCCACCAAAGCGCTTGCGCACTTCTTCTTCGCCGTAGCCTGCGATCTCGAATGCCTTGAACATGATCTCTGGCTTGTGGTTCCGGATGGCCCCGGACACCAATTCATAGCCGTTACAGGCCAGATCATACTGATAGCCCAGCACCTCAAGTGGATCGCCCTGCAGCGCCTCCATCCCGCCCTGTGGCATTGAGAAAGGGTTGTGTTCAAAGTCGATCTTGCCGGTCTCTTCGTCCTTTTCATAGATCGGGAAATCTACGATCCAGGCAAAGGCAAAGCGGTCCTTGTCTGTCAGGCCCAGTTCATCGCCGATGACCGTACGGGCACGACCCGCGACACCTTCAAACGCCTTTGGTTTGCCACCAAGGAAGAAGGCCGCATCGCCCACATTCAAGCCCAATTGCAGGCGAATGGCCTCTGTCCGCTCTGGTCCGATGTTCTTGGCTAAGGGGCCGGCCGCTTCCATGCCGCCTTCAACCTCGCCAGATTTCAGCTTGGCCTGCGCCTCTTTTAGCGAAATACCCATCTCTTGCGCGACCGCATCCGCCGTCTTTTCACGCCAGAAGATATAGCCCATGCCGGGCAGACCTTCCTTTTGTGCGAAGGCATTCATCCGGTCGCAGAATTTGCGGCTGCCGCCCGTGGGTGCGGGAATGGCACGAATTTCGGTGCCTTCCTGCTCCAGCAGTTTTGCAAAGATGGCAAAGCCAGAGCCTGCAAAATGCTCAGACACGACCTGCATCTTGATCGGGTTGCGCAGGTCCGGCTTGTCAGAGCCATACCAAAGCGCGGCGTCCTTGTAGGAAATCTGTGGCCATTCCTGATCCACCTTACGGCCGCCGCCGAACTCTTCGAAAATGCCGCCAATCACTGGTTGGATCGTGTCGAACACATCTTGTTGGGTGACAAAAGACATCTCAAGGTCAAGCTGGTAGAAATCGGTGGGTGACCGGTCGGCCCGCGGATCCTCATCGCGGAAACAGGGGGCGATCTGGAAATATTTATCGAAACCGGACACCATCAACAGCTGTTTGAACTGTTGCGGGGCCTGCGGCAATGCATAGAACTTGCCAGGGTGCAGGCGCGACGGGACCAGAAAATCCCGGGCCCCTTCTGGCGAAGACGCCGTGATGATCGGCGTCTGGAATTCCTTGAAACTCTTGTCCCACATCCGTTTGCGGATCGAGCTGACGACATCAGACCGAAGCACCATATTTGCCTGCATCTTTTCGCGGCGCAGGTCGAGGTAGCGATAGCGCAGGCGGGTTTCCTCGGGGTATTCCTGTTCGCCGAACACCATCAATGGCAGTTCCGCCGCAGCACCCAGCACTTCCATGTCGCGGATAAAGACTTCAACCTCGCCCGTTGGGATCTTGGTGTTGATCAGGCTTTCGTCGCGGGCCTTTACCTCACCGTCAATGCGGATGCACCATTCAGAACGGACCTTTTCGACATCCTTGAACACGGGGCTGTCGGGGTCACACAGGACCTGCGTGATCCCGTAGTGATCACGAAGGTCAATGAACAAGATACCACCATGGTCGCGGACGCGGTGGACCCAACCAGAAAGACGAACAGCATCGCCTTTGTTGGAAATGTTCAGATCGGCGCAAGTATGGCTGCGATAGGCGTGCATATCGGGTCCCTTTCGAGGGCTGGAAAACTTGGCGCAGGTACACCTTTTGACAGCCCAGAAGTCAAGAGTTGTAGCGGCAAATGCGGCGCATTGAGGCGGAGTATCGCGGCAAAGGCCCAAGGGTGCCTGCACCTGACGGGTTTGCCCCTTTCCGCCCAAGGACGGCAGGCGGCAAATTCAGGGCTGTTTTGACTGCGCGATCACCTTGCGCCAATAGGCGGCGTATTTGGGAAAGCGCCAAGCGACATAGTGCTTGCGCTCTTGCAGCAGATCACCGTCTTTGCATTCCGCCAACAGCCATGGCTTGAACGGGCCGCCATCAAAGGTCATGCCGATCAGCGAGGGTTTGTCATAGACATTCAGGCCCAGACGGCTGCGCAGACGCGCAAGGGTCGCGCTGTAGGGGACCGCAAAACAGCGCCGGAAGCGCCCAAAGACGGACAGCGACACACCACGGGTTTTGCCATCAGCGGCCCAGCAAACCAGCAATTCATCCGTCCGCCATGCTTTGGCTTCCTGTCCTGCAAGCGTCTCACCTGCGATGACCCGGTCATAAAGGGTGCGAAATGCCTGGTAGATAAAAGTGAAGTCCCGCGGCGTGAACATCATGAAACTGGAGGTTCCGTAAAAGAAATGGCTCGGTCTTAGCCATTTGACAAAGGGCAGTATCTTCCAGGTCTGGATCATGTGGAAAGGAAGCACATAAAGCCCGGGGTTGCGGGCATGAATGTCAGCAAGCCTTTGAATGTCCCCCATGACCATCGTGTCCAGATCAAAGAAGAACGTCAGCACGTCGGGGTTCAGAACACCCGCGTGAAACAGCCCCGGCTTGAAGCGGCAGCCATCCATCAAGATATCCCAATCAAGATCCATTTCTGGATGCACAACGATCCGAATATCATGCTCAAAACGACGGTCGGGACGGTCGCTCAGGCAGACAAAATCAATCTGTAGCTGGGTATGTTCAAGAATGCTGGCAGCCAGACAATCAATATAGGCCTCACTATATCGATCCCCATAAAGGACAAACGCAACCTGCACGCGATTCACGACTGTTATTCCCCCTGACCTGCTTCAGTTAGAGCTTTCCCTGACGCCCTTACTTGCCGTCGCCCATCCGTTCGGATGACAATTTGGCGCGAAAAGCCTCGGCAAGATGTCCGATATGCTCTGCCAGATCGGATACTGCCAAATCAACATCTTTAACGCGAATTGCTTCGATTACTTGATGATGCTCGCGCAAAGAGCGATCTGTGTTTTCGGTCATGATCGTGAACAGGTGGGTGCGCAGCGCCTTGAGCGGCGAAATCGTGAGGTTGTAGGATTTGGACAGGCTGCGGTTTGCGGCACCATCAATGATCGCATTGTGAAACTGGTTATCGGCCAGCGTGTAGCCGTGCGGGTCATCCGCCGCCAATGCAGTTTGCATCGCAGCACAGGATTTCTCCAGTTGTTCAACCAGGCCCTGATAATTGCGTGCAACCCCCAGGCGCAGGGCTGCTGTTTCCAGAATGGCACGGTGCTCGCATAATTCGTCAACCACGGGCAAATCTGGCGTAAAGACAAAGGAGCCCCGCTTTGGTGAGATCATCACCAATCCTTCCGATTGCAAAGCGGCCAAAGCATCGCGCACCGGTGAGCGGCTGACCCCCAAGGTGTCGGCAAGTCGCTGTTCGGACAATTTCGACCCCAGCGGCAACTCTCCTGACACAATGGCAAAGCGGATTTTCTCCGCGGTGACTTCCATCAGCGACTTTGGGTGTTCAACAGGTTGCAATGGCGCTGCTCCTTTGGTGCCACAGGATCGTTATTGGCATGATAGTCGATGTCAAACTGACATGGTAGATGTGACTTGACGTAGAAACTACCATGGTGAATGGTAGTTTTGTCAGATCACCACCGATGGAGACCAAGCTTGACCGCACTGATACCGAATAAGGATGCCAGCCACATGACCGACGGGTTGCGGGCGATTGTTGGCGCGGCGCATGTCCTGACCCTTGCGGGCGATGTTTCAGCCTACCTTGAGGACTGGACCGGTCAGTACAGTGCAGCGGCGCTGGCGGTGGTGCGGCCCGGATCCACGGCTGAGGTCGCGGAGGTGGTCAAGCTGTGCAACACCTACGGCATAGCGATCGTACCGCAGGGCGGGCGCACCGGTCTGTGCGGCGGCGGCGTTCCCATTTCGGATCAACTGTCTATCGTTGTCTCCCTTACCCGGATGAACGCGGTGCGATCGCTTGACGTGGCAGGCCGGACTGCGGTGGTTGAGGCCGGGGTTGTGCTTGAGACGCTTCATTCCACGGCATTGGAGCATGGGCTGATCTTTCCGCTCATGTTTGGCGCGAAGGGCAGCTGCACAATTGGCGGCAACCTTTCGACCAACGCAGGTGGGTCCAATGTTGTCCGCTATGGCACCACGCGCGAGCTGTGCCTGGGCATCGAGGCCGTGATGCCGGACGGGTCGGTGATCAACGCCCTGACCGGCCTGCGCAAGGACAACACGGGCTATGACCTCAAGGATTTGCTGATCGGCGCTGAAGGTACGCTGGGCATCATCACTGCAGCGGTCGTCAAACTCTTTGCTGCACCACGCGCCATTTCGACCGCTTTTCTCTCTGTCGTCTCTTTGGATGCCGCGATTGAGGTTCTGAACAGGCTGCAGGATTTCACCGGCGGCGGTGTCGAGGCGTTCGAGTATATGCCGCAACCTGCTGTGGACGTTATTTGCAAGGTGTTCCCCAACACCCGTCGCCCGCTGGATGGTGAAGTTGGAACTGGCATTCTGGTTGAGGTCACATCATCGCGCCCGCAAGACGCCGAAGAATTGGAAGACGGCAGCATCCGCTTGGAGGCTGGGGTGATGGAACTGCTGAGCGTCTTGATGGAGGAAGGGCTGGTGCTGGATGCCATGCTGGCCCAGTCGGTGCAGCAACGCAATGAATTGTGGAAAATGCGCGAGCTGATCCTTGAGGCAATCACCGCCTCCGGGCCGGCCTATCATCTGGATATATCGCTTCCGCTGGCTCAGATCGCCCCTTTTGTCGACGCGATGGACCCGGCAATGGCCCATCTTGGCCTTCAGCCGTTGACCGTCGGCCATCTTGGCGACGGAAACCTGCACTATGCTTTGTCCGCCGCCGAAGGCCACATCTGGGAGACCTTGCCGCTAGAGACAGCCAAGGAGCTGGTTTTTGAAAAACTGGTCGCATTGAACGGATCATTCAGCGCCGAACACGGCATTGGGCAAAGCAAACTATCCGTCATGAGCGCCTTGAAAGAGCCCGCGCAGCTGGCGGTGATGCGCGACATAAAAAGGGCGTTGGATCCGCAAAACCTGATGAATCCGGGGAAACTTGTCCCGCGCGCATGAACGAAATCCTGCGTGGCCGCGCAGGCAAACCAAAGTCATCACTGGGAGGAAACGAAATGATGAACTTCACGCAAGCATTCAAGACTGGCGGATATGCTGCCATGATCGCTTTGATGGGTGCAGTGGGATCTGCCTCGGCAGAGTCCCTGTTCGACGGCTGCCCGTCTGGCCCGATCATCCAGCGCTTTATCGAATTTGGCCAAACCGGGCAGATGCCAAAGGATCTGGGCAAATGGCTGAACACCCCTGCCGATCAATATGTCGAGCCTTGGAAACCCTTCGACAACGTCGATTATGTCGGCGTCTGCTGGGTTTCGGCATGGTTGGTGCATACGGACGACGGCGTGGTTCTGATCGACACGCTGTATGGCCCGTTTCAAAAGATGATTGTTGAGAACATCGAAAAGACCGGGACCGATCTGGCAGACATCAAATACGTGATGATGACACATGGGCATTTCGACCATGTCGGCGGTGCCGCATCTCTCAAGCCGCTGTTGCCCAACGCAAAATTCGTGATGACGCAAGGCGGCTGGGACGAAGCCGTTGAATCAGCCGCGCAATCCCAAGGCGGCCCAAGGGCGTGGAACATGATCGCGCCTGAGATCACCGTTGCCGATGGTGATCAGATCACGGTTGGCGGCAATACGTTCCAGGTGATCGAAACCCCCGGCCACACATGGGGGACCGCATCCTACATGTATGACGTGCATGATGGCGACAACACCTACCGCGCCATCACCATCGGTGGCCTTGGGCTGAACGCCATTGAGGGGCCTCCGCAGGTCGAAGCCTATATCGCAAGCGTTGACCGAGTGCGTAAATTGGTCGAGGCTCAGGAGATGCCCATTGAGGTCCATCTTACAACACATGGTTTTTCGGCCGGTCTTGATGAAAACCGGCAAAAACATGCGGCCCGCAAGGTCGGCGAACCAAATGTCTTTGTCGACCCGCAAGCGCTGCTCAATCAGGTTGCAGGCCTGCGCGAACGGGCCGTGAAAAGACTGGAAATCGAAAACGCCAAAAAATGAAACCAATGTGAAATTCCAGGGAGGAAACACAATGAAACTGACGACGAAACTTTTCGCCTTAGCGGCGAGCGCCATGATCGCCTTTGCGGCCCCCGCAAGCGCGGAGGACTGGGCACCTGACGGGCCACTGACCATCCAGATCGGATTTGGTGCCGGCGGGTCCACGGACACGATGGGCCGTATCCTTGGCAAGGTCATGGCCGACAACACGGGCTGGAACATCATCGTCGAGAACAAGCCCGGCGGTGGCGGTGTGGCCATGTTCACAGGCCTGTCCCAGATGCCCGCAAACGGCAAGACAATCGGCATGGGCGTCAGTATTCCCGTTCTGGTCCAGCTGGTTCAGCGCGGTGATCAACTGCCCTTTGACCAAGACAGCTTTGACTACCTTGGCACAATTGCCAAGGCAGAGCTGGCACTGGTTGCAGGCAAGGACGCGCCCTTTGACGATCTGGAAGGCATGATCGCCTACGCCAAAGAGCAAGGGCAGATGCCCGTGGCAACAATGGCACCGCCGCAGGTCTTGATGATGAATGCGACCAGCCGCACCAAGGACGCCGAATTCAACCTCGTCACAGCCGATGGCGGTGCAGAGGTCATGAAGCTGATCCTTGGGGGTCAGGTCTTGGCGGGCTTTGCCTCGGGCGAGCATTTTCCCTACCTGGAATCGGGCGACATGAAGGTCATTGCAAGCGCCAACCAGTCACGGCTGAGCTATGCGCCCGACGTGAAGACCTTTGTCGAGAACGGCGTGGATGCCTTTGTCGATCCGGTCTTTTTTCTTGCCATGACCAAAGGCACGGATCCTGCCGCAGTTGCCGCGATTGCCAAGGCTATGGATGAGGCCGTCAAGTCCGATGAAATCGCTGAAATCGTGATGAATGCGGTCAAGGGCAAGCCCATCAACATGGGCCCCGAAGGGACGCACCAAATGATGATTGATGGCCTCAGCGCCGCCAAGGTTCTGTTTGCCAAGTAAACGATCAAAAGACCAAAGCGCCCTGTTGCCCTTGTCGGCGACGGGGCGCTCCACGGCTCGGGGAGGGGCAACCATGACCATCAGCGCAGATCGCATGTCCGGTGCATTCTTTTGTCTATTCGGACTGGCGATGTATTTTCTTGTAATTCCCGTTTACGTCGAAACGGCAGAGGGCGGCAGCCTATCGCCGAAAACGCTTCCCAACATCATCTCGATCATCATCGCCATCAGCGGCGGTTTTTTGGTGATCAAACCGACAGCCCAGCAGATGCGTGATCCGCGAAAGATGGCCATTACAGGTCTTTACGCCGCACTGCTGGCCGCAGGCATCTACGCGATGTCCTGGTTCGGTTTCGAATACGTCGCGCCGGTACTTGCCCTGGCTATCATGTGGATGATCGGCGAACGCAGACCCCTTTGGCTGGTCAGCGGTGTCGTAATCATGCCCGCCGCAATCTGGTTTGCCGTGACCCAGCTACTTGGGCGCGGATTGCCATGAAGGATATCTATCATGGTTGATCTCTCAATTATTCTGGCAGGTTTTTCAGACGCATTTTCGCTCTATAATCTTCTGTTTGTGCTATTCGGTGTGGTGCTGGGACAATTCGTCGGTGCAGTGCCTGGCATTGGCCCGATTATGGCCATGGCCATCGCCATTCCGTTTACCTTCGGTCTTGATCCTCTGCCGGCCATTGCCTTTTTGGTAGGCGTGAACAAGGGCGGGCTGGTAGGCGGTGCCGTGCCTGCCGTGCTCATGAATACCCCGGGCACCCCGGATGCAGCCGCAACCGCACTCGATGGATACCCCCTTGCCAAGCAGGGCAAGCCACTAAAGGCGACCAAGATGGCGCTGTTTTCTTCTGTCACGGGTGACACCTTTAGCGATATTGTCCTGATCACCGTTTCAGCCCCTTTGGCGATACTGGCGCTCAAGATGGGGCCTATCGAAATTGTCGCACTGATGATTTTCGCCTTCTCAATCCTGGCGGGGTTGATTGGCAATTCCCTGACCAAAGGGATCATCGCCGCTGCTTTGGGGATGCTTGCTGCCTCCATTGGAACGGATCCTGAAAATTTCACCCCGCGATTGATCTTTGGCTATTGGGATCTTTTCAACGGGCTGCCCCTGCCCTCCGTGGCAATCGGGCTGCTTGCTATCTCGGAAATACTGCACCGATTGTCGGTGGCGCATGGCAGCGTCGGGGCCGCGATCATCATCAAGGATACCGGCAATCCAGACGACCGGCGCGTGACGTGGGTCGAATATTGGAGTTGTCGCTATACCATGCTGCGCGGCGCGGTCATCGGAACTGTGCTGGGGGCACTGCCCGGCATCGGCTCAACTGCGGCTGCCTTTATGTCCTATGCCATGACCAAGGCCGGATCGAAAAACCCACAAAGTTTTGGCAAGGGCAACCTGCATGGCATTGCCGCCGCAGAATCCGCCAATTCGGCAGTGGTCGGGGCGAACCTGATACCGTTGCTCACCCTTGGCATTCCGGGCAGTGTGGGGGCCGCTTTGATCATCAGCGCCTTCATGATCCATGGCATGCAGCCAGGCCCGCTGCTGTTTGAGACCCAAGGCCGCCTGGTCTATGGCCTGTTCGGTGCGATGCTCATGGCCAATTTCATCAATCTTTGGGTAGGTCAGCTTGGCCTGAGGTTCTGGATCAAGGTCGTCTCGGCCCCGGAATCAATCATTTTCTCCTCTGCCCTGCTGCTGTGTTTTGTTGGCGTGTCCATGGCGACCAGCGGGTTGTTCGGCGTATCGATCATGCTGATCTTTGCTGTTCTGGGATATGTTATGGCCAGCTTTGGTTATTCGCTGGTGATCTTTATCATCGCGTTCTTTCTGGGTCCGCGTTTTGAAAAATCTATCGCGCAATCGCTATCCTTGACCAATGGTGATCTTACGCAGGTTTTGAAAAGCCCCGTCGCCGCGGCGCTGCTGATCCTCTCTGTGATCTCGGTTATCTGGTTCCTGCGCAAAAATGTGCGTGAGGAAGACGCGTAAATCGTGCCAGGTCTGGCTGCTGCCAAATTGTGCACGTTACTCCACCTGGCGTTCTCGCGCTTACGATCCGCTCATTGCAGCACCCTTTCGGCCAAAGGCTGAGGAACTTTGCCGGCTCGCGACTGACATGCATGGTGGTCAGCGGCAATGGGATCGAACTGACCTCGAATGCCATCCTAAGATGGCAGGAGAAACGCAAGGTCGAGAGGCGCCATTTCGCGCAAGGCAAGCCGATGCAGAACGGCTTTGTTCAGTCATTTAACGGCGGCATGCGCGATGACCTGTTGACTGAGCACCTTGTTCGACAGCCTGCGCCATGCCCGCATTCTGATGGCGGCAGGGCGCGACGACTTCAACCATCACAGCCCGCATTCAAGCCTCGCTGGCCTGACATTGTAAGAATATGCTAACCCGTCAATCGAAAACCAAAACCTGAACCACCCATTATTTGCCAGAGACGCAGAAGTAAGGTTACTGGGTCATTGAAAATGAATAAGTGTGGAAACAGTTGTGCACCTGAAGCGCGCGAGCGAGATGTGCGGATGGTTTTCGCGCCTCAGGGCCATTTTGACAGCCAGTCAGCGGCCATCTAATCGATTGCGCCCAAGATCGGTTGTGGGCCTGATACGCTTAGGGCGTGGGTTCAACGCACTGAGACTGACAGCGGTCGACGTGATGGTGTGACGACCGCCGAACGTGACCGGATCAAAGCCTTGAAATGGGTCGACTGGTTCAATAACCGGCGACTGCTTGAACCAGTCGGATACATCACACCAACTGAAGCAGAGGAGGCATTCTATGCAAAGCTGAGATGGCGATCTTCGAATACATCAACGGCTTCTACAATCCACGCCGCCGCCACTCAGCACTCGACTGCAAAAGCCCGGTCGCCTTCGAACGGAAAGTGGCTTAAACGAGCACTGGGAGCGGCACAAATACGCGAAAGCTCCAATGGCCTGCCGCCTCTCGGGGGCCATCACCACTCTCGACGTCCCAAAACATCTGCCCGACAGACAGTTTGTCTGCCTTTGCGCGTTCAAAAACGTTGTTGTTGGGATGATGACACCGGTCTTCTTTATTGCAGCGACCTGTCGATGGCCCCGGCCAGCTTTTGCACCAGTTCATCGATCTGGTCGTCGCTGATAATAAAGGGTGGTGCCAACAGGACATGGTCACCAGATTGGCCATCAATGGTGCCGCTCATCGGATAACAGATCATACCGGCTTCGAATGCGGCCATCTTGACCTTTGCTGCGATCTTGCGTGATGGATCGAATGGCGCTTTTGTTTCGCGGTCAGCGACCAGCTCAACACCTTGGAACAATCCACGCCCGCGAATATCGCCAACGTTTGGATGTTGGCCGAATTGAGCCTGCAAAGCTGCCATCAACTTATCGCCTTGCGTTTTCACACGGGGGATCAATTTGCGATCCAGCATCGCGTTGACAACTGCAACGCCAGCCGCCGCAGCAGTGGGATGCCCCAAGTAGGTATGACCATGCTGGAAAAAGCCCGACCCATTCTGAATCGTTTCATATATTTCGCGACTACAAAGCATTGCACCGATTGGTTGATATCCAGCGCCCAAACCCTTGGCGATACAAAGTATGTCAGGTGAAACACCGTCCTGTTCGCAGGCAAACAGCGTACCGGTACGTCCCATGCCGCACATGACCTCATCAAGGATCAGCAAGATGCCATATTGATCACAGATTTCGCGGATGCGTTTGAAATACCCAGGTGCTGGGGTGAGCGCACCAACAGTCGCTCCGACGACTGGTTCGGCGGCAAAGGCCATGACGTTTTCGGGACCAACCCTCAATATTTCTTCTTCGAGCAGATTAGCTGCCCGCAGCCCATATTCCTGCACCGTTTCATCATCGCGTTTGAGGCGATAGGCATAGCAGGGGTCAATATGGCTCATGTCTATGAGCAATGGGCCAAACTGCGCGCGTCGCCACGCGTTTCCGCCAGCCGATAAAGCGCCCATTGTATTTCCGTGATAGCTTTGTTTACGGGCGATCAGGCGGCCGCGCTTGGGTTCGCCTTTCTCTACGAAATACTGGCGCGCCAGCTTAAGCGCCGCTTCCATGGCCTCCGATCCACCAGAGACAAGGTAAACACGGTCCAAATCGCCAGGCGCGTTGTCGATCAGCAAATCTGCTAGTATTTCAGCCGGTTCTGATGTGAAAAAGCCGGTGTGTGCATATGCCAATTTGTCCAACTGGGCCTTCACCGCGTCGATGACAGTCTGATCCCCGTGACCCAAACACGACACGGCCGCACCGCCCGATGCATCCAAATATTGTTTGCCCGTCTCATCATAGAGATAGCATCCATCGCCACGGGTGGCGACGGGTGGTAACTGCTTGGTATGACGCGGAAAAATATGTGACATCTGCATATCCTTATGCTGCGCTGGGGCCTTGTGGGGTTACATGGACATAACGAAGACGCAGCATCAGCACATCAAGGTGCTGCATCAGACCTGCAACATCAGGGTGACGTGCGTTTTCGCATAATTGCCGATCTGCGACTGCGAAACGTGTCATGGGTTCATCTGTGCATCGGCAAAGCTGGGATGGCCCGAAGTGTCCTCATGATCTTTGCTTTTGGCAACCTTTAGCTTCTGACCACGAGCACTGAAACAGGCGATCTGCGCACGACGCGGTCAGCATTCGAACCGATCAGGAACTCGCGAACGCGGTCGGGTTTGTGCGATGCCATAACCACCAGATCACATTTGATTTCTTCGATCGTCTCAAGAACCTGCTTATGGATTTGTCCGAAGGCGAGGTGCTGTTTGACTTCCACATCTTCGGGGACCTCGCTCTTGACCAGATCATTCAGTGCTTGGCTTGCCGCAGAGATGGCTTGTTTCTCAAAATCCTGCGGAAAGAACCCCTCTACAAGGGCGCTGCCCATATCAGGAACAACTGACATGATATGGAGCTTTGATTTTGAGGCGCGAGCGAACTCAATTGCTTGAGGCAGCGCTTTTTTCCAAGACGCGGGGTGGTTCAGGTCAACAGTCAATAAGACGCAGTTGAACATGATCTATCCTTTCTAAGCTTCGGACGGTTTGCGAACGGCCTGGCCATTGCGAGCCCGTTGCAGAAAGACGACCAGGGCCAGCAACAAAAGGGCAGGCAGGAACATCAGGTACTTTGTTGGCTGCGCCACCGGACGCAAAACGCGGAGTACTTTCTGATCCCAGTCCAGTCCGGCAGTTTCAGCCGCACTTCCAAAACTGACGTCGTCGATTATCAACATGCCCCCTTCGTCGCGGAACATTAGGCCTGCGTTTTCAAGGCGTTCTTCGCCTGTTGCGCCGTCCTCGATTGTCAGAACCGCTACGAATTCTATTGGGTCACCCAGATCGTTTACTCCCGACACACGCAGGCGCAAATCTTCACCTACTGGTGTTGCCAGGGCTGCTGCCGCAATCTCTGTTGGATTCTCCTCACTGTAGGGCGGATAGACCATATCCATCCAAAACCCTGGACGGAAAAGCGTGAAAGCGATCAAAAGCAGCGCTAGCGTTTCATAGATGCGGTTCTTGGCCAAGAACCAGCCCTGTGTAGCAGCCGCGAAAAGAAGCATTGCGATTGTCGCGACAATGAAGACGAAGACACCCTGACCCCATGTTACATCAATCAACAACAGTTCCGTGTTGAAGATAAACAGGAAGGGAAGGGCAGCCGTTCTCAAACTATAGAAGAACGCGACCACACCCGTCTTGATCGGGTCGCCCCCCGACACAGCAGCCGCGGCAAAACTGGCGAGACCGACAGGCGGTGTCACATCGGCCATGATCCCGAAGTAGAAAACAAACAGGTGCACCGCGATCAAGGGCACGATCAGCCCGTTCTGCTGGCCCAGCGTGACGATGACCGGGGCAAGCAAAGCCGAAACCACGATATAGTTTGCCGTCGTCGGCAGGCCCATCCCAAGGATCAGGGAAAGGATCGCTGTCAACAACAAGATGGCGAGGATATTACCACCCGACAAAACCTCGACCACATCAGCCAAAGCTGAGCCGACGCCGGTTTGGCTGACTGCGCCTACGATGATACCCGCAGTTGCCGTTGCGATGCCGATACCGATCATATTCCGCGCGCCGGTTTCAAGCCCATCGATCAGGTCTTTGCCCCCTTGCATCACTGCGGCACCCAGCGCGCTATCGCCCCGCATAAGGGCCGTCAGGGGGCGTTGGGTGATAAGGATGAACACCATATATGCAGTTGCCCAGAAAGCGGACAAACCCGGTGACAAGCGATCCACCATCAGCGCCCAGACCAGGACGACAACAGGCAAGATGAAGTGCAGACCGGACCTGATTGTTGGGCCTGGCAATGGCAATGTGGTCACAGGCGCGTTCGGATCATCCAGCTCCAGCGGTGCCTCTTTCGAAGAGACATAAAGCAAGCCGACATAGACTGCTGAAAGGAACACGAAAATGATGTAGCCTGCCGAATTTGGGAACGCCGGGCGTATCCAGCCCATTCCATAGTAGACAAGGAATGAGATCGCGCAGATCGCGGCGATGGTAAATGCGATGCCGATCAGGCGCTGCACAATTGGCTTGGGCGTGTAGGCGCGCGGCAGACCCTCCATGCCGGCTTTCAGCGCTTCAAGGTGTACGATGTAGACCAGAGCGATGTAGGAAATAACCGCTGGCAGGAACGCATGTTTCACCACATCAAAGTAGGGGATGCCCACGTATTCGACCATCAGGAAAGCTGCGGCACCCATGACAGGCGGCATGATCTGGCCATTTACCGATGATGCTACTTCGACGGCTCCGGCCTTTTCGGAGGAAAAGCCAACCTTTTTCATCAAAGGAATAGTGAACGTACCGGTTGTGACCACATTGGCGATGGACGAGCCCGAGATGAGCCCTGTCATTGCCGAGGACACAACCGCCGCTTTTGCCGGCCCGCCCTTCATGTGACCCATCAGGCTAAAGGCAACCTGAATAAAATAATTGCCTGCACCGGCTCGATCCAGAAGCGATCCGAACAGCACGAAAAGAAAGACGAAGGATGTGGACACACCAAGGGCAATGCCAAATACACCCTCGGTCGTGATCCATTGATGGTTCACAATCTCGGACAGGCTATTCCCTTTGTGTGCGATAATGCTTGGCATGTTTGGGCCAAGGACAGTGTAAACTAGAAATAAGGAAGCCACGATCATCAGCGCAGGCCCTAGCGCGCGACGGGTCGCTTCAAGCAGCAGCATGATGCCAATGACCGCGACAACAAAATCCTGCAAGATCGGCGCACCGACCCTGCCTGCGATATCACGGTAAAAGACAAAGAGATAAAGCGCAGCGAGCGCCCCCACGATTGCCAGCGCCCATTCCCAGGCGGGCACACGGTCTTTGGGAGAACCAAGAACAACAGCTGCGACCACTGCGATCGCCACCAGCGGAATCCACCATGTGATGGTGCCGTCTTTGGCCCCAATCATAAACAGAAACGCCAGAACGACCGGCACAGTTATACCAAGCCCTATCTGGAACTTTGTGCGCGTCGCGGGAAAGGCTGCAAATGCAAGGAAGATGGCAAAGGCTAGGTGAATCGAACGGCTTTCGGTGTCGTTGAAAACCCCCCAGCCAACGATGAATGGAATAGGCGAAGCGATCCAGAGCTGAAAAAGCGACCAAGCCAAGGCCACGCAGGTAAGAAAGATACCAACCGTTCCGGCCGCGCCACGGCCGCCGGTATCAGAGGATGCCACCAGGGCGTCTAGCTCTTCCTGGCTCAGACCACCGCGGCCTGCATTCGCCTGCTCTGCGGCTACTTTCTGTCGATTTGGATTGTCTGACATCAATTCCCCCTGTGGCCTTTATCAGGCACGACTTCCCAGCAATGGTTTCCGGTGCGGCAGGGCTGACCTGCCACACCAGTTTTCAAGCAATACGTAGAGAGATTACATCCAGCCACGCTCTTTGTAGTAACGCTCGGCACCGGGGTGCAGCGGAGCGGACAAACCGTCGCGGATCATTTCTTCTTCGGTCAGGTTTTCGAATGCGGGGTGCAGACGCTTGAACCGGTCAAAGTTGTCGAAAACAGCCTTCACGACCTGATAGACGACTTCATCATCAACATCAGCCGACGTGACGAAGGTCGCTTTGACACCAAAAGTATTCGTGGCTTCAGGTGACCCTTCATACATCCCACCGGGAATGGAGGCCGCTGCATAGTAGGGGTTATCTGCAATCAACTTGTCGATCTCAGGGCCCGTAACGGGAATGAGAACAGCATCTACAGTAGATACAGCCTCTTGGATGGACCCATTCGGGTGGCCAACTGTGTAGATGATTGCATCCACCTTGTTGTCGCCAAGTGCAGCCGCTTGCTCGGCCGGCTTCAGCTCGGACGCCAGCGCAAAGTCGTCCATTGTCCAACCCAGAGCGTCCATAACAACCTGCATGGTCGCAAACTGGCCCGAACCGGGGTTGCCGATGTTGACCCGCTTGCCCTTGAGATCTGCGAATGTTGCAATTCCGGCATCCGCGCGTGCGATCACCGTGAACGGCTCACCATGGACAGAGAAAACAGCACGTGCGCCTTCAAATTGGTTCCCAGCAAACTCTGAGGTGCCGTTATAGGCGTGGTACTGCCAGTCGGATTGGGCAACGCCCATATCCATATCACCCGCCATAATCGCGTTGATATTTGCAATGGACCCACCCGTCGATGGGGCGGTGCACTTGAGGTTGTGGTCCTGGGTGCCACGATTCACCAGGCGACAGATTGATTGGCCCACAACAAAGTAAACGCCAGTCTGTCCGCCGGTGCCGATGGTGATGAACTGTTCTTGCGCAGTCGCCGCGGTACCGGCCAGCATGGCCCCCGCAAACGCAAGGTGCTTGAAAATCTTCATAGTACTCTCCCAATTATTAGTCTTGTATACACAGAGTCCTTGATGACCCGAATTTTGGCGGGTTGACGTTTAGACATAGACCGATTCAGCTAAGCGCATGATCCGTCCCGGCTTTCTTTCTCC
>Ga0208544_10001072_pt1 | contig 19497 bp, 22 predicted proteins | sample DEB08_DNA_9_FD_184526 | JGI IMG/M metagenome (GOLD analysis project Ga0208544, IMG submission 184526) | Aqueous microbial communities from the Delaware River and Bay under freshwater to marine salinity gradient to study organic matter... | ecosystem: Environmental > Aquatic > Marine > Coastal ... | reverse complement strand
AATCATAGAGTAGAAAGTATTCCTAAAATAGTTACTACCACGATGAGCTCTACAAAGGTAAATCAGGCTTTTTTATTCATAATATTTTTGTTTATTAGTCAAGGTGTTTTACCTTAAAAGTGTTTCTCATGCGACTATAATTGTTACTATAGTTTAAAGAGTGCATATAGTTATATGTACAGATATTATGATAATAAAAAATATGAAAAAACAAATTAAGAGTTTCAAAAATCTTTTCTTTGTGAATACGCTAGTGATATTATTTTTCTTGTGATCGGCTTATGCGGCTAATAAGGTAGCTGAAAACATTGCCGTTCAAACATCTTCTGGAACGGGTTCGAGTAACTCTCAAATTACATTTTTGTCATGAGCCTACATAAATACATGAAACAACTCTACGGTTATAGGGAACTATTTCCAAGGGTACTACTATGATAGTGTCTATGGTTTCTTTCATCTTAATTGGGATGACGCTGAGCTAAAAAACAATGTACATATTTCAGGATCAACCGATAAATGTAGTTCATGATATGGATATAAGCTTGGCGGATACGCCTATAGTGAAAACTTTGGTTTCATAGATTTTGACTATGATAGCGCAAGTTATGTATACTACTGTTTGGCAGATAAACAGTTACATGGATATGCCTATAGTGAAATCGTGGGATTTCAAAATTTTGAAGCTATATGATTTGAGATTATCACTAGCTCAGACATAACGGTCAATCCAAATGCGACATCCAATGATGGATTTACAAATGATAGTACAACAGTAAGTGATAGCCCTACTTCAAACTACCAACCACAACCAAACAAGATTTGAACTGATACATTTGAGTTTAGAGATACTGATGAATCTATATTTTATATAATTAAATAAGCAGCGATGACAATAAAATATAGAAATAGCATGGCTCAGTGATCTATTATAGTGTTGATGATTGCACTACTGAGTTTTCTTCCGACTTTTGCTCAAGAAGATGATGGCGCTCAGGTACGTGATAGAATGGATGTTATCGATCAATCCAGTAGCCAGTCTTTTCCAAATATTTCAACGAGCAAAACAAAAACATGACTTATATCAGACGTTTTAACTCGTCTGTTTACTCCATCTGGAAAAATACGATCTATATTTATTGCTGCTTTTAATGATCTTTCAGATAATACTGTACCACTCTGGACCTGAGATAGATTGATGGATAGTTGTATGACACAATCATGAAGCACACTCAATGTTGATTGTGATTTGATGGTAGGAAATATATATGTACAGACCAATACCGTTATAAGTGATATTTGGCTAGAAACATGATCAGGAATATATTATTCAGAACCAGGTATTGATGTAGGTATAGGTCTCACAAATCCTCAAGCAAAACTAGATGTAGCATGATCTGTAATAGTTGGGAATACAACTGACCTTTGTGGAGCATCAAAAATAGGTACCGTTAAGTTTAATAATGGACTGATACAATATTGTTCTTTTATTGATTATGTATGGGTAACATGAGATTGGTCTGATTGGTCTACAACATGTTGATCTGCAACTCGTAATAGAGTTGTTACTTGTCAAGATCCAGCTGGAAATATTTCAGGATCTTGTACTGAACCAGAACCTGCTTCGTCAGAAACTTCAGTTCAATGAAACAGTACGTGTGGATGGAGTTCATTTGGAAGCTGGTCAACGACCTGTGGTGAGGCAACGCGAACACGAACCTGTAGTACGGGTGATGTCGGATCTGCAAACTGTGTATGAAGCGCTACGGATACTTCGACTCAATGAAGTAGTACTTGTGGATGGGGAACTTTTGGAGGCTGGTCAACAACCTGTGGTGATGCGACTCGAACACGAGTCTGTAGTACTGGTGCTTCTGGATCTGCAAACTGTGTATGAAGCGATACAAGCTCGTCTGTTCAATGAAGTTCTACTTGTGGTTGGAGTGGATATACTGGCTGGTCAACGACCTGTGGGGCTGCAACTCGAACACGAACCTGTAGTACGGGTACTGAGGGTTCTACCCATTGTGCTGGATTTGCTACGGATTCTTCTATTCAATGAAGTTCCACCTGTGGTTGGGGTTGATACAGTTGATGGTCTGCTACCTGTTGAAGTGCCACTCGATCACGAGTGTGTAACACTGGTGCAGCCGGATCAGCCAATTGTGCCTGAGGTGTAATAGAATCTGGTATTCAATGAAGTTCTACCTGTGGTTGGGGAAGCTGGGGTTCATATGGATCTTGTTCGAAAACCTGTTGAGGTGGGACTAAGTCTCGATCACGTTCTTGTAGCACTGGTTCAGCTGGATCTGCTAATTGTGTATGAAGCGCGAGTAGCTCTACCAGTTGTAATACACAGTCTTGTTATACCTGAGTTTGGAGTTCACCAGGAACGGCGCCATCATGTACCACAGCATGTGGAACATGAGCCTACACTACCTATGGATCGTACTCAAGCTGTCAATGACCATGATCATGTGATCCTGGTGCGCAGCCATCGAGAAATTCTCGATATTGTCCAGCTACTGCAGCTTGTCCAACAGGTTGTACTTTCTACCGACCATTTGCTTGGTCAATAAGTGGAAGAACATGTATTGAGTGATGAGTAACTACAACTACGAGCTTATCAGCATGACAAATTTACACTTCAAATGCAGTGAAATGTAGTTGAGGAACTTCTTGTTATGGGACAGCTAGAGTACAATGTGTGAATGGTAACATAGTGCAATTATCGGGAGCTACCTGTAGAGCAGGGATTGAACCATAAACAAACAAACAAAACAAACAAACAAATAAATAAATAAATAAATTTTAATTTTTAAGTTTAACTGGTAATGAGATCAAAACACTTATACATACACAAGAGCCTGGCAGTTGCTATACTCTTGTGAGCTATTTCAATCAATAGTTTCACGTATGCAAACGAGGATCAAGCTATATATGATGAAGCAAAGACTCGAATAAATAATGTCCAAGGACCAGCTTCTGCATGAGATCCTACCGCACCTTTAGGAAAAGATCAGAAATGATCTATTGCCAATGTGCTTTCGAGAGTGTTTGATGGAACCTGAAAGATACGATCTATATTTATCGCTGCTTTTGATAACTTGACTGTATGATATGTTCCACTTTGGACCGGGACAGATTTTAATAATTCTATTATAGAGCAAAGCTGATCTACTATAAATATACAATGAGATATAAACATAGAATGAGAGATATTTACCAGTAGTAGTATATTTAGTTCATGACTATGGACAGAAACATGATCAGCCATATACTATAATAGTGGAAGTGTTGGTGTATGAGTGGCTTCTCCTGATTCAACTCTGCATGTAGGGGGGGATATCAAGATAGGTGACAGTCTTGATCCTTGTGATGTTTCAAAAGCTGGAGCACTTCGGTTTAACGCAGGATATATTCAGCTGTGTGCCACTGACTAGACTAATTTATTTTTAAAAATTTACCATTTTACTTTTCTACTATGCAAATCAAAAACACAAAAAATATATTCTATACTACCAGTATAGCTATACTCGCCACTCTATTGTTGTGAACCAGCGTATTCGCAGGATATGAATGGAGAACTATCTGATGAGGTAAGTTTGTCGATGGAACTAATTCTCTAAACGCTATCTACACAGCTGGTAATGTAGGTGTTGGTACTGCTGACCCATCAGCTAATCTTCATGTGGTTGGAGTAGATGCTACTAGTGCTAATGAATATAGAGGATTTGTTGTAGCTGGAGCATCTGATATAACAAAGGGTGTTAATATTGGATATGATCAAGCAAATGATACATGAGTTATTGCTGCTTCTGATAATTGAACAGGATGGAAAGATCTATCACTAAATCCTGTTTCTGGTAATGTAGGTATTGGTACGACTAATCCTACTCAGAGATTAGAAGTTTATGGTACGAATGCTCAACCTGCTACGTCTGGTACTACTTCTACAGCTATTGCAAGAATTCGATGAAGTTCAAATCATTCACTTGATATAGGTACTCAAACAAACTCTCCTTATGGTTCATGGATTCAGAGTGTGGCTCATAATAACTTAGCTAGTAATTTACCACTTATCTTGAATCCGAATGGAGGTAATGTAGGTATTGGTACAGTGAACCCTACTGCTAAATTACAAGTAGTGGATTCACGAGACATTACACCTGATAATAATTGAAATGGTCATATAAAAATCTCATGAAGCGGATATGCTGGATATATTGCTTTAGATGCTTCTGCAATGAGACTTGGGCATACGTCATGATCAAGATCATTAAGACTTCAAACAAACGAAACAGATAGACTCACTGTTGAGGCAGCAGGTGACGTAGGTATAGGAATTACTAATCCTGTAGTAAAACTTCATGTAGTTGGTGATGTAAGAATATCAGAATCTATTCAAGATGCATCATGAGATGTTATTCGAGATGATGATGGTGGATGGGTGCGAACCTATGGTTCTACGGGGTGGTATAATGGAACGTATGCTGGTGGTTGGTATATGTATGATTCTACATATGTAAGGGTGTATAATAGTAAAAGTGCAGTAGCATGAGCTTTTGTATACTCTTCAGATAGAAGACTGAAAACAAATATAACAACACTTGATAACTCAAAAGATATACTAAAAATAGAACCAAAAAACTTTGATTGGAAAGAACACACAGGGAGACCAAATAACATCAATGATATTGGGGTAATTGCTCAAGATGTTGAAGCATACTTTCCTCAATTTGTTAGTTCTGATGACGAAGGAATAAAAACAGTAGATTATCCAAAACTCGTAGTACCACTTATTGGTGCTGTTCAAGAACAACAAAAAGAGATTGATGCTCTTAAAGCAGAAATCGCAGAAATTAAAGCATTATTAAAATAATTATGAAAAAATATATATTACTCCTGATAAGTATTTTTATACTTGTCTCTTGTGGAACACAACAGAACACTGATATTGTTCCAGTAGAAAATCAGCCTACTTGAGATAATCAAGATGTTTCTGATGAGACTTGAGATCTTGCATGAGATTTAGAATGAGTTGATACTGAAATAAATACGAGCAGTGATGAACTTCCAGAATCAGACCCTAGCAAGTATCAGGCAAGAGACCGAAGTGAGAATGAGCTCCCAGAAGCAGATCCTACTAAAGGTCAGCCAGAACCAAATCTAGATCCATCTAGTTTTCCAGAAGCAGATCCTACTAAAAATCAATCTTAATAAAATAATATGACAAAAACCATACACAAAAATTTTATGAAAAAAGCAATAATATGATCAGTGATTATATTCTTTTGATTATCTACAGTCTATGCCCTGAATTCTTGGAATACATGATACAAAGTAAATAATGGAGTATCAAATGCAAAAGTATATGTGGCTGGAACCAGTAACTATAGAATAGTAACCAATACGAAATGAGTGAATCTGTTTGTTCCGAGTAAAACAACGGGAGAAATGGATGCGTTTTGTAACAACCCATCATGAACCAGTTGTTATACTTGTTCAGTCTGAGGATGGGTAAACAACTGAGCCAGATGATGGACTATTGATCATGATACTGGTGCAGGGAGTATAAATCATACTCAGGCATGGTGTACCACTTGGTGTCGAGGTATCTTAGATGGTTGAAAATATAATGGGTGACACTTGTGTGTACGTAGGTGGAATGGTCGATGTCATTTATATAGAGATGAGAGTACCGCAGTTGGTCCAGGTGGTGAGTCAGGAAGATCATATCAGCTGCTATCGTGTTCTACTGCTAGCTAAATATTATATTAAAAAAAAGACTGAATCTAGATTCAGTCTTTTTTGATGAGTCGTTTTATGCTGACCCGTATGACTTGGTTTTGCTCTCAGGTAGAAGTATCTTCTCGCTCTACCCAAAGCTGCCGAGAGTAGACAGGCCCTTCGTAGGTATCTGGATCTACGTTTTGGTTAAACTCGTTGATGTATCTATCGGCTTCAAAGAGACTGCCAGTGAGAGCAACATAGGTATCAGTGACTCTATCGTTTCTAATGTAGAATACTTCGTTTTCAGCTACGTAGCTGGTATCTATGTTGGTGATAATGTTGTTGGTATTATTTCGGAGAATATTAATCTTTGTATTGTCTTCATAATCTCGGATAATCTCTCCTGAATAGTTAAGTAGATTTGAAATACCTAAAATAACGATGGAAATAAGAAATACTCCAATCATGATTCCTATAAATGATTCTGCTTGTTTGGTTTTGTACATATTCAAATATTAAATATTTTTCACTTATTGTAAAGATAGTTCTTTGGGTTTTGCTTTACAATAAAGCGATAACTCATACAATAAAAATATGAAAAATAAATATGGATTTACACTCACCGAACTCATTATTGGTATTACTATATCGGCCGTTGTATTGCTCGCGGTACTCAGTTTTGTATCCAACGTAATGTCTGACTTTTGAAAATCGCAAAAGAAAACACAATTTATCACTACGCTCTATGATTTTACCAATAAGGTAAACGAATACAGACAGGTTTATGATGGTATTTTTGTGATCGATAACTGAGACGATAACTTTGACTCTATCATGCTGTATTCTACTGGTTCAACGGGGGTACTCTTTGGGGTACTCGATAGTGAAACGGTTCAGCTTGATCTCGCGTCTAACAATAGTGTCTACTGAAAAAAACTTATCTGATATAAAGAGTTAATCCCGTCACAAGTGACTGATATTATCGCTGATAGTAATAATGCCAATAGCTACGACTTTTTTCGAGATAAGGTGTTTCAAAATATCTATGTAGAATCATTTCAACTCACTCCTTATAACACAGGAGCACTCGTAAACCTAGATCTCGCTATACTGGTGTACTATAAACCTGACCTAGATGGAAGCGACATGAGCGACCTGATAACAGGAGATACCTTTGAACTTATACTCACTTTCTAAACTATGAAATCATTTTCTAACCTCAGAGCTACGGTGCTTATATATACTATTGTTTTAGTAAATATAAGTTTATTGATGGCTATTGTGATGCTTAATAATTCTTCTATTTTATCTAACAATCGCGAAGTGGAAGCCCTTGAAACAAAACTTACCAGCGCGCTTAAATATAAAACATCGCTCAATGTAAAATATCATAGATCACTCAACTCAAATGGTTCTGGTTTTATTGATGTAGTCTCTTGCCCGAGTGCGGGACACTTTACTATGAGTGGAACACTTCAGCGAGACGATGCTATAGTAACCAACCTAACCTTTAGCTGATGACTTGAAGCTCATTGTAGTGGTGATTACTTGGTAGTAGATGATATTCAATTTTATTTTAATGATGCTAAAGATGACATAGCGTTTGCTGAGTATCAATGACAGATACTTGCTCTGGGTTGAGGGACAACCTCAACTACTTTTTCAGATGGAGATAATACTTTGATAACGCTTGACAATAACCTGTTTCAGTCAGCAGATGGTTACGATGACGATGCAAATAGCGATGATTATAGATCTGGATCTACGGGATCTGTAGTCTATCCTGACTTGTATTGAGATGATGATAGTTTGGCTCGTACCTATATATATGGCTATGCCAGTCCAGATGCTGATTGGGTAAATATTTTTTGGTCTAACAGTCAGACTAATCAATATATAGAAACCAATACCAACAATGACAATTCTATCTATACAAAAGCTTCAACGGCTTCATGACATATCTATCTCGATCTCGATAGACCTTTTGACCTACGTGTGGTCGAGTTTGATCGAACCTCATATGAGGCATTTAATCAACTCAAGCCAGTCTCGACTACTGAGTACAGCTCAGGAAGTGGGGCGCTATGATATATTCAAGCAGATCTGACTCTCTCAGGATCTACCGCTTCTGCCTACGAATTTGATTTTCCGAACCAAGACTATGCTATCTTTGTAAATAATACCTGAACGGGAGTGCTATTTTATCAAATTTCATCTACTGACCTGCTGAGTGGAAGTGGTATATATATTAACCCCATGAAAGACGATGAGCCAGATATTATCCGTATACTCGGAAATGATATTCTTATAAACGATCAAGGTCGTTATCTATCAAAACAATCAGAGATCATATCAGGGAAGTAATACTTGATAATAATTATATTTATATATAATTATGCTTATAGAGTAATTTATTAATTTTTACAAAAACATATGTTTACAAAAATGAAACAAAACATGGCAAAAAAGGGACTCATAGCTATCTGGCTTATTATCACAACTCTCTATACTATCCATGGAGTATATAACTACTTTAAATATAGCGTATACCAAGCAGGTGCACAAGTGGGATACCAGTCAGCAGTGCTTGAAACTATGTCAAAAATTAAAGAACTCAACTGTTCACAGCCTCTGGTTGTACGAGTAGATGAGACTGAGATGAGTATTGTAGATGCAGCTTGCCCACAATAATAAAGGCAAGACGTACATCAAAACACGCAATAATTTTTATATATTAATTTCATATTTTGGACCCCTTACTGATACTCTTGTTTGTTGTTTTATTCTTTTTATCTGCCTTTTTTTCTGGGACTGAACTAGCTCTAATGAGTCTAGCAGACCATAAGTTAGAAAGCCTTTTCAAACAAAAAAAATACGGATCTCAAGCCCTTAAAAAAATCAAAGAAAACAATGATCGACTTCTCATTACTATTCTTATTGGAAACAATCTCGTAAATACTTTTACAGCGGCCTTTGCTACCAGTTTGGCTATTGGTTTAGCGAGTTCAGGATGATTTGGAGTATCTGAGTCAGCCGCTATCTGAATCGCCACTGGTATGGTGACCTTTTTGCTGTTATTATTTGGTGAGATTATCCCCAAATCGATTGCTACTAAAAACGCAGCTGCTATATCTTTAGCTGTGGCTCCTATTTATAAAATTTTAATGGTTGTTTTATATCCGGCTATATTATTTATGGAGATGCTCATTAAGCTTTTCACGAAAGATGGTCGAGTCGAAGAGATTACCAACGAAGAAATAGAGAGTTTTATTGATATGACAAAAAATTCTTGAAGTCTAGAAGATCATGAACACGAAAAAATTAAAAATATTCTTGGTTTTGACGAGATTGAGGTAGAAGAGATTATGACTCCTCGAGTTAAGATAGAAGCTATTTCTATAGAGAGTAGTATTCAAGAAGCGATTGATTTTTATCTTACTTGTACTCATTCTAGAATACCAGTATATAGTGATACTATTGATAAGATAGATCATTTCATTACATCACGAGATCTTATATCTGCACTTAAAAAATGAAATGCTGATAAACACCTTATTGATTTAAATCTTAAAAAAGTTCTAAAAATACCTCTGAATCAATCTATTAATAAAGTTCTCCAAACCTTTCAAAATGCTCATAAAATTATGGCTATTGTGTTGGATGAATATGGTTGAGTAGCAGGATTGGTCACTATGGAAGATATTATCGAAGAAGTGTTTGGTGAGATACGAGATGAAACTGACAAGGAAACAGAAGATATTACTCAGCTTGAAAATGGAAGTTTTGTTATAGATGCTACGATACTTATGGAACAAATACTCGCTAAATTTGGATTATCGTTAGAAGATATTAGTCTGAACGAGCAAGAATTTGATGGAGAAACAGTGAGCTACATTATTACTCATGAACTCGACAGATTCCCAAGGTCAGGAGAGGTTATGGACTTTGATGTTGTAGATTCAGAAAAATACTCTACCATTAGTTTTAAGACACTTGATATACTCAACTGACAGATGGGGCATGTAGAAGTGAGTATGAAGTAATAACCCCCAAACCCCCTTATCAGGAGGCTTTTTTATAATAGATCTTTGCTTACCTGTTTTCTGATATCTTTGTCATGAAATTTTAATAAGTCACCCGATATAATAACACCAAAAGGCTTTCATAAATCGTGAAAGCTCTTTTTTGTTTTTGGGAGGAAGATGGTTTTGATGATTTTATTTAAACCTCATACAATTTTCTCCTGCCAGGAGAAATGAGGACCAATATTTGTTTTTTCCTCTGTCTGTAAGGAGAGGAGATTCAGAGGTGAGGTGGTGAGATACTCTCAAAAATCAGCCCAAGCACTATTTATTTCTATAAATTTATTATAAGTATTTCACTTAACATAGAGAGGTTTAAAATAGATTATCCAGAAGTATAAATAGATATCTTTCTCGAGTGCAAAGTTTGAAAAATTCATTCCATCGACTGTGGAAAAAAATGATAAACAAAACCTTCCTGCATGCTCTGATGAGGTCTTACGGACTCATAGAACTTGAAATATAAGAGTGACTAGTATTCTCACTGTCCACATTGAATTATTTTTTGTAACAATATACAGGTCAATATCTGAGCTTTTTTTTGCACAATTCATAGCCATACTATTTCCAATCCCTACCATCATGAGCCCAGGAATCCAGCTGATATATTTTATATATTTTTCAGCTTTTTTCATATACGCAATATCCCACTCTCCAGGTTTATTTTTTATACCAAAATAAGCTTTGAATTTTTCATGCTCAGCTGATGTATATGTTTGCTTTTTCATATCAACAATAGTATTTACTTTGAGAGGGAAATCAATAAAATATAGATATATAGTAGCTGTTAAAATAATGAATTATGGAATTAAAAGAGTTACAGGGTAAAATCTTAAAAAATGCTGAAGTCTATGCTTCTCAATATGATGTAGATATTAATAAAGACTTTGCTATTCATAAACTCTATGAAGAACTTGGTGAGTTTGTGCAAGCCTATTTGACACATACTAAACAGTGTAGACCAGAAAAGATAGTTGATGCTGATATTTCTATGAAAAACCTATCTGATGAGTTTGCTGATGTGTTTGGACTGCTGGTTGTCTGCGCTGATAGATTAGATATTGATATTGAAAAAGCTATTGCTAGTAAGTGGAATAACTAAAACCTTGAGATACCTCTCTACCCATTTTAGAGATTTAAAATTTATTTACTTTGAGAGAGAAATCAATAGAATTTACTTAAAAATATAATATAATTTTAATATATGATAAAAGCTCTCTTTTTTGATTTTGATTGAGTTATTACATTTGAGTGTGAAGACGCTATTCAAACATGTACTAGCTTAAGTGAAATGACAGGATTGGATTATAATAATTTATATGAAGCCTATCAAATATATGTTGATGACCTAATGGAGTGAAAGATGAATCATAATCAGTTATGTGAGGTATTTAGTCATAAATTTGATTTTGATTTCTCCGTTGAGTTATTTGAAAGAGCATTTTTAGAAACAACTAAAAATGATCAAGTATTAGAATTGATAGACTTTTACAAAAAAAAAGGACTTAAAATATGATTTATAACTGATAATTCAGTTGAAAGAATTCATACATTAAGAGATAGATTTAATCTAAATAACTTATTTGACCATCTGACTATATCCGCAAAAGTTGGTTGTATCAAAAATAATTCAATTATTTTTGATACTGCATTACAATCTCTTCAAGTTATTGCAAATGAAAGTGTATTTATTGATAATTCACAACAAAACTTAGATATGGCTAAAAAAACAGGCTTTAAAACTATTTTGTTTAATTCAAATAATCATAGCATTGATTATTTGAATACACAACTACAAACAATATTATAAATGAGATACCTCTGCACCAACTGTAACTACATCTATGACGAGTGAATGTGAGAGAAGAGTGATGATATTGGGTCGTGAGTACGATGCGATGATAATTTTTTGTGCCCCGGTTGTGAAGAGTGTGGACACTTTCATGAGATAGAAGAAGAGATTAATATAATTGATGAGAGTAATCAAGAAGAATATCTTGAGTTAGAACATATTCCTGTTATTAATATTTTGGATAATAGTATGCTACAGGTTCGAGTAGGGCGAGAAAGCCATGCTATGTGACCAGATCATAGAATATCTACTATCTCGCTGTATGATGAATACGGGGATCTAATACAAGAAGAGTTTTTAGAAGAAGATGATGAAGCTATGGCTGAGTTTGATGTATCTGATTTTGATGATATTGAAATACGAGTTCGTTGTAGTCTACATGGTACCTGGTCGAGGAAAATAAGTTTATAAATATTAATAATATTTTGTGAAAATACTTTAATAATTTACTATAGTGTTATGAATTGATCAAATAAATATATCCAAATGATGTTGTGTATTATATCAATCATCATTCTTTTTCATGTAAGTATACTTTTCAAAATCATACCATATGATATTACCTGGGGTTGAAGGCTTACTAATGATACTCAGATGTATGTCTTTGAATCAATATCAATTATCGTTAATCTATTTTTAATGTTCATCTTAATGATGAAGTGATGATATATAAAACGTTTTTTTTCACATAAATTGATTAAAATTATGTTGTGGATATTTATGATATTATTCATACTAAATACAATTTGAAATATACTAGCAAAGACTAATTTTGAGAGATTATTCACATGAATTACAGCTCTCTTTGCATTTTTTATCTGGAAAATTCTTTATGTGAAGAAATAATAACTAATAATAAAAATATGAATACAAAGATATTAATGGTGTTAAGTGTAGCTATCTTGTGATTTCTGGGTGCAATATTTTCATTTATGCCTGTGGAACTTATGAGATATCTAGAAATAGACTTAGATAATATAAATATATTATTTCTACAGATGTTGGGAGCATTGTATCTCGGGTTTGCTATATTGAACTGGATGCTGAGAAAAGCTACTATAGGATGAATATACAATCGACCACTTATGATTGCTAATTTAATGCATTTTGCAATGAGTGCTCTTGCTATGTTCAAGGCAGTATCTACCATAGAATGATATGCAGGGACTATAATTTGATTGACTATAATATACAGTCTCTTTGCTGTCAGCTTCGCATATATATGTTTTTTCTGAGCTGGTACAAATAGATAATTTATGATTAATATCATAAGTTGATGAGAGTAATCAGGAAGAGTTTTTAGAAGAAGGCGACGAAGCTATGGCTGAGTTTAATATGTCAGATTTTGATGATATTGAGATACGAATTCGTTGTAGTCTGCATGTGACCTGGTCGAGGAAAATAAGTTTGTAGAAAGATGCAAAATAGAGTATAATAATACTATATTAGTAATGCTAGTGTGTTACCTGTAAATATCTTACAGAAATAATTGCGCTACATACATAAAAACCAAGCTATGAATAAAACAGTATTAGAAATACTGGTAGATAAAAAAAATGAAAAATGACCATGAGTGTTTGAACACGTCTTGGTGGTTTTGCATAAGGCTTTTGAGAACTTTGACACCAAAAATATCTTTGGAAAAACAAAAAGCTCAGGAGTAAATTTTTCATTTGAAATCACAAAAATAGGGAACCGAATTAGATTCTTTTTAATATCTCCGAGTGAATATACAAACTTTTTAAAAAACCAGGTGTATGCGCATTTTAATGATGTTGAAATCTATGAAGTAGGAGACTATTTCGAACAAGTACCTAACGATAAACTCTTTGTATCTCAACTAAAACTCAAGAAATTTTTCCTCTATCCCATTAAAACTTTTACTGAACTACAAGAGCTTGGATCAAAAGAAAGTGTTGATCCCTATGGTTCTCTTACCAGCGCACTTGGGCAAACAGGAAAATATGCACTCAATACCTTTCAGGTAAACTTTGCTCCTGCTACCGATCATATTTGGAAGAGAAGGGCATTTAAACAGATTCAGGTACTGGTCTCAAAATACCCAAGATTTTTGAAAAATCTTATGTTGTCGCCAAACTATATATACCTACAAATATTGTTGTTTCCATTTGTAGCTATTATGAAGTTGTTGAGCTTTTTTATGAAATCAGGAACGCCTGACATAGCTAGCCCCGTTCAGCCAGAAGATTGAGAACAAGAAATGGCAGCTAAAATATTATCAGAAGCGGAGATAGATGACCTGGATGAAGAAAAAGCTGCGAAAATACCAGCCTACTTCCTCAATAAAATAGCGAAAGCAGGATATAAGACGAGTATTAATATTATCCATGCTGGTGAAGACGCCGTAGAAGCAAGAGGAAGTATTAAAGAGATTATCTCTACACTCTGAATCTATGCTGGTTTTTCGAGTAACAGTTTTATCTCAAAAGGTATTTCTAGAGATAGCTGACTCATTGCAAAGATAAAAGACAGACGAGTCGATGATGGATTTATTCTCAACGTTTCAGAACTCGCTGGACTGGTACATCTACCTACTAATTACGTAAAAACTCCACAGATTAACTGGGTGACTTCACGAGCATTTGAACCACCATCAAACCTACCCATTGTCGATCCAGACCTCACAGATAACATCGTTCCTGAAACAGATCTTACACCAATAGGGAAGACAAACTTCCGAGGAACAGATATGACTTTTGGTATTGGTCCAGACGATCGAGCACGACATCTCTACGTTATTGGTAAAACAGGTATGGGTAAATCAACCCTGCTTGAAAACATGATTATCGACGATATTCGAAAAGGTCGATGAGTCGCGGTTATTGATCCACATGGCGATCTCGCTGAAGCGGTTATTGGATTTATTCCAAAATCTCGAACCAATCAAACCATTATTTTTGACCCATCAGATACTGAGTGGCCGATAGCGTTTAATATGCTTGATAACATTAAAGTTGAACACAGACCTCTGGTAGCATCAGGTTTAGTAGGTATATTTAAGAAAATATTTGGTGATAGTTGGGGGCCAAGACTTGAGCATATCCTACGTAATATTATTCTCGCTCTTCTTGAATACCCAAACACGACCCTCATTTCTATCCCACTCATGCTGACCAGCGAAGTATATAGAAACAAAGTAGTAAAAAAGATCACGGACCCCGTAGTTCGAAATTTTTGGACCCAAGAATATGCTAAAATGGCACCCAATCAAAAAGTAGAAGCAGCTGGACCGATACTCAACAAGGTCGGGCAATTTCTCTCCTCTACTATTCTTCGAAATGTTTTAGGGCAACCAAAAAACTCATTTGATATGCGATGGGCTATGGATAATAAAAAAATTATCATAGTAAATCTATCAAAAGGTAAGATTGGTGAAGATGCATCTGCACTGCTAGGTGCCATGATGGTTACCAAGTTTCAAATGGACGCGATGAGTCGAGCGGATATTCCAGAAAATAAACGAGAACCGTTTTATCTCTATGTTGATGAGTTCCAAAACTTTGCGACCGATTCGTTTGCTACTATCCTTTCAGAAGCTCGAAAATATAAACTGAACCTAGTAATGGCTAACCAGTATATTGATCAGATGCAAGAAGAGGTGAAATGAGCCGTTTTTGGTAATGTAGGTTCACTTACAGCCTTTCAGGTAGGGTATCATGACGCTACTATTTTGAAAGAAGTATTTGGTGCAGACGTGACAGAAGAAGATCTCATGAATGTTCGAAAATACCATATCTATACCAAACAGCTTATTGACGGTATGCCATCACCCATATTCTCAGCTGCGACGATAGCTCCACATAAAAAACAAGACGAAGTCTTTGCAGCACGATATGACAAGATACTCAAAGTGAGTCGAGAAAAATATTCAAAACCACGAAAAGACGTCGTAGCTAGAATTAATAAAAGTCTCGAAGACATAGAAAAACAAGAGAAAGAATGGGGAAAGAAAAAAGAAGAATTTAAGAACAAAAAAGATGCTGATAAAAAAGCAATTCATGAGGCTAAGATGAAAGCTCAACAGGTAGAGAAAGAAAAGAGAGAGGCTGAAGCTTCATAACTCTATCCTGAATCCTTTCTCTTATTTAAGAGAAAGGGGTGCATAGTAAGTTACTAGAAATTAGAATTTATTATGGTCATCTTTCCCTTATCAAGGGAGAGAATTCAAGAGAGAGTTTTTTTATTTACAATACATCTATTTTCAATATCATAGATTTTAAATATATGTACAAAAATAATTTATGAAAATAGACAAGGCAACACTGGCATTTTGAAATAAAATAATCCTCAAAGATATCGACCTAGAAATCAAAACATGAGAGTTTGTTTTTTTGATTGGGTATTCGTGAAGTGGAAAGACAAGTTTGATTCGATCTATTATAGGAGACTTTGTACCACAGAGATGAGATATTATTCTAGATAATGGTATGGCACTCTATAGAAATATGTCAGAGAAAGTACTACTAGATTATCGTCGGAGTATCGGAGTTATATTTCAGGATTATAAGCTACTCGAATCAAAGACTGTCTATGAAAACGTAGCATTTGCCATGGAGGTGTGTGGCTACAGTGATAGTATGATAGAAAAAAAAGTCCCAGAAGCACTCGAACAAGTAGGGCTGCTTATCAAAAAAGATAAATTTGTGTATGAACTCTCAGGTTGAGAGAAACAACGAATTGCCATCGCACGAGCACTTGTTCATGATCCAGAAGTTATTATCTGAGATGAACCAACATGAAATCTTGACCCCACTACATCAGATGAGATTATGAATATTTTCAAAGATCTCAACAACGCAGGAAAAACTATTATCTTAGCTACGCATGACAAACACATAGTAAACGATCTCAAGAAACGAGTCATTGCTTTCTCAGACAGAAAAATACTCTCCGATAAACAACATGGAGAGTATTGTTTGACCTAAGAAAAAATATTTAAGATGTCTACTTTATTGTTGAAATCTTGTAATCTATCTAGATCAATTTCTAATTCTATACTAGCACCATCTGTGTGAAAGTATCTTTGATATTTTGTAACAAAATGTTTCTCTTGTATAGATATTTCTCATATTCAGTACCGTCATCTATATTGTTGAACACTGCTTCATTTTTCTCATGGCTTTAATAGACTATTTTTTCATACACCATTATCTTTTACTTGAATAGTAAGTATGTTTTCTTGTATTCAAATTTGCACAGAGATATCATATTGATCTTTGTTGTCTCAATACTTTTCTAAACAAGCATCATAGGCATTCTCAATTAACTCATTTAATATGTCTACTATATGCCATTTGAGTCAAGCTTGAATAGGGTTTTTATAGGCTAGTAGTTTTTCTTCTAATAATTGTGTAGTTTCTTCACTCAAATATATTGGTATATTTTTTTTTAATAGAGTTTCTCCTGTAAAAATTTTTACTTGTTCTGCTAAATGAATAGCTATATCTCAAAAATTGCTTTTTACATGTTTAAAGTCTATTTTATGTATAATAGGTTGCGAAGATGTTTTTAATGTATGCATATGAAGTATATTATTTATTTTCCGATAAAGAAAAAGGAGAGTACTGTTTAGTCTAAGAAATATTACTAAGATATTTCAGGTGTTACATGAGCTTGTTTCAAATCAATGACATACTTTGAAGTAGTTATGTTTGATGAAGTACGACTTATGTAATTGCTGACAATAGGATAGCTCATTATCATTTTTTGATGAGCTGTTTTATTTTTTTGAGCTACTATTTCACTATTATCGTTTGTTATAAAAATAATTTTATTATCTTGTTTATATACAGAAAGTGATACTTGAGTTTTTACTCCTTTTTCGCTACATCTTGCATGAGCATCATTTATTAACTCAGCCATAATACTTCTCATCGCATCAGATGTATTAGTACCACTCAATCTTTGATTTGTTTTTATGTATGCCATTGGTTGTTCGGGCTCTAATAAGTTTTGTATCTCACTATAATACTCTAGTTCATGTATTCTATCTCCAGACGACATATGAGAAGCATCTACTTGTACTATAGTTTCGTATTTTTGATTATTTTCGAAGCGAGATACTTTTGAGACACTACTATCTAAGTTATCTAATCTATTTAAGTCTACTTTTACCTGAGTGACTGATCAGCTTTCACCTAGGTATTGTTGATAGCGTGTAACAAACGGAGTAGCTTGTATCTTGGTTTCTCATTCTCATGATCATCAAGTGAATGATGTATTAGACCGATGTGTTCATGTTCAGAGGTCTTTTATTATAAAGAGGAGTGTGTTTTTTTGTGCATTATAAAATACTTTTAGTTGAATATGAAAATGATCTTTATCTATAGGACTTGTTATCTCTCTATCCATACAGGCATCATACGAATTTTTGAGGAGCTCACGGAGTATATATTGTATTTTTTCTTCTAGTTTACTTGGAAATAATTCAGTGATATCTTTATCTAAAATAGAAGCTATTTGTCATTTAATCTTTTCTATAAATGGATTATTAGTATAAAAAAAACTATCAACATCTTCTAGGTCGATTTCACTATTGAGTATGCACAGGGAATTACATTGGATTGTATGACTCATGTATTAGGTAGTTTTATAACTTAATATTGTTTGGCTTAATAACTAAAGTTAATTTTATTTAGCTTTCATAAGTGTATATCTTCGATATCTAATAGTGTAGTAGTTAGAGATGAGGTGTTACATTTTATTTGTAGATATAGATTTTGGAGTTCAATATTTCATATAAGCATATTTTCTTTTTCTTCTCATCAATTACATTGAGTCAGTTGAAATATTTTTCAATTATTGCTTTCTAAGCGTATTACTCATGTAGTTTTTGTTTTTCATAATGATCCACTTCGCATTCTATAGGGTTTTGGAATATCAGGATGTAACTCGGGGATAAAAATCTCATCTATTAAACTTGCTGTATATAGTATGCCTTGCCATATATGTTCTTGATTATTTCAAGTAAGGCTTCATAGAATTTTAGGTGTTTTTTTATCATCCCATCATTTTACAGGAAGAGGTATTGAATCGTCTCTGTTACTTATTTGTAATCCTGCCATCTTATCAATTTCTAAAAATGTTTTACCAAAGCTATAATTTCTCATTGAAAAAAAGTGGATTATAGATAAAATACTATTATATTAAATATAAATAAATAATTATAAATGTCAAATAATTTGTACGATACTTTGGGGGTAGGTAAGTGAGCTGATAAGGATGAGATAAAGAAGGCTTACCGAAAGCAGGCTATGAAGTATCATCCTGATAAGAATAAGTGAGACCCCGGGGCTGAGAAGAAGTTTAAGGAGGTAAATGAAGCATATCAGACACTCAGTGATGAGGGGAAGCGAAAACAGTATGATATGTTTGGTAAATCTGGTGGAGCTGCAGGTGGGAATCCTTTTGGTGGGAACGCTGGGAATCCTTTTGGTTGAGGTACAGCTGGAGCTTGATGATTTGAGGATATCTTTTCACAATTTGGCTGAGCCGGACAGCGAGGACAATCTGGTGGTGCCGAGTTTGACTTTAGTGATATGTTTTGAAATACTGAGTGAGGTGGTTCTCCATTTGGATGATCTAGCAGACAAGCAAAACCAAAGAAACCAGTTAGCTTGGATTTTGAAAAAACCTATGAAGTACCCATCTTTGATCTAATCCTAGGTTGCAAAATAGAAGTACGCTGAGTCTATGGACAAACAGCAAAACTAAAGATTCCAGCGGGAACCAAGCCAGGGAAAAAATTTCGAGTAAAAGAATTTGGTAAATCTGAAGGCTCTAAAAAATGAAACCTGATTGTTGTTGTTGATG
>Ga0208544_10001069_pt1 | contig 19561 bp, 9 predicted proteins | sample DEB08_DNA_9_FD_184526 | JGI IMG/M metagenome (GOLD analysis project Ga0208544, IMG submission 184526) | Aqueous microbial communities from the Delaware River and Bay under freshwater to marine salinity gradient to study organic matter... | ecosystem: Environmental > Aquatic > Marine > Coastal ... | reverse complement strand
CTATGGCTTTTTCTTTCCACTTATTTGACGTAACTTTAGTTTGTCCTTTGGACGCTTTCCCTGTTTTTTCTGTTAGTTGCATAACTCAAAAATACGGGGATTTTTTTTTCCTCGTTTGCACAGCCTATTTTAATGATATATTAAAACGAAAGAATATTTAAAGCAACAGGGCAGTTTTTACTCTAATTTGTCAAATGTCCACCATTGATCCTCATATAATATACCAACAACTCCTTGGTTTTTATTTAGCAATAAAGTTGAAGGAAGCGCATTTCTTTCATTTTTATAGACTTCCTTAAATTGCTTTCCATTCACAATTATTGATTCAACTTGCTGAGTGATTGCATGAATTGGTTCAATAGTTTCTTTTTCTTTATTACTAAATAGCATGGTTTCTGTAGCACCACCACTCCCATTATAACTAACGGAAATGTAGTCATAGAAATTAAATCTATTTCCAGTACTAAAAAATTCGAAGAGCGGACTTATTTGAAATAGAATAGAAAATCCTTTTTCTGGTTCAAAAAGACCTAATTCGAAATATTCAGCATTATAGACTACTTCAAAAGGATTACTATTATCGCATTCTAAAGTTTTTCTAAGGGCGGTCTTAATATTTAGAAAGTTTCTACTTCCTGCAAGTGGTTTGGTATCAATTTGTAATTTAAGCGTTTCACCAGTAGCATTTTTAAGGATTAATCGAGATTTATTTTGCATGCTTACATTGAAAAAACTAAGTGCTTCATTTCCTATTTCTAAATTTTCCAATGGCTGATTGGTAGGACAATCAAGCGCTTCCTTATCAAGGCAGGAAAATAACATCACCAATAGGAAGCATAAATAGATGAAGTTAAAATTTCTTAGCATACCTTTTTAATTAACGTTCTTGTTATATTGTTGAAATACAGTACTTTAAAGCAAGTGATTACCTACCATTAAGCATATAACAATTTAACTATTAATTAGTATAAACGCACACTAATGGATTATTAAATGTTCAAATTTTATCCCTTCCTAAGAGGAATGCAGCATAAGTACAAATAAATGCAGGATTAGTGAAAGTCACAAAACTACTTTCTGAATTTTTGTGGTAAAAAAATGGTAGTGACTTCGCTGTACTAGGGGTTTACAAAAAATTGGTTAGTCAAAAGAAAGAAGGATTTTCTTTAATCATTTTAACCAAAGGTTTCTAGTAATAGCGTAAAGATATGCTCGCATTATATTAACGAGCTATCTCCCGAAACAACGCCAAAGTCACCAATTCATTGGCATAAACATTGGCATAATTGAGGTATCGAGGATTTGCCGAATTTTTAACAATCACCGTCCGTGTCGTCGGGTTAATATAAATCATCTGATGGAAAAATACAGGATAGATGCAAAAGAATGCAGGATGAGTACAAACCCTAATTAATGCTTCCATTTACCTTTGAAGTTATGAACATACAATATAAACAAATTATGAAAAAAGAAGGAAAAATTCATTTTAAAACGACTAGTTCAGAAATCCTAATCATTCAGAAATACAACTTAAAATGAAAACCTTACCCCAAACCTTTCTACAGAAAGTTGAAAAAATCATTCAAGAAAATATAACCAAAAAGGCATTATTCCAACTCCTTGGCGAGACGCTTAATTTAAGTGCTTCGCAAATTTATCGAAAGATAAAAAAACAGACGGGAGTCTCGCCTTCTATTTACATTCGCCAAAAACGATTGGAACAGGCGCATCTATTAATACAAACAAGTGAGTTGTCCATTTCGGAAATTGCAGCTTGGGTAGGTTTTCAAAGTTTAGCCTATTTCTCGCGTTGTTTTTCAAAATATTATGGGTATTCCCCTATGATTTTGAGGCAGCAAACAATTTCAAGGTAACAATGCACGATAAGTACAAGTTTATGCAAGATAAGTGCAAATAATAACAAAACATTACGGCTATCTTTAACCCAAATTAAAGGGGTGCTATTTCACCGACTAAAAATCAAATTTATGCAAAACCCGACAACCCATCTTTTTTAGAGATGCAACAGCAGGTGCTAAAGTTTATTCGAAAATTAAATATAAGATGGTATCTGCTAATGAGATAAAAGTGGATCGGGTGCAGTATCAAGGAATAGAAAGTATGGAGTTGCAGAGTGTATTGAAGCGAATCAATTAAAAACCCCTAACAATAAATGACCGATTGATTAATTAGTCATTTGTTGTTGGATTATCTTAAAAAAGCAATAAATTATTGAATGCATGATAAGTATAAATATTTGCATTATTAGTGCAAGTAGTTGAAATTATCCTTTGTTAATTTTGGGTTTATCGAATCAATATGCTTAATAAAAGAAAAAAATGAAAATTTTTTCACAAATTTCTTCATTTTTTAAAACCCTTTAATTCTTTGACATATAATTAAGATTTTGAATATGTTAAATATTTTATTTTTTTTAAATTAATCAATTTTTTGTTTGTTAAAAATGAAAAATGACCATATATAAGGAAATTGTATGTTGTTTTTTTGTAATATTTAATTATATATTTGTAAGGTACTTACACATATATGAGAAAACTAGACTCCTTCCCTTTTTGTGTTTCTAGTTAAATAAGTCTGGTTTGAATGCTTTAGTTTTTAATGTTAGATGGATAAATTCTTAAATAGAGTTGCCAGCATGCAGTTAAAATAATGCACAAGGCGATTAGACTTATCTTCCCATAATTATCATTATTTAAACTAAGTGCTTGCATATCTCCAATAGGGATAAAAGAGGCCCAATAAAAGGGGTGTACTTCTTCGTGAGGATGATTCTCAATAAAATCTAATTTTGCTTGTCTGAGCGCTGCATCTTTAGTATAGCCTTTCTTGATATAAGTGTAAAAACTTTCCATTATTTCGGTAGTGGTTTGGTCATTAATACTCCAAAGGGTAGTAATAATGCTTTTTGCACCAGCATAAGTGAAACCTCGGGCGAGGGAAATAATGCCTTCTCCTTTTTGCAATTCTCCAATACCTGTTTCACAGGCAGATAAGACAACCATATCTGTTGGTAATTGTAAATTATACAAATCTCGGTTGAAGAGGATTCCATTTTCAAGAACATCTTGAGCAGGAGCAAAAGCAAGATAGGCGTAGTCGCCAATTTGGTCATTTGCCTTGCCATGCGTAGATAAGTGGATGATTTTGTAATCAGCGGCTTTTTTCAAAAACTGTTTTTTAGTTGCCTTATGATTGGTGAAAATAGTGCCACTGATAATTTTTTCAATCGCTTGCACCTCTTGAACATTATGAATTAATGGAGATAAGGCTGATTGAATGTCCTGAATACTTCGGTTAGTAGCAATTTGTTTGCCAGGGAAAAAAGGAGCAAAAGCAATTAAATTTTCTCTTTTTTCAGCATGCTTTTTTGTGCGCATTGCTTGCCATAAGGTGGCAGAATAAGCATAACTAATTTGATAGTCTTTTATCAAATAAGGATGCAAACCAAAAGCAGTAGCATTGAAAACGCTGTCTTTTAAAAATAATTCAAAAGGCAAATATCCCAGAACGCCATCTGGGATAATAATTAATGCCTTACCTAAGGTATATTTTTCTAAAATAGGGGCAAAAAGTTGCTCATATAATTGGTTAGAAGTGGCTACTAAAGTATCGGCATAAGCTTCATATTTTACATCAGAACGCAAATGCTGCAAATGGTAAGTCAATAACGACCGTTGAAATTGTTGTGTTTTTTCAAGAAGCGGAAACTGAATAGGAATTTCTATTAACTGTTGGTCAGAGGCCCCAATAAGCAGGACATAAATTTGCTTTTCGCCAATAAAATAAGAGAGCAAGGTTTGAATTGGTGCTAAATCCAAGGCTTCAGGGTGGATAACTTTAGTGGAATATTTTATTTGAGCATATTTAGGATATTGTTGCGTCATACTGTCAATCAATAATTCTAATTGCCGATTAGTCCTAATTAATGCTTCCGTATTAATATTGGAAGTTTCTAATTGTACCGTTTTCTCTAGCTCATTAATTTGTTGTTTTAATGTTTTTTCTCTGACAATCATGCTCGGTGGAATACCTGCACTTTTGGCGGCATTATTTTCTGTCAAAGCATCTAAGACAATCATCGCTTTGGACTGCTCCGACAGTTGAAAGAGTTTATCGAATAAAGCGGTTGAATTAGACAATTTGTACAAGGCTACATTCGCCATCATTGCTTGCTGGAAAATTGTTTTTGCAGTAGTTGTTAGAAAACTTTTAGATTCATCTGATTCTAGGTTAAGTCGGATTTGGTTAATTAGGATGGCAATAGAGTCGTAAGTAGCAACGGAGGCTTGAAGCGCCTCTTTATTTTGTTCTTTCTGGTATTTAAGAAAAAGGTCTTTTGCTTTATCACTAAGAACTTTTGTAAAATGAGTTTTGGTGGTTATAATGAAATCAGTAGTCGCTGGATTTTCATATAGATTAGTATGAATGAATGATGGCGCAAGATAATTTAGCGATTTTTGACGATGAGATAATGCCTTATCAATTTCTCCTAGCTTTATGTAGGTAGTAGCTTTATTGTTAAAATTTTTAGCTAAATCTAAATTCTTTCCTAGGCCGTTATTGATGTCAATTGCTTGGTTAATATTAAATAAAGCTTGTGGATAATTACCTAGTTTTCGGTGAACAAGAGAAATATTATTGTAATTTTTTGCCAAGTAAGATTTGCTAAGATTAGGAATCGTTTGGTTAATATTAATTGATTGTTGAAAGTTGGGAAGAGCTAATTTTAAAGAATCCATAGCATCGTAGGTAAGGCCAAGGTTATTATAAGCATTTGCCATATATTCTAAATCATCGACTGATTTATTGGGAAGTGTTTCATAAATTTTAGCGGAAGCAGTTGCAAAATAAAGCATCTTCGATAAATTCAGTTGCTTATGGTATAACAGCCAAAGGTTTTCATAAACCTCTGAAAGCAAGGAATAATCATCTTTCGCTATGCTTTTATACAATTCTAAAGTAGTTATCAAATAAACTTCAGCAGGTTTAAAATCCCTTAAATTTGAAAGTGCTATGCCTAAATCTTGATAAGTCTGAGCAAGTAAAAAAGAATCTTTGTTTGTTCTTTCAAGGTGGAGGTCTAATGATTTTTTAAGAAAAGAGGCAGAGGGTTCATATTGTTCTAAATAAAAATAGCTTGACCCTATATTTCTATAAGTCTTGATGATGTCTAAATGATTTTCTTGGAATATTTTTTTTCTAAAATTTAACGCTGTTTCCCAGTTTTTAATGGCTGTTAAATCATCCGCTATTTGAAAGTAAGCAACCCCTAATTTATGATAAGCGAAGCCAATAAGTGAATCCGAGGTAACTCCGCTGACGCTTTTTTCAATAGCAGCTTTTAATATCTTAATAGACGGTTCAAAGTCATCATTTTTTTGATAATTCAGCGCTTCTTTAATACGGATTCTAACATAGTCATTATCTGTTAGTGGAGTATTAGCATTTTGTTGGAGCTGTTGATAAATAGTATTGGCGGTATCATATAAGCCTAGCTGACTTAGCGAATCTGCTCGCTGTTCTTGCACGAGATAATTATGCTGAGCATAAGCAGGCACAACAAAAATGATGAAAAAGAATAGGAATTTGAACCTCATAATAAATAACCTTTTTGATTGACACAAAGTAAGGAGAAAACTATAAAATGATGAGAGAAAAAGTAATTAACTACACATTTTTATCAATGGCTAGTAAAGTAGCTAAAAAAGCTGCTGAAGTAGGTAGGAAAACCTTACTGTTTTGTCTACTAAATTTTCTATTGATACCCCATTTTGTTTTGGCACAAAACACTTATGTTGTCAATGCCACGGATGATACCAATGATGGAACTTGTGATGCCATACATTGTAGCTTAAGAGAAGCTATGGCAAAATCCGAAACGGATGGAGTGAATAGCCATATTCATTTTAATATTTCAGGGACTGCACCTTTTATAATCCAACCAGATACTTTTTTACCACAGATATATAAGGAGAATTTAATCATTGACGGAAGTACTCAACCGAATTGGGAAATTGGAGATATTATTATTGATGGAACAAATGGTGGAAATACTAGTGGTTTACGTTTTAGAGCATCTGCATCAAATTTTAGTATTTATGGCCTGCAAATACAAAATTTCACTTCCTCGGGGATTAGCATAGGAGACAATGTGTTAACAGATACTTGTAGAAATATTATTATTGGCGCTCTTAATAAAGGAAATATTATTGTCCAAAATAAAAGTGGAATAAATAGTGTTAGAGCCGAAAATATTTTGGTGCAATACAATTATCTAGGAACGGACGAAAATTTCACAGCTGACTTAGGGAATGAAGTAGCAGGAATTGAATTTGAATTCGATGGTACCCAAATTATTGTTCAACATAATGTATTAAGCGGAAATGACTATAAAGGAATAGGCGTAGGTAACATAAAATCTATTCTTATTAAAGATAATTACATTGGGATGGACACAACTGGATTAGTTAACCTAGGAAATGGGAAACACGGAATTCTTTGTACTTCTGCGGAAGCTATAACTATTGAAAATAATTGGATTGGCTATAATAAAGACTTTGGTATCTTTATTAGAAGCGATACGGGTAAAGTCCTTAATAATTATATAGGCACAGACCCTAAGGGATTGATTGACATAGGAAATATTGAATACGGCATCTATCATGATATAGGTGTATTACAATTAAAAAATAATCTCATCGCTTATAATCGGCAAGGAATCCGTTCTTCAGTAGATATAGAAAATTCACAGAACAGCTTCTTTTGTAATAGTACGATAAGTATAAGATTAGATTTAGAAGATCAAACGAATCTAAAAGCGCCTCCTATCATCAATAGTGTGACGACTAATATTCAAGGAATTTCGGAAGTAGGAGATACAGTAGAAATATTCATAAGCGACCAATCAGATTGTACTGCCCCTTGCCAAGGCAAAACATTACTTGGAAGAGTCGTAGCAGATGGGACGGGTAATTGGTTATTACCAACACCAGATACCTTAAAAAGTGGAGATGTTTTGACCGCTACTGCGACTAATACTGCTGGTCGGACTTCTGAATTTTCGATATGCTATATTGTTTTGCCAGATGAATGTGCTTTTCCACAACTGATGTCTATTCATGAAGAACCTTGTAATACGGTTGGGACTGTTTTAGATTTAAAACAATTGACCACTTCCACTCCTCCACCTTCTTCCTCTTGTAGCAATACTTATCAAGGAAACGATGCTTGGTTTGAATTAATCGTCCCTTCAACGGGTAATTTATTAGTTCGAGCCAATATTAATAATACAGTTACACCAGTTATTGAAGCTTATACAGGCACTTGTAATAATTTGGTTCTACAACAATGTGAAGTAATGGATTCGATACCTTTTGCCATTGTATTTGAAAATTACACCCCTGGGGCTAGGCTTTATTTACGAGCATGGGATAAAGATAATACATTGGTAAATAGCCCAAGTACAGCTTTACTTCATTTAACGGCTCATGAATTGGATTTGCAGAAAGACAATTGGCAAATCTGCGATTTAGAAAATAATTTAATTAATGGCAACCCAACGATTTTAAGTGAAAGAGATGCTAATAATTTTATTTTAGAATATGATGAAAGTGCTACTCCCGAAGAAATTGCTGCACTAGAACAGTTATTAATAAATGATGGGGCAGTCTTAATAGATAATTTTGTCTGTAATGCAGCGAAATTGCAACTTTGGAAAACAGCCAATCCCGTAGAGATGGAAGATTGCCGCCAAGGTGCAAAAAAAAGAGGCAATGTTGATACCACCAACTATAATTATGTATTTGAAACCGTAGAATTTCAAGTCAATAGTTATGCTATCGGACAACAAACTGCCACAGATGTTGCGATGGATAAAGAGGGTAATTTTGCCATGGTTTGGACGGATATACAGAGAGGTCATAATTATGGTCGAGTTTACAGAAGTAGCGGCAATCCAATTACCCAAGAATTTCAAATTGGAGCAAGCGATAAAAGGCAATTTATATCTAGTATCGCAATGGATGATAATGGGGATTTTATATTGGTCTGGTATGAAATTAATTCGGCTTCGGTAGCCTCCACGTTTAGGGTTTATGGTCGGCAATATAACGCAAATGGTGACCCCAAGAGCGTTCCGTTTGAAATCAGTCTTACGTCCGAACAGACAAACCCTAATGATACCACTATATATAATATAGCCCGCTTCGGAGTTAATCCAAAAGTAAATTTGGATGCTTCAGGAAATTTTGTAGTGGTTTGGCATGCCAATGAAAGTGTTTTTGCTCAGCGATATGACAATACTGCTGCTTTAGTCGGAGATATTATTTATGTAGGGGATGCATCAAATAATGTTTCTGAACCTCAACCTGCGGTGGCAGTAAATAATGCAGGCGCTTTTGTATTGGTTTGGACGGGTTTAGACGCAGATGAAACGGGTATTTTCGCCCAGCGATACGATAATAATGGTCAGCCTACAGGAGGTGTTATCCAAGTGAATACGGAGCAGCAAAAAATCCAAGGGTATTCAGATATAGCTATACAAGAAGATGGCAGTTTTATTATAGTTTGGGAAAGTTATGAGCAAGAAGGAGTGGGATTGGACTATGGTGTTTTTGGGCAGCGATTTGACGCCAATGGGAACAAAGTTGGAACAGCATTTCAAATCAATTCCTATACGGCAGATGCGCAGCGAATGCCAAGTATTTCCCTTTTTGAAGATGGTACGTTTGCAGTAACTTGGAGTAGTTTGGGGCAAGATGGCTTTGCCGAAGGGATTTATGCTAAATTTTTTGATGCAACGGGCAATCCAATTGCACCAGCTTTTGATGATTCCGCAAAGGGTTCTTTGGGAGAAGAATTTAGAATGAATTCCTATGAAGACCCAGAACAGGAAAGACCCAAAACGGCTACCAATGGTCAAAATATCCTAATTGGGGCTTGGGAAGATGGGGCAAATGATGGCTCTTTTACAGGTATTTTTGCACAACGATATGAAGTAATCGAAAGTGATAATACTAAAATATTTTACCCAATTGGGACCGCTACACCTTCTACTCTTTTAGGTGATCCATTAGATTTTCCTACCACCATTTATACGCCTAATCTGACAAATAAAACAGCAAGAATAGGGGTTATTGACACAGGCATCGATAGTGACCACCCTTATTTAGTCAATGCACTTTGGACAAATCTTGCTGCAAATGACCCAGATAATTGTGTGTTACTAGATATTTTGGGCTATGATTTTGTCAACGAAACAGGGAATCCAAATGATATTGATGGTCATGGCACTAAAGTAAATGGAATGATTGCGAGGGATTTTGAAACGGGTGTGCAATTAGAATTAATGAACTTGAAATTCCATGAGGCCAATAGAGGGAGTGTTTTTGATGCAATATGTGCGATTTATTATGCAGTGGATAATGGGGCAAATATTTTGAATCTTAGCTGGGGATTTGAAGCGGCCGAATTTCCTAGTATTTTAAACAGGGCTTTAAAATATGCTGCGGATAATGATGTTTTAATCATTACAACCGCTGGAAATACAAGTAAAAATAATGATAAACTTAATAAGTATCCTGCCAATTTGGAGATTGACAATATGATTGTCGTAACTTCTTACGAATACCGTCAATCTACAGGTGAAAGACGGTTGGCCAATTATGCTAGTTACGGAAAAGATAATGTAGATATTGCTGCTTATGGATTTGTAGAATCACCTATTGTTGGGGGCGCATTGGAAGCCTCCGCAGGTACTTCCTTGGCTGCGCCACTAGTGGCTCGGACGGCTGCTATTATCAAAGGTTTATATCCAATGTTGTCTGCACTTGAAATAAAAGCATGCATTCTTTCTTCCGCAGAATCCGTTGCTGCTTTAAGTAATTTAGTAGCTAGTGGAGGAATTCTCGACCATGGTGCCGCTTTAGCTTGCGCCGCCACAAAAGCAGGAATGACTTGTAGTGGAAGTGATTTAAATGTAACTGCCACCGTCAGTGATGAAACTTGTGACGGGCAGGATGGAAGTATAACCATTACTGTTAGCGGTTCTGCTAATAACCCTACCTTTTTCTGGTCAACAGGCGCAACAACTCAAAATTTAGATAATTTAGAGGCAGGCACTTATCAGTTATTTGCAATGGATGATTTAGGTTGCCCAGATACTTTAACTATAACCGTTGGACTAGATTGTATAGAAAGTGCATGTGATTTTTCAGATGCTGTAATTAATGAGAACCCTATTAAAAGTGGAATTTATCATTCTGAAACGACCATAGAATCTTCTGGTACGGTTACTAAAGATAGCACTGTTACTTTTAAAGCTGCGGAGTCCATTACTCTAAAACCTGGTTTTGAGGTAGCAAATGGCGCTACATTTTCAGCACTTATAGAAGCCTGTACGAATACTTTAAATACATTACCAGTTGATTATATAAAGGAAGATAGGCAAAATCCGAAAGTTCAAAATAGAACAGCATCGCTTCAACTCACACTTAAATTGATTCCCAATCCAGCAAACATCCAAAGCCAAGCGCATTATTATTTACCCCAAAATAGTAATGTTCGTTTGACTTTAGGGACGGTAAATGGGCAGAAAGTTTATCAAAGTAATTGGAAAACACAAAGTGCAGGTTGGCATCAGGAAATATTGGATATTCAAGGGCTTACTGGAGGAATTTATTTTGTGTTTTTGGAAACACCTAAGGGAATAAGAACAGAGAAATTATTACTATTGCCTATATAATAAGTGAATTGATGCAAGATAGTTTTTGCCTTTTTTGGGCAAAAATGCAGGATGAGTGCAAATTAATGCAAGATAAGTGCAAATTAAATCACTTAGCCTTTGTTAATTTTGAGTCAGATATGAAGAGTTGGTATAACAACCCAAAGCCCTATCCTAAAATTGTAAAAATGACTTTAAAAAAAATTATTTTTTGGTGTTTTCCGGCAATTATTCTATTATCTAGTTGCATTCATAAATCATATAGGCCGATTAGCCTTCAAACCCAAAACTCAAAGTGGGAAAACCTTAGAGTAGATACTGACACCACAAAGTTTAAAGGGGTCATTATCTCCTTAAAACGCTTTCCTTCAATTTTGAAGAATGAGGAAATTATGAAGGAATTAGGAGGGGTAAAGGATTTTGAGAAGCTGAGGAAGGAGGAGTTTGGGTTGTTTAAAAAACGGATTCGACTTTCCAAAAAAATTGAACAATGTCCTTGTGATTCCACCTTATTTTTGTTTAAATCTACAATAGCCAGTTTAGATGCTACAGGAAGGGATGAGGGAGGTAGCCGTACTACAAAAGATTCTTATGTAAGTAATAACTATTCTTTTGGTTTAGATAAATGTAAGAAGAGGGAATTTTTAGAGGTTGCCCCTAACATATGCAAGACTCTTCCTTATCCTAAAAATGAATATATAGAAGTTGCGGTAATTGATTCGGGAATAGATTGTAATCATCCAGAATTTAAAGGAAAGCTATGGAATAACCCTGATACTTCAAAAAATGAATGTTTAAACGTTAGACATGTAGGGTATGATTTTAAAAATCAAAATGAAATTCCAACAGATTCAACTGGGCATGGTACACACGTATCTGGAATAATAGTAGGAGCTAACACCCCCATTAAGATAATGAGCTTGAAGGCAATTCGAGATTCCACTTTTGATGTGTTTAGCGCTATCTGTGCAATGAAATATGCCATTAGAAAAAAGGTTGATATTATAAATTGTAGTTGGGGATTCTATGCCAAAAATCCTCCACCAATTTTAAGAGAAGTTCTTTTTGAAGCAAGAGATAGTAATATTTTAGTGATTACTGCTGCGGGAAATGGCGGGTTAAATATTGACAAATTTAATAGGTGGCCAGCTAGTTTTTCTAATATGGATAATGTAATAACCGTTGGGTCTTTGAATAAAAATCAGAATTTCATTGCTGAACACTCAAATTATGGGGATGCAACGGTTGATTTATTAGCTCCAGGCATTTCAATTTATAGTGCTAAGCCTTTCGATAATGGCGAATCAACTAAATATCAATACATGTGTGGTACTTCCATGGCTGCTGGATATGTAAGCCGTTTCGCCGCAAAAATTAAATATATGAACCCCGAAATTACTGTTAGAGAATTAAAACAGGAAATTTTAGATGAAGTTGAAACAAGGCATCATTTATATCCCTATGTAAGTACAGGAGGGTTTCTTAGGTTTCCAGCAGAGGATTGAGAATAAGGGTAGAGATAGGGATGCCTTGGTAATTTATCTATTCAAAATTATTCATTAAGTATTGACAAAAAACAAGTTGCCCATTTGAAAAACGGCCAACTTATTTTTTGTCGTTTCTAAGGAAATTAGTAAAAAAAAATAGCTAGAGGTGGAAGATGATTTGAAAGTATCTGTTTCTTTTCTTCAAACTAAAAAACTGGGTAGATTCTTATTTTTCAACACCATAATTTTTTGATTGACTCCAAATTTCCGTAGGTTAGAACAAAAATCATAGATATTATGCCTACAAAGAATTATTCCCTGATTTATGTTGTAACTATACTTCTTTTTTATCTTTCCATAAATCCCGTTTGGGCTTCCTGTGAATATCCCCATGAAGTGACTGATGCCATTAGGTGGATGAACGAAATAAATAGGCCCAAATATCTATCTGCAAATACCATATTAAGAGATTATGTTGAGAGTGCCCCTTCCATTTCGGATACTTGTCTTGCATATATCTATTATCAACACGGTCGGAGTTTATCCAGAATAAAAAAGCACCATGAATCTATAGCTTTCTATAAGAAAGCGATTGCTATAAGAAAAAAATATTATCCGAAACAACATAGGAATATTGTTATTCCTATAACCAATATAGGCATCCGATATTTTGATTTAGGAAGAAATTATTTATTGGAATCCCAATCTTATTTAGATACGGCTTATCAACTTAATTTAGTACGCCAAAAATTGGACATGCCTCTCATATCTAGTCACCCAAGAATATGCTTATATCTAGGTAAAATTTATGCACGACTAGGAGATTATGATGAAGCTTGCTTTTTTTTAGAGCGGTCGGCTAACTTATATAAAAACACTCCTTCCCGTAAGAGAGACATGTTTGTAGCTTACGATGATTTAACTAGTATAATGGCTATTAATTTAGCCAATCCAGATCAGGCATTAGCATGGTCAGATTCAGCTTTTGCAGTTACGGAAACTTATCCAGGTGATTCCATAACAATGTGTCTCAATCGAGGTATTGCTCTAAAAAACTTGGGAAATCAATTAAAGGATACCTTTTTTTATGAAAAGGCATTAATTTTTTTCCAAAAAGCATTAGAATTAGAAAAATCCTATCCAAATTTTAATAACAAGAGATTGATTTTAAATAGTCTTGGCATGTTGTTAAATAAACAAAAACGACCTCTTCAAGCTTTGAATTTATTTAATCAGGCGATTCAAATTAATCAGGAACATAAATTTTTTAACTCCCTTTCCACTAATTATCACAATATTGGCTGGACATTAGATAATCTAGGAAAATTCGAAGAAAGTTTGGTCGCCTATACTAAAGCATTACAATATATATTTTCAGATTTTTATCCTAAGAATAATTTGGAATTACCAAATTCTAAGGAGCATTTTTCTTTCAATAAAATTGGAGCAATTTCTACTTTAAAAAATAAAGCCGAATCTCTAACTAAGCTCTCTCAATTGAATCCCAAACATGAAAACTACCTCTTTTCAGCACTAGCTACCTATCGGTTAATTGATACTTTAATTGAATCTACTCGTAAAGGTTTTGTTTCAGAAGGTTCAAAATTCTCACTATCTAAAAAAGTTAAGCCAATCTATGAAATTGCTATTCAAACATGTCAGCTTTGGAGTGAGCGTGGAGGAGGACAACAAGCAATTGAACAAGCTATTTACTACGCTGAAAGAAGCAAGGCAATCAGCCTTTATGAAAATATAAAATCTCAACAAGCTGCTAGATTGTTATTGCCAGAAGCAGAACAAGAAGCATTATTTACATCGATTAGAAAGAGAGATTTTTATGAAAAAGAGTTGGTATTAGAAAAAATAAATGAAAGGGAGGCATCAGGAATCGAGGAGTTAACACAGCAGCTGGCATTTTATAAAAATAGGGTGAACAAGAAATTAGAACAATTAGAGGTGGAATACCCAAAATATTACCAATTAAAATTTAAACCCTTTCAGTTTTCATTATCAATTATTCAAAACCAATGTTTAAACGAAAACAGGGCAATTATTGAGTATTTTGTAGGCGACAGTACAGTATATGCTTTTTACATTCAAAAAGACAGTTCCTATATCTTGGAATTATCAAAAGATGTTGCCTTGGAAAAGAAGGTTAAAGCCTTACAAAAAGCGGCTTATGCTTATCACATTGAGGGGACACGGTCAACTAAACTTTATAAAAATTATGCGGACAGTCTAGTAAATTCAGCTCACCATTTATACCAACAACTTTTAGCACCATTAAAAGAAAAAGTCACTTTAACCAAAGAATTAGTAATTATTCCAGATGGTGTTTTAGGTTACCTACCATTTGATTTATTGATAAGTGAACTTCCTACAACTAATACTAATTTTCAAAATCATGCTTATCTAATTAAAGACTACCAAATTAGTTATGCTTATTCGGCAACCTTATTAGAGGAAATGAGCAAGAAAAAGCATCAAATACATACGAATGATTTTTTAGCTTTTGCTCCTAAATTTGAGGACTCTAAACAACTGGCAACTCATTCTAATAGATTGGTAGATATTCGATCTAGTCTAGGGCCATTGAAGTTTAATATACGGGAAGTAGAGGCTTTACAAAACCTTTTAGGTGGAAAAATATTAAAGCATCAAGTTGCCACAAAAGCAAACTTTATCAAAGAAGCCTCCAATTATAATATCCTACACTTGGCAACGCATGGGAAAGCTAATGACAAGATGGGAGATTATTCTTACCTAGCATTTTCCAAAATTAAAGATTCCGTCGAAAATGAATTATTGTATAATCACGATTTATATAGCCTGCAGTTAAATGCAGATATGGTGGTTTTAAGTGCTTGTGAAACAGGTCTTGGTGAATTACAAAAAGGAGAAGGCATTCTTAGTTTAGCAAGAGGATTTAGTTATGCAGGAGCCAAAAGTATCATTTCCACTTTATGGCGCATTAATGATGAATCTTCAAAAAATTTAATGGTCGATTTTTATAAAAATCTAAAAACAGGTTCAACAAAAGATGCTGCTTTAAGACAGGCTAAATTAGATTATATAAACACCAATCCACATGAAACCGCACATCCTTTCTTTTGGGCTTCCTTCATTGCTATTGGAGATATGACGCCTATAAATTTTCAGCATAATCATTTTTTGTGGTGGGGTTTCATAGGATTATTGTGCTTGTCGTTGATTTTTTTTGGCATTAAGTATTTTAGCAAGAGGGAAGAAACTTTGGCTTAACTGATGCACCTTATTACCAAGTCAAACCTCGCCAAAAAACATTTAACTTCTTTTGAAGTTGGATGGCTTTATTCTGATAATAAGGATTATCCTCATCCGCTGCCATTTCAGTTAAAAGCTGCTGAAAATCATTCCCCGTTTCTCCATTAGCCAATAAAACATTCACCAACAACCACTTAGCCTTAGCCGAAAACTGCGGACTCTGCTCAATAACCAGTTGAGCATTCGATTGCGCATTAGCATACTCCCCTGCTTTAAATTGCGCTAAAGCTAAATAAAGCACCGCTTCATTATAAGAGGCATCCTGTTCTGAAAAAGCAGAAAAGAAGGTAATAGCATCTTCATAATTATTTTGATTAAGCGCAGTTAAGCCACCAGCAAAAGGGTCATTTGTAGCGTCTCCAGTAGAACGAACAAAGGAGGTGATTTGGTTATTGGTAAAACTATTCGCAGCTAATGCTTCATTACTATAATCCCGCCCAGCCCACCAACCACCAACCGCCAGCAACAATAAAAAACCAGCCGCCAAAGAAAGCACCCATTTCAATCTAACATTTTTCCCCTCAATAGGCGCCTCTTTTGCTTCAGAGCCAGCCGTGTCAGTAGGCACAGCAGTAGCAGCCTTATTAAAATAAACATCATTCGCCCCTTGGATGGAAGCTGCCAATTCCTCATCCCCAATCACTTCATGCACGTCATATAAATCTCGATACAACTGAACTTCGGCTACTAAATCTTCATCACTAGCCATAGCTTGGTCAAAAGCAGTTTTATCTTGTGCGCTTAAATCGTTATTGAGATAAGCTACTATTTGATTGATATATTTTTCTTCCATGATTTTTAATTTAGTAATCCAACTAAGTAGCATTGAAAAAACAATTTGAACGTCTAACATCCGTGTTCCTTTATTAATCTGTGGTATATCAAAAGAACTTGTTCAATTTATTTTTCATCTGATGCTAAACCATCAATGTTTTGAGTTTCCGAATACATCTCCTCCGTTTCTGAGGCACAAAAGCATAAGAATAGCCCATTTGCTTAGCAATTTCTTTATCTCCTATTTTATCAAAAAAAGTAAAATTTAATAGCTGCCGACAATCTTCTTTTAATTGTTTTAGCCCTTGATATAACCGTTGCTGACGAGTATCTAATATTTTCCTTTCGGGCAGGTCATTTTCAGTAATAGGTTCAATATGTTGATTCGGGTCATCTATGACCAACTGTAAGCCATTCTTTTTATCATCCCTTAAACGTTTCAACCATAAAAACTTTGTAATTGTAAATAGATAAGCTTTTAAATCATGTTCAATAGTAAAATCTTTGGAACGGAGTTTTTTGATAAAAGCAAATAAGACTTCTTGAAAAATATCTTTGGCATCATCATTAGTGCCACTATTTTTTAAGACAAAACTAGCACAGTAAGTATAGGTTTGGGTATACAATTCGGAAATAGCTTGACTATCTCCCAGCCGAAGTTTTTCGATAAAGTCTTTTTGTAAGCTAATTATTTTCATGATTTTTTTGTATAAACTAGTACTCCGCTAAGTTAATGGTTTTAGGTATAAATTGTTGATAATCAAAAAGGTTAAAAATAATTTATTTTTCAAACTATTCCATCTCTTGCCAATTACTTTTCCACAATTTAATAAAAAATAAAAAATAATTTTCAAAAAGTGATCATAAAAAAGAAAAACGGGTACTTGTTGATGTAGCTTTTAAAAAAGGCTCGTTTTTTTAAACCTTTTCCCAAAACAAAAACAACTACCAAATGAAAAATAACCCCTGAGTGTACCCTCAGAGCAACAATACTCCTATGCCCTAAACCAGCATAAGAGGATAGTCAAAAACAATAAATAATTCATTCAAAATAAAAGAAAATTTCCACCAATTGACGGTGGAGAACCTAGGCATGCTATGCTCATTATTAACCTATTTTTTAAACTTTTAAAACCTATTTATTATGTTGACTTCAAATAAAATTGCTTTTATTGTAATAGTAGATACAGTAGAACTTTAAAGAAAAAAGTGGACCGTCTCCAAAGGGAGGCGGTTTTACATTAAAGCTTGAATTTTTCTTTCTAACCAAAGTGTATAGACGGTAGATGAGGTATTTAATTCATGAATTATTTTTTTAGGATTAACATTTATCTTGAGTAATTGGCGAACTATACTGATAAAGTTCAAATGCCTTTGGAAATCAATTTGTTGATTTACTTTATTTCTTCTGATGTAATTTTCAAAAGATTTGCAGTGAGCCTCAAGACTAATAGGAGATTCTTTTAACTCATAGGCACAGATTATCTGATAGGTTCTGGCTCTTTTACTATAGGTATGAATGTTAAAATCGATATTCAATAGGTGGGTTCGACAGGTTTCAAAGTCTCCTTTTTCTAAGGTGAATCTTGCCAAGGCAATATGATAAGCAGAAGCGGATAAGTTTTCAGCCACCTTTGAAAATTTTCCGCTTAGGATATAATCTACCCAATCAAATTCTTTTAAGATACAGGCAATATTTATCAAATGAACAAAATGGTCTTCTACAAAAAAATGATTCATTATTAAAATATCTTTTTCAATACTCATTTTATAGAGTTCGAATGCTTCTTGCACATATAATGTTTGATTTATTCTTATTTGTTGGGAAGTATAATTCAATAAATAAGTGAATATTATCAACTGGTCTTCTTTATTGATTAAAGTATGCTTTTGTTGAAAAATGCTTTTTAGTTGTTGATAATCTTTTTCTTTTTTATCCAAAATCAATTGCCAAGCTAACCAATAAAATTGATGAAAAATGGGCAAGGACGCTAGATTAGCTAAGCAATAAGCTTGAATAGTATCTGAAAATTGAATTTGATAGGTGGAACCTGCTAAAACTTGACTAGTTGCTATATCACAAGCATATTTCAACTTCATCCCTAGAAAGTATAAATCAAAAGAATCCATTGCCTCATTCAGTATGCTTTCTTTTTGATCTATTCTAGATTTTCCATCTGCATAAAAATCTAAATGTTCCCATTGCATTTGTTCATAATAGAATTGCGGAGAACTGATAGTTGGTTTTAAAGCTCTTTTTTTATCTAATAATAAATCTAGTTCATGTCGAAGCTGATATTTGGTATAAACCTTAGCTAATAAAAAATCTGATAAAAAATCATCATCCCCTAACTCGATATTCACTAAGTATTGTTTGAGGTCAAGATGTATTTGAGAAACCGATTTCATCAAGCGCCGATAATCATAATCAATTTTACCAAAGATTTTTTTAAAGGCAATTTCCTGTACTAATTTAGGAGAATCGAAAGCAGGATAATAAGAAAGTATATATTTTAAAATTAAAAATGCATCCCGATTTGAGTTGCCCTGTTGCTTATGCCAAGCTTTAAATTGTTTGACGGTAGCGGGTGGCAATTTAGCCAATAGCTTAATTAATTTGGATTTAACTAGGCTGTTTTGGTTGTCATTCTCCGAAAAATTGGAGGAATTTTCTATTGGCATAAAATCGGGTTCATTAATTATAAGTAACTAATAAACAAGCTATTAGAAAAATAATTAAAAATAATTTGTACTTATAGCTCATTTTTTAACAGGGAATTTAAGGAAAATTTGTGGCTTTTTATAACTTTCTTTCTGCCTATTTTTGGAATAGACAAAAGAAATAGATAAACCCATCTAAAATTCTAACTCGCCATGCTCTCTACTTAAAAAATAGGCTATACCCTTAAATTAGAAAAACATTTTTTCGAATGGTTAGGTAGTGAAAAGCTATCCTCTTTACGAGGTAATTTATGAGCGATTAATTGGTTAAATGCCAGTTATACAAATATAAAAGCTGTAAAAAAGAATAAGAGCTTGTTGGAGATTTGTTTTTAGCCCGAAGGATAAATTCCCAACAAGCTCTAAGCTAAGCTTTGACTATCAAACCCCAAAAAACAAAAACCTATGGGCTACCCTTCTAGCGTTGTAAAATATTGCCTTTCAAAGATTTATCTTTCCTTCTTCGGGGTTCTTTAAACCCTGTCACGTTTTCGCATAAAAACTCGAAAAGATCAGGGAAGTCTTGCTTAAATAA
>Ga0208544_10001068_pt1 | contig 19566 bp, 14 predicted proteins | sample DEB08_DNA_9_FD_184526 | JGI IMG/M metagenome (GOLD analysis project Ga0208544, IMG submission 184526) | Aqueous microbial communities from the Delaware River and Bay under freshwater to marine salinity gradient to study organic matter... | ecosystem: Environmental > Aquatic > Marine > Coastal ... | reverse complement strand
TTAACCCTAAAATAATAACCTGAAAAGAGTTTATTTAAAATAAATAAAATTCTGCATTTTAAACATAAATCAAAATATTATTTTGATAATATTTTATTTTATTAACTAATTTTGGGCGAACCTAGCGTTAAAAATAATAAATTCAAAGATTTGTCTAGAAAGCCCTTCTGTGTCAATTAATAACCATAGCTTTACCTTAAGTTAATTAGATTCAGCTATCTATGATAACTTGTTTTTTTTATTTTTTAAATTCTTTTTATGAATATTTTTGTAGCAAAGTTAAGCTTTGACACACGAGAAGATGACTTAAGAGCCGCTTTCGAAGAATTCGGTGCAGTTGATTCTTGTAAAATTATTATGGACAAATTCACTGGCAAATCAAAAGGCTTCGGCTTTGTTGAAATGGGTAGTGATGATGAGGGAAATGCAGCAATATCAGCATTGGATAATACTGAGCTTGATGGACGAGACATTGTTGTTAAAGTAGCAGAAGATAGAGGTAGTCGCGGAGGCGGCGGTGGTCGTGGTGGATACGGCGGCGGCGGTGGTAACCGTGGCGGTGGCGGCGGATACGGCGGCGGCGGTGGCGGTCGTGGTGGATACGGCGGCGGTGGTGGAAGATATTAGAATTGAATTCAAATATTTTTATCGCATAAAAGAAAAGCCTCTGCAAATTTGCAGGGGCTTTTCTATTTATTAATTCAAATTTTGGACAAGGAAGAATAGATATTAAAAACTAAACCCACCAACAAAATAGAAATTTAATAAAATCTTACCCATTACTTGGTGAATAGACGCTATTTATTAATCTAACGACACCCCACAAGTTTTGAAATTGGTATTAAAAAAGGGCTTTAGCCCTGACCCTGTCTGTAGAAAATTGCAGAAATTGTAAAAATACTTCAAAGGAGCATCGCTCCGACCCCGTAAATTAACCATGACGAGGCTACGCCCCTTAATAATCAGTTAAAACAATGCATCTACAGACAGAATCGAAGCTAAAGCTCCTTGATTATACCTAAAAGATTTGGGTGTCGTTAGACTTATTAATAGTTGACTCCACATTGACCTATCTTTCCATCTTCCCAGCTATTCATTATCGGTGTTATAAAAAATTAAAGAAGGGCGATTTTTTGACAAGTCTATCAAAAATCCATTAAGTCTTAACCGAGCAGATAAAGTTGTCATTTTTCTACATTTTTTATTAAATCTACATTTATGGATAAAATAATTTACTAGAAATTTGCATGCTCTTTTTATTTTATCTACATTTATGGATAATAAAAACAATTACACAACCCACTAAGATATTTACACCAAATATAATCATCCATGAAAGGAACCCATTTAGGAGAATTTGAAGAAATCGTTTTGTTGGTTATCGCAGCTTTACAACAAGAAGCTTATGGCTTAGCCATCAAAAAAGAATTAGAAGAACAAACTGGTCGAACGATAACAATTAGTGCGGTTCATGCAGCATGTAACCGCTTGGAAGATAAAGGCTTTTTGTCGGCTGAATTTGGGGAACGCTCTGCTAGGCGGGGCGGCAAGCGCAAAAAAATCTATGCAGTTACGATGAGCGGGCAGCAGGTATTACAAAATGCTTATGAATTGCGACAAAAGTTATGGGATAATATTGCACCTGGGAGTTTTCAGATTGATTGGTCTTTTTAGGATAGGAAGTAGTCGGACAATAATAAGTTAACTTAAATTTTGACTCAAAGTGATTTGAATGGGTTAAACGTAGCTTAGACGGCTGGTTTGAGTAGGAAAATTAATTGTTGCTTTATTCAAACCTGCTCAGACCAGCCGTCTAAGCTACAACGCTCCACCCAAAATCATTTTGAGCCTAACTTTTCACCACAGAGTAACAGAGAACACGGAGTTTTTTGACGAATATCGCTTAGATTTTCACGGTAAGTTTGGTAAGGTCAATAAAATAATCACCCAACTATAAAATTTTGAAAGAAGACCCAATATACTATGACCCTCCTGAACGCATCCTTCGCTTATTGCGCTGGTTTTGCAAGGACGATTTTTTAGAAGAAATCGAAGGAGATTTGCATGAACTCTTCCAAGAAGAGGTAGAACTCTACGGAATAACAAAAGCAAACCGTCGTTTTCTGGGTAATGCTATCCGCTATATCCGACCTTATTTTTTTGGCAAAAAAGTTATATCAACAAACCTTCAATATCACCTGACTATGTTTCAACATTATTTTAAAATTGCTACTCGACATCTATGGAAACAACGGCTATATTCGCTCATTAATATTAGTGGCTTAGCGATTGGTCTAGCCTGCTGTATTGCCGTTTTATTCTATGTAAAAGATGAATTGGGCTATGATAATTACCATCAGAATGCTGATAATATTTATCGGGTATCTATTAATAGTACCGTATTGTCCTCTGGAGGCGGTCAAGACCGAGCCAATTCCCCTATTTTATGGGGGCCTGCTTTGAAAAGAGATTATCCAGAAGTAGAAGAATACACTCGTTTTGTCAAATTAGTCAGTGTAAGTAACCCTTGGAAATGGAGCGCTAATGATAAAGTTTTTGGGGAAACGAACATCTTATATGCCGACCCATCCACTTTTGACTTATTCAATTGGAAAGTACTTCATGGAGATGCAGCCACCGCTTTGGTAGAAAAAAATGGGATTGTTTTGACCAAAGCAATGGCCTATAAATACTTCAATAGCGAAAATGTAGTTGGTCAAACCATGACGCTTGACCCACGGCAGCGAGATAATGACGGCAATTTTAGAACGGAGACTTACGATTATACGGTAAGGGCAGTTATAGAAAATATTCCTCGCCAATCTCATTTTACCTTTGATTTCTTATTGCCTTCTGCTCATTTGAGTGATATTTATGGATTGGATATCAATGGAAGTGGAGAAGAGCGAAATTGGTTTTGGAGAGGTTCAGTAGCCCATACCTATTTGCAACTGAAGGATGGAACGGACCCTAAAAGTTTAGAAGGAAAATTTGCTGATTTTCAAGACCGCTATCTAGGAGATGCGACGACCTCTAGAGGCTATGTTTACAACCCTTTTTTACAAAGAATCAATGAGATTTATTTGGCTGGAAACATGAGTGCGCAATTACAACCTGTAGGAGATAAAATTTACATTTATGGTTTTTCCCTATTGGCACTATTCATTCTATTTATTGCCTGTATTAATTTTATGAATTTATCGACCGCTAGAGCGATTACTCGTGCCAAGGAAGTTGGCTTAAGAAAAGTCGTCGGGGCAGAGCGTTCTCAATTAGTCACCCAATTTTTGGGAGAGTCTATGGTCATCACCTTATTTGCTTTGTTCTTTGCTATTGGATTGGCTCGATATAGTTTACCGCTTTTCTATGATTATTTGGATAAGGATTTTGCGATTACCTTATCAGATGAATTGCCATTTTTTGTGCTACTATTAGGGGTTGGTGGTTTAGTCGGCATTCTTGCAGGCAGTTATCCCGCCTTTTTCTTATCCAAATTTAAACCCGTTAAAGTGCTAAAAGGTACGTTTACTAAAACTAAATCTGGTACTTTGGTTAGAAAAGGCTTGGTGGTCTTCCAATTCCTTATCTCTGTTTTTTTAATCATTTTTACGCTGACTTTGCATAAGCAAATAAACTTTATGAAATCCTACGATTTAGGGTTTGACCAAGATAAGGTCTTAGTTGTTCCGCCTAATACCGCTCGTTCTTTTGCAAGAAATTATGAAGCAATTAAAGGCGAATTATTACAAATACCTGAGGTAGCAGATATAACCATGTCTTCTGCCGTACCAGGGCAAGGTCTCAATGGTGATTTATATGCTGCCAAAGATGCGGACGCTAGTTCTGGATTTGGTTTAGGAGAATATTTAGCAGATTACAATTTCATCGATTTATTCGGTTTACAATTAATTGCTGGGCGTGATTTTTCTAAAGATATAGCGACTGATGAAGGGATTTTTGAAGAAGGGAAACCAGGACAAGTGACCGCTATTTTGAATGAATCTGCTTTGCGGCAATTAGGCTGGACCGCCGAAGAAGCCATTGGCAAACAAATTGTCCGAGACCCGAATGCTAAAGATTGGATTGCTACGGTAATAGGTGTCGTCAAAGATTTTCATTTTGAATCTTTAGCCGAAGAAATTAATCCAATTGCGATTATTTTACTAGAAGAATATAGTTTTTTGTCGGTTAAACTAAAGCGTAATGATTTAGCGGGTGGCATTCAAGCAGTAGAAGCAACGGTCAAACAGTTTGCTCCAGATGCAGATTTTAGTTATAATTTCTTAGACGAATCTTTTCAAGAGCAATACGCTTATGAACAAGGATTAGGACAAGTCCTTAATATCACGTCCTTTTTAGCTATATTGATTGCTTGTTTAGGTTTATTTGGCTTAGCTGCTTTTATGACTGCGCAAAGAGTGAAAGAAATTGGTATTCGAAAGACCCTTGGCGCCTCCACTACTAGCATCGTCTTTTTACTATCTAAAGATTTTACCAAACTTGTCTTGATTGCCGTTATTATCGCTATTCCACTTGGCTGGTATGCGACTAATATTGGTTTAATGAATTTCGCTTATCGGATTGATAATAGCTACGATGTTTTTGCCTTATCCTTAATCATCGCTTTATTGGTTGCATTCTTGACGGTGAGTTTTCATACCTTAAAAGTGGCTATAATGAATCCTGCGGAGACTTTGAAGACGGAGTAAAAGTTACAGAGTTTACTAAAAAAAGAAGAACGATTCCTAAATGAGATAGGCACTCCTGAAAACAGGATTACTGCGTTTCGCAAGTCCTGATGCCTCGGTCGAAATCTCTATTCCGATATTTGGACTGAGGATATCGTTCTTCTAGCCTATAAAAATAGTAAATTTTTATAAAAAAAACAAAACTGGTCGAAAATTATTTCTTTTTTTGATTATCCCCCATCTCCCGATCAATCAATTTAAAATAAGGGTCAACCCCAACTTCCGTTGGCAAAGCATCCACAATAATAGAAACCCGATTTTGAATCTGTGATATTTTGTTTTTTTGCAAGTATAATTCCTGTCCATTCTCATCAAAAATACCAATTTCTAAATAATCTGCTAAAGGCAAAGAATGGATTATTTTTTCTGCATTAGGTAATTGATAACTCAAAGAATCTATTCCATTATCACTATACAATTCTTTGCCTTTTCCACCATGTCGATATTTGCGCACCAAAAAATCTAGGTCTATTTGATACTGACCATTGTTTAATGGAGTAGCCGTCCAATCCAATACTCGATTATCGTATAAAGTAATGGTCTCAAAAAAGTCATTGATTAAATATTGTAAACTGTCGGGCGTTGCTGCTCGAATATAATCCACTAATTCTATCGAAGTGGTGTATCGTTCTTCTTGAAAAGCGACTTTTTCGACGTATTTCTTTAACGCTTTATTTAATCGCTGCTCTCCAATATAATCACTCATCGCATACATCACCAAAGCACCTTTTGGATAGTGGATGTAATTTTGATGTGGCTCGGCATACATCAGCGGTAATTCTTCCAATCGGTCTCTTCTGCGTTGTTCTAAATATTGTTTGAGTTTGCCTTTATTGGTTCGACGCATCGTTTGAATGCCTTTTTCCTTTTTCTCAACCATCGTCGTCACATATTCCGCCATGCTTTCTACCACCATTTTTACACCTAAAACATCTGCTGGAATCACCTGATTGCCCCACCATTGATGTGCTACTTCATGGACGCCTGTGCTGAAAGGCATGTCCCAACCATCGTGTTCCAAATGCGCTACATCTGCAATAAAACCTGCGCCTTCCCCTGTTGGTATAAACCCAGGATAACCATGGGCTGAAGCACCGCCCGTTTGCGCAAATTCTACCAATCGGACTTGTTTAAATTGATAAGGACTAAAGTTTTCAGAACAATACGCTAAACTTGCTTTCATGCCAGCCAGCATATTATCTACATTATATCGATGCTTTTTATCATAATATACCGCTAAATCAATGTCTTTCCATTTATCTTTTTTTACTTCATAATAGCCAGAAGTGCAGACAAATTGCGCCGATATTTTCTCTTGGGTTTTATAATGAAAATAGTTGCGATTATTAACGGTCCATTCTTTTTGCAATGCACCTGAGCTGAGCGCAATTTGGTCAGCGGAAGTGCTGATAATCGCTTCAAAGTCAATTCTATCTGCATCAATAGCCGTCCAAGAACCAACCGTTGCTAGACTATCGGTTGGATGAGGACGGTAGGTATGTTTGCCCATACTATTGACCTCCTGAAAAAAGAATAACCAATTGCCTAATCTTGGGAATAAGCCATCCCTTATCAACGTACCATTTGCTTTAATTAACTCATTAGTGCTTAACCAAGTAACAGGGTCGCTATAATTCGTAAAAGTCATTTGTAGACTATCGCCTGCTGCCAAACTATTTTCAACAACGATAATATCAAAATGCGCTATGTTGGCAATGGTGTCCTTACTTAGCACAGCGTATTTTTCTTGAAAATCATAACTAGTATGCAAATCGGGTACATAATTAATAATTAAGGTGTCAATATTTTGATTGGATTGATTTTTTAACCAATATTTCCCTGTTGCCGTATATCGGCGCTCCTCTGGAAAAATATCTAACTCTATTTTTATGGAAGTAATTTTTGGCTGTACAAATTTTTCGTAATCTTGGTATTTTTGCTTGGCTTCTGATAATAAATGTTGTCTGTTTGCCCTAGAATAATAATTATTGGCAATATTTCCATCATAATAAAACATAAAACCCATACTTAAAAATGCCAGTAGACAAGTAAAGAAACCCACCGCTACCCTACCCTTAAACCGTTGTTTGACCAAACCTAATCTTTCAATAAAAGAATAAGTATAGCCTCTTTTCCAAAATAATAAAGCGCCTAGCATCAATAAATTACCCGCTAAAAGCCAGTAAAATTTATAGATAAAATAAGGTGGTAAATTAGCGCCATAACCATCCATATCGGAATAACGTAATCCAAATACACCGCCTGGCCCTTGGTTATACCTAAACATCCATTGTTCGAGGAAATCCATCCCTAAAAACTGTGGGCCAAATTCTGAAATACCAATACAGCCAACGGGAATAAATAAGAGTAAAAAGAAAGTCAAATAAGGTCTATCTAGGAAGGTATGCATAAATACCGCTAACATACTCCAAATCACAAAATGAATGAGGTTTAAGCCATAAAGCGTTAATAGGTATTGGTCAATTTCAAAATTAAAATAGCCCTTGTATAATTGCGTTAAAATACCGCCAATCATTACTACAAATAGCAAGACCATTTGCATTTTTACTAAGGCTAAAAATTTTGACCCTAAGAATACCCAATTCGGAAATGGGCTAATATCTACCAATTGCTGTGTTTTTGCCATCCTACTTCGCTGCACTAAAAAACCGGCAAATAAAAAGGTCATAAAGTTGATGATGCCTGAAAAAACTTGACTTGGTAACTCCAAAATTTTCCAAGTCATTGGAAACGTTTCTGTATCAAAACGAGGTTGGACAGATTTCATCATCAACAAAACCAAAATCAAACCGCCCAATAATAAACTCAAAAAAGCTTTATTTTTAAGCATATATTTTAAGTCATAAATAGACAAGCGCCACATCGTTTTTAGCTGATGTATCTTAGAAAAAATTAAATTGATGTTGGGTAAATCTACTTTAGTAATCGTACCCAAATTGCGTACCTTTCCTTTGGTCGTATCAATTGTTTTATTCCTTGTAAATAATTTATTTTTAAAGGAAATAGTCGGTGCTTCTTGGTGCAATTGAAATAGCCCATAGATACCCGTAAAACTCAAACTGCTCACACCCAACCAAAATAACCGATTATAAATAATTACCCCTTTTACAGGAAGTAATAATTCGTTTTGCTCACTAATTGTCCAGTTTTTAGTATAAAAGGTCACGGATTTCCTACCTAAAGGGTCAAAAATAGCGGCTAAATAAGTGCTTGTCTCCGCTGAAAAATAAGCGCCCGTAAGTTGGGGTACTAAAAGGAAAAGTAATACAGACACAAATCCTAAATAGATATTCCGACTCAACAAGACGACTCCAAAAACGAGTATACTTAAAAGCAATAAATTAGGCAATAAGAAACCGCCAAATACTTGCAAATAAGCCATTGGTTCAAACTGTTTTAGCAATTCGGGATTTGTCCAAGGCATTTGAGTCGCTAAAAAAAAGCCTAGCATAGAAAAGCCTACTATCAACATCAAAACAGTAAAGCTACTTAAAAACTTTGCCCATATATAGTTATTTTTAGTAATAGGATAACTATTTAAAATAGGGTGAACATTTGCTGCAATATCTCGATGTACCGATTGCCCTATAATGACAGGCAACAGGAAAAACAATAGGTACATCACCTTTCGCATTAAATCATATATATAACTAGCAGAATTAAGCACTCTGCCATTAAATCGGTCGGTAGATTCACCCGCCATACCAGCGATTGCAACAAAAGTGATACTAAAAAAAATAATGGCAAAAAAGTAAGTAGCGGGCTTTTTAAGCCAATACTTTAGTTCATATTGGTAGATGCTTTTGAACATAATTCGTCGGTTGACGGTGCAAGGTAAACAGTATAAGATTATCGTTTACCAAACCGAAAATGGATAATAACACAAATGTATTTGCAAATAGGGCTTTGCCCAATTTTTAGTGATAAAGGGGAAAAAAGGCAGGATGAAAGGGTAACTGCTTAGAATAGAGAACGCCCGAAAACGTCTGATTTGCTAAGTCTAACAGATTTAACGCTATAATAGCGCATCAGATAAAAAATAGAGTTTAGCGCAACTTGGAAGCAATTAATAAAAATAAATACTCGTTTCATAAAGAAGGTTTTAGGATTGATGTAGATTCAGTATTGATAATTGCGCATAATTTATCCTATTTAATCATTCCTAACTTCTTCATTTAATTTGTCTTTTTTAACTAAATATATGAGCTTTAACCTATTTTTTTCTTATAAATGGTGTTTGTTCTTCCTTCTGCTATTCAGTCAGTGTCAACTGATTCGGAAGCAAGAGCAGGTAAAGCAACTAGCTACCGATTACCCATTTCAATTTCAACAATTAAAAACGGATAGTTTATTTGATAGCCCACAAGTAATTAGCATTATTCGACTAGCTAAAAAAGATACTGCTGCCTATTATTTTGACTTAGCACATCATCCTAGCCAATTGATAAAGACGAGTCAATTTGCTAAGAACGAAAACGCTATACTTGCCATCAATGGCGGTTTTTTTGATATGGATAAAGGAGGAAGTGTGACTTATTTAGAAGCACAAGACGTTGTTTTTCACAAGCATAAATTGAATGGTGAAAAATGGGCGATTGCCAATTGGGCTAAAACGGGTGCTATTATTATGGATAAAAATGGGCAATTGAAAATAGAAGCTGCCAAATCACAAGCATTTTATGAGCAGTCCCATGCAGAAGAAAATGTTTTAATTACAGGCCCCTTATTAATTGAAAATGGGAACGCGTTAACTTTGCCTAAAAAAGATTTTACAAACAAAAGGCATCCAAGAACTTGCTTATGCGAAACAGCCGATGCTAATTTAATGCTCACTATAGATGGTCGAAAACATTTTGCTAAAGGCATGAGTCTACGAGAATTACAAACTTTTTTAATGGAACAACATTGTATCCATGCTATTAATTTAGATGGTGGTGGTTCGACTACGATGTGGATAAAAGACCAAGGAGTTGTCAATCATCCTAGTGACCCATTTGGAGAACGAAAAGTGGCGAATGCTTTGGTCGTTAAATTGAAAAAAATGGAATGAATAACATAAAGCGTAAGGTTCTAAAATATAAAAGCCGATTATAATGAGTTATAATCGGCTTTTATATTATTTTAGATCGGTAAAATTTCATATTTATTGTTTATCAGTTCATAGATAGTAATTTATATGTTGCTAAAGGATAATAAATTAAATCGTCTAGGCGAACATCAAGTTAACTGATTTTTCTTTCCTACCGAACTATTGCTTCTATAGATTCTGACGTAGAGGTACGGAAGCTTGTAATCCTCTACGCGCTGATGATTTGGTGGATCCATAGATTAAATTTAAAAGGTGATTGAAAACTTGTATTTGATTAAGTATTTAGTCTTATGTCTCAATATTGGGTAGACCAAGAAATGTAAGTAAAAAGATAATAATAGCTTCCTGCTCCTTTAAAATATATTTAAACATCGTATAGTTTACATAAAAAATTGATTTAGCTTCGAGAACATTGAACTGTTCTAATGTGAGAAAGGTAGTAACTCAGAAGCATAGGGAATTTGGGGTCGTTTAACTAAATGCTTTATCATACGATGTGATAATAATTAAAGTGTTGGTTACAATTAAAACCACTTAACATTTCTTATCAAAGAACTTAAATCAAAACAAGATATTTATTAGACAAGCTCCATTTTCTACAAAACAAATATAGTTTAAAATTCTTTAAAAACAAACATAATTCAATAATTATTTTTAAAAAATCAAATAATCAATTTATAATTTTATACTATACCCTAATTTCAACATATAATAAATTACCTTAATTAAAAGAGTTGTTCCTAAATTAGCGCTTTACATTTCAACTCTTGAAGGAGGAGGCTTATAAAATTCCTTACCGTATACTTTTCACCACAGAGCCACTAAATCACATACGCTGTTACGCTATATACGGCTAAAGGGCAGCGTTTTTAAAAAGTGTATAGAAGAACATTCTAAAAGTAAATTTATTATCAAAACAAATATTATCTTTGACTATCCACATTCATTCATAAAATGCTAAATTATGAGAATTCCCATTCTAGCAATCACTTTTTGCTTAATTACTACTTTTAGTTACACCCAAAACCTAAAAGTCCCAACCCTAAGTCCTTCGGCTGAAATCAAGCAAGAAATTGGCCTTACAGAAATCAGTTTATCTTATGCTCGTCCTAGTGCTAAAGGCAGAGCTGTAATGGGTAATTTAGTGCCATACAACGAGATGTGGCGAACGGGTGCGAATGCGTCTACTAAAATTACCGTTTCGGAGACAGTGAAAATAGCAGGGATTGATTTACCTGCTGGCACTTATGCACTTTATACCATTCCTACAGAAAAAGAATGGACGATAATCATTCATAAAAAGACCAATTTTAGAAGTATTGCAGGAGATAAGGTAAAGCCAGAAAATGATGCTTTTCGGTTTAAAGTCAAACCTATCCAAAATCCCCTAAATGTCGAGACTTTTACCATTCAATTTACCGATATTCATACCAAAGGCTGCAATATTCAATTGAGTTGGGAAAACACGATTATCAACTTACCCGTTGAGGTGGAAGTCGATGCTAAAATTGAGGCACAGATGGCCACACTTTTAAAGACTCCAGAAAAAGTAAGTCATCGAATTTATTTCCGAGCTGCCGAATACTATTTGCATAATCAAAAAGACTTAAATCAGTCGATGGAATGGATTGATGCGGCTTTGACCAAGAGTGAAAATAACTTCCGTTATGGTTTATTAAAATCCAAAATTTATACTGCACAAGGTGCAAAAGAAAAAGCGATTAACACCGTGAAAACTGCTTACGATTGGGCAAAGACAGCGAATAATGCCAATTATATGGGGCAAACGAGTTTATATTTAGCTGAATTAGAAAAACCTACAATTCTCGTAAAACCTAATCTGGCGAAATATACGGAGGATGTAAAAAGCCTGGATAATATTTTAGCCGCTTTATACAATGTAATTTCTGGCGAAAAAGGCGTTAAAAGAGATTGGGCTAGATTCAAAAATTTATTTATCGAAGATGCCCAATTAATGCCTAGTGGTAAAAATAAAGCAGGCAAAGTAGGTTATCGAGTACTGACGCCACAAGGTTATGTAGACAATGCGGGGAAATCCTTAGAAGAAAATGGCTTTTTTGAAGTCGAAATTAGTCGGAAAACGGAGGAATATGGTTCTCTAGTTCATGCTTTTAGTACTTACGAATCTTATCATTCTAAAGCAGACAAGAAACCTTTTGCTAGAGGAATTAATAGCATTCAATTGATGAATGACGGCGAACGTTGGTGGGTGGTTAGTATTTATTGGTTGGGGGAGACGGAGGAATTGCCTTTAACTAAACATTATTTGCCTAAAAAATAAATATAGAGGTGACGGGAAGAAGATGAAATTAGATGATCCTCTTCTCCTGTATCAATTTCATAAAAGCCTCTTTCATGCGCTTACTAATGGTCAATCTATGTTGGTCAATCAATACTTCATTGCCAATGATTTCTTTGATGTGATTGATATTGATAATGCTTGACCGATGGATTCTTATAAAATCAGTATTAGGTAACATCTCTTCCATAAAATTGGTCGTTTGTAGCGCCAATAATACATCATCTTGGGTATATAATTTTACATATTCTCCGAAGCTTTGGATAAATAAGAGGTGGTCATATTTTACTTTTACGATTTTTCGATTGGTTTTCACAAAGAAATAGTCATTAGCAACCCTTTCCATAGTTTCCTTTGTAGGAATAGCAGCTGCTTGAATTGCTCCATTATAGCGAATCAACTCACTTGCTTTATCTATCGCTTTACAGAATCGTTGGAAAGAAATCGGTTTGACTAAATAATCAATCACATCTAAATTATATCCTTCCAAAGCATATTCAGAATAGGCGGTTGTAAAAATGGTAATTGGTGGATTTTTTAGCATTCTTACCAAATCTATGCCCGTTAAATCATCCATCTGAATATCGGTTAATAAAATATCGACGGTATTATTTTGTAATATTTTTTTGGCTGCTAAAGCACTATTCACTACACCGACAATTTCCAGCTCATTTATTTTTTTGGCATATGCGACCATTAAATCTCTGGCAGGTTCTTCATCGTCAACTATTAGGACTTTGTATTTCATGATTATTAAGTATTAAGCGTTATTACACAGAGATACACAGAGGTTTTGTATATTGTGATATTAATTTAACGAGAAAACTAATATTATGTCAGAAAATCAAATTACAGAAATTATTATTGGATGTGCCATTAAAGTTCACAGAAAACTTGGCCCAGGTTTATTGGAAAGCGCTTATCAAGCTTGTCTTTTCTATGAATTGAAAAAGGCAGGTTTAAAAGTAGAAAAAGAAAAACCAATGCCTATTATTTATGAAGAAGTAAAACTGGATCATGGTTACAGAATTGATTTATTAGTGGAAGATAAAGTTGTTGTCGAGTTAAAGACGATTGAAAAACTCCATGATGTTCATACTACCCAAGTTTTGACCTATCTAAAATTAGGAGAATATAAACTGGGTTTACTCCTCAATTTCAATGTTACTTTATTGAAACATGGCATTAAACGACTTATCAATTAATTTAGCTGTTCCACAGAGTTGCGCAGAGGTTTCACAGAGGTACACGGAGAGTAAACCTTTATGAAGCTCTGTGGAATAATTAAACTCCTACGTTTTTTTCAATAAATAAATCCCTATGAAGCTCTGTGTTTTTTCTCCGAGCAACTCTGTGGAATAACTCACCTCCTATCGTTTTTTTATCAAAAAAAATCACATTCGATAAATAAATCTCTGTGAAACTCTGTGTTTTTTCTCCGAGTAACTCTGTGGAATAACTCAACCCTCCCTATCGCTTCCGCTCCAAAGGAATAACCAATCGCATTCGATAAATACCATCAATTTTCTCTTCTAAAAACTCATAAGCTTCCCCATACTGCAAAGCCAATCGCTTTTTAATATTTTGCAAGCCAACCCCTTGATATTTTACATCGATACTATTTTTTTGTTTAACAGAATTAACGATTTCAAATATACAATTATCCAATTCATCCACAGAGAGGTTAATTTTTATAAACCCATTTGGATTACTCACCGCATCACTATGTTTACAAGCATTTTCCACAAAATTAACAATAATTAGTGGCGCAATTAAATAATACCCTTTAACGCCTGTTTGCAAAAATTCAATGTTCTGCTGTCTAGAATTTTTCATTTTATGAATTTCCAACAAATCTGTCACTGCCGCTATTTCCTTGCTTAACCCTACCCTATCTTCACTACAATCATACACCATAAAACGCAAAATCGCCGATAATTTTTCCAACATCGGCGCTGTCTTCTCATTCCCCGTTTGCGCATAGGAGTATATATTATTCAAGGTATTAAATAAAAAATGAGGATTGATTTGGGATTTTAAAAAATTGAGTTCTGCTTCCAATTTTTCATTTTTCAATAAGGCTTCCCGTTTAAAATTTTCGTACCAAGCCTCTACAAAATAAAAAAGACTAAAAGCAGCCGTAATAATACTCGATAATAAAAAATAATATAGAAAATCATCCCAGAACCCACCTTCCTCCTCTGGGTAATTCGTTGGAATAAAACTATCTATGATTTCATAAAAGAAAAGAAAAAAAGTAATCAAGCAAAAAGTAGCGATAAAATAAGTCCATTTCTTGCCTTTAGAAAACAAGGGTAGTAACCAATAATAATGAAGGTATACAATTGGTATTAAATAGGCGACACTAGTTACCGAAAAAAGAAAGGCATTTAAGGGCGATTCAAAATCCAATTGTTCCATGAAGTTAATCAGGAATAAAATACTCCAGGCAGCAACCTGCCCTAAAATGCTATATCGTCGAAAAGTGGATTTTTCCATAACACTCCAAGATTACAACCTTTCTTTCAATTTTTCAATTACTTTCCATTAGCGGCCAATCCTATCTTATCAACGGGCGATAATTTCCTATGAGTGGAAAAACGAATTATCTTTTCCCGCTTATCTCTTTTTCATTCCCGCTTGTGATAAAGTATGGTTCATTGATTGATTAACTATTTTTCTTATTTGTTAATGGTTTAATATTGTAAGGAATTCGAGGTAAAGAAAACTAAAAATTCAAATCACCCTAAATTTTAATTATGAAAAATATCCTGCTTATCTGTTTACTACTATTACCAAGTTGCTGGTTAAAAGGGCAATCAACAATGGAAAAACCGCCTATTTCTATAGCCTATTTCAGTCAATTTGGTTTTCAACCAGGCGTTAAAATTGCGACTGAATTTAATCTAAAGGAATTGACTACCGAAACTCAAAAAGCAAAAAGAAGGAACTTATTTATCAGCCCACAAATTGGCTTTTTTAGTTGGCCTAATAATCATTCCAACTTACTGCTAAATGCAGATATTGGGATTAAAAGACAAAAGGAAAATAAATCAAGCTTCTCTGCTTTATCACTTGGGTTAGGTTATTTACACGAATTCCAGATATCTACCGTCGCCGTACAATTAGGCGATGGTAAGCAATCAACTAGCAGGACCAGCCGTAGCTATTTTTTACCTACCCTTAATTATGCTTTTGGAAGTAGTTTAAGTTCCGCAGTTGATTGGTATTCCAAAATCGGTGTAGGGCAACGATTTGGTGGGGGCATTACGGCTGCAACTACTGTTTTGTTTGAACTCGGATTGCAGTTTCAATTAAAAAAATAAACCGATGTGTCTAGTCTCCAGACTAGATACGGCTATCTGGTCGTCCTCCTGACAACCGCAAAACGATGGCAAATTCTATCTACTCACGGTCGTCTGGAGACGACCAGATATGGATTCCACGTCTGGAGACGTTGGAATATCGGTTCACAGTCGTCTGGAGTAGACATTGGAATATCGATTGTCACTCATAACTCATCATTTATAACTCATAACTAAAAGACATGACAAGGAAAGATTTTATCAAAAATATAGCCACTTTAGGCATTGCGACTCCATTTATGGCAAGTTTACTCACTTCTTGTACAAAAGAAAATATCGAATTCTTTGAAGAAGTACCCGCCAATTTTAATGGAAAGATTATCATTGTTGGTGCAGGGGCTGCAGGGCTAATTGCAGGACATATTTTACAACAAAAAAACATCGATTTTCAAATTATTGAAGCTAGTAGCATTTATGGAGGCCGAGTCAAAAAAGCCGCCGATTTTGCGGACTTCCCAATAGACCTAGGAGGAGAGTGGATTCATACCAATCCTTCCATCCTAGCCAAATTATTGAATGACTCAACTAGTCAAGCGGATATAGACATCATTCCTTATAACCCTAAGACTATTTCTGTTTGGAAGGATGGGAAGTTAAGAAAGCGCAATGTAGCCAGTCATTTCTACAGCGAATACAAGTTTAAAAGTACCACTTGGTACGGTTTTTTTGAAAAGCATATTGTGCCCAATTTTAGCGAGAAAATTATTTATAATAGTCCTATTACCGAGATAGATTATACGGGAGATAAAGTCACTTTAAAGAATAATCAAGGGGGAAATTTTAGTGCTGATAAGGTACTGGTAACTGTACCTGTACCCATCCTTCAAAGTAACTATATCCAATTTAATCCACCGCTTCCAAGTGAAAAAATAGCAGCGGTTAACAATATAGGTTTCCCCGATGGCATCAAAGCTTTTATAGAATTTTCGGAGCGGTTTTACCCAGATTTAACTTTTGCTGATGGTGGCTTAATCAATGGGGGCGACACTTTATATTATGATGCTGGTTTTGGAAAAGACGCCAAAAGTAATGTCTTAGCCTTATTCTCTGTAAGCGAAGAGACTGGAAAATATACCAACTTGGAATCAGATACCGCTACCTTTGAAAAAATCATGAGCGAATTAGATGAAATATTCGATGGTCAAGCTACCAAATATTATAAAAAACACATCATCCAAAATTGGTCAAAAGAACCGTTTATTCGTGGTTCTTATTCTCATTATGATAATTATGGAGACATGGATATTCTTGGGGAACCATTAGACAATAAAGTGTTTTTTGCAGGAGAAGCCTTACATCCTACCGATAGTTCTACTGTTCATGGGGCTGGAGAATCTGGGTATGATGCGGTGGTTAGTATGATTTCGGGGTAGATTTTAGCTATGCCAAATTTTGAAAATTTGGCATAGCTAAGCACCTTCAAAAAATTAAATTTTAGCCCTAAACAAATTCCACAAAATAAGGTACCTTTAAAAGAACTAACCTTCCCCTGAAAGTGTTTTAAAAGCATCTATTTATTCATCAAAATAGGCGTATGAAAAACATAGCAGGTATTCCAGAAAATGGTAAAAAAAGAGTCGTTATTATTGGCGGTGGGTTTGCAGGTTTAAAACTAGCTAAGTCCTTGAAAAAGAGCGAGTTTCAGATTGTTTTGGTTGATAAAAATAATTATCATCAGTTTCAACCACTCTTTTATCAAGTAGCGACCGCAGGCCTAGAACCAAGTGCTATTACCTTTCCTTTGCGAAAGGCTTTTCAGAATCAACAACATATTCATTTTAGAATTGCGGCTTTGGAAAAAGTAGATGCCGAAAACCAAGCCATTCAGACGGATATTGGTCGATTAAAATATGATTATTTAGTGCTGGCAATTGGCGCAGATACCAATTATTTTGGTAATCAAAATATCCAACGACACGCGACGCCCATGAAGTCATTGGGAGAAGCCATTCATCTCCGAAATACGATTTTAACCAATTTTGAAAAGGCATTGAATGAAACAGACCCCGAAGTAATTGACAGTCTTTTAAATTTTGTTATTGTCGGTGGCGGACCTACGGGCACAGAATTAGCGGGTGCTTTGGCAGAAATGAAAAATTATATCCTACCCAAAGATTATCCCGAATTGGACTTTAGTCGCATGAAAATCTATTTATTAGAAGCGGCTTCTAAGGTGCTAAATGGTTATTCGGAAGCATCGTCTATCAAAGGTAAAAAGTATTTGGAAAAATTGGGCGTGCAAGTTATGACCAACACCTTTGTAAAAGATTATGATGGGAAAGCGGTATTTTTGGCAGACGGTCAAACATTGGCTACGGATACGCTAATTTGGGCAGCTGGTATTAAAGGAAATCCAGTACATGGCTTAGGCGCAGCTATTATTGGTAGAGGCGGTCGTTTGAAAGTGGATGCGCATAATCTAGTAGAAAATCACTCCAATATTTTTGCCATTGGTGATATTGCGTTGATGACAACGGAGAAATATGAAAATGGTCATCCACAAGTGGCGCAAGTCGCTATTCAGCAAGCAGGTTTATTAGCGAAGAATTTAAAACGTCAAGAAAAAGGACAAGCGTTAAAAGCTTTCAAATATGTAGATAAAGGATCTTTGGCAACGGTTGGTCGAAATTTAGCGGTGGCAGATTTGCCCTTTGTGAGTTTTCAAGGTTTTGCAGCTTGGGTGCTTTGGTTATTTGTGCATTTGATGGCGATTCTTGGGGTTAAAAATCGATTATTTGTGTTTATTAATTGGGCTTGGAGTTATTTGACTTATGACCAGTCTTTGCGCTTGTTGATTAATCCTCGGAAGGAATCGGGGAAGGAGGAAATGGAAAATGTGACTTGATTATTTTTTACTAGTATTGCTGGTTAGGATTTTCAATCCGACACCATTATTCCCTCGCCTCTGGCGAAATTTAAATTCAAAACCCTAATTCGTTGGGCATCTTAATCTGTTGGACTTAAAAGATATTTTCCCCAACGGATTTAATTTCCCAACGGATTTTTTATTAGCTTTCTCAAAGGCAGCCTCCTCTATGAAATTAATTCAAAACAAAAAAGGACTAACCGAATTTCCAAACCTACCAACAGGGTTAACCGAACTCTCCTTATTCAATAATCATATCGTACACGTTCCAGCCGAATTATGGCAACAGAAAGGTTTAGAAGTGCTGAATATCTCCATGAATAAAATTGAGGTCATCTCCAACAAAATAGGTGGTTTAGTCAACTTAAAAATGATGGACCTTGGGCATAATCAAATCAGTAGCATTCCTAGTGAAATAGGGCAACTAACTTCCTTAAATTCTTATCTTTATTTGCATAATAATAAATTGACGCAGCTACCTAAATCCATTGGTCAGCTGAAAAAACTAAGGTACTTAAACCTTAGTATGAATCAATTGAAAACACTACCCGAAAGTATGGGTAACTTAAGTCAATTAGTGGAATTAAAAATGGAAGACAATCGACTTGAATATTTGCCCAATTCCTTTGAACAGCTTTTAAAGTTACAAGAATTGCACCTGCAAAATAATCGGTTGACCAACTTACCCATGGGATTGATGAATCACCCAAAATTAAGGGTACTTAATTTAGAAAATAATCAACTAGCAACCATTCCAACAGGCATCAAAGAGCTTCGAACACTAAAATTAAGGAATAATAACATCCGACAGATTCCCAAAGAAATCATTAATTTGCAGCAACTTCGCAGAATAGATTTAAGAGGAAACGAGATAAAGGAATTGCCCATAGAATTTCTAGATTTACCTAATTTGGAACGCTTAGATTTGAGGTGGAATGCGCAGCTAGTACCACCTGATTGGATAGTTGAATTAATCCGCCGAGATTGTCTGGTATATTTCTAAAGCATCTTGTTATATAAATAGTTAGCTTAGGCTGTGCAAACGAGGCTAAAAAGTTCCCCAACTTTTTACAAGAAAAATCAAGCTGCTCTGGCCTTGTTTACACTTAATTTTAGGTGTTTACATTGGACTGTTTCCAATGCTTTTTTTGTTTCTT
>Ga0208544_10001063_pt1 | contig 19587 bp, 13 predicted proteins | sample DEB08_DNA_9_FD_184526 | JGI IMG/M metagenome (GOLD analysis project Ga0208544, IMG submission 184526) | Aqueous microbial communities from the Delaware River and Bay under freshwater to marine salinity gradient to study organic matter... | ecosystem: Environmental > Aquatic > Marine > Coastal ... | reverse complement strand
TTTTCAACATGCAACTTATACATTTTTTTATTCATTAATTGTTAGTGAAAATTATAATTTATTTGTATTTTTATTTGTATTTAATTGATTATCAGTACTTAAAGAATTGCTGACCAAAAATGGGGTGCTTCCGCAAAAAGCAATCAAATACTAAAAAAACATCCTAATTTTTTTAATACTACAATTAATTTAAAAATAAGAGATATTAATAAAAAATCTGCGGCGAATTTTCAGACTAACCAGCAAGAATCATTGGATTTGAGTAGTATTATCAAAGCTTCCCAAACAATTTCTGGTGCAATCATTTTGTCTGATTTGTTGAAAAAAATGATGGATATTATTATTGAAAATGTAGGAGCGCAAAATGGTTACTTATTATTAAACAGAAAGCAAAAATGGACCATTGAAGCTGTTGGAAATATTCAAACATTCAATCAGCAAAAACAAGATTCCTTTATATTAGAATCTACGCCATTAGAAAAACAAAGGGAAATTTTTGGACAGCAGCTCCTAAGTGAAGCAGTTATTCAATTCGTTGGGCGAACTAAAAAAGAATTAGTACTGATAGATGCTGCTACTGATGAACGATTTATTACTGATGGATTTATTCGCAAAAAAAAGATTAAATCTTTACTCTGTTTTCCTGTCATTAATAAAGGTCAAATTTCAGGCTTATTATACTTAGAAAATAATTTAGTAGCAGGTGCCTTTACCTCGAAACGCCTAAAAGTTTTGAGGTTACTCTCCGCTCAAATTGCTATTTCAATTGAAAACGCAATGCTATACCAAAGATTAGAGAAACAGAATAAAGAATTAAAACTTTTAAACAAAGAATTGGTTACTCAAAATCAAGATTTACAACAATTTGCCTATATCACTTCTCATAATTTACGGGAACCAGCTTCCACAATTTTAGGGCTAGCAAAGCTTTTTGACAAGCAAAACTTGGCAAACCCAATCAATACACAGATTATAGACAACCTAGAAAAATCTGCGCTCAATATGAACACTATCATTAAAGACCTCAATTACATTTTATCTATTAAAAAGGATGCAGAGGATGCTAGGGAATTAATTGACTTAAAGGTGTTAACTATAAGTATTAAGCAAAGTTTAGCAAAGCAAATGCAAGCATCAGGTGCAATTATTGAGTATGATTTTTCAAAAGTAGCACCTATTTATTCATTGAAAGGCTATTGGCACAGTATCTTTTATAATTTAATTAGCAATGCCATAAAATATCGTTCTGAAAAACGAAAACCAATAATTAATATTCAATCAGAAACCGTTAAGGATTTAATTATTATTTCCTTCTCGGATAATGGGATAGGGATTGATTTGGAAAAATACCGAGAAAATCTATTTGGCATGTACAAAAGATTTCATGTACATAAAGAAGGAAAAGGGTTAGGACTACATTTAGTTAAAACTCAAATTGAAGCAATGGGAGGTACGATTCAGGTAGAAAGCCAAGTGGAGATTGGCACTACTTTTAAACTATTATTTTCTAAAACCATCTTATCCTAAATTTAGGGAGACTATTCAATATTTAAAATGGGAAAAATAAATTATCTCGTAGTGATAGACGACAATCCAGGCAATAATCTTATTTGTAGGATTTTGGTGCAAAATGAAGCATTTGCAAATGAATTTAAAGATTTTTTAAGCCCTATGGAAGCTATTGATTATTTAAAAAAAATAGCGGTTGAGCACAAGGAAGCCTTTCCAGAAGTTATTTTTCTTGACATTAATATGCCAGAAATGGATGGTTGGGAATTTTTAAATTCCTTCAGAGAACTTCCAAGTGAGGTAACTAAAAATTGTAAGATATTCATGGTTTCTTCTTCTATCTATTCAAAAGATTTAGAGCGTGCTGCTACCCATGATTTGATAACAGGATTTATTACTAAACCATTAACTACTGAACGCTTAGCTGAAGTAAAAGAACAGTTGTCTTCTTAGAAGAATAAGTATGATTTTAATAATTCTTGGTAAAGGATGTTAAATAAGATTGGGTTGACATTTCCGCTGATTATGTATTAGCAAATTTCTTTATTTTTTCTTAACTTGTAAGCGATTACTTTCCACTTACTATTCTTATCTGACAATACGGGTACAAAATAAAATTGACCCAACCAATTTAAGACGTCCTACCGTCTTTAGTAATAACGACTACCCATTCTTAGAAATCACTTAAAATTAAGTAAAAATGATGCGACAAACATTCCTAAACCGAACTAAATTTTTAAAATTAGTATTTAGCACTTTCCTATTATTAGGCTTATTTTCTTGGTCCTCCGCTTTCGCAACGGCGTGCGATAATCTAGAAGTAACCAGCACCAATACCGCCATTCGAGTCAATAATATTACTGCCCCAAAAGCGATTATCAAAGTTTTCGATGCCAATTGGGAACGAGTATTTGAATGCAATGACAATTGTGGGAACGAAGTTGAAGTAAAGAATCTAAATGCAGGCGATTACCATGTCCAAGCTCAATTATTTGATGCGGATTGGAATAAATTATGTGATACGACGATTGACATTTCTATAGGTGGTTGTTTTTGTCCTGCTGTTTATATACCCGTTTGTGGGGTTGATGGGAAAACGTATGGCAACGCATGTGAAGCAGCCTGTGCAGGCGTGGCCGTAATGGCAGAAGGCGAATGTACACCGCCAATGACAACTTGTGATTTATTGTCTAGAATTACCTTTAGTACTGATTTATGTGGTCAATGTATTTCCGAAATAGCGATTTATACCTTTAACAACCAAAATTACTTAGTTTATGAAGGAGATAATATAAACTGTGCAGATGCCTTAACGACGGTGGTAGATTGTGATACGGGCGAAGAATTTTGTCTGATTGGTGGTTTTGCAGGCTTTACTTGTGGTGATTTTTCAGAAGAAGCAATTAAAATAGAAACGGTACTCAAACAAGATTGCACGCCTTGTATTTGTCCAGAAATTTATGCGCCTGTTTGTGGGGTCGATGGTAAAACATACAGCAATGAATGTGAAGCGGCATGTGCAGGAGTTGAAATAGCAGCAGAAGGAGAATGCGAGCCTTGTATCTGTACCACAGAATATGCGCCCGTTTGTGGGGTCGATGGTAAAACTTATAGCAATCGTTGCATGGCAGCTTGTGCAGGGGTGGATATTATTTCGGAAGGAGAATGTGCCCCTGTAACTACTTGTGATTTGTTAGCTAGAATTACCTTACCTACTAATTTATGTGAACAAGGATTAACGGAAATTGCAGTTTACGAATTGAATGGTCAAAGTTATTTAGTCTACCTAGCAGACAATGTCTTATTGGCAGATGGACAAACGACCGTAGTCGATTGTAATACAGGGGAAGAATTTTGTGTCATTGGTGGAATCGCAGGTTTTACCTGTGATGGATTTTTAGATAAAGCAGAAAAATTAGAAACGATTGTTCAGCAAGATTGTGGAAATTGTATCTGTCCAGCGATTTATGCCCCTGTTTGTGGAGTTGATGGTAAAACTTATGGTAATGAATGTGAAGCAGCATGTGAAGGAGTAGAGATTGCTGCCGAAGGCGAATGTCAACCTTGTGTTTGTGATGCAGAATATGCGCCTGTTTGTGGAGTTGATGGTAAAACCTACAGCAACCGATGTATGGCGGAATGTGCAAAAGTTGATATTATTTCGGAAGGCGAATGTGCACCTGTGACCACTTGTGATTTATTGGCTCGCATTACCTTTAATACCGATTTATGTAGCCAATGTTTGTCAGAAATTGCGGTTTATAAATTAGATGGTAAAAGTTTTTTGGTGTACTTAGGAGATTATATAATCTGTGCAGATGTTCCCAATCGAGTAGTCGATTGTGATACAGGAGAAGAATTCTGTAATGACGGTGGTGGAGAATTGCCAAGTACTTGTGGCGACTTTTTCAGTCGAGCTGAGAAAATAGAAACCATCCTAAAAGAGGATTGTACCCCTTGTATTTGTACCACAGAATATGCACCTGTTTGTGGAGCGGACGGTAAAACTTATGGTAATCGTTGTGAAGCAGATTGTGCGGGCGTAGATATTATAGCAGAAGGCGAATGCCCTTGTATTTGCCCTGCCGTTGCCTTACCAGTTTGTGGCGTTGACGGCAAAACTTATGGCAACGCTTGTAAAGCAGCTTGTGCAGGAGTAGAAGTAGCCTTCGATGGCTTTTGTGAAGCATGTTTAGGAGAACCTTTATCAGATGTTGCTTGTCCACAAGTATTTGACCCTGTTTGTGGTTGTAATGGCATTACTTATGGCAATGCTTGTGAAGCAGAAGTCGCAGGTGTAAAATCTTGGACGGAAGGTATTTGTCCTGATCCAGATGATTGTTTTGGGCCCCCAATCCCTGAAATTAGATGTGATGGGGAGTATAAGCCTGTTTGTGGCTGCGATGGCAAAACCTACCAAAATGAATGTACGGCTACGCAAAATGGTATCTTATCTTTTACAGAGGGTACTTGCCCTCCTGTAAATTGTGAATGCCCTGAAAACTATGATCCTGTTTGTGGGGTAGATGGCAAAACTTATGGAAATGAATGCGAAGCCGAATGTGCAGGTGTTGAAATTGCCGCAAAAGGGGAATGTTCCTTAGACTTGGAATGTGATTTATTAAGTGTAATTGATTTTGCACCTGATTTATGTGCAGAATGTATTACAGAAATTGCCGTTTACAGTTATCGTGGTAAAAATTATTTAGTCCAATTAGGCGACTTTTTTAACTGTGAAGATGCTAAAACGATTGTTACCTCTTGCGCACTTGATGGAAATACATTCTGTGAATTAGGCGGCGACCAATTAGGTTTGCCTTGCGGCAATTTCTTTGAAGAAGCTATAAAAATTCAAACCATCTTAAAAGAGGATTGCGAAGATGAATGTCAAGGCTTACCAACGCCAGGTGCACCTTGCGATGACATTTACGAACCAGTTTGTGCTTGCGATGGTCGAACTTACGATAATAGATGTATTGCCCAATCACTAGGCTTAAAATCTTGGACGGATGGTGCATGTCTATTAACGACCATTGAATGTGGAGAAATTACGATTTCCTATGACAATCAAAAAATGATAATGAAGGGAAATTCGGAATCGAATTATTTCTTCAAAGTGCACGATGTCAATAATGGTTATCACGAAATCTTTGATTGTTCTGAAAATTGTGGCAGCCAGCAAACTGCCAATTTACCAACAGGTGAATATGTTGTCAAGATTTATGATGCCAATTGGAATCGTGTTTGTGAGCAATCTATTACTTTAGGCAACAATACAATAGAATCAGAACCTGAACCAGCCGATGGTCTCTTAACCTGTGGAGATGCCATGGTCACTTATAGAGATGGTACAGTAAAATTGGTTGGTGATGTCACCAAAAATTATCACATGAAAGTATTAAATACTAGATACAAAGAGATTTTTGCTTGTACTTGGGAATGTGGTAGTACGATTACCGCTAGTAATATCCCAACAGGTTTTTATATTGTTCAGGTTTTAGATGCGGAATACAAAGTGCTTTGTGAAGAATCTATTAGCGTTACTAATACCAGTACGATTAGAGAATCGTTCCCAATTCAGGTTGCAGCCTATCCAAACCCTGCCCAGACTGAATTTTTTATTAAAATAAAGAACGAGGAAAAAGAAAAGGGGGCTCTTCAAGTCGTCAATACTTTTGGGCAAATTATCCATACGCAGGTTATTGATAGTCAAAGTAAGGAAACGGTTCGTTTAGATGTAAAAAACTATCAAAATGGGTTGTATTATTATCAATTAAAACTGCCAAAACGACCTGTCATTGCAGGTAAATTTCTGGTAAATCGACTTTATTGATAAGGGCGCAGGAAATTTTGCTCCTATTGCTATTGATAGTGTCTTAATGGTTATGGTATTTGCAGGTGGGCAGAATTCTGGTGGACATTATAATCCAGCAGTAACGCTTGGTGTATTTCTCAGAGGTAAATTAGATGCAAAGGATGTCGTTGTTCGATATGAATTTTTTCATGGTCTAAAATCTGGTTATAAGTATCCCAATCGTATTTAGTTGGATTGATAAAAATGCTATTACCAAAAGAAAAAGGTGCTTTATCTTGGTTGATTTCTACAATGGTAAATCGCCCGTCTTGTAATTTTGGATTAGTCGCTTTTTGGAAAAATATTAAGGCTAATTGAATCAAGAAATTCAATAGAAAGATAATAATGCCGCCTAAATAAACATATTGGATGATTTGCCAAAAATCTAAAGAGGCACTCCATTCAGCCCAAGCATTATTGGTAACTATTTCTTTTGTTGTTCCTTCCTTTTCTACTTCATCAACAATAACTGAAGGCGTTTTCCCTTCATCAACAAATTCGGCTTCTACCACTTCATTAATTGGGACCTCAACGATCACTTCTTCCAAAGGATTAGCCCCCAATTCTGGGTAATAGGCTCCTTCATCAATCGAAATTTCCTGTTGAACTACCCTATGCTGTAAAGACCATCCTTCAGGAACAGTCAGCAAGGGTAGCCCAAAAGAAAGTAACAAACAAGTAATCAAAATCCAGCGATTTAACTGGAAATAAGTTTCTTTTTCCCACAATAAACGATAAAGTAAATAACAGGTGGTTATGAGTAGGGATACGTGAAAAATATATGGTAACATAATAGTCGGGTTTAAAGGTGTAGAGGTTGAAAGGTAATCAGGCAAAAGGGCTAGAGGGCGACTACTGCCTACTGTAATACTGCCAACTGCTAACTCTTGCGTTTCTTAATCATCTCCATAATCTCCTTCAATTCTTCTTCGGATATTTTATCTTCTTTAGCAAAATGTAACATCATTTTAGAAGGTGAATCACTAAAATAGGTTTTTAGGACATTGCTTACTTCCGTTTTTTGATATTCGTCTTTCTTTTGAATAATCGGATAATATTGATGGGTAGTCCCAAAAGATTTATGTGCAACATACCCTTTATCTTCTAAAATTCGGATAATCGTTGAGATGGTGTTATAATGCGGTTTTGGTTCGGGCATTTCAGCAATAATTTCCTTGACAAAAGCTTTTTCTAATTGCCACAAAACCCGCATAATTTGTTCTTCTCTTTTCGCTAATTTTTCCATCGTTCTTTTTTTAGATAATTAAATGCTTGCAAAAATAACACAATGCAAAGTTAAACTAAAAAATTAGTTCATCCAACTAAAAAATTAGTTTTATTAAGAAAAAATTAGTTCATAATCATCTAATCAATTATAAATCAATAACTTATCAAACATATTTTTATTTTAAAATATAACATGTTACCATTTTTGTTTTCTTTTGCTTACCTTTATTCTTACTAATTTTATGGCAAATTTAAAAATCTGGTAAAATGAAAATAGAACATTTAGCAATATGGGTCAATGATTTAGAGGGCATGAAAAATTTCTATGAAACCTATTTTAATGGCAAAGCCAACACCAAATATCGAAATGATAAAAAGCAATTTGAATCTTACTTTTTAACCTTTACAGAAGGCTGCCGATTGGAATTAATGAGTCGACCCAATATTCCTCAAAATATTAATGATTTAATGAAGGAGTATATCGGAATTATTCATTTTGCTATTTCCGTTGGCAGCAAAGAAACAGTCGATACCTTAACGGAAACACTTAGAAAGGCTGGCTATCAAATTGTAGGGGAACCTCGCTGGACAGGTGATGGATATTACGAAAGTGTGGTTTTAGACCCTGAACAGAATCGGATTGAAATTACTGTTTGAGTTGCGAGTTTAAAAACGAGTAGCATTCAATAATAAACAACAATTCCCAATTTTTGGAGAGTACTTAATCCCGAATGGGATTGAAATTTAGATTTATCAATACAAGCTAATTTAAAATTTCTGTAAAAGCTTATCAATATGATGCGATACCTCTTAATCCTCCTAATTTTTTCTTTCTGTATTGCCTGTAATACCTCCACAGATTCCACAGAACAGAAAGATTCCACTGAAAAAAAATCCGTTAATCCTACAGAAAATTTACATCAACTGGCTACAACTGCCAGCAAAAAAGGAGAATGGTTAAAAGCGGCTCAATACTACGAACAAATTTATCAAAAAGACCCTAGCAGCGAAGAAGCGAATTATGAAACAGGCACGCATTACCTAAAAGCGAACTATCCACATAAAGCGTTGACTATTCTAACTAATTTTAATAAAGTACATCAAAGTCAATCCGCCGAATTTAATGGCCGAATAGCTAGAATTGCCAAAGCACATTATCAATTACGACAGTACCAAGCCATCTTACAGTTAGTTAAAGATTATTCCTACCCTAAAATGTATCGAGGCTTGGCAAGAGAACATTTAAAAGCATTGATTCAACTAGACCAACAAAAAATATTGGCTCAATCTTTCACTACTTACCAACAAACGGGTATTTATGATGATAAAGGAAAGTCAACTAATATGGGCTTTCTGTATCGTGCGATTTGTAATGAATTATTATTGGTTGACAACCTAGATTTACTAATAGATTATGCTAATAAGTATAGTGTATGGGCAAACCAACGATTAGCTAAAGATAAACGAAATGCCGCCTTTGCAGCCTTTTATCAACAAAATTATCCAATAGCCATTGACAAAATAAAAGCAGCTATTGCCATTGAAAAATCAGCAAGACATTTAATGGAATTGGAAGGTTTATTAGGCGTATGTTATGCAAAAAATAAAAACATAGGAAAAGCCATTGCTCAGATTCAAAAAATTCAAACAATGGACGACTTACCACTTCGACACGATGCTTTTGGCGCTAAATTTTATCATCAAGCTCGTATAGAAGTTGCTTTAAACCAGTCGAAAAATGCCATTAGTTCTCTACAAAAGGCTTTAATAAATAACGGAGAATTTTGGTCAAATCGATTTAAGGAAGATGGCTTGATGAAGGATATATTTAAGGAGAACGGTTTTAAAATGTTGGTGCAATTCCGTCGTTAAAATGATGAACGATGAACGGTGAATGATGAATTCGTTGAACAATAAAACATATAGAAAACTGACATTAAGCAGGTCTTTCACTTGATATTTAAGGTGGAGCTATCTCCGTTATTTTTTATTCGTATTCATTCACACTTTAGCATAAACTAATTGATAATATGGATAGATTTATTAACACAGATAATTATCATTTTTTTTGGTGTAGACTTGCTCTATTTTATCATTTTCAATTCATCGCTTATCATTTATCGTTCATCATTAAATAATTTTTTTACAGGATTCTTTTTTTAATTCTTCATCATTCTATAAAAAAACTTATTTTTGTAGCTGACGTAGAAAGACTAAGAAAGTCATTTTAGGTCGATTTTAATAATCATATATATAGCAGAAGGCATCAAGCGGAGCAAGAGCTATTTCGTTCAATAGACAAATAGCAAATCAAGACAATAAAGAATTTTTAGATAATTAATTGATTACCAGTAAATTGTATTTTATTTTTTCTTATTAAAGATTACACAATTAACTGAAATTAATACTATTAGGCAAATAATTTACCTGTTCTACCAAACAGAGATTCCTTATTTTAATTCTAAAATATAAGGATAAACTATACTTGCTAAATTCAAATTAAAGCCAATATTAGGCTTTAACACTCCTTGATTTTAAATCTTTCCAGCTTTTTCCTGCTAAAAAATGCTACTTATTTCGAGTATTTAACTCGCAATTTGCAACTATCAACAAAAAAATGCACTTCAACCAAGTCATTGGACAACAGCGTGTAAAGGAGTCGCTAACGCGATTAGTGGATGCTCAACGCATTCCACATGCAATGCTGTTTCTAGGCCCAGGTGGATGTGGAAAATTAGCTTTAGCTGTCGCTTTAGCACAATATATTCTTTGCGAAAATAAGCAGCAGGGAGAAAGCTGTGGAACTTGTAGCAATTGTTCTAAGGTCAGTAAATTAGTGCACCCCGATTTACATTTCACTTATCCGATAGTGGGTACAAAAATGACCAGTCCGCAGTTTTTGACTCAATGGCGGACAGCGATTTCAACCAATGCTTATTTGGATATTAACCATTGGTTGCAATTTATTGGCGCAGAGAATAAGCAGGGAAATATTAATAAAGATGAATGTCTTAGGATCATTAAACAAATGAGTTTAAAATCCTTTGAATCAGATTATAAGATTTTAATTATTTGGTTGCCTGAATACTTACAAAAAGAAGGCAATCGTTTATTAAAATTAATTGAAGAACCACCAGAGAATACTATTTTTATCTTGGTCGCAGAAGAACAAGAACGCATTTTGAATACGATTTTATCTCGTTGTCAAATTGTCAAATTTAATGCATTATCAGATGAAGAAGTAGTAACTGGACTGATTGAAAAAATGGGCATAGCTCAAGAACAAGCAGAAGCAGCAGCTCACTTGGCGAATGGCAATTTGAATGAGGCACTGACTTTAAGTAGTAATGCGGAAAATGATAATGCGGTGCTATTTCTAGAATGGCTACGAAAATGCTATAAAGGAAATGGCGTGGAATTAGTGCCTTGGGCAGAAAAATTTGCTGCATTAGGCAGAGAACGACAAAAGCATTTCTTTCAATATGGCCTGCATTTTATGCGGGAGTTTATGTTGTTTAAATTAACTGGTAGTGAGCAAGTAAGATTGCGAAAACCAGAGCTAGATACGGTGAGAAATCTATCAAAAGTAGTTGCTTTTGAAAAAATAGAACCCATCACCCAGTTATTTAATGATAGTTTTTATTTTATCGAACGAAACGCCAATGCCAAAATATTAGGCTTAGATGCTTCGATTCAGATGAATCAGATTTTTAAGAATTGAGAGAGAAATAAAAATAATTTTTATTTCTCTCCGCAAAATAAAATTATGTCTTGTACATCCTGCTCCACAGAAGATGGAGGAAAACCGAGCGGCTGTAATAGCAACGGTGGTTGCTCAACGGGCGGCTGCAATAAATTAAATACTTTCGATTGGTTAGCCCAAATGGAAATTGAGGAACCAGAAGCCTTTGAAGTGGTAGAAGTCAGTTTCAAAAATGGTTCTAGAAAAGGATTTTATCATAATCCACCACAAGCGAGATCTATCATCGGCGATAGTGTTGTTGTAGAAGCACAAAATGGCTACGATATTGGTCGCATTTCACTAACTGGAGAGTTAGTGCGCTTACAGATGAAGAAGAAACGGTTTTCTGAAAATAATGCCGTTCCAAAAATTGTTCGTCGAGCCAATGAAAGAGATTTAGAAAAACTAGCAGATGCTAGAGACATCGAACATCATGCGATGGTGAGAGCACGGGCTATTGCTCGTAGTTTAAATTTGGACATGAAGTTGGGTGATGTAGAATACCAAGGAGATAGACGAAAAGCAACCTTCTATTATACCGCAGATGGACGGGTCGATTTTAGAGAATTGATTCGACATTACGCGAAAGAATTTAAGGTAAAAATTGAGATGCGCCAGATTGGTGCTAGACAAGAATCTGCACGAATTGGTGGCTTAGGCTCTTGTGGACGAGAATTATGTTGTTCTACTTGGTTGACTAATTTCAAATCTGTCACGACTGGAGCAGCTCGTTACCAAAACTTAGCCATCAATCAATCGAAATTATCTGGTCAATGTGGGCGTTTAAAATGCTGTCTTAATTACGAATTGGATACTTACTTAGATGCTTTACAAGATTTTCCAAAAAATCCAGATAGATTATTTACAGAGGTAGGAACAGCCATCTTAATTAAAACCAATGTCTTTAAACGGTCAATGGTTTATGTCTATCAAGATGCCACCAAAAAAGGTAAATTTATTACTTTAAGCGTAGATAGAGTGAAGGAAGTCATGGAGATGAATGCTCGAAAGGAGAAGCCTATGGAGCTACAAGATTCTAAAATGTTAGCTGCCGCTGCGGATGAAGTAATGATAGATTACGATGATGTAACAGGTGCAGTTGAGCTACCAATGGAAGAACGTCGTCGCAAAAAAGGACGAGGCCGAGGTGGAAATCGAGATAGAAATAGGCGTAGAGATAATAGAGAAGGTGGTCGGGATAATAATCGAGGTGGACGTCCCGATAATCGAGGCAAAGGTGGTAATAATAAGACCGAACAAAACGGTAAAAAAGAAACTAATTCTAGTGATAGAAAACCTAGTGCTAGAAAACCCTATGACAGAAAGCCTAGAGATCAAAAACCTGCCAATCCTAGAAGAAAGCCTAGTAATACAAATAAAACAGAACGCAAAGAAGGCGATAATAGGGAGGCCAATTCCGACAAACCAAAAGGTAATAATGACCGCCGTGGTAAAGCGCCTCGAAATAATCGCAACAAAAATAGAGGCAATCGGAATAATCGAGGTAATAATGGAAAAGATAATGGGAGTAAAGACGGTGGTAATAAAGATGCAGGTAATAAAGACGGCGATGGCGATAAGAAATAATTGACTGGTGCTGTGCAACAGTATATTTAAATAAAAAAGGGGCTACGAAAACTAAATTTTTGTAGCCCTTTTTTCTATTATGATAGATGCTTACTACGTAGTCTATACCATGGATAATTTCAATAGTAAATTTTCCACCGAAGACGTTCTAAAATTAAAAACTTGAAATAAAAGCGTGTTCGGAGTTTTAATTTTGACATTAAGAGACGCTATTTGAAGTTATGAATTATTTTTACGTAAATACTGTGACAAAAATAAACGAACAACTTATAGATAACTGCTGGTTATGACTTTTAGTCCGACACCAGCAATCTTTATTTAATTGTTAACTTATTTTTGGCTGATTACTTACAAGGCGTAAAAACATAAAAAGGTCATAATAATCAGCGTCCCTCAGCGTCAAAAAATAAGCATTCTCAAGACTTCTTACAGTCCTTATTTGAATTTGAAAATTTCTGATTGTAATACCGAAAGCTTTCGGTACGATGAAACTGTCCCATCGGGACAATATGTCGGTAGAAAAGGATGTTTTAGCAAATTAAAAATGTGCCTTTAGGTACATTATGTATTGCATTCCGTATCTAAAGGCACGGTAAAATAAGGATAAATCCCAATTTTCTACCAATATAAAACCCCTAAAGGGGGTATCTCCCCAATCCGTTACAATCAGGAAAATTTGAAAATTTATTTCGAAACTATATACCTCCTTTTTTAGTTACCTTATCTTTAGCTACAATCAAAACCAATCTAATGTCACAGCCTTCCGAGCCTACCAACCCAATGTCTCGCTTATTTCGCTACTTAAAAGGATATAAAAAAGAAGTAGGCATTTCTGTTTTTGCGACCATTACCAACAAGCTTTTTGATATGATGCCTCCTTTTCTAACTGCGTGGTTGATAGACACCGTTAGCGGGCAAGTGCCAGCATGGATACCCAAATGGACGGGCTTAAGTGATTTATGGGAGGTTGCCATTTTTATTACCATTCTAACCATTGTCATTTTTGGAGGGGAAAGTTTTTTTGAATGGATGTTCAAGAGAGGATTTATGCGCTTGGCGCAAAAAGTACAGCATGACCTCCGATTGGATGCTTATAATCAGATGCAAAGTAGGGAAATCGCCTATTTTGAAGAACAACGAACGGGCAATTTAATGTCAATGCTCAATAATGATGTCAATCAATTAGAACGCTTTCTAAATGGGAGTTTCAAAGATATTATTCAATTAATTGTCCTTGTTTTATTTGCAGGTTGGGCATTATTTAGTTTTTCTTGGGAATTAGGTACCATTAGTATGGCGTCCATTCCTTTCATTATGTGGGGGAGTTTTTTATACCAACGGAAAATTGAACCGCATTATAAAGAAATACGCACTGCCGTTGGAGAATTGAGTAATCGGCTAGAAAATAATATTTCGGGTATTGCCGTCATCAAAAGCTTTACAGCGGAGGCGTATGAAACGCAAAGAGTGCTTGAAAGTTCTAAAAACTACCAAGACGCTAACTTCGGAGCGATTCAATGGAATGCTTTATACTTTCCTTTAATTCGGATGGTGATTGTATTTGGTTATGCTGCTGCCTTATTATTGGGAGGCTATTGGGTGATTAATGGCATGAATGGTTTTACGCTTGGTTCTATGGCTTTTGTCGCAATGATGTTAGAGCGTTTATTATGGCCGATTACCCTACTAGGCGGTGTATTCGATGAATATGAAAGAGCCAAAGCTTCTTCTCGGCGAATTTTTGGTTTAATTGATGCAGAAAATCAAATTACTGACCCAGAAAATCCGCAAAGTTTACCTGCGAATAGTGGCAATATTCAATTAAACAATATTTCTTTTTGGTATAAAAAAGGACAAATTATTTTGGATAATATTTCGTTAAAAATTCAAAAGGGACAAACGATTGGTATTGCTGGTCCGACAGGTGGTGGCAAGACGACTTTGATAAAATTATTACTACGCTTATACGATGTTAAATCAGGCAGTATTGCCATTGAAGGAATCGACCTTAAAAATTTAACTTTAAAAAATCTGCGCCAAAACATCGGTTTTGTTAGCCAAGAAGTCTATTTATTTCACGGCAGTATTCAAGAAAATATTGCTTACGGCATGCCTACTGCAACAGACGAAGCGATTAGGGATGCGGCAAAAAAAGCGCAACTCCACGATTTTATTGCTACCCTACCTAATGCTTATGATACCATCGTTGGCGAAAGGGGCGTTAAATTATCAGGTGGACAACGACAAAGATTGAGCATTGCCAGAGCTATTTTAAAAGATGCGCCTATTCTAATTCTCGACGAAGCCACCTCCGCTGTAGATACAGAAACCGAACGAGCCATCCAACAAAATTTACATCAACTTACCCAAGGGAAGACTGCCCTGATTATTGCGCACCGATTATCTACTATTCGACATGCCGACAAAATTATTGTCTTAAAAGATGGGCAGATTTCGGAGTCAGGAACACATCATGATTTATTGGCAACTGATGGGATTTATGCGGATTTGTGGAAGGTACAGATTGGGGAATTAGTATAAAAAACGGCCATTCTCCCATCTAAGAAGAACAGCCGATAAAACATCGCCTTTGGGGTTATAACTTTAGTAAATCGTAACTATTCAGCAGAACAGAGAATAGAGACCATTTCATTGAGAGAAGAGAGATTGACCATTGAATCAATTGTCTATTTTTATATAAAAAGACTCATTTAATCTTTTTTGATTCTCTGCTCTCGCATCTCTACTCCCTTTTCTGAATAATTATAATAAATCAATAAAAATTGTTTCAGGGTCAAAGTGATATAAGATAGATAAGCCACTATAATCTTCTATACAAATATCATCCACATAAAAAGTAGTGTAATCGTGATACGCCCAGAAATCAATTCCACCTAATCTATTCGCACCATTTGCTGGCGTATTATTTCTAGTTCGGGTATTCCAAGCAGCTATTAATTGATTATCAATAGACATTACAACCATCCCTGCACTCAGGTCATAATCCACATTTACATCTATCCATTTTCCTTGAGTATAAGATTTACTAGAATGATATATTTGGTTATTTGCTCGTAGTGCAATCCCTTTGCCTTTTCTAAGATAAATCACTAAACCAGTTTCTAAACCAGGGATATTATACTTTTGGAAATTAAAGGCAGCATTTCGATTATGCGGCACATACATTTTCCAAGAAATAAAATATTTTCCTGAATTATACTCGCCAATCTTTTTCACTACATCCATTTGATTCGCATCGCTATAACCTGATTTATGGTCGATATATAAAGATTTATGAGGACTATAAGAACGATTAGAAGTCACCTGTCCATCAAAAGCTGCGCCTGGCACCCATTTTCTCCAATCAAAGGATTGACTAGAAATGTTACCATTATAATAATTGTCAAAATCTTCGCAGTCATCTTCACAAATCATTTTTAATTTGAATTGGGAAATCATGTCGTGCTTATACCCATCAACCACCACCACATAAGTACCCGGGTTAAAATGTAGCGTAATATTCTCTGCATTTTGGTAAGGATTGACACTATAGCCATAACATTGTTGCCAATTGCTAGAGAAGATAAATAAATCCAAATCTTTATTCAAATGACTTAACTCAAAAGTAATCGTCATAGCCTGAGGAACACTGAAAAAATACTCTTTATCAGGTGCATTAAAAGCATAATATTTATCTAAACAGCCCTTCATATAATCGTGTCCATTAAAATCATGTGCGGCACCTTGTGTTGTACTGTATATTTCCTGACCACAATTAATCCAACTAGGGCTTCTAGAAATAGCGCCCGCTGGCATATCGTCATTTTTAGATGCTACCTGATAACTCATACCACTAGTAGCCAAGTGTTTTTCTGGAAGTTCAGGGGCTATTTTTTCTTTCAATAAATCTTCAGGATTGTCTGCGATTACTTCGCTTTGTTCGATAACGTCTTGTTCAAAACTTTGGTCTTTTTCTTCTTTTTGACAACTTGTTAAAAAGAAACTTGCAACCAATACGCTTAAAAATAGGACTTTAAATTTTCTCATGATAAAAGATTATTTTATAGTTTTAAAAGGGTGAGATTCAATCATTTTTGAATCGTTAACAACCTTTAGTTCTAGGAACAAATAAAACGTGACAATCTTTTTTTATTTTTTTTCAAAAAAAATTTAAAAAGCAATAAATCAAGTCGATTCTTTTAGATTAAATTAATTCATATCCGTACCTTCGCTCCATGAATCTATTAAAGAACATCGCCATTGCTGCCTTAATTTTAGTTGCAGCCTCTGCCATTTACGGATATTGGTATTATAATTCCCTCAAACCGACCTACGAAGGAACACTCGCATTAGAAGGACTAGAACAAGAAGTCGAAGTTTATGTAGATGATTATGGCATCCCACATATATATGCACAGAGCGAAACGGATGCGCAGTTTGCGCTCGGTTATATGCATGCCCAAGACCGTTTGTGGCAAATGGAATTGTTGCGCCGAGTAGGAAGCGGTCAATTGGCAGAAATATTAGGGAAACCTACCCTTAAAACAGATAAGTTTTTTAGAAGTATCAATTCTTTGGAAACGGCCAAAAAAGCGACCAAAGCATTTGAAGCCATTCCTGCTGATGACCCCATGAAAAAAGCAGCACTGGCTTATTATGCGGGCATTAATAGTTTTATCAAAAATGGCCCAACACCTGTTGAATTTGAAATATTAGGTATCGAAAAACAAGAATTAAGCATTTTAGATTGTTATTCCGTTTTTGGATATACTGCGTTTAGCTTTGCGCAAGCTTTCCGGACAGATCCAATTGTGGCAAAAATCCAACAAGAATATGGAGATAATTACCTCAACGATTTAGATGTGCATTGGAATCCTGCCGCCCAGATGATTCCAACTTATCAACCTGCTGATGTAACCAGTACAGAAATATCGGATGCCTTAAGCATGAACGAATTATTTGAAAGCCTCCCTACTCCACCGTGGATTGGTAGTAATAGTTGGATTATTAGTGGCAAAAAAACAAAGTCAGGTAAAACCATTTTCACCAATGATACACATATTGGTTTTGCACAACCATCGGTTTGGTGGGAAGCTCATATTGAATATCCTGGGCATCGAGGTTATGGCAATTATTTAGCGGGCGTTCCATTTCCTGTGGTTGGTCATAATGAACAGGTTGCTTTAGGATTGACCATGTTTGAAAACGACGATATTGATTTTTATGTAGAACAATTGAATCCAGATAACCCGAATCAAGTACGTTTTAAAGATAAATGGGAAGATTTAAAAGTGCGTCAAGACACCATTAAAGTAAAAGATGGGCAGGATGTAGTCATAGAAGTGAAAACAAGTCGGCATGGCCCTATTATCAATGCCGTAGTAGATGGCATCCAAAAAATAACCAAGCAACCTGTTGCTGCTTATTGGATTTATAATGAATTTATTCCTAATAATTTAGGGACAACTTATCAATTGTCTCATGCTACAAATATCGACGAAGCAAGAGCAGCGGCTTCGCAAGTTGCAGCGCCAGGGCTAAATGCCATGTATGCCGATAAGGAAGGAAATATTGCTTGGTGGGCAATGGCAAAATTACCGATTCGACCAAAGCATGTCAATACTAAATTATTCTTGGATGGGGCAAGTGGTGCAGATGAAATATTGGGTTATGAAGATTTTAAAAATAACCCGCAATCAGAAAATCCACCCGAAGGGTATTTGTATTCTGCTAATAATCAACCAGATACAACTAATGGCGTTTTACAACCGGGTTATTATATTCCAGAAGACCGTGGTAAACGAATCATGGATTTATTGGAAGCTAAAGATGATTGGGAAGTAGCGGATGCAAAGAAAATGATTACAGAAGTCGTTTCGGATAAAAAACCAATGATGATTAAAACAATCATTCAAACCTTATCCAATACCACTTTTAAACATAAACATGCAGGAAAAGCCGCTGAAATTTTAGCGACTTGGAATGGAGATAATCAATTGGACGATATTGCGCCAACTATCTTTGCTAAACTGCAATACAAAATATTAGAACTAGCCTGTAAAGATGAATTAGGCGATAATTTTACAGAATTTTTGAGTACGGTTTTATCTCGCCGCAGCTTACCTTTTTTATTAAAAAAAGAAACTTCTCCTTGGTGGGATGACCAAAGCACGCCCAATAAAAAGGAAAATAGAAAAGATATTATCTTGGCTGCCTTCGAGCAATCACTAATTGAAATTACGACTCAATTAGGAGATGACATGTCGCAATGGCAATGGGGAAAAGTACATACCATCGAACATCCTCATGCACTAGGACAAAATGAAACTTTGCGCCCTTATTTTAATGTTGGCCCCTATCCAGTTATCGGTAATAAAGAGGTCATTAATAATATGAGTTTTACGATTAATGGTTCGGGGAAATATGAGGTCGTAAGTGGGCCTGCGGTCAGAAGAATTATTGATTTTTCCGATGTAGAACATTCTATTAATGTCTTACCAACTGGAAATTCTGGCAATCCTTTGAGTCCTCATTATTCCGACCAAGCGAAGATGTTTGTGGATGGGGAATTTAGAATGCAACTGATGAACAAAGCAGAAATTCAAGGAGGAAGTCGGAAATTAATTTTGAAAGCTAGGTAGAAGGGTAAAAATAAATTGGACATTTTGTATTTAATTCCCAACGGATTATAATTGTTTTACTACAGGCAATTATGATATTAAGGGTTTTCTTATAAAAATCTCAGTACCTAAAAAATTAAGTCAAAGACTTGAAAAATATCGACTCGAAGATACAATCTTCGAATATCGACTCCAAAGTTGGATTGAAATTCGATGCCGATGGTCGAAGTTTGCAACTTCGACCCAGTATTTTTCACGTTTTCAACATGATTTCCTGTAAAATAATTTTTATAAGAAAACCCTATTATGATATTGCATTGATTGGGATAGCGATTATTATTGCCCTAACTTTACCAAAATTTTCAGGTAAAATAGAAACGGTACAATGGTGCCAGAAATCCGTTGACATAAACTCAACTAACGCTAGGTTCGCCCAAAATTAGTTAATAAAATAAAATATTATCAAAATAATATTTTGATTTATGTTTAAAATGCAGAATTTTATTTATTTTAAATAAACTCTTTTCAGGTTATTATTTTAGGGTTAA
>Ga0208544_10001060_pt1 | contig 19643 bp, 18 predicted proteins | sample DEB08_DNA_9_FD_184526 | JGI IMG/M metagenome (GOLD analysis project Ga0208544, IMG submission 184526) | Aqueous microbial communities from the Delaware River and Bay under freshwater to marine salinity gradient to study organic matter... | ecosystem: Environmental > Aquatic > Marine > Coastal ... | reverse complement strand
CATCTTTAGAAATATTCATTCCCCCATCATTTCCATCAATTAAATACATTGGATTGGTTGGCGAAATCCAGAAAGCATGGTGGTCAGGGTGGACGTTATTGCCATAATCAGCGATAATATCAAACGTTTTTCCACCATCCGTACTTCGAGAAACATAAGTATATAAACTGTAAACTCGATTTTCATTTTTATGGTCAACAAAAATATCGTAGTAATAAAAAGGTCGATTCCCAATATTTCGGTGAGAAGAATGCTTTTTCCAAGTTGCACCACCATCCATAGATTTAAATAGGGCATTTTCTTTCGCTTCAATTAAAGCATAGACCACTTTGGGATTAGAAGGGGCAAAAGACAAGCCCATTCGACCTAAATTTCCTTTCGGTAAACCTTCTTTGTCGGTTAATTTCTTCCAACTCGCTCCACCATCATAGGTAATATACATGCCTGAACCTGGACCACCACTATTAAAAAAAGCAGGGGTTCGACCAAATTCCCACATCGCCGCAATCAATTTATTTGGATTATTTGGGTCCACCACCAAATCGGCAATTCCAACGCCTTCATTTACATATAGGACTTTATCCCAATTATTGCCACCGTCGGTTGTTTTAAAAACACCTCGACTTTCGCTAGTTCCCCATTGTGCGCCTTGTGCGCCCACATACACCGTTCCCGGTCGAGTTTCATCAATAATTATTCGGTGAATCACTCTGGTTTCTTTCAAACCTTTAAAGGTCCACGTCTTCCCTCCATCAATAGATTTGAAAATTCCAGCGCCACTATTTTGCGAGTTTCGAGGGTTTCCTTCTCCTGTTCCGACCCAAATTTCCGCAGGATTGGCTTGATTAATTTTAACAGCCCCAATCGACAATACATGTTGTTTGTCAAAAACAGGTACCCAAGAAATACCGCCATTTTCACTTAACCAAACGCCACCAGAGGCCGTTCCCGCAAAGATTCGATTCTCATCCGATAAATCGACATCAATAGCGGTGACTCGACCACTCATACCAGCTGGTCCAATATTTCTGGCTTTCATGGATTTGAAATGCTCGGCATTAAAATCTTGCGCCGTTAGTAAAAAGGTAAGGCTTAAAAAAACTAGGGTGATTAGTTTATTCATGTTCGTGCTTTATGTAATATGATTTGATAGGGCAAAGGTAGTAAAAGAAATGAATTTTGAGGCGTGGGGATTTTGAGGATATTCTGATTATTGTACGCGTGGACGCAAAGTATTGATTGATAATCGGTAATTCATATATTAGACTAGATAAAATTGATAATTATCCGTGACTCTTAATTAATCTGCGGCAGTAATTTTATACCGCAGATTAATTAAGGAACACAGATATTAGAACGGGTAGTAATTTTTGTTTTATCTAGTAAACCTATCCAGAATCGAACTGGAATCTTCTGGCTCAAAACCAGACGTGATAACCATTATACCATAGGTTTAGTTAGAGCTTGTTGGGAATTTATCTCCAAAAACAAACTCCCAACAAGCTCTTGGGTGTAAGACGAGACTCGAACTCGCATCTTTCATCTTCACAGGATGACGCATTAACCAATTATGCTACCTACACAGTCGGGAAGACCCGAATCGAACGGACTAGTCCATGTTTCCAAAACACAGATGCTTAAACCTTAGTCACTTCCCGATATTTTAATCATAAAAAAAGCCTCATAGAGACGAACTCTACAAGGCTTTTTTAGTATTGCACATACAATAACCGTTACCATAGAGTTGCCCTATCGTTTATCGGTTGCGGTTGATGTGTATTGCTGAAATTCATTTTTTATTCTTTTTAAATGCTTATTTTTTGATGATGGTTTTATGGGATTCGAGGGTATAACTTTTGTTTTTTGGAAATAGTTCCTTTTAGAGGAAAACCAATGAAAATAGAGTTAGCCGTCAGTTTATTCTTGATGTATAGTTTTTGAAACTAGATGGTATCATTTAGGAAACAAAATACAAAAAACAGTCCCCTCCCCATAAACAGACCTTAAAGAAATAGTCGCTTGATATCGACGCAATATTTTTTGCACGGTAGACAGACCAATACCCGAACCTTCATAAGTATCTTTGCTATGTAAGCGGGTAAAGAGTTGAAAAATTTTTTGTTGGTCTTTCTCTTGAATGCCAATCCCATTATCTGCAAATTTAAAAGTATAATGAGTGGGAGATTCCGTACAGGTCACCTTAATAATCGGGTCAATTGTTGGGCGTTTAAATTTGATGGCGTTGGAAATAATATTTTGGAAAACCTGCAAAATTAGGGTGGAGTGTGCTTGGATTTTAGGTAGGTTGGTATAGTGGAGTTGCACTTTATTTTCCTTTATTTGAATAGCTAATCGGTTTTTAATTGTATCCAGAATGGCCATCGTATCAACCATTTCTAAGGGTTGTTTACTTTGGTCAGATTTCGCATATAATAAAATTTCATCAATAAACTTTACCACATCTTTGGCAGAAGTCGTAATGAATTGCATATAAGCTAAACTATTTTTAGAAAGTTGGTCTTTTAAATCCCTTTCCAATAAATAGGTGAAACTATTGATAGTTCGGATAGGCTGTTTTAAATCATGGGCAATTCTATGAGCAAATTCCGTTAATTCTTGATTGACGGACTGGAGTTGAATAGATTTTATTTCTAAATCCTTTTTTTGTGCAACTATTTTTGCATTGGCTAATTGTAGTTCTTCATTTTGATTGGCTAAAAAAACACGCTCTTTTTCTATTTCATTAATTTCAAATTGGAACTGCAGATTTTTAGTGGTTCGATTACTAAATGCTGCGTTCAATTCTTTATTTAAAGCGATATATTTTTTAAAGTAATACTTAAGGTTTTGCTGGTCATTAATTTCTGTTAAACCTTTTAAATAGACTTCCATCATCACCCTTAATTCCTTTCTTAAAATGCCCTTTTTATCTAAGGTATCTACTGCTTTTTTTAAATAATTGACGGCTGATTTAAAATTTCCTTCTCCCAAAAGAATAGCACCAAACAAATAATCACAGGCGATTAGGTATTTAATTAACTGATGTTTTTTAACCGAAGTTTCTGTTGCTTTATGCACAAGTCTAGCCTGTGCGTAATTTTCTTGTTTCAGATAAACCTTAGTCAAATTCTTTAAAGAAACCGCTTTTAAATCGGGTGTTAAATGTGGGTGTTCTAAATTATTTTTAAAAATGGTTGCTGCTTTTTCAAGTTGTTCTAATTCAAAATAAGCATGGCCGATATTATTTAAAATTTTGATTGTTTGGATGGGTTGATTCAAGGTCTGTGTAATGTGGAGACATTTTTTATTAAACGCTAATTGCTTAGTCCTATCCCCTAAATTACCATAAATGAGTGCCATATTTTTCCAGCATTGAGCTTCTTTTCCTAAATCTCCTGAATCGGAAAAGTATTGCAGCGCTTGGAGGTTTTTAGCTAAAGCTTCTTTATAAGCGCCATTTTCCATCAATACTTTGGTCAAAGCAATTCTAACAATGGCAATCTCTTGTTCATCTTGACGAGCAAGTGCTAAAGCTTCATTTTTGGTAAAAAATTGATAAGCTTCTATTGGATTGGTGAAGGTATCTTCTGCTTGATTGACAAGGTTTTCGATTTTTATGGTATTGGTAGTTGTCATAGTACTAACTATTATCAAGGGGAGAGCTATGGTAGATTAAGCGTTGGTTTAGATACTGTTTTTGTTTAGGATGCGAAACTAGAAAAAATCAGTTACCAAGAAGGGGTTTTAACTTTAGTATACTTACAAATTTTATACCTAAAATTTTTCAACAGCTAATAATAAGGATTTCTATTCCGGTTGTTTAGCGGTCGAAAAACTTTATTAAATAGGAACTGAATTCAGAAAAGTGAATTGTTTTTCATATTTCATTACATTGTTTAGAAAGTGAATACAGGCAATTCCAATAAGCCTTAAATGAAAAACATCGAACCCCCAAAGAATCCGATGCATAGTATCCGTAAGAAATAGAAAACTATTTTATCCTTTTTCCATTTTGCAACTGGAAGTAGTTCGTTGATTAATAAACCCTTTTTTATATTGCTGAAGGCGGTGTTTTCAAAAAAGGTACAGTAGCAAATCTCAAGAAATAGCGCATTACATTTCCAAGACCCCATCCATAATCAGTCTATCCATTTTTACATTAAAAGTTTTTCGCTGATGCGTTTGCGGAAAAGGCGTTTCGGGGATGGGTAAATTTAAAAAAGTACATAAGGGGTTCCATCCATCTTTAACACTAAAAACTAGCAATTTATCCTTTGGGATAATAGTTTTGACCCGTTCCGTATGCGCCAAGTAAGTGTCAATCGCAAAAGCTTTATCCTCAAATTTATTTTGAAATTGTTTGCCCCAAATCACTTTATCATTATATTGAAAAACTGGGGCTACCTTGCGCATATCGGAAGACCTCACTAAGTTATAGAACAATCTTAGCCCCTCTTTTACGTTTTTTGGTTTACCTCTATAAATAGTTTCCCGTACGCTGGCATACCATTTTTCAGGGTCTCTGATGGTATGTACAAACTTTGCATCGGGATATTTTTCTAATAAGGTTTCATAATATAGACAAATTGGATAATCTGTAACAGTATTAAATCCCTCAAATAACGCAGCCCAATCAGTTGTTCCATTCTTTTCAAAGGCTTTCAGGTATTTTATTCTTTTGGGTTGATTGAGTAATTCTGTCATGTGGAAACATTTACCACCATAAAGTTGCTCTAAAGCCTTTTTTAAGGACATCGTACCTGTCCTACCTAAACCAGTTCCTATTACTTTCATTATTATCTTTTTATTAAGAGCTTGTTGGAAATTTATCCTTTGGGCTAAAAAAGCGTCTTTTTAATCTCCAAAAACAAACTCCCAACACGCTCTAAGTTTTTGATGAATACTACCGCTTACTTTTTAGGATACGAGAAAAAGGATAGGCTGCGTTGCCTGCTAGGACATGCCTATGAAAAAAATAAACTAGCATTAATGCTTGCTATATTGAAAAAAAGCACCGAATCCAAAAAGAATCCGATGCTAATAACCCCAAAATATTAAATCTGTGCTTTAAAGTTAAGCTGTAAAAGGCACCGAATTCAAAAAAGAACTCGATGCTTCAAAACCCGTAAATAATAGATTACTATTTTTTAAAACCTAAAACTCAGCCCCAAACTCACAATATCCGCGGTCAACCCAGTACTCCGTTCATAATGGCTATATTTCAAATCAATACTTTTCAACATAAAAATCGGACGTTTTTTGAAAGGTAGTTTAAAACCGCCAATCCCTCCTGCGGGCGAATACCGAATACCTAAACCATAAGTCTGACTATTCAAAGCTGCTAAATCGTAATCGGAAGTTCGGAACTCGTCATTGACCGAATGTTCTTTATAGGGTTTAAAATAATCTACTGCCGTTTGGGTATGATAGCGATAAAACGGATAAACCGATAAAAAACGATTGATTTTGACGGGCAATTCTACACTTGCAGTATGCGCCTGCATGCCCCAATCATCCTGGTAATAGCGGTAATAAAAGCGAGCAATAAGATTTTCTAATACATGATAATTCAACCGAACCCCAATTGGGATTTTCAACCGTGAACTTGGAAGGATTTCTATATCTGCTCGATTGCGTTCCTGAAAATATACTCGATGAAATGGGGTAGATAATAAACCATTCATATAAGTAGCTTCTAATTGTATCGATGCTTGCATGCGTTTATTCAACACCTGAGAAATAGTCAAGGATGCATTATAAGACTGCCGTTTATTTGTAGGTAAACTTACTCGTCGCCTAATTTCTCTAGGGAAAAAGAATTCCCATTGGTCAATAAAAGCTTGGGCATTTAAACCGATGGAGGTATTCTGGCTTTTGGACGTCCAGTTATAATTAATGCCTGCTGTCAAAGATTGATAATCGTACTCGGTACTTCCACCAATTCTTGCGCCCCACGTCTGTTGGTCGTCTATTTTATAAGAGAAACCGATATTGCCATGAATCCTTGTATCATGTAGAGAATCAGATGATACTTCACTATCAATCGCATCGGTAGAAGCCGAAGAATAAAAGTCAGCACCTCCATCAATTTTCAATTTCAACTTTTCATTCATCGGTACGGACAAAATCACTTTGCTCGTATAATCAGTCAATAATTCAGTACCAATCCCACCTGTTACCGCCGAATTATTGCCATCTTGTTGGTAATAAGAAGCCAGAATATCTAACTCAACAGGTTCTATTTTAAAGCTCGGTAGCGCCGTAGAATCCAATTCAATTTTTGGCTTTTTATCCTTTTTGGAAAACACATTAAAGCGATTCCATTTAGTGGTTTGTGCCTTCATTTCTTGCGCCCAAAAGAGTAAGAACATCGCCAGGCTGACAATCGTTAATTGCATCCGCACCCTCCTCCTACTTTACCTCCGTTTGCACCAGAAGCACCTTCTCGGTACGTTTGAAAATTCGTCTCAAAATATTCTACTTTTCGAGCCGCTAAATCCATTTCTTCGTCATTGAGGTACATTTTTTGGTACCCTTTGACGGATGCGCAAGACGTCAGGACGCTTGCTAGTACTCCGAAGAGGAGGAGTCTTTTTAATTTTTTCATATTCTTTACGGGTTGACAGGATTTGAGACCTTTTATGCTCAAATCTGTGGGTTAATAACTTTATTATTATTCGATGAATCAAGTCTCCAGATTTGATTCGACTATCTGGTCGTCTCCAGACGACCGTTATCCATACTATTTACGGTCGTCTGGAGACGACGAGATAGGGATTTCAAGTCTGGAGACTTGAAATATCGGTATCTAGGTGAATAGCTATTTATACTTGCAAATTATCTGAGTACCGAATCTCGCCTTGATGATTGACCAACAAACATTCGATACCTTTTAAGCGGTTAATCAAAGCGAGGCCTTCTACTTCTCCTAAAACGGTAACGGTCGTCGCCAAAGCGTCCCCTAATTCTGGATTAGGACAAACGATACTCACACTTTTCACGCCTTCTGCTGGCTCACCTGTTCGGGGGTCAATGATGTGTGAATACCGTTTGCCGTTAATCAGCGCGTATTTTTCGTAGCCACCCGATGTGACCACCGAGCCATTTGGTATATTTAAGGACGCCAATACCATATCTGTTTTTTCTGGGTCAGGAATTTTAATCGTCCAATGGTCTTTATTCATCGGTTGTCCCCAACATAATAAATCACCAGAAGCATTGACCAACCCATTTTCGATGCCCATTTGCCCCATGACCACTCTTGCCCGCATGGCGGCATAGCCTTTGCCAATAGCGCCAAAACCGATTTTCATTCCTTTTTTTGCTAGTAAAACCGTTTGTCTATCTTCATCCAGAATAATGTGTTGATAATTAATCAGTTCTCTTAATCGGGCTATAATAGCAGGAGAAGGCATGGTACTTTCTTCGTTCGTAATTTTCCAATAATCTCTAGCTACCGTTCCGCTAATATCAAAAGCACCTCTGGTTATTTTAGAAACTTGAATACTTCTTTTGATTAATTCAAACAATTCTCTATCGACCTTAACCGATTGAATACCCGCCTTTTTATTAATCTGCCCCGTTTGAGATGCTGGTCGCCAAGAGGAAATTAATCGCTCAATTCTTTCTATTTCTTTGACGCCTACTCGCAATGCATCCCAAGCAACTTGTGGGTTATGATGAATGGCAGTTAAGGCAAATTTGCAACCCATTAAACCTAAATGATGGCGATGGGCTTTGGCTTTTGGTGGTGCTAATGTTACGGGCATTTTTGCTTATTTTTTAGTTAGGAAGAATTGGTATTAGGTATCGGATAACAGGTGTCGGGTGTCAGGTTAGATGCGTTCCTTCGCCTAACCTGATACCTGATACCTAGTACCTGACACCTTTAAATTTTCGGCTGCATCAATCGCACATATTCCTTCGCCGACAGCCTATTATTATAGTCCACTTCTGTAATCACAGAACCATCTGCATTGACCAATACCATGAGGGGGAATTGTCCTTTTGGATTATATTGTTCGGCTAATTTTTCATTATGTGCCTGTTGTTCTTTCGATAATCTATTTTTTCTTTTGTAAGGGAAATCTAATTCTAGGAGGACTAAATTTTCGTCCGCAAAAGCGGTAAAATCCTGCTGGGTAATTACTTTTTCTTTTAACTGGATACAGGGTTTGCACCAATCGGAACCAGAGAATATCATTAAAATCGGTTTATTGTCTGTTTGTGCGGCAGTTTTAGCAGCTTCTATATTATGCAAAAAGTTTTGAGCATAACTACTAAATGGCATTAATAAAAGGATGAAGGCGCTTAGGCTGATGATTTTGGATTTCATATTTACAGGATGAATGAGCGTTCCCGCAGGGTGAATGTTCGGGGAACATTCAAGCGAGTGAACCGCAAAGCGGACGGGATAGCTCAGGATTTATTCAAGATGAACAGGATTGTGTAGAAGTAGCTTAGGGATCTTGCCTGAGTAGTTATTTTACTTAGGTTAGAAGGCTGAACTAGTAACACAAAATCTATTTTAGTATGTTAAATTCCCTGTTGGTTAAAAAATAATAACTGATTGTTTGGTAAATAAACGGAACTACTTTTCAAATCATTATATTCAAATCCATGATTGGGAATGAAACGGAGAATTGGTAGGATGAAATGGAGAAATTGCCGATGAATTTAAAAAAAAACGCTTAAAAATTACGAGCAGGCAACTGACCTCGCTTCTTTTACCGTATAGGGGAGTATTAACAAGAAAATGGATTAGAAAATGGGAGTTCTTAAGGGGAGTAGCTTAATACTACTTTATAATAAATGAATTAGTCTATTTCCTTTTTTGAAGCCAACAAATTTTTTTATCCTAAAATAGGGGAAATCCTTTTAAGTATTGTCTAAGCAATAAGTCTTCTTAACATAAACAACTCACTTATTGATTAGAGCCTTTACTTTATAGAGAACTATCCTAATGTAGCATCCCGTCCGCTTTGCGGTTCATTCGCATGAAGGTCTACTAGACCTTCACCCTTCGGGATTGCTCATTCATCTTTTTGTTCACCTAAACTTAAAGCTTATCAAAACGCTAATCATCGAAGACGAGGCATGGACTGCTAAGAAATTAGCCCATCAATTAGGACAAATTAATCCAGCTATTGAGGTCGTAAATACCTTTGATACGGTAGAAGATTCTGTAAAGTATCTGACTGATAACCAATCAGTTGATTTGATTTTTATGGACATTCATTTGGCGGATGGAACGAGTTTTGACATCTTCCGACAAGTAGAAGTCAATGCACCCGTGGTTTTTACTACGGCTTATGACCAATATATGGTAGATGCTTTTCAACATCATAGCATTGACTATATTTTGAAGCCTACCAAAAAAGAAGCGCTAGAACAAAGTTTGAAGAAATATAATCGTTGGTATAATGCCCCAGATATGTCGAATTATGCGACTTTATTGCAATGGGATTCGGCGATTAAAAAAGTATATAAAGAACGTTTTTTAGTACAAGCAGGTAAAAAGTTATTGCCTATTTCTGTAAAAGATATGGCTTATTTCTATGCGGATGCTAAATTTGTTATGGTTGCGTTGAAAAATGGTCGGGAGTATATCGTCAATCATACTTTAGCAGAATTAGAACAATTAATCGACCCTGTGCAATTTTATAGAATTAACCGTAAAGCAATTGTTAATATTGATGCTGTAAAGAGTTTGCAAATGGGCAAAAATTATAAATGGATGTTGCATTTAGAGCCCGTACCAGATTTTAAAGTGCCGATTCCTACTGATAAATTGACGGATTTTAAGGAGTGGGTGAGTTAGTTGATTATTGATTATTAGTTGATTCATTATTATCCGTTGGACAATCAATTTACTGGGCAAGAAAGTACCCAACGGATTGATTGCCCAACGGATTTTTAATTTTAAGAAAAAATGTTGATTTTGAGGCATTATTTTTTACCTGACCATCTATTTAGTAACGCCTATTTTTCTAAAAATGACCTTGTTAAAAGGAGAACGAATACACTTATTTCCTGCCAACCTTAGTAATCGCCGAACAATTTTTAATTGGATGACAAAATCAGACATTGCTGCTCAAATGTTCGGTTTACCTACTTACCCAGAAATGCAAGCACCAGATTGGGAAGAATTTAAGGAGGATTACACCATCAATTATTTTACAGATGAGTTTCCTTTAAAAGGACGCTGCTTTATTATTAAAAAAGGGAAAAAGCATATTGGTCAAATCAATTATAACCCGATTAATATTGCCCAAAAATTAGTCGAATTAGATATTTGGTTGGCTAAAAGTGTTTTTACAGGAAAAGGATATGGAACAGAAGCCATTCAATTATTAGGCAACTATTTACACCAAACATTTAACTGCGAATTACTATTTTTGCAACCTTCTGCTAGAAATCCAAAAGCAATTAAAGTTTATCAAAAATTAGGGTTTAAAATAAGCGAAGAAATACCAGTTGGAATGGAGGTAGATTATTTTGATTCCGTTTTTATGATTAAAAAGATAGCAAAAAAATGAAAATTCACATCTTCGGCGCATCTGGTTCTGGTACAACTACTTTAGGCAAGGCATTGCATCAAAAAACAGGATATCGACACCTCGATGCTGACAATTATTACTGGGAAAAAACAGATCCACCTTTTCAAATAAAAATACCTTTAGCAAAACGCAATCAATTAATTACCAACCATTTTCTGGCACAAGCAAACTGTATTATTAGCGGGTCTATGGTCAGTTGGGGAACAGCATGGGCGAGTGCTTTTAACTTATATGTATTTCTCTATTTACCACCAGCAATTAGGATGCAACGATTAAGGGATAGAGAAATAGAACGCTATGGAGATTCCTTAAAATCGAATGAAAAAATTAGAATGGAATCTAAGGCCTTTTTGGATTGGGCTAGTCAATATGATGATGGTACTTTTCAAGGACGCAGTTTAGCAATTCATTTAGATTGGATAAAAGTATTGGATGGGAAGGTTTTAAAAATTGAAGGGGATACGACGGTAGAGGAAAGAGTGGATTTGGTTATTAAACAGTTAGATTTGGCATAAATTGATTATTTCAAAACTCGAAATTCAGATAAGTCTAACTCAAAACCTACTAATATATTTTCTCCTGATAATTTTTGATTAAAATCAGTTATCGTTTCAATACTACCATCTATTCTATAAATATAAGCTTTTTCTTTGTAAGGGTCTATTAGCCAAGCCAGTTTTACGCCGTTAGCTATCCATGATTTTTCCATTTTTTCTTTTACCTTTTTTAATCTATCACTTTTAGACCTTAATTCTACTACAAAGTCAGGAACAACTGGAATAAATTCATTTTCTATTTGTTCGCCAGTCATGGAATCCATTTTGTCTTGATTGACCCAAGATGCATCGGGGCTTTTGGTAGAACCATCTGGTAAATCGAAGCCTGTACTTGGGCTAAACGTTTCTCCTCCTACATGTTTTTCACACCAATTTCCTATTCTCCGATTTAGCTTGTTTTCGCGAATGCCACTTCCGCCTTTTATTGGTGCCATAAGGTTAATATTTCCATTTTTGTTGCGTTCCATTTGAAGTTCAGGGTAAAGCATGGCTAGATGCTTAAACTGTTCCTTTGAAAGCCCTTCAATAGTGCAAGCACCTCCAAGGTCAAAGATTTCTTGGAAAAGTGCTAATCTATTTATTGTTGAAACTGCGGTCATTTTACAAATGCATTAATTTTATTATCAAAACAACTTATCCAAAGATACTGATTTTTGATTTATTTTGTCGCTTTTTTTGATAAACTACTCCAAGGTCTTAAACCAATCCACCAAAGCTTTCCGCTGCCCAGCATCAATCCAAGCCTCATTATGCGCCACCATATAAGAGAGCATCGGCATTTCTTTTCCTTCCACCATTTCCACCATTTCTTCTATTTTATGTGCTTTCTTTTTAGCAGAATAAGTGGACCAAGTGGAGTAATTTAAATGTTTATTTCCATTATCTACATGTCCTTTTATCCACCAAGCCAATGGTTGAATATTCGTATACCAAGGATATTTGGTGGTATGAGAATGACAATCGTAGCAAGCGGTTTTTAGCATAGCAGCAATTTCCGTAGGCGGCTTGGTGTTTTGAATAAAATCTTGGGCAGTATCTACTGGTGGGTTGGTTTTGTCAATTGGGAAAAATTGAGTAATGACTAATAGAATGGCGATAACCATTGAGACCGTTTTTATAATTTTTTTCTTTTCCATAATGAATGCTGTTTTATGATAATCAACTCAAATGTAACCGATAAATTAATATTCATTGCTATTTTACCTGAAATATTTTACAGATAAAAGAGGGAATAAAAAATACTCACTCCTCAAAAAAAGAGAAGTGAGTATACTTGCATTATTGGTATAGTTGATTGAGTACCTTTTTTAGGGAACTAAAACGGTATCAATTACGTGCACGACTCCGTTATCTGTGTGTATATCAGCTACAGTTACCTGAGCACCATTGATGAAAACACCATCATTATTAATAGAAACCGTCAAATTGTTGCCTAGTAAAGTAGAAAACTGTAAACCATCAGAAAGATTGCCTGATTTGGCTACTCCCGATACAACGTGGTATAGCAATACATTTGCTAAGGCCCCCGTTGGATCAGCAGTTAGACTAGCGACTACATCAGCGGGTAATTTAGCAATTGCTGCATCAGTTGGTGCAAAAACGGTGAATGGACCAGCACTTCTTAGGTCATCGTCCAAACCAGCCGCTAAAATTAAAGCTTCTAATTGTGTGTGGTCAGGACTGTTAGTGATCACATCCATTACAGTAGATGCTAAAAGAACAGCTTCAACGACGTGAACGACACCATTTTGAGCGCGTAAATCCGTAATGCTTACTTTTACGTTATTGACAAACACTCCTGCATCATTAATGGTGAAGTTGATATTTTTACCAGCAAGATTAGAGACCATTGTGCCATCCATAATATTGCTAGAACTAGCCACACCTGAGGTTACATGATACAATAACACATTAGCCAAAGCACCTGTTGGGTCTGCTACCAAGGCATTTACTACTTCCGTTGGAAGGGCTGCAAATGCATCATCTACTGGTGCGAAAACAGTAAAAGGGCCGTCTGTTTTTAAATCATCATCAAGCTGGGCAGCTGTAATTAAACTGTTTAATTGCGTATGTACTTCGCTGCCTGCAATAATGTCCATTACCGTTGCAGGTAAATCTTGTCTGGATGGGGCAGTAGGGCCAGGTATCAATACCGCATCAATTACGTGTACCACACCATTACTTGCTTTGATGTCTGCTACACTCACCAAGATATTATTGACAAAAATACCATTGTCATTTACAGAGAAAGTAACATTTTGACCCAATAAAGTACTGATAGCTAGGCCATCAGAAATATTTGTACCGTCTGCTACACCAGAGGTAACATGGTAGGTCAATACATCAGTTAAGGCACCTTTAGGATCTGCTAACAGTCCTTCGAGAACTGCTGCATCAACCATAGCAAAAGCAGCATCGGTAGGTGCAAACACCGTAAAAGGTCCATCACCAGCTAAAGCACCTTCTAGTCCAGCTGCTAATACAGCAGTTTCTAAGGTGTTGTGATTAGGACTATCAACGACTATATCTAAGACAGTCTGAGCGGTAAGTGTAAAGGATAAAAATAGAGAAAGAAGGGCTGATAAAAAGAATGTTCTTTTCATAATTAGAGTAATAATTAGTGGAAATACACATAATTATTTTAAGTATGGGTAACAGAGGTCTGTTACTTCTTTTACTTGATAGAAGTATGCTAATTTCCAGGTTTTGTAATTAAAAATTTTTCGAAAGTTAAATAAATAGAACGACGATTTGTTTAAGAAAAAATGTTAAAAAATAAGGAATATGTTGAATAGTTGTGTGAACGCTAAAGGTTTTACAATGATAGTTGACTATTAACAATTAGGTAGTCGTTTAACCTTATTAGGTAGTTGAAGAGTAGTTAGAATACGTAGAATACGGTATTTCATGATATTAAAATTGCACTTATTTTTGCATTATGCTTATCTAGATTCATTCTAATTAATTTTCAAGAAAAATAAACCATGATAAACCCTAAAGAAAAAACACCAACCGTTGTTATCAAGAATTAATGCAGTTAAAGGAAATGATGTTTGAGGCGATGTTGGTTTATGAGGCAGAGCAGTTAATTGGATATTGAAAAATAGTAAGTAGATTAAACTATAGATATAAAGCACTTTTTCTGTAATAGGGAAGGTGCTTTTTTGTTAATGCATAAAGCAATTATTATTATAATCTACAAGAACTAAGCAAGACCTCACAAGTATTAGGTATCCCTATACCTAACGTTAGGTACTAATCGAACCACTAAAAAAAGGTATTTCTTTTTCTTTAATCGTACTGTATCTTTGCATTATCATTCTTAATTAGACAAAGTCTAAATAAAAACAAGACAATGAGGGTTATAATTACAGCGTTATTCATTTTATCATCTTTAGGGTTATTTGCCCAATTATCAGACCCTTCTCAAAATACCGCAGATAGATTATTAGGCGGGACAAATAATTTGAATATAGCAGGTTATGCGGATATAGATTTTAATCAACCATTAGGCGGCGGACAGCGAAATAATGGAAATTTGGACATTCACCGACTAGTGTTATTATTTGGCTATAAATTCGATAAACGTACCTCTTTTGTTACGGAAATAGAGTTTGAACACGTCAAAGAATTAGCGGTAGAACAAGCTTTTGTGAATTATCGAGTCAACCAATATTTTAATTTTAGAGGAGGTTTACTTTTAATCCCAATGGGCATTGTTAATGAATATCACGAAGGCCCTTCTCGGCACGGTGTAGAACGACCAAATGTGGATAAATATATTGTGCCAACCACTTGGCGAGAATTAGGATTTGGTTTTACAGGTAGAATCGATGAATTGGCGATGAAATATCAAGTCTATATGGTCAATGGTTTTAATGGCTTTGATGGCACAGGCAAGTTTACAGGTAAAAATGGTTTGCGGAGTGGTCGTCAAAAAGGAGCAGAATCTTTTTCTAGTTCTCCTAATCTGTCTACCAAATTAGATTTTTATGGTATTTCCGGTTTAAAACTAGGAGTAGCAGGTTATTTTGGGGATTCTCAATCTACTTTGTATGATGGTGTTGATAAAGATGATGACGCATCGCTTGCTAGAGCAGATAGTTCTACGATAGGAGTTGCGATGGTAGGTATAGACGCCCGATATAATATTAAAGGCTGGGAATTAAGAGGACAATTGAATTATACAAGTCTTTCTAATACGATGGCGTATAATGCTTTTACAGGGAATGACGTAGGTAGCAAAATGAGTGGTTATTATTTAGAAGCCGCTTATAATGTCTTCCAAAAAAATCAGGAAATTAAATCAGAATTATTCCCTTTTTTCCGCTACGAACAATACAATACGCACCAATCTGTTGAAAGAACGATTGAGCAAAATAACGCCTTCAAACGAACAGAACTAACGGCTGGGTTAACTTGGAAAATAAACCCTGGGACGGCATTGAAATTGGATTACCAATGGTTAAAAAATGATGCGGATGATGGGTTTAATAATCAATTGAATATTGGTCTTGGCGTATGGTTTTATTAACTATAGAATCTCAGCATGGACGCCCTCATAACCCTATTAATCTTATAACCTCATCAAGCTCATAACCTTAAAATAATGAAAAATTTAATCAAAATTACCCTTACTTTTTGCTGTTTATTTTTTGTCTTGGGTAATGTGATCGCCCAAGAAAGAACAAATAAAATCAACAAAAAAATAAGCAAGGGGATTGCTAAATTATGGCCCGAGCGCAATATTGTAGAAGTAGATATTGCAACGGATGTAACCTATGAGTTAGAGTTGTTTTTTGAAGATAATGAAGTTAAGGAATTGCTAGAGAATGACGCAACAGTAGGGTATATGCTTTTCCGACGAGGATATGGTTGTCAAATAGGAGGTTGTGGAAATGGCGATTATGCGGACGGAACTACTTGCTCTGCGGATGGCGGGACTTATGAGACTTTTGATTATGTGGTGTTTTTTGATAAAGATGTATCCGTTTTAAAAATGAATGTGGTCGATTATCCAGGGGACTATGGTTATGAAATTTGTGGTAAAAATTGGCTCAAACAATTTATTGGTTACCGTGGAAAGCCACTCCAGTATAAAGCCGATATAGATGGTATTTCAGGGGCGACGATTTCAGCGAATTCTATTACTTCAGACATTCAAGACGTACATGCTTATATGACTAAATTAATTACTACTCAAAAGGAAGGGGGATTAACGAGGTCAACAGTAGCTAATAATGAGGAGCAAAAATAATAATAAAACTCAATTAGTACCCGTCGAATGAATTTTCCATGACATTTTAAAGTCAAGTTGAGACCTGCCGTAAAATGTCTAACTATCTTTCTCCTTGTACCTCTGTCATTTCAAGCAACATTTGGAGGTGTCAGATACGGAGTACACGCTGAAGGTCGGTGACGGGAAAGCCTGAAGGCTTTGCTACCAGTTTACCCCTCAAAAATACCAGTACTCAAATACCTATCTCCACGATCACAAATAATACAAACAATCACCCCCTCATCAATGGTTTCTGCCAAACGACTAGCTGCTAAAACAGCCCCACCAGAACTCATACCTGCAAAAATACCTTCCTCTTTAGCTAAGCGACGCATCATTTTTCTAGAGTCTTCGCTAGAGACATCCAAAATCCAATCTACTCGCTCAGGGTCATAAATTTTTGGTAAAAATTCAGGTGACCAGCGGCGAATACCAGGGATTCTAGAACCATCAACTGGTTGTACACCAACAATTTGAATAGCGTCATTTTGTTCTTTCAAAAAACGGGAAGTTCCCATAATCGTACCAGTCGTACCCATAGATGAAACAAAATGGGTGACTTTTTGGTCAGTATCTCGCCAGATTTCTGGGCCTGTGGTTTTATAATGTGCCCCCCAGTTATCAGGATTGGCAAATTGATTGAGGTTTAAATAGCCGCCTTGGTTGACCAAATATTGGGCATATTCTCTGGAGTATTCAATGGTTTTTTCTGCGGGTGTTAGAATGACATCCGCACCGTAGGCTTTCATGGTTTGCACCCGTTCTGCCGTCGCACTTTCGGGCATAATTAAGGTGATTCCAATATCAAACTGTGCGGCAATCATTGCCAAAGCAATTCCTGTATTCCCACTCGTCGCTTCCACCAATTTGACGCCCTTCTTCAAATCGCCTCTATCCAAAGCGCATTGAATCATGTTATAAGCGGCTCTATCTTTGACACTTCCACCAGGGTTATGTCCTTCTAATTTGCCATAGACTTTGACCTTTGGCTTATTAATGATTTTTTTAATTTCTACTAAAGGCGTATTGCCTACTAAATCGACTAAATTCATATTTTAATTTGAAAATTTCCTAAATACCCTTCGCCATCTTCGCCTCCTGATTCAATCCTTTATAATACACCCTAGAATTGGGCAAAACACTTTTCGTTATCCAGACATTTCCGCCAATCACACTATCTTTTCCAATTACGGTTTTGCCGCCTAAAATAGTTGCTCCTGCATAAATAACTACATTATCTTTAATGGTCGGATGTCGTTTGGTCGCTGCCATTTCTTTTTTGACACTTAATGCACCCAAGGTAACCCCTTGATAAATTTTTACATTATTACCAATATGGGCAGTTCCTCCAATAACTACGCCAGTCCCATGGTCAATGCAGAAATTATCGCCAATACTTGCGCCAGGATGAATATCAATGCCTGTTCTATTATGCGCATGTTCCGTTAAAATTCTTGGGACTAAAGGCACCTTTAAATGACAAAGTTCATGTGCTAAACGATAAACTGCTACCGCATAAAATCCAGGGTAAGTTCGAATGACTTCTGCATCACTCATCGCCGCAGGGTCGCCACTCATCATGGCACCTGCATCCATTAATAATTTTGCTCGAATGTCTGGTAATGAGGTGAAAAAGGTATCCGCAAGCTGCTGGACATCTTTGTTTAAAGCGCCATTCAAATCGGTTAGGATGTTGATTAATTCAGCTTTGATATTGGCGAAATCTTGCTCAAATTCAGACATTCTCTCATACCGTTTGTCCGATAATTGAGGAAATAGAATTTGCAATAAGCCAGTAATGAGGCTACAAATGACCTCTGGCGAGGGCATGGCTTTATTTTTTCGATGTGCTTCGTATAATTGAAAGAGGAATTCTTTTTGGGACATTTTTTGTCGTTAAATTTAAGCTTCGAGTAATTTTTGTTTGGCGAAAGCTACTTTAAAATGAACAAGGTCTAAATTGCCAATATATCTTTAAATGAGACAAAAGGTGTAAAAGTTTCACGAAGCTTAAATTTAACAAGTGGTTATCATTGAATAATTAATAAAGTACTAACGGTAGTCGTAGCAGTTTGAAATTGAACACTATATTGCCCATTTGGTAGATTCGTAATATCCAATAATTCTCTAGAAAGAGTTTGTTCAATTTGTTGTTGCTGCACCAATCGCCCTAAATTATCAAAAATGCGGATAGTCGCTGCTTGATTTACTTGATTATCTGGCAGCGTCAGTTGGACTTGGTTGGTAGCAGGATTGGGAAATAGTTTAAAGCCAAGTTGCTGAAAAGTAGGCGGAATACTGGTGGAGGTTTCGACTACTTGAATTTGAAAAACTTTAAAGGTCGCTAAGCCATCACTATCGGTTGCTTTGAAGACAATTTGATAAGGCCTGGTGCGAATATCAACTGCTGTTGGGGTCCAGCTAAATCGACCATTTAAAACAGACAATTGCTGTTTTTGGTCGAGCGTAGTATTGTTCTGAATGGATTCTCCCGTAATGGTTAGTAAGGCGACACCATTAAAATCAAAATCATCTTCGGAATCATAAATAGAAAAATCTAAATCAAGCGTCTTACCGAATTTAATGGATAACTGTTCTGATTCATTATTCGGAAAAGTGATTCTTGGGGGTAAATTTTCGTCTGGCTTGATGAGAATTTGCATATCTCGAATAATTTCCTCGGTTAATAAGCCATCTCTAAAAGCTTTTACTTTAATGGCAATATTATATTGTCCAACAATTTGAGGACTATCCCAAACCAATAAGCCTGTTTTTTCATTAAACGTATAGCTATTTTCTACTCCTGCGCCAATTTGGTCAATCGGCATATAATTGGGCACAACTTGGTCATTACTCATCAAAGGCGTTACCAATTCATAAGCAACACTATCTCCATCTAAATCAACAGCATTCGGTGTGTGCATAAATGGTTGACGAACAAAACCAACATCAATGGGTGCAATTAAAAGGGTAGGGGATTGGTTGCTTCCACCTTCTAAAAGCAGGTTTCGTAAGGTAAAAGTTGTTTGTAAATGAAATGGAACCTGGTCAGAATTAGGTGGATTGACATTTAAAATGCCTCCATTTCTATTCGGGTCAGACATGGACAGCGTATAATTACCTAGTGGTTTGCGCAAGAAGTTAGCGGCAGTTAATATTCTTCAATTTCTTTCCTTTGTCGAACCCTTTGAACTTCCATTTTAAAGGTTTTACTAAGCACCGATTGTAGAACTCTATATAAGCTCTAAT
>Ga0208544_10001058_pt1 | contig 19681 bp, 16 predicted proteins | sample DEB08_DNA_9_FD_184526 | JGI IMG/M metagenome (GOLD analysis project Ga0208544, IMG submission 184526) | Aqueous microbial communities from the Delaware River and Bay under freshwater to marine salinity gradient to study organic matter... | ecosystem: Environmental > Aquatic > Marine > Coastal ... | reverse complement strand
ATTTCCCGCTGACGATTAGTCATATTTATAGCTGGTGTTGGACGTCCTCTACTCATAATTTCTGCTTTTTTTGAAAAACCGCAAAGTTACAATAAATACTATTTAGAACTTCATGCGTAAACCACTAGATGAACTAGAACAGGACAAAAGTATCCGTGCAGTAATTCTCACAGGGCGAGGTAATAAATTTTGTGTAGGAGATGATTTAAAAGAGGCGATTAAAAACACCGAATTGCCCTTAGAAATTATTACTAAAAATCTTCAAAAATTTGGTCAGATAATGGATAGAGTGGAAGCATTACCTTTTCCCGTTATTGCTGCTATTAATGGTTGGTGCATCGGTGGTGGTTTAGAATTGGCGCTTTGTTGTGATATAAGATTGGCAGTTGATTCGGCTAAATTTATTTGTGCAGGGGTAAATGTAGGCTTATCGGCTTCGGGGTATCGTTTGCCTAGAATCATTGGGATTGGACGAGCGAAACAAATGTTGTATACAGGTATGGCTTTACCCGTCGAAAAAGCGGAACAATATGGTTTAGTAACAGGGGTTTATACCGAAAAAGAATTACTACCTGCTGCTTTAGAAATGGCGAAAATTATTGCTACTAAAGCACCACTTTCGGTACAGGCAACCAAACGAATTGTTAATACTGCTTACGAAACAGATTTTGAGGATTCCCAACGAATTCAAGAAAAAGAATTATTGACTTTAGCGGCAAGTGAAGATTATCAAAATGCTTTACGGGCTTTTGCTGCTAAACAAAAACCTATTTTTAAAGGAATTTAGGAGGAGTATAGGTGAACTTCAGTTCACCGAATTTTGAAGTTCACCTATACTATCATTTTTTCAAAGTAGCATTTAAAACCGTAGTAGATAACAAAATTACATCTCCTACTTTCAACGCGTTTTGTTCTTGCTTCCCTTTTTCTACCTCAATAATATTCCCCCCTATTTTAACGGATATAGCATACCTATTCCCTTTGTCCTTTATCTCAATAACCGTTCCCGACAATTGATATTCCTTCGCAATCCTATTTTTAGCAAAAACAGCTTGTGGTGTTCCAGATTTAATAATTTTCCCTGCTTCTAACACGAATACCTTATCCGCCATTTTATTAATTTCTCTAGTATCATGGCTCACCAAAAGCGTGGTTAACTGGTATTTTTGATGAATTTTTAAAATATAGTCTTGTAAATGGTTTCGCAATCCTTCATCTAAGGCAGAAAGCGGTTCATCCAATAATAAAATAGGTGGTTTTCTGACCAAAGCTCTTGCTAAAGCGACCCGTTGTTGTTGCCCACCTGAAAGTTGTTGCGGATACCGATTGACTAATTCGCCTAATTCCATCGTCTCCACTAACTCGGTAATAATAGCTGTCGATTGATTTTTTTCCAAAGCAAAAGTCAAATTTTGCTGAATGGTCATATTGGGAAACAGAGCATAATTCTGAAAAACATAACCGACCTTCCGCTGCTGTGGTGGCAAATGCAAACCATTTGCAGTATCCAACCAAATATTCTCTTTTATTTTGATAAAACCAGCGCCTTTTTCTAAACCTGCAATCAACCGCAATAAAGTCGTTTTGCCACTTCCCGAAGTACCACTAATTGCCACAAAAGTTCCCTCTTCTATTTGGACATCAATATCCAATAGGCCTTTTCCATTAGCAAAGTTGAGCTTCTTTGTTAAATTTAAATGCAAAGGTGTAAAGGTTGTGAGGTATAAAGGTTACGAGGTTATGAGGTTGAAGGGATAACGGATAGAAATTTGGAAGATTCCTTTTTACCTCGTTACCCTGTTACCTTGTAACCCCTTCACCTCTTTACCTCTTTTTCAAAATTTATTAACTCGAAGTCCATGTCGATTCATCAAATAGACTAGTAAAAGTATGACAAAAGAAAACAAAAATAATATTAAAGCATACTGATTGGCTACTGCATAATTCAATCCTTCTACTTCATCATAAATCGCAATAGAAGCCACTTTTGTCTCATTGGGAATATTTCCACCAATCATTAAAACGACGCCAAATTCTCCTACCGTATGCGCAAAGGATAGGACAATTCCTGTTAATAAAGCAGGTTTGATATTGGGTAGTAGCACTTTAAAGAGGGTTTCTGTTTTAGATTTTCCCAAAGTGTAAGCCGCTTCTGAAAAACTTGGTGGTAAATTTTCAAAACCAGATTGAATCGGATGTACCATAAAAGGCAAACTGTAAATAATAGAGCCTAAAACCAATCCTGCAAAAGAAAAAACCAATCGCAGATTAAAAGTCTCCAATAACCAAGCACCAAAAATACTTTCGGGGCTTAATAAAAGGAGTAAATAAAACCCCAAAACGGTTGGCGGCAATACCAAGGGCATACTAATAAATGCCTCTAAAACAGGTTTAATACGAGATTGCGTGTTGGCTAAAAAATAGGCCAAAGGAATTCCAATCAACAATAAAACCATTGTCGTTATTGCTGCTAATTGAAAGGTTAAGCCTAAGGTTTGCCAAAACGCTGCATCCATGCTGCAAAGGTAAGTGCTTCGCCGATATTATCCAGTAAATTCCTATTACTGGATAACTTTTAAGGTAATTGCTAGTAAAATCTTCCAGTAACGGGAAGTTACTGGAAGATACTGGGCTTAGTATATCCATAATCTTGAAAGATACGCTGAGCAGTCGTAGAAAAAAGGAAATCGTAAAATTGTTGAGCTACTTCAGCGTGTTCCCTTGTGCCATATTTGGTAATAACCACTCCTTGTTCGATAGCTTGATAAGCAGTTTTTGGAACAGCAATCCAACTGCCTGTGTCTTTTAATTTCGGCGCTAAAACGACGGATTTAGCTGTAAAACCTACTTCACAATTTCGAGTAGTGATGTATTGATTGGTTTGGGCAATGCTTTCTCCAAAAACTAATTTGGCGTTTAAAGTCTCTTTTAAGTCATAATACCTTAAAGCATTAATTGCCTGTTCCCCATAAGGTGCATTTTTAGGATTCGCAACCGCTATTTTTTGAATAGAAGAATTTTTTAAAAAAGATAAATCTTCCGTCATTTCCAAATTTTCTGCCATCGTCCATATCACCAATGCTCCCAACGCATATACTTTGGGGTTGGTAGTCGCTAATCCCTCTTTATACAAATAATTAGGATATTTCATATTCGCTGCCACCAATACATCATAAGGTGCGCCCTGCTTAATTTGTGCCGTTAATTTGCCTGATGAACCAATGACAATTTCAATGTTTTTATGCGTCTGTTCTTCAAAAGCTACTTCTATAGCTTCCATCGCAAATTGAGCATTAGCAGCTACCGCAACGGTTAAATCTATGTTTTTTTTCTGCTTGTTACCTCCACAGCTAAAGCATAAAATACTAATGATTAATAACTCGAAAAATTTTCTTCCTACATTCATAAGTCACAAAAATAAAAAATACTTAGGTAAGAACTGTTAGGACTTAACCTCAATCATCCGTGGAAGTTATCCGTGGTTAATCTAAGACGGAGTAGTTTTATACCCACGGATGACCTCCACGGATTTAGATGTACTCAAAAACATAAAAACTCCTAATAATCAGCGAAACCCGCCCGCCTGAAGCATTCGGGCAGGTCAGCGTCAAAAATCATTTTAAATTCATCATCAATATTTAAATTAGCAGTTTTGACTAAAAAAATAGTATTTTTGCAAAATATAATTAACAAAGCGGCTATTAATGGGTATAAAGACTAAAGAAAAGATTATCATAACGGGTAAAAATCTATTTAACCAAAATGGATTTGGGGCAACGACTTTGTACCAAATTGCCCAAGAATTGGGTATAAGTAGAGGTAACTTGACCTATTATTTTAAAGATAAGGAAGCTTTACTGGAAGGGATTGCCGCAGAAATGTCGACTAAGTATACCCAGAAAATGGCGGCGACACAGTTTCCGTCTTGGGAAAATACGAATAATGCCACCAAGGCTTTTCACGAGTTACAAAAAGAATACGGCTTTATTTTTAAGGACAAACAAGTAATGTCTTACCCTTTTGTGAAAGCACAAATTGAACAGATTTACAAAGATGATTTAAAGCGACAAATGGCGATGATTTCCTTTTCCGTTCAAGTCGGAAATATGCGGAAAGAAATTATTCCTGGCACTTATCATAATTTATGTCGCACTTTATGGATGAATGCATTTTTTTGGTTGTTGTCCGATATTTATCAAGATATGGATAAGGAAAGTGGTTGGGATAAAGTGGCTTGGAGCTTGATTTTACCGCATTTTACGGAGAAAGGATTAGTGGCTTTTAAAGAACATTTTGGAGAGCATTATTATGTATCTTTAGGAAAGACTTATCAGCAATATGCAGAGAAATCCATAAGTTTTTAGTTATGAAAATTGAACTAATAAAAGGAGACATCACCAAAATTGAAGTTGATGCCATTGTCAATGCAGCGAATTCTTCCTTATTAGGTGGCGGCGGTGTAGATGGCGCCATACATAGAGCAGGAGGGAAAGCCATTTTGGACGAATGCATGGATATTAGAAACAGACAAGGTGGTTGTGACGTTGGGGAAGCGGTTATAACGACCGCAGGAAATTTACCCGCTAAAAAAGTCATTCATACAGTTGGCCCAGTTTGGAATAATCAACAATCCAAGGAGGACGAAAAATTGAGGAATTGTTATTTGAATAGTTTGCGGTTGGCGGAGGCAAATGGATTAAGGTCGATTGCTTTTCCAAATATTAGTACTGGGATTTATCGGTTTCCTAAATATCGAGCTGCTGCTATTGCTATCAAGGCAGTTAAGGATTTTCATTCAGAACAAATTGAGCGGGTTGTTTTTGTTTGTTTTGATGAGGAGAATTTTGGGATTTATGAGGAATTGTTGAAAACGACAGACGGTGTCTGCTGAATTTAATTTATATTTATTTACATATAATGAAATTTCAATCTCCAAAACAACAGACAACGTCTGTTATTTTTAAAATTTTTATCAATTTCTATGAAAAAAGGTGATTTTGTAAAGGTAAAAAAGGGAATAAAAGACCCTGAACATCAGCAATTTGATATGAGTGGGTGGAAAGGACTTATCTCAGAAAAATTTGATTCTGAAAAAGGAGAACCAATAATCATTCAGATTCAGTGGGATATAGAGACTTTAAAAAAGATTCCTCCTAATTATATCAAAAAATGCATAGAAGATGGCTGCGAGTTCGAAGCTATGAATTTAGAAGACAAGGAGGTTATCGTTTTAGAAAGTAAAAATAAAGACAACCAGAAGGAAAGAGAACAATTAATTATAGACCTAGATGATAAATTTGGAGATGCAGACTTCGATGATGATGATTTACGGCTTTCGGAGATATTAGAAAATAATGACATTAGCGTTAATGCACATAATCTTACAAAATTTCGGACTTTTTTGATTGAACATTTAAAAGGCAGGGTACTTTTAACAGGTATAGAAGATTTCCCCTGGGAAGAAAGATTTGTATTCGGCTACGGTAGCGAAAGGGAATATGCTCAATTACGTAAAACCAATCCTTCCTATAAAGATACTTTCAAGTTGGTAAAAATATTAAGTGTTGATGATGGGGATAGGGATTTGGTTGCGAAGGTACAAAGACAATCGGATAGAAGAACTTTTCAAATACCTTTATCTAGGCTAGAATGTGTAGATCAAGAATCGGATAATTATGCTTTATTGGATGAGTTCTCAGTTTGGGTGGTTAATTATTGATGTGTTTATGAGGGCGTTAAGTTGAAAATTTAGAAGATATTGGTTTGAAGATGCAATCCATAGCCGTCAGGCTAAGGAATTAAAATGGCTATTCTTTAAGATAGTTACGTTGAAAACGTAATAAATATTGGTTTGAAGATGCAATCTTCAAACATCGGCACCATCGTAAATAACTGATTATCAGTATCATTTTTCTTAGCCTGACGGCTATAGATGCAATCTTCAAATATCGGGGAAAAAGAAAAAATTGAAAATAATATAGCAAAAAAATATTACAAAACCCAACAAGATTATTTCTTTGACGAGAATGAATATAATGATGAAGAATCCTATAATTGCCCTATGTGCGAAGAAAGCCCTTGCGTTTGTAGCGACCCTTTCTAGCTTTAATTAATAATTTTTTTACATAAATAAACATGAATTTCGGGCTAATTAAAGGACAAATAATAATACGCAATGTCACTAGAAATTTTGAACAAAACGAACATTAACCAAAACCACAAACAAATAAATGCCAATAAAAGAATACGACATATCACAACCAGCCCCAGCTCCGTCAACTGTAAAAAGGCCAAGCCTATTACAAGAGGCAAGAGTGATGATACAACCCATCAGACTTATAGGGTCGTACAAAGAGTTAAGTAAAGGAAAAGCGGGGAATGGGGAAAGAGTGATGCTATTTCCTGGATGGAAATCTCACGAAACGGTGATGTTTTTGTTAAAAAGGTATTTAAATAGGCTTGGATACGATACACAATATTGGGGATTGGGATTTAATAATGGGTATGTCGAAAGATATCGAGATAAAATAATATCGAAATTAGAAAAAGAGACATCACAAGAAAAAATAACTTTGATTGGATGGAGTCTTGGTGGATTGATTGCGAGGGAAGTGGCGAGGGTAATTCCTCACAAAATTGCTAGCATCATTACTTACGGCACGCCTGCTATTGGAGGGCCTAAATATACGATAGGGGTTAATACCTATGAAGAAAAGGAAGTGCAACGGATTATTGATTTACAGGCAGAATTGGACAAGACGAACCCAATTAAAGTACCAATGAGTATCATCTTTACGAAGAATGATAGTATAGTCAATTGGTCTGCTTGTATAGACCGGAAATCCAAAAATGTAAAACACTACGAAGTAAATTCCTCGCATTTGTCTCTAGGGATAGACCCAAATGTTTGGAAGATAATCGTTCAAGAACTAGAAAATAGGACTATATAAAAATTAAAAAATTCGTGGGGTAGTAAAATTCGTGGGGCAAAACTATTCCCTATAAATTTTATTCCTCCATAGCGAATAATCTGTAAACTAAAAATCACACAAATAAAAAAATATGAATTTCGTACTAACAGAAGAACAAATAATGATACGCAATGCCGCTAGAGACTTTGCGCAAAATGAATGCAAGCCTGGCGTAATTGAAAGAGACTCCCACATGACCCATGCCACCGAGCAAATCAAAACGATGGGCGAATTGGGTTTTATGGGCATGATGGTAGACCCGCAATATGGTGGTTCAGGCATGGATACCATTTCTTATGCCATTGCGATGGAAGAAATTTCTAAAGTGGATAATTCGGTATCGGTTTGTATGTCGGTACAAAATTCCTTGGTACTATACGGAATCGAAGCTTATGGAAACGAGGAACAAAAAGCGAAATATATACCAGATTTAGCGACTGGAAAAACCATCGGTGCTTTCTGTTTGTCGGAACCAGAAGCGGGTAGTGATGCCACTAGTCAAAGTACCATTGCCGAAGACAAAGGCGATTATTACTTATTAAATGGCACCAAAAACTGGATTACCAACGGTAAAAAAGCAGGCACTTATGTGGTGATTGCACAGACCTATCCAGAAAAAAGACATAAAGGCATCAATGTATTTATCGTAGAAGCAGGCTGGGAAGGGGTGACGACGGGTATCAAAGAAGATAAGTTGGGGATTCGTTCTTCGGATACCTCTTCTGTGATGTTTGCAGATGTGAAAGTACCGAAGGCAAATAGAATTGGCCCAGATGGTTTTGGGTTTAAATATGCTATGAAAACCTTAGATGGTGGCCGAATTGGTATCGCGGCACAGGCTTTAGGGATTGCAGCAGGGGCTTACGAATTGGCGTTGGCTTATTCGCATGAAAGAAAAACGTTTGGTAAGCCTATTAATCAACACCAAGCGATTGCTTTTAAGTTGGCAGATATGCAAACTAAGATTGAAGCAGCTAGAATGTTGGTCTATCGAGCAGCATGGTTAAAAGACCAAGGCATGGATTATGCCACGGCAGCTGCAATGGCTAAATTATATGCTTCGGAAGTAGCGATGGAAGTGACGGTGGAAGCTGTACAAGTGCATGGTGGTTACGGTTTTGTGAAAGAATACCACGTCGAACGATTGATGCGAGATGCTAAGATTACGCAGATTTACGAAGGGACTTCTGAGATTCAACGAATGGTTATTTCTCGAAGTGCTATTAAAGGGAAGACTTATTTGCCGATTGAGGCTAAAAGTGAAGAAGCACCCGTATAAATTTAATCTTTCGACAGTCGTCTGGAGACGACGAGATAACGATTTCAAGTCTGGAGACTTGAAATATCGAGTTAGTAGTTATCCCGACTTATAACTCATCATTCATCACTCATAACTCAAAAAGATGTATTCAGATATTGCCATTCCGAGACAAGCCTATAACACCGAAGAACACCAAATGCTACAAGCAGCCTTAGATGAATTTATCAAAAAAGAGGTACACCCAAATTACGAAGAGTGGGAGAAAAATAAGATGGTGCCTCGGTCATTTTGGCAAAAAATGGGCGAACAAGGTTTCCTTTGTATGGATATGCCGGAGCAATATGGTGGCGGTGGATTGGACTTTAGTTTTTCGGCTTTGGTGTTAGAGAGATGTCGGTATCAAGGCTTGGATTTTGGGATTGCGGTGCATTCGGATATTGTAGCGCCTTACATTAACAGATACGGTACGGAAGCGCAAAAGCAGAAATTTATTTCCAAAATGGCAACGGGCGAATGGGTTGGTAGTATCGGCATGTCAGAACCAAGTGCAGGGTCGGATTTAAAAGCTTTGAAAACGACGGCTACGGATATGGGCGACCATTATTTGGTGAATGGCTCAAAGACTTTTATTACCAATGGTTTTGTTTGTGAATTTTGCTGTTGTGCGGTGCGAACCAATGCAGGTACATCGAATGAAGGGATTAGTTTATTATTGATTGAAAAAAGCGCTGATGGATTTACGACGGGAAAGCCGTTTGATAAAATTGGCGCAAAGGCGCAAGATACTTGTGAATTATTCTTTGATAATGTGAAAGTGCCGAAAGAAAATCTATTGGGAGAAGAGGGGATGGGTTTTAAATATATGATGCAAGAATTGCCTAGAGAACGTTTGGGCATTGGTATTGAGGCAATAGGTAGTGCAGAAGGCATTTTAGATAAAACTTTACAGTATGTTACCGAAAGACGAGCTTTCAAAAAAGCAATTGCAGAGTTCCAAAACACCCAATTTAAACTAGCTGATTGTGCCGCAGAAATTCAAGTGTATCAAAGCTTTATTGACCATTGTACGATTTTGCAAAAAGACCATAAATTGACCGCAGTGCAAGGGTCTATATCTAAACTGAAGGCAACGGAAATGTTTAGCAAAGTAGTGGATGAATGTCTGCAATTGCATGGCGGTTATGGTTTTATTTGGGAATATGATGTAGCAAGAAGTTATGCCGCCGCTCGGGTGACTCGAATTTATGGCGGAACGAATGAGATTATGAAATTGATTATTTCTCGTGCTTTATTTAGTGATTTTTATAAGAAGAATCGGGCTAAGCAACAGGCTGAAAAGGCTTTGATTTCTAATTGATGTGAGTTGCGAGTTGCGAGTTTAAAATGAATAGGGTTTGAGTATAGAATAATCAAAACTTAACAAACGTTTTAAACTGGTCACCTTAAGACGACTGACCAACATAAAAATCTGCAAAAATTTAAAAAAATCACCAATCACCAATCACCTGAATTATGAAAAAAATAGCACCATATAAAGCCAAAAATAAAATACGAATTCTAACTTCGGGTTCTCTTTTCGACGGTCACGATGCAGCGATTAATATCATGCGTCGAATCATCCAAAAGTCAGGCGCAGAAGTCATTCATTTAGGCCATAATCGTCCTGTACATGAAATTGTGAATGCCGCTATTCAAGAAGATGTACAAGGAATTGCTATTACTTCTTATCAAGGAGGGCACAATGAATTTTTCAAATATGCTTATGACTTGTTGAAGGAAAAAGGGGCTGGACATATCAAGATATTCGGTGGCGGTGGTGGTACTATTTTACCATCAGAAATTAAGATGTTGCAGGATTACGGGATTACTCGTATTTATTCGCCTGATGATGGTCGAGAAATGGGGCTGCAAGGCATGATAAATGACTTATTAAAACAGTCTGATTATCCAATTGGGGAAACGTTGAATGGGCAATTAAAACGAGTGCCTAAAAAAGATACGACCAGTATTGCCCGATTGATTTCAGCAGCAGAAAATTATCCAGAGCAGAATGTGCAATGGTTAGCAGATTTAAAAGAAAAAGTAAAAGATTCTAACATACCTGTTTTAGGAATTACAGGAACGGGTGGTGCAGGAAAATCTAGTTTGGTCGATGAATTAGTGATGCGATATTTGAATAAATTTCCAGAAAAGACTTTGGGCATTATTTCTGTTGACCCATCCAAAAGAAAAACGGGCGGCGCTTTATTAGGCGATAGAATCAGAATGAATTCGATTTCTAACGACCGAGTTTTTATGCGGTCTTTGGCGACTCGACAATATAATTTAGCTTTAAATAAGCATATCGACAGCACGATTTCCATTATGAAACATGCAGGTTTTGACCTAATTATTTTGGAAACTTCGGGGATTGGACAATCTGATTCAGAAATCGTTGACCATGCGGATTTATCCATGTATGTGATGACGCCAGAATTTGGTGCAGCGTCGCAACTGGAGAAGATTGATATGTTAGATTTTGCAGATTTAATTGCCATTAATAAATTTGATAAAAGAGGCGCACAAGATGCTTTACGAGATGTCAAAAAGCAATTCCAACGCAATCACGATTTATGGGAAACACCAACTGCTGAAATGCCTGTTTATGGTTCCATCGCTTCGCAGTTTAATGACCCTGGAGTCAATGCTTTGTTTAATGAATTGATGAAGCGGTTATTTCCAGACATAGGAGAAGCATTAATCGAAGGGGAATCTAAGAAACAATACATTATTCCTCCTGCGAGAGTTCGTTATTTATCGGAAATTACGGAGACGATTCGAAAATATGATGCGGAAGCTGAGGCGCAAAGTGAGATTGCTAGGAAATTATTTAGTGTTGAAAATACGATTGAATTACTAAAGGATAATCCAGAGACGGTTAAAGCTTTGGAAGCCGCAAAAACTGATTTAACCGAAGATTTAAAAAGAGAGAATAAAGCCATTCTAGATAATTGGGCAAAGAAAAAAGCAGCTTATACTGCTATGGAGTTTGTTTATCAAGTCAGAGGGCGAGACATCAAAGTGGAGAATTATACGAAGTCTTTATCTCATAACGATATTCCAAAAGTTGTTTTACCAAAGTATAAAGATTGGGGCGAGATTCTAAAGTGGAGCAAACAAGAAAATGTACCGGGTGAATTCCCATTTACAGCAGGTGTGTTCCCATTCAAACGAAAAGGAGAAGACCCCACTCGAATGTTTGCAGGAGAAGGTGGGCCAGAAAGAACCAATAAGCGATTCCATTACTTATCTAAAGGAACGCCAGCAAAGCGTTTATCAACGGCTTTTGACTCAGTAACTTTATATGGAAATGACCCTGACCACCGTCCTGATATTTATGGGAAAGTAGGGAATTCTGGGGTAAATATCAGTTCATTAAACGATGCCAAGAAACTGTATTCAGGATTTGATTTATGTAATCCCAAGACTTCGGTTTCGATGACGATTAATGGCCCTGCGGCTACGATTTGTGCGTTCTTTATGAATGCAGCGATTGACCAGCAATGCGAAATTTACATTAAAGAAAATGGATTAGAGAATTTGGTAGAAGCGAAATTGACCGAAGTCTATGACGATAATAATTTACCTCGACCAACCTATGAAGGAGCAATTCCAGAAGGAAATGATGGGTTAGGTTTAATGCTTTTAGGTTTGACCGGTGACCAAGTTTTAGAACCTGCCATTTATAGCGAATTAAAAATAAAGGCACTCAAAGCAGTTCGAGGAACGGTACAAGCGGATATTTTAAAAGAAGACCAAGCACAGAATACCTGTATTTTTTCGACTGAATTCTCCCTAAAATTAATGGGCGATGTCCAGCAATATTTTATTGACAATGCCATCAGAAATTTCTATTCGGTTTCCATTTCTGGCTATCATATTGCAGAAGCGGGTGCTAATCCAATTACCCAATTAGCATTGACGCTTTCCAATGGCTTTACCTTCATCGAATATTATTTGGCTAGAGGCATGAATATTGATGATTTTGCCCCAAATTTGTCGTTCTTTTTCTCCAATGGAGTGGATCCAGAATATGCGGTGATTGGTAGAGTATCTAGAAGAATTTGGGCAAAGGCTTTAAAATATAAATATGGCGCCAATGAACGGTCGCAAAAATTAAAATACCATATCCAAACTTCTGGTCGTTCGCTACACGCCCAAGAGATTGATTTTAATGATATCCGAACAACTTTACAGGCATTGTATGCCATTTATGATAACTGTAATTCTTTGCATACCAATGCTTATGACGAAGCAATTACCACGCCTACCGAGGAAAGTGTAAGACGTGCCGTTGCTATTCAAATGATTATCAATCATGAGTTAGGGTTAGCCAATAATGAAAACCCATTACAAGGCGCTTTCATCATTGAAGAATTAACAGATTTGGTGGAAAAAGCAGTCTTAACAGAATTTGATAGAATCACCGAACGAGGCGGCGTTTTAGGGGCGATGGAAACCATGTATCAGCGTAGTAAAATCCAAGAAGAAAGTATGCATTACGAAATGTTGAAGCATACGGGCGAATATCCAATTATTGGGGTCAATACTTTCTTATCTTCCAAAGGTTCTCCAACAATTATTCCATCGGAAGTGATTCGAGCAACTACGGAAGAAAAGGAGTTACAAATTGCGAATTTAAAGGTACTGCATAAAGGAAATGCAGCTACAGCCGAAATAGCTTTGAAAAAATTACAAGTCGCTGCGGTCGCTAATGAAAATGTCTTTGAGCATCTGATGGATTGTGTGAAGGTTTGTTCTTTGGGACAAGTGACGGATGCACTATTTGCAGTTGGGGGGCAGTATCGACGAAGTATGTAATTTTTTTGACACGGAGAGACAGGGTTGATAATTATGCTTTGACTTTTAATTCCTATTAATGTCTATAGGTAATCAGATTAAAAATAGATAGTATGATTTTTAACAACTTATCTTGAGCATTTTAAAATCCGTTGTCCTTTAATTATCCGTTGTATAAATACCTACAACGGATAATTAAAGGACAACGGATTATCTGTTTTTTAGCGGATGCTCTATACTTACACAAGTATAAAAGACATAACCTCAAAACTGTGTCCTTCCGTGTCAAAAACAAAAATTAAACGATGTCAAATAAAAAAAATACACCATCTTCTACTAAACCTCCAAAACCAAAAGCAGGGGAAGATTACTATTTTGAAAATGGCTTTCTAGTGATGACTGCAACTTATTTGCTCAAACGAGGGTATTGTTGTGGTAGTGGCTGTCGGCATTGTCCTTATGCGCATGAAAATGTTGCTCAATAATTTCAAACTCTAAATTTCCTGCATTTGTTTTTTGTATTGTCTAAACTCCTATCTTTCCTCATCAATCCCCTTGTCTGGATAATATTTTGCTTACTTTTAGCTAGATTTCTTAAAAAAGAACGATGGAAAAAAAGAAGTTTAACTATTGGCATTTTATTACTCCTATTCTTTTCTAATGAATATATTAGTAATCTGGCTATGTATGTATGGGAGGAACGAACGATTACAGTTCAAGATATTCAACAAGATATTCAAGAACCTTATGATATTGGGATACTTTTAGGCGGCTATTCTAAAATTACTAAACAGATACTGGATGATAATCACCTTTTTTTACTCAATTCTAGTGCCAGTCGTTTAACGCAAACCATTGAATTATATAAATTGGGCAAAATCAAAAAGTTATTGCTTTCTGGTAGCAGTGGAGATATATTTCAAAAAGGAGTAGCAGAAGCAGAAAATGCAAAGCGTTATTTAATCAAGTTAGGTGTTCCTGAAACCGATATTATTATAGAATCAAAATCTAGAAACACATACGAAAATGCACTTTTCACTAAAGAAGCATTGCAAAAGGAAATACTAGAAAAAGATGCACAATTACTTTTAATCACTTCTGCTTTTCATATCTATCGTGCAGAAAAATGCTTTAAAAAAGTTGGTTTAAATACGACGCCTTTTAGTGTCGATTTTCATGCTCCTCAACCTTTAGTTTTTCAACTTTCGGATTTAGTTCCTTCTCCTCTTGCTATTCAAAATTGGCAACTATTGATAAAAGAATGGGTTGGTCTTGTGGTCTATCGAATGAAAGGATACCTCTAATTTTCAATCTAGCAAAACAGAAAAAATTATCGATATTTCAGCTTATGAAACTTCCATTCATCACCCAATGCTTAATAGAAGTCGCTCCCCAAATTGGTGCACAAGTAATCCCCGAACCTGAATATGGTTTTGTGGGGCAAATAATTTTTAAAAATGGCGAGCAATCCCTTTTTAAGGGTTCTTTTTTTGGTCTTAACTCTAATGGAGCTTCTAAAATTTCAAGTGATAAAGGCTATAGTTATTATTTTCTAAAAAAAATGGGCTTTTCTATTCCCGAAACAGAGACCTTTTTTAGTGCCGCTTTAAATGAGAAATTGACTATTAAGAGAGGCATAGAAGAAGGGTATTTATATGCTAAATCCTTAGGCTTGCCCGTCATTATCAAACCGAATGAGGAAAGTTGGGGAAGAGATGTAGTTAAAGTACATAATAAAAGAGACTTTTTTAAATTTGCTAAGACCATTTTAGCCTATAGTCGGGTATTTCTAGTACAAGCATTTTGCGTGGGTAAAGATTATCGAATTGTTGTTTTAGCCGATAAAGTTTACTGCGCTTACGAAAGAATGCCCTTAAGCATAGTCGGTGATGGCAAGGCAACTATCGAAGCGCTACTCCTAGAAAAACAAGCCGCTTTTGATAAAGCAGGTCGATTGTCGATAATAGACCTTGCTGACCCACGAATGTTAAACAAACTCAAAAGAAAAGGTTTAACGCTTACTTCTATCCTACCCAAAGCAAAAAAAATCACCCTACTAGATAATGCCAATCTCTCTAATGGTGGGATGGCAATTGACTGGTCTGATAAAATTCATCCGTCTTATAAAAAATTAGCCATCAATATCACCAAAGCGATGGGGCTGCGATTATGTGGTGTGGATATTATTACCGCCGATATTTCTAAACCAGTAGACCAATATCACATCATCGAAATTAATAGTGCGCCTGGTTTGCATAATTATGCTGCAATGGGGGAAGCACAGTTGGCTACTACTAAGGAGTTGTATTTGGATATTTTGAGAATTTTGGAGCAAGAGACGTAGCTTGGACATCTTGTCCGAGTAGCTGGAAGACGAACTAGATTTGCTCGGATAAGAAACGATTGCTCTTGCAAAGGAAAAATCTCTAATTGATGATTCACTTCATTTGGCAACCCTTCAATATGCAATAAACTATCAGTAAGAATAGAGATTCACCACAAATTGAAATTCAAAAGAAAAAAAACAATAAAAAGCCCAACAATAATTAAATTGTCGGGCTATGGTTTCAAACCATAAAACTAGTAGAAAATACCATTAGAATGGCAAACAATAATTTTAATACAAACGACTAACCATTAATTTTTTAGCTATCGGTCGCTTACCTTTTGCTTGAATTTTCAACAAATAAAAACCATTAGCAATCGTTGATAAATCAATTTTTTCGCTACTCGTTCCTACTTTTTCAATATGTCTTTCAAACACTTCCTGACCAAACTGATTGTACATTTTTAAATCTACGGTTTCGCCTTGTAGTCGATTTAAATCAATCGTTGTTTCTTCATAAGCAGGATTTGGGCTTAAAGTAAAATCTTCAGGTAATAGCTCATTGATATTTCTACTACCTGCTACTGTTATATCTTGGTCGCCATGACATAAGAACTTCCAATCTTCATCATAATTAGCAATTCGGATATGGAAGGTATTTCCACTTAGATTAGGAAGGATAATTGTTGCTTCGCAATCATTAAAACAATCAAAAATTTGCTGCCAATCTTCGTCAAAAACTTTAACGATTGCTCTTGGGGCAGTTAAACCTGTGATTTTTAATTCATTATTAGCATAAGCAATGTCGATATTATCACATGAAAAAGGAGGCGTCCCTCCACATTTTGCTAATATTTCTTCTTTAGAGCTACAAAATGCTGGGTTGACGGTAATAGTAACATCGCCCAAAACTTGCCCATTGGTATCGTCTTCATCTATTAAATGAGCGATAGAACAACAGTCTTCTAAAATAACATTGCCACTCAAATTGAATTGTCCTTCTACTAATTTGATGCCTTGCAAACTACTGATATCTTCCAATGAACTATTGCCAGCAACCGTCAATCCTCCATTTTGAATAGAGGAGGAAGTAATAGTTGCTATATTTTCCAAACCTTCGAGGTTTGGTAAGCTTTCATTACCAATAATATTAACAACAGTCGCGCTCGTTATTTTTGAAAGCCCCTTAATGCTAGTTAATTTATTATTGGTATTTACACCTAGTTGGCCATTTACTTCCACTAAGCTTTCCAAATCATCTAAATGCTCTAATACTGGATTATCTAACAGCGTCAGATTCTTTACCGATTTAAGATTATTTAATCCTTTTAAAGCCGTCAACTGGGAATTAGCTACTAGACCTATACCTCCATCCGATTGGACAAGATTATCCAAGCCTTCCAAAGAAGTTAATTGCGTACTAACAACTGAAAAATTTCCTTTGATGTTTTTTAATTGATGTAAATTAGCAATAGAAGTTATATCTGATACACCATTGGGTATAAGTAAGCCTATTAGTAGCCTACCCTCTATCGTCTCACATCCACAAAATGCATCTACTTCTGCTTGTGTGGTCAATAGCACATCTCCTTGACAAATCGAATCATTACAAGGGGCGCCGCCCAATATTTCGATGTCTTGTCGGTTATCACAGATAGCTTGCCAATTAGCATCATAAAACTGAATATCCGTATGGTAAACATCACCTACTGCTAAATCGGAAAGGCTAATCGTCTCTTCACAATCTCCATTACATTCAAAAGCTAATTGCCAATTAGCATCGAATACTTTTACTATCGAATTAGGAGCAGTAATGCCTTCGATAATCAAATCATTATTACCCGTAGTAATTTGGATATTATCACAAGAGACAGGAGGAATGGCGTTACATTTAGCTAAAATTTCTTCCACAGAACTACAAAATGCTGGGTTGTCCCCAATATTAATAGCACCAAGTATTTGTCCATTAGTTAAGTCCTCATCCATCAAATGGGTAATCGAGCAACAATCTTCTAAAGCATCATTCGTAGATAGCGTAAAATCCGTTGCTACATATTTCAGATTTTGCAAACTACTAATGTCTACTAGATTATCATTTCCAGCGATAAGCACACCAGATACAGGGTTTTGAGGAGAGGTAAAAATAGAATCTAAGCCTTCCAATCCATCCAAAGTTTTCAGGCGATTATTAGAAATAAGCGATACCCATTCTACCTTTTTGATTTTAGATAAGGCACTAATACTGGTTAAGGAATTGTTCCCTTGAATTTGCAGCTGTAAATTCACCTTCGAGAGGCTTTCTAAACCATCCAAATCGACTAATTGGACATTATCTAAAATAGAAAAATTGTCTTCGACCGTCCTTAAATTGTCCAATCCTTTCAAAGAAATAAGCTTTGGATTACCAACAAAAGCGGCACTTCCATTAATTTCTTTAAGATTATCTAAACCTTCTAAATCAGTCAACTGAGTTTCTACAATTGTAAGGTTTCCTTTTACTTGTTTGAGAGCAATTAAATTTTGAATTGATATTATATCATTTAGCGCATTATTTGGAGGTGCTGCACCAATAATCAAATTCCCTTCAATCTCCTCACACCCACAAAAGGCATCCACTTCTGCCTGAGTATTCAAAGTCACATCTCCTTGACAAATCGAATCATCGCAAGGGTCGCCGCCCAATATTTCGATGTCTTGTCGGTCATCACAGATAGCTTGCCAATTTTCATCATAAAATTGAATATCTGTATGGTAAATATCGCCTGCTGTTAAACCAGAAAGGTTAATTGTTTCTTCACAATCTCCATTACACTCAAAAGCTAATTGCCAATTATTATCGAATACTTTCACTATAGCATTAGGGGCAGTTATCCCACTAATAATCAAATCATTATTTCGGGTAATAATTGCTATATCGGCGCAAGTAGTTGACGTATTATCACAATATTCCAAAATCGCTTCTACAGAATTACAAGTAGCAGGGTTTAAATCGAAAGTAATCAATCTCGTGACTTGTCCATTGTCAGGATTATCATCTACCAAATGACTGATAGAACAACAATCTGCTAAAGTGGCATTTTCAGCTATAGTCAATTGTCCATCAATATATTTTAAGCCTTGCAGATAAGATAAATCGGTAATTAAAGGGCAACCAGCCAATGCAAATCCTTCGCTATTAGTAGGGCTACTTGCAATAATAGAATCAATATTTTCTACCCCCTCCAAACTTTCTAAGGAACTTAACCCTAAGAGATATAGAGAATTTACTTTTCTCAATTTGCTTAACCCTTTAATACTTTTTAGTTGGCTACTAATAGAAATCGTGATAGCACCTACTTGTTCTAAATTATCCAAATTATCAAGGTGCTTTAATTGGGGATTATCTAGAATAGCTAAATCTCCAGGAATAGCCGCTATGTTGTCTAAACCTCTGAACGAATTTAATAAAGCATTATAAACAATTGCCAAATCCTGCCCAATTTCTATTAAGCTTTCTAGTTCCTCAAAATCAGTTACTTTGGTATTGACAATAGAAAGGCTTCCTTTTACCGTCTTCAATTTAGACAGGTTGGCTAAACTATAAATATCGCTTTGTTCGGTTGGAGAAATACCAATGATCAAATTGCCTTCAATGATTTCGCAACCACAAAATGCATCTACTGCCGCTTGGGAAGTCAATAATACATCCCCTTGACAAACCATAGCCCCGTCCGTTAGTCCATTGATTAAAATGTCTTGTTGGAAAGAGCAAATCTCTTCATAATTAGCATAAAAAAATGTTCCTTCTACCTTGTAGGTTTGGCAGGTGTTTAAATTTTCAATAATAAGTGTTTCTTCACAATTTCCATTGCACTCAAAAACTAAATTATACGCATCGTCGTAAACTTTTACAAGAGAAATGGGTGTCGTTAATCCACTAATAGTCAATTGATTATCAGCAGAATGTAACTGGACAGCCTCACAATCTGGTAAAAGTGGTGGTAATGGCTCTTGTGCTTTTAATACCGTAAAAATAGCCAAAAAGGATAGGAGTAAACAGCATCTTTGTACATGTTTGTGCATAGTCTTTATTGTTTTTAATTATAAAATCAGGTGATAAAAAGGGCTAAAAGGGAGCATTAACTTCATTACTAGCATAACAAAGTCTTAGTATGGAATTCATAACTACCCTAAAAAATTGCAACAAAATACAGTCGTAGTTCTTTGAAAATTTGGAAAGAAAAAAGATACCATAAAGGTATAAAAAAGAGCTATGGTAGGTTCAAGTACCAGCAGAAAATAGGT
>Ga0208544_10001057_pt1 | contig 19683 bp, 14 predicted proteins | sample DEB08_DNA_9_FD_184526 | JGI IMG/M metagenome (GOLD analysis project Ga0208544, IMG submission 184526) | Aqueous microbial communities from the Delaware River and Bay under freshwater to marine salinity gradient to study organic matter... | ecosystem: Environmental > Aquatic > Marine > Coastal ... | reverse complement strand
GGTATGCTGCCGATCTTGACGATTGACCAGGCGAAAGGCATCGATAAACCCGATGGGCCCCAGTGCCTGATCCATCCAGGCACGCTCTTCGGGCAGAAAACCCGGCTCGCGCTGATGGCTTTCCCAATTGCCCAGGTCGACCGAGCGATGTGCAACCTGATAGCAACCGGCAAACACAAAATCCCGGCGCTTGCGCCGGGTGCGTTTGAGATGCTGTTGCAGCCCATCCAGATAGGCCAATTTATGTTCTATATCTTCAATATATTGGGCCGGGGGGACCCACACCGAGGCGACACTGACGTTGTCAAAATCGGCCTGAATAAACCCCCCGTCAAGATCAAAGGTGGGGTGACCAAAACCGCGAATAATCGCCTTGGGCATGGTGCGCGAATAGATCGCCGTGCCGGCATGACCATCTTTTTCAGCATCGAAGAAAAAACCGTAAAAACCGGGTATCTCAAGTAGGTTCGTCGGGAGCTGATACTCTTTGACTCGGGTTTCCTGAAGACAAACGACATCCACGTCCTGCTGCTGTGCAAACCATTCCAGCAGGCCTCGTTCGACAGCATTAACGATTCCGTTTACATTTAGCGTGATGACCTTCATCTGTTCCTTCCAATCCAAAATTCCGCACGAGGGGCTGGTCGCCTTTATCGCGAATGACATAGTTTTTCAAGGTGCATATCTTAACCGATTATAAGGTATAATGCGGTGTATATATCCACAGATACAATCTGTTGTTGTTTTATTTAAAGGGACCTAATTAATGAATAGTCCAAATCCGCATCAAAGTACAGCGCCGCTCCAACGCTGGCAAAAGGAATTTATTGAATTTGCGATCCACAAAGACGTGCTGCAGTTTGGTGATTTCACATTGAAATCCGGCCGCCAAAGCCCTTATTTTTTCAATGCTGGCAAGTTCGATGACGGTCAATCGCAGCAATTACTGGGCGAGATCTATGCCCGCACACTGATCGAGTCTGGCATTGAGTTCGATTCCCTGTTTGGGCCGGCCTATAAGGGCATTCCCTTGGCGACCTCGACGGTTATCGCGCTAAACAGCGCTCATCACCGCAACGTGCCCTTTACCTTCAACCGTAAGGAAGCCAAGGCGCATGGCGAGGGCGGGCAACTGGTTGGCGCGCCATTGAGCGGCAAGGTAATACTGGTCGACGATGTCATTACCGCTGGCACCGCTATTCGCGAAACTCTGAGTATTTTAGAGAACCACCCCGACGCGCAACTGGTTGCGGCGGTGGTGTTAATCGATCGTCAGGAAAAACTACAGGATTCCGCCTTATCGGCGATTCAAGCGCTCGAACGCGACTATGGCTTATCGATACTGCCGGCCATTCGCCTCGACCAAATTATGGCCTACATCGCTGAAGACACACGTTATAGCGAGTATCTGCCAAAAATGGCCGCCTATCGAGCTGAGCACGGCATAGACTGAGCACAGGAGTATTGGGCATCGGCTGACTCTAATCCGAGCGGCCGGCAGAACTGCGCTGAGCCGCTATACTTAATGGCTGCGAAGACAGAGCCTACGTGCCCATGAATAGAGCCCTCGTTAGCCTAATAGCGTTAAGTCTCAGCCTGGTTGCATCCCAGACGATCGCGGCCCGGTTTTATCGTTGGGTCGATGCCAAGGGTAATATGTTTATTCAGGGCTATATTCCGCCCGAGTCCGTCGCCGGCGGCTATCAAATTATCGATGATACCGGCATGGTGCTAAAAACGGTGGCGCCGCAGATCAGCGCTGCCGAACGGGATGCGGCCAATAGTACGCAGTTGTCGGCCGAGAGGCAGCGCACCCGCGACCAGGAGTTATTAAAACTCTACCGCTCGCCCAAGGACGTAGACCGCGCCATGAAAACCTGGCTGTCGCGCATGGATATGGAAGTCCGACTGAAACGCAACCGGATCCGGATTAAAGAAAAGGAATACGACGGCGTTCAAGAACGGGCCGCGAATCAGGAGCGAGTGGGCCAGACGGTCGCGCCGGAGCTCATCGCGCAACTGGATGCGATACGCAGCGAAATCGCCCAATTTCAGGTCGACATCAGCGCGGTGGAAGTGCGCCAGCAAGAATCGCGCGCCGTTTTTATGCTCGATCGCGATCGGATGGTGAGCCTTTGGGAAGCGATCAATAACCAAGCATGGCAAGATTCACCCACCAACCAACCCTAGTCTAGGTGGCCATAGCCTTAAGAACTGTGCCACGCGGCGACTGGCTAGACGGAATTGTTTGACTAGCCACCCTACGGAGATCTCTAGATGCGGCGTTTATTAGGAATAGGACAAGGGTTGATCGGAAACCTAAGGCGGGTGCTGTTCGTCAGCCTATTGCTCGCCAGCGGCGGCCTACCGCTGGCCCAGGCCGAGGCACTGCCGGGCTGGTCCGCGAGCGACGAGCAGAGCACCCAGGTTGTCGATCATGCCGGTTGGCAGAATTTCCTCAATACCTTTTTACACACCGACGCAGCCGGCCAGACCTACCTTGACTACGCTCGGGTGACGCCGCCACACCGTATTCAGCTGGCAGCCTACCTGACCGAACTGCAAGCCATTGACCCGCTCACCCTAAACCGGGCCGAACAGCAGGCCTATTGGCTTAATCTCTATAATGCCGCGACCGTCGAGGTGGTATTGGGCGACTATCCGGTCAAGAGCATTCGCGCTATTGGTGGCGCATTTGGAGGCCTTGTCCCGACTGGCCCCTGGAGCGCTGAACGGGTTCGAGTCAATAACCAGATGCTCAGCCTGGATGATATTGAACATGGCATCTTTCGCCCCAAGTTTAACGACTTTCGCGCCCACTTTGCCTTTAATTGTGGCGCCAAGGGCTGCCCCAACTTAGCCGCCCACGCCTTTACCGGGCTCGCTCTGGAGGCTCAGCTGAACGCTGCGGCGCAGGCCTTTATCAATCACCCGCGCGGCGTGCGTCTGCAAGACGGCAGCTTGACGCTGTCAAAGATTTTCGACTGGTATCGGGCCGACTTCGTGGCCGATGAACAGGCACTGCCGTTATTCTTAGCGCCCTTTGCCGAACCCATACTGGGCGCCCAACTGACCAACTATAGCGGCCGCATCGATTATGAATACGATTGGTCACTCAATGAGGCAGCACCATTACTATGAAGAAATTATTGCTCTTAGCCTTACTAATATCGGCCGTCGGCTTATTTTTCTATTTTGACCTAAGCACCTGGTTTACCTTGGCGAAATTAAAAAGCCAGCAGAGCGCACTGGCCACCTATCGGGCGGATCATCCGATCGGGCTAGCGCTGCTCTATTTGCTGACCTACATCGGCGTAACCGCTTTGTCGTTGCCCGGTGCCGCGCTCATGACCCTGACCGGGGGCGCTGTCTTTGGCCTGGTTCAGGGCACCGTGCTGGCCAGTGTTGGCGCCAGCATTGGCGCCACCCTGGCATTTTTAATGGCTCGCTTCGTCATCGGGGGCTGGGTGCAAAGCAAATTTGCCGACCGCATTGCCCCCTTCAACCGCGGTATCGAGCAAGATGGCGCCTTTTACTTGTTTTCGCTCCGCCTGGTACCGGTGTTCCCATTCTTTATCATCAACGTGGTCATGGGCCTGACCACCATTAGGGTCTGGACCTTCTATTGGGTCAGCCAGGTCGGCATGTTGGCCGGTGCCGCCGTGTACGCCAATGCCGGCACCCAACTGGCACAAATCGATAGCCTGTCAGGCATCGCCTCACCCAGCCTACTGTTGTCTTTTGTGCTGCTCGGTCTGTTCCCCCTCGTCGCGCGCAAGTCGCTGACTTGGCTGCGCCGACGCCAAGACACATCAGACTCTGTGCGCTGACGCGTGGCAATACTTGGTGTCCGGATCAGGGCTTAGCGTTGGCTGGCGCGAGCCTTGCCGAATGCGGCATACAACGCTGATCAAAGAGCCATTCGATCTGCGGCCAATCTTAGGTATACTGGCCCTTAACTAGCGCCGGAATGAATCTAATGTCTATTCGAGTCCTGCTCAGCAGTCTACTGCTGATGACCACTCTGGCCCTGACCGGCTGCGGCAATAGGCCGACAGAGCTGACCTTGCCGAGCGCTGAGCGCACTAACATGACCAATACTGACCGCATTCAACCCTAAAGCATTAAGGCCCAACCCTAATATGGCTGCATTTCATTACCAAGCGAACCAACTGTTTATCGAACAGGTCTCTGTGGCAGAACTGGCCATGACTTACGGCACGCCCTTGTACGTCTATTCTCGCAGTGCCATCGAGCAACAGCTTGCGGCCTATCAGGAAGGTTTGGGTGACCACCCGGGGCTAATCTGTTATGCCGTCAAGGCCAATTCGAACTTGGGTGTGCTGAGCTGTTTAGCGCAACGCGGTGCCGGTTTTGATATCGTCTCGATCGGTGAGCTGGAACGGGTCTTACTCGCCGGCGGCGATCCAGCCAAAGTGGTTTTTTCCGGCGTAGCGAAAAAGGCCAGCGAGATGCGCCGCGCCTTAGAAGTTGGCATACACTGTTTTAATGTCGAATCCGCGGCCGAGTTGGAAAGGCTTAATGAGGTGGCCGGTGAACTGCAGGTCCAGGCACCCATTTCCTTGCGGGTTAATCCCGATGTTGACGCCCAAACCCATCCCTATATCTCCACTGGGCTGAAGGAAAACAAGTTTGGTGTCGATTTCCGCCAGGCGCGGGCCTTCTATCAACGGGCGGCCGCCCTGCCACACATTCGCATCGTGGGTATGGACTGCCATATTGGCTCCCAGCTACTGGTCTCGCAACCCTTTGAGGATGCCGTCGATCGCCTGCTGGCCCTGGTCGATGAACTCAAGACCGATGGCATTCAACTGGACCATATCGATATGGGCGGCGGCATCGGCGTGCAGTACACCGAGGACGATCAGGAGCCCGATGTCAGGGCCTACGTCGGCCTGTTGGTAGAGCGCATTAAAGGCCGAGATCTGGCTTTGGTTTTGGAGCCCGGACGCAGCATCGTCGCCAATGCGGGTATTCTGGTGACCGAGGTTGAATACCTTAAGAGCAATGATGAGCACCACTTTGCCATTGTCGATGCCGGCATGAACGACCTAATCAGGCCCTCTCTGTATCAGGCCTGGATGGATATAGTCCCGGTCAACAAGGCGTCGGTCGGACAACAGGCGAGTTGGGATGTGGTCGGGCCGATCTGTGAAACCGGTGATTTTTTCGGCAAGGGCCGTGCCCTGAGTCTGCAGGCCGGCGACTTGCTGGCGGTGATGTCCGCCGGCGCCTATGGTTTTGTGATGGCGTCCAACTATAACAGTCGTGGCCGCCCAGCCGAGATTTTGGTCTCTCAGGGTCATGTCCAGGTGGTGCGTCAGCGAGAAACCATGGAGTCCCTATGGTCATTAGAAGCCACAGCCGACGCCTGAATAGGCTTCGTTAGAACGCGGAATATTCGCGGTTTGGGTAACGACCCTACCGTCCAAATTAGGCAGCAGAGGCAAGCATGCGGTTAAAGTTTACAAAGATGCACGGTTTGGGCAATGACTTTATGGTGATCGATGGCGTCACCCAAAATGTCGAACTCAGTGCGACAGAAATTGAACAGTGGTCCGATCGGCACTTCGGTATCGGTTTTGATCAGCTGCTGTTGGTCGAGCCGCCCACCCGGCCCGATCGCGACTTTCGCTATCGAATCTTTAATGCCGATGGCAGCGAAGTGGAAAATTGCGGCAACGGCGCGCGCTGCTTTGCGCGTTTCGTCACCGATCAGCGCCTGACCGAACAAACCTCGATCCGGGTTGAAACCGCCGGTGGTGATCTGGAGCTGCATATTCAGGACGATGGCCAGGTTACCGTCGATATGGGTCGGCCACGCTTGGCCCCAGCAAAAATCCCCTTTAATGCCCCCGACCGGCTCGACCTCTATGACTTGCAGGTGAATCAACAGACCCTGCAAATCAGCGCCGTTAATATGGGCAATCCACACTGTGTGATCCGAGTTGAGGATGTGCTGCGGGCCGATGTAGAACAACTGGGTCCACAGATCGAAAGCCATCTCGCCTTCCCGCAACGCGTCAATGTTGGCTTCCTCGAAGTGGTTAACCGCAGCCAGGTCCGCTTGCGCGTGTTTGAACGCGGCGTCGGTGAAACCCTGGCTTGTGGCACCGGCGCGTGCGCCGCCGTTGTGGCCGGGATCATCAATGGCTGGCTCGACCATGAGGTGTCTGTCACACTGCCAGGTGGCGTTTTAGCCATTCAATGGTCGGGCGAAGGCAACGTTATGATGACCGGTCCCGCCAGCCGGGTGTTCGAAGGAGTTTTATCGTGAAAAAGTTGTTTCAGCAGCTTGGTTCGGCCGAGACCGACGTCGTACGCTATTTAAAACAGCATCCTACTTTTTTTGAAGATCATCCGAATCTACTCAAGACGCTGCATATTCGTCATGACAGTGGCCAGGCGATCTCCTTGATGGAGCGTCAGAATAGCATTTTACGCACTGAAAACAGCGCCATGATCGATCGTATAAGTCAGTTTATTAGTGTCGCCCAGCGCAACGACCAGCTGTTTTTAAACTTGCAGGCCTTGTCACTAGAACTGATTACCTGTCGTACCCTAAACGAGATCAGCCATACCCTGACCCAGGGCTTGACCGGCCGATTCGAGGTTGAAGAAGCACAACTGGTCTTCAACCACCTGCCCGGCGACACCGACGACTCTTGGCGCGCCTGCGATGCCAACGCCTTAGAGCTGCATTTCCCAGAGACGGTGGCGCATTTAAGGAATCAATGTGGTGAATTCGACTCGGCGGCACGGCAGTTTATCTTCGGCGACGCCGCCGTCCGATCCATGGCCGTTGCCGCCATTTCGCTCAATGGCCAGGCCATCGGTCTACTGGCCCTAGGCAGTCGCGATGCGCTGCACTTTAAGTCGAGCACCGACACTTTGTTTCTGGGCTATCTGGCCATGGTGGTCAGTCAGCTGTTGGTTCGCTTTTAAGCTCTATCTGGATCTTGTCCATCAGACTGAGGCCGACATGGGCATCGTAGTAGGCGGCCTCATTGATAAAGGCACCGTAGACAACTTTACTACCGGTATAGGCTAGGGTATCTCCGGCCAACGTCATAAAAAACGGGTCGCCCGGCGCAATCGGCTGGTAGTCTCTGTCCTGCAAGTCCGGATGCACCATCGCGGTTAATTCACCTTGCTCATTTTCCGGCAGGACCACCTTTTCGACAAAGCAGAAGCCCTCGCGCTGCCCCGCTAAATTCGGCAAGGTGCCTCGATTAAAGGCATCTAAATAGTCCAGGCAATGCATCACCACCGCCTGGGTTTCATTGTATACATCGGCCCGAAGTAAGCCCTGGGGGACCGGCCCCACCTCGACCAAAAACCCGTTGTAACGCCCCACTGAGGTGAGAAAGGTGTCACTCAGGCGTTCACCCGGGTCCATAAATAATTTCGCATGGGGCAGTTGCTGCTGCACATAGAAGGCCATGCCGACCACCAGCGGGTCTTCACTGTTAAAGATCAATGAGGTACCCATATTGGCGGTGGTGGTGTGTAAATCGATAACAAAGTCGACTCGGGGATCTTCCTTCGGGCCGAGCAACGCGTTGAGGGCCTTGGCCTGCTGGTGTTCATAACCGAGGAGAGCGGTATTGTTGAGATCATCAAGACTGAACTGACGGTTTAGATCCTGATCGATATAACGTCGATTGAGCCCGTTAGCCCTGGGGTTGGTTAGGTGCAATTCGGTGGTAAAGCTCGAGCGAGCCACCTGTGCGGGGTCAGAGCGCCAATGTTTTAACAGATGAACACCGGTCAATTCATTACCATGGGTGCCACCGGTAATGGCAACCTGCTTAATGTGCGGCATAATACTCAACCTCGAAGGAACAAAAGGGGAATGGAATCAGCTTAACAGCTTTGGCCTTGTTGATCCGCTGATTTTCCACATCCAACACCGAGATTTAGAGCGCGCCCGAGCCGACGTCCCGGGGCGACCTGCTGTACTCAAAAACCATCGACTTGCCCGCCCGCCTTGGCCATACTGACGCGAAAACCCGTCGATAGGAGACACAGATGCGCATCGCCATGATCTGGGCAATGGCCAATAACGGCGTCATAGGGCGCCAGAACAAGTTGCCTTGGCACCTGCCCAATGACCTAAAATACTTCAAGCGCCTGACCAGCGGCAAAACTGTGATCATGGGCCGCAAGACCTATGAAAGCATTGGCCGCCCGTTGCCGAATCGGATCAACATAGTCATCACGCGTGCGAAGGATTTTCACGCCGAGGGCATCAAGGTGGTCAATAGTTTGCCAGCCGCACTGGAGCTGGCGGCGGCCGAGACGCTGATAGCCGGCGCCGAGGAAGTCATCGTGATCGGCGGTGCCGAGATATATAAGCTCTGTCTGCCCTTGGCGGAACGCCTCTACGTGACCCTAGTGCATGCCGATGTCGATGGCGATGCGCGCTTCCCCGAGTGGGATCGGCAGGCCTATCAAGAAATCGGCCGCGAGGACTTCAGCGCGGACGGTCCCAATCCCTATGACTATTCCTTTGTGGTGTTTGACAAGATTCGCCACTGAGTTCGCCGCCCGGCTTTATTCCAGTGGCGTGTCAGGCAGATTACGAATCTGCCTGACAATCAACAGCGCCGCTATGGAGCAAACGCAGATGCCCAGCAGTATCGGCAACAGGGTGTCGTTATAGAACCAACCCACCAGAGCCGACACCAGCACGGCGACCACATTCGATACCGAACCCACCACCGCAGCGCCGATCCCGGCCATCCGTCCCAGTGGCACCATCGCCAAGGCGTTCAAATTGCCGAACAGAATACCGACGCAAAAAAACATCAGAAAACCCAAGCCCATAAAGGCCCACAAGGGTGGAATACCCTGATTCACAAAGGCGATCAGAGTCAGCAGCGTGGTAAAAAATAGCAGGCCCCAGAGGCCAGTCACCGTCAGACGCTCCGCGCCAAAGCGCACCACCAGGCCACTGTTTGCAAAGGACGCAACACCGATGCCAAAGGCTAGGGCGCCGAAGTAGAACGGGAAAGCCTCGCCGAGTTGGTATATACCCTGGAAAATGGCCTGCGCGGAGGCTACATAGGATAACAGGGCCCCGAAAATCAGCCCTGCCGTAATCGAGAAACCCAGTACCCTCGGGTGATGCACCACCGCGACGGTGGTGCGCCAGATGGCTTGCACGCGAAACGGCCGCCGATTGGCAACGCCTAAGGTTTCTGGCTGTCTTATCACCAACCAGAGTGCGGCAATGGTCGACAGGACAATAAACAAACCAAAGATGGCGCGCCAACTGAACGCCAGCAGGACTGCCTGACCGACCAGAGGGGCCACCATCGGCACCATGATAAAGACCATCATAACAAAGGACATGACCCGCGCCATGGCGTCGCCAACATAGATATCGCGTACCAATGCCAGTGATGCGATACGCGGTCCGGCGACACCAATGCCCTGGAGCACTCGACCGACCAGTAACATCGGTAAACTGGTCGCCGTCATGGCCAACATGGAACCGAGACAAAATAATAGGATGCCGGTGAGGATGCCGAACTTTCGGCCATAGGAGTCGGACAGGGGCCCGAAAAAGAGCTGTCCAAATGACATGCCAAATATCAGCGAGGTAATCACCCATTGGGTCTGACGCATATCCTGAACACCCAAATCGCTGGCTATCTGCGGCAGGGCGGGCAACATTGCATCGATACTGAGCGCCACCAACGAGCTGATCAGCCCGACCAAGGCAATAAACTCGGCGAGCGGAGGTGAGGCTTTGGTTCGAGCTTGGGACGAGGCGGTCATGTTGTTCCTACGGGGCGAACTTCGGCCGCGCAGTCTAGCACAGCCGATGGCCGGCTCTAGGCTTTTGTTCATCGTTGCCCCGTCCTGAGCGAGCCGCCGGCGACGAACCTGCAAACAAACATTTACAGATCGATATAAAAAAACCGCGCTCGGCGGTTTTTTTATTTTAGCAACTAGCGTGGTCCGATTGCTCGAGCCTTAGCGTTGCCACACGTCGCGCAAACCGATGGTCTTGTTAAAGACCAGGGCATCGCCCGTCGAGTCGAATCGATCGACGACAAAATAGCCTTCGCGCTCAAACTGAAAGCTGGCTTCCGGTGCGGCGGTCTTGAGACTGGGTTCAACAATACAGTCGGTCAGAATCGACAATGAATCGGGATTGATAAAGCTCATGAAATCATTGTCGCCCTTATCCGGGGTCGGATGATTAAAGAGTCGGTCGTAGACCCGCACCGTGGCCGGCAAGCCGTGCTCGGCCGATACCCATTGGATCACGCCGCGCGGCTTGATGCCGTCGATGTTATTGCCGACCGAGTCGGCAACCACCGTCGCCTGAATTTCGCTGATTTGGCCGTCGGCATCTTGGCTAAAACTTTCCGCCTTGATGATATAGGCACCGCGCAAGCGCACGTAATCGCCGGGCACTAGGCGTTTAAATTTCTTGCGCGACAGGCTGCTATCCAGATTAAAGTCATCCCGGTCGATCCACAATTCTCGACTCAGCGGGACATCACGCTCACCCAGTTCCGGCTTATTCGGATGGGCTGCCATGCTCAGTATCTCTTGATGACCCTCAGGCAGATTGGTCAACACGACCCGCAGCGGGTTCATCACCGCCATCGCGCGCGGTGCATTGTCGTTGAGATCGTCGCGAATTGAGGCTTCCAACATGCCCAGGTCGACGACGGTGCCGACGGCCCGAGAAATACCCGAGGCATCGATAAAATGACGAATGGCCGCGGGCGACACACCACGCCGACGCATGCCGCTGATGGTCGGCATCCGCGGATCGTCCCAACCGTCGACTACCTGTTCATCGACCAGTTTTTTCAACTTACGTTTGCTGGTAATGGTGTAGTTCAAATTCAAACGCGCGAATTCAACCTGGCGGGGCCGAGACGGCACCGGCAACTGATCGAGAAACCAGTTATAAAGCGGCCGATGGTCTTCAAATTCCAACGAGCAGAGCGAATGCGTCACGCCTTCGAGCGCATCACCCTGACCGTGAGCAAAGTCATAACTCGGGTAGATGCACCACTTGTTACCCGTTTGGTGGTGCTCAACCTTGCGAATGCGATAGATAATTGGATCGCGCATATTTAAATTGGGTGAGGCCATATCGATTTTTGCACGCAGCGAACAGCGGCCCTCATCGAACGCGCCGTCTTTCATCTGCGCGAACAGCTCGAGGTTTTCGGCCACGCTGCGGCTGCGGAATGGACTGTCTTGGCCCGGCTCGGTGAGCGAACCGCGCGCGCTGCGCAGTTGCTCGGCGTTTAGGTCACAGACATAGGCTTTGCCCTGCTCGATCAGATGGACCGCCCAGGCGTGTAACTGATCAAAATAGTCCGAGGTGAACTTAACCGGCGCCTGCCAGGTAAAGCCCAACCAACGAATATCTTCTTCGATCGCGTCAATATAGGACTGCTCTTCTTTTTCCGGGTTGGTGTCATCGAAACGCAGATTGGTTTCGCCCTGGAATTCCTGCGCGAGACCAAAATTGACGCAGATCGCCTTGGCATGGCCGATATGCAAATAGCCATTGGGTTCCGGCGGAAAACGGGTAACGATTTTAGTGTGCAGGCCGGCTTTCAGATCATTGTCGATGATTGTCCGCAAAAAGTTGGACGATTGTTCAGTCATGTAGGCGCTTCTCTGTTCCAGGGCGTGGGAACCGCCGATTATAACGATTCCCGGCCGGTTAAACAGGCGCAAAGGCAAAGAAAACCGCTGGCCCAACAAGAAAGGTCGATTTTAGGCCTCGCCGTGCCGACTCAGCGAGCGGGCAGGCCGAACCGGCACGAGGCTCTGCCCACTTTGACTGCAAAAAAAACCGACACAAGCGCCTCATAATGCGCACCAGAGTTGTCTCTGACGACTATTCAGGGCGGTGCTTAACCATCCGCCGCAGACCCAAAATCGACAACAGACCCATGCCAAATAGCAACAGAGTAGCGGGTTCGGGCACATCCACCAACTCGATCGCGGCCAGCGCGAAGTCACTGTTGTACGGATTACCCAAGTACGGATGAGCGCCCAGGTAGAGGTTGGTCACCCCGCTAAAGAGTCCGGCACTGGTCAGGTCTAAGGCATTATCTAGCGTCGCGGTGAGAAAACCGGTGTGATCATTATCGGCGGTTCCTTCCCAGATACCATAGTTCAGATAGCCGACGTCGCTGCCAATTGAGGCATGTTCGGCGACTCGATCGGTGGGTGAGGCCGCGAACAGGTCGAGCAAAGTAACCGATTTAATATCGACCGCCGATGAAAACATCACCTGCAACAACTCAACACCATAGGTGACTTCGTCATCGCCAATGCCGATACCATCGGTTTCACATTGCAGGCCCTGGCCGCCAACATCGAAGCAGGGTTGCTGGCCGTCATAGGGGGTGTTGGTGAAGGGCACCTGCTGGCCATAACGGTTATAGGCGATCAGGGTTACATCCAAATCACCATAGGCAACGGTGTGTGGCGTGCCGGCGGCAGACCATTGAGTAGCGTCGGTGAAGTCGATCAACGTGGCGTGGGCGGCACTGGCCGCAACAATGAGTGCGCCGGCGGCGAGCCAGCCTCTTGCGTAAGACAACATAGGGCATATTCCTTTTGCTGGTTGAATGGCACATTCAATAAAGCAAAAACCAGACCTATTCCTAAGCGCGGCCAGGCGACACTGGCGCCAGGTGGGGCGGACCCGAGTGTCTGTAATCGGCGCGGTGAACTGTATAATCATTCGACGGTTGTGGGCTGTGCATGTCGAGTTCTCTTACGCTGTTAAAAATGACTCCATGCAGGGGTAAATCCATTAATAAAAAAAACCAGCACCGAACCAACACCGTTAATATAATTTATTCTAACGCCATTCCAAACCCTGTGATCGAATTCGCTAAAAGCGAAAATATTTTTCGCTAACCTGCCAGAATATTTTCTCCAGGCACTACCATGAAAAAAATATTTGCACTGTGCTTTATCGGCTTATTGATGTTAATAGTCGTCTATGTTCGTCAGACCGCGACTCATACCCAACAGGTCAACGCATCTATCCTGAAACCGGCCGAACAACATGAGATGGCTATGCCAGTGGACTATCGCGAATTTGAATCCGCACCAACCGATGGTGTCTTCACCCTGCCAGACAAAACCGACCCGCTCGCACCTAGCGACTCAATCGCACCCACCAGTACGTCGGTAAGCCGCATCATTGTGGTTAAACATTAACGCCCAGGAGCACATATTTTATGAACCTTAAAACTTACATTCCCTGGTTGGTCATGTTGCTTGCGACCCACTTAATGCCCTGGGCCTCGGCCGCGGTACGCGACTATTATGAAGAGCCCGGCCTGCAAAAATATCAGGTTGCACTCGGCGACTTTAATGAATCGATCAGTGCCTTTGGCGGCACCATTCAGTTGCACAACACCGACCTGAGCTTACCCATGAACGGCGGTCTTGATGTGTCGGTAATGAGAACCTATACCAGTGTCCAGGCCACCCGCCTACCAACCTTATCGGGCCTCTTAGGCTTGGGTTGGGACCTGCACTATGGCCGCCTGGTGGTCTCCGCCCAAAGCTATTTTTGTCAACAGGAGCCGCCCAGCACGCCAGTGCCACCGATCTTTGAACTGCCCGATGGTGGCCAGCAACAGTTTGATCGCAACACAGTCTTTGGCGGTGTCGATTACATCAGCAAAGATAATTGGAAAATCGACTGCAGCGGCGCCAACAAGATCATCACCGCGCCCAATGGCAGCCAATACCATCTCGGTTTTGTCGCCGGCTTTAACAGTGCTGGCGAGACTATCTATTTGGTCGATCATATTGAAGACGTCCACGCCAATTCGATCGACATTCAGTATTCCCATGCCAGCACCGGTTTGTATCAGATTGACAGCATTACCAGTTCAGAGGTGGTCGGCCCAGTGGTTCGTTTTACCAATCATCCCGACGGCCGCATCCAGACTATGACGGCCTATGGTAAAACCTGGACCTTTAGCTACGAAGCGATAGGCGGCTCGCTCAGCAACCCCAACCATGCCTACTTTTTAACCCGAGTGATCCAACCGGACCAGACCAGCTGGTTCTATGATTATTATCGGCAGGAACAGAACAACAATCCTCTATTCCCAGAAGATCAAGCTGGCCCGGGGTCTTACTCAATAAAGTCCTATACATTACCCACCGGCGCAACAACGACCTTTAGCTATCAAAATGTGTTTTTTAATCAGGTGGGTGACCGTTCCACAACCGAGCAACGTACTACCGCAATTCGCAGCAAAACCGTCACCGGCCCCGATATTACTTCAGGCCTTTGGTCGTACGACTTTGCACCCCATTCGGTACCTGGGCCGAGCCAATACGGACTGACGCTAAAGTATGATCAAACCACCGTCACCAGCCCCAGTGGCGTTGAAGAATATCAGCATTTTGGTAAAGGGTTCGAATGGCGTGTCGTCGATGAAAGCGGACAATCTACATTTTATACCCACTACTTTTATAAATGGTCCATTGGTCTGCCGGTTAAAAAAACCATCCGCAGCCTGAGCGGACAAACCCTGAGTGAAACGGACTTCGGCTATAGCCAACGACTGATATCCCATGACCAGTTTTATCACGGATTCCTGGGGCACCCCGCCCAAATACCCGAAGACCCGCGTGGCAATGAAGAGGTATTCGCTGCGCTGCTATCGAGCGTTGCCGAAAAACGTGACGGTAATGCCTACTACAGCCGAGCAACCAGCTATATGGACCCGGATGCGTATGGCAATATGCAGACCGTGCGCGAAGGCTCAAACTACCTCTGGCATGACAACGCCCTGAACGGCGCAGCCAATAATCAGGATGGCGGTCGCTATACCTTGACGCAGTTCCGCAACGACCCAGCGCACTGGGTGATTGGCCTGGTCGAAACAAGTGACGTTGCCATAAACGGTGAGGTCCGATCCACGCTCAGCAACCAATTTAATGCCCTGAACGAAGTGGTGTCGACCACGATCGACGGCATCACCACCGACTACAGCTACCACCCCACGGGCGAACTCTATAGCACGACCGACGCGCAGCTGAATACCACGATCTATGACGATTATAAAAGAGGTGTAGCGCAGAGTCTGGCCTATCCAGAAAATATTACCGAGTTCTATAGTGTCAACGACGACGGCACCTTGGCGAGTTACATCAACGGCGAAAACGAACGGGTCGATTACGCCTATGACTCGATGAATCGCATTCAACAAATCACCTTCCCAGAAAAACTGCCGGTCAATATTAGCTACCAAGCCAATTCACGGCAATTGACCCGCGGCAATTTGCAAATTACCGATCACTACAACGCAACAGGTCAATTACAGCGTAACGAGGTGTTGGATGCCACCGGTAGCGAGGCTATTATTACCACCAAACGCTACGACGCCCAGGGCCAGCTGCAATTCAGCTCGCTGCCCAATTCGGCGCTAGGGCAAGGCTACCGGTATGACGCCCTCGGTCGAACCACCCAGCTAATCGATCCGGACGGCCAAAGCACCGTCACACTTTACCAAGATGATCGAGTTTTGGTGACCGACGCCAACGGCCACACCACAACTCGTTTTTATCGCACCATGGGCCTCAACGACAACTGGCTGGTGCGTACCGACCAACCCGAAAATGTCTCTACCTTTGTCAGCTACGATGCGCTCGGCCAACTACTGCGCAGCGCCCAGGGCACGTTGAATCCCGATGACAGCAGCCTTATGGGCTTTGAAAAATTTTGGCACTATAACGATCGGATGCAACTGGATTACCAGGCCAGTCCAGAGGAGGGCACCACGAACTATTTTTACGACGAGCTAGGCACCCTGGCCGGTATGCAGCATGACGGACAGGGTCGGGTGACCTATATCCGCGATGGCTTAGGGCGCATCACGACCATCGATTATCCGACTCCTACCGACGACAGTTTTATTTCCTATGATCGCGCCAACCGGATCTTGAGTGAGGAAACCGGCCTGTCTAAAAAATCGTTTCGCTACGATAGCAACGGCAACACCATCGAAATCCTGCTCGATATCAATGCCGCCATACCGCGCCATTATAGGTTGGACTACCGTTTTAACGATCTGGACTATGTCTCTGGTATGACCTATCCCGATGGCTTGAGCGTGGACTACCAACCCGACTTTATCGGTCGACCCACGCAGATAAGGGGTTTTGTAAACAGCATACACTATTCCCCCAACGGGCAATTGCAGGACTATAGCCTGACCAATGGTATGCAACCGACCTTCGATTACCACCCCAATAGCCGGCTCAAAAGAATCCAGGACGGTAACGTCGACAATACCTACGAATATGATGCCGTGGGCAATATTACCGGTAAAATTAATCGATTCAGCCAGGGTAAATACTATGGTTATAACGGTCTAAATCAGTTGCAGTGGGAACGGTGGCTTTATTCTAATGGTAGATTTGGTAGCTACTTTAACTATGAAATGAATGCCACGGGCAATATCCTTTACAGCAAGGGCAGCCGAAATAATTATGTCACCAGTGGCTACCAATATGATAATAACCACAGATTGATAGAGCAGTACAGTCGGTATGGCGTAGGTACAAAAACGCTCAGCTACTCACCCGATGGAATGCTCAAACAGGCCGACAACAACTACTATATTACCCACTATACTTTTGATGCTGCACGACGCTTAGTTCATGTCCGCAACAAATATATCGCCGAGCAACACAGCTATGGCGTCGATGCCATGCGAACCTTCTCATATAATTATTCGCCGACTTTCAATATGTCTGAATATTACCAACGGGCCGAGAAATACGATCTGCAATATGAATTCCATTCACCCGACGGCCAACTGTTGTTTGATGAGCAGTTTAATAAGTGTCGTCAATCCAGCTACATCTACCTTGCTGGTCGGCTAATCACTCGTGCCCAGAATGTCTCGACCCGGACCCCCAACCAAGACTCAGACAACGACGGCATGAACGATTGCTTCGAAATTCAGTTTGGTCTTGACCCTTTGGTTGACGACAGTGAAGATGACATTGATCAGGACGGCTTGACCAACTGGCAAGAATTTGAGGCCGGCGCCAACCCCTTACTAGCCGATTCCGACCAAGACGGAGTCAGCGATGCCGACGAAGCCAGCCGCCATTCTGACCCCCTGGTAACCGACACCGACCACGATGGTTTGTCGGACCTGACCGAGTTTACCCTTGGCACCGACCCGACACACGAAGACAGTGACTCTGACGGCTTTTCCGACTATGACGAAATTCAGCTAGGTTATGACCCGCTATCGCAGGCCGAGGGATTAATGGATTCTGACCAGGACGGTTACAGTAACCGCCAAGAGATACTAGCCGGATTCGACTGGCAAGACGGGACCAGTTTCCCAGAGGGAATGAGTCAAGTTCTTTGGCAAAGCTTCACACCCGCGCCAAGAAACTATTATTTACCCAGCCGATACGGCGCCTCCGTCCAAAAAGTGACCCTGCATCCCAATGGTAAACTTTATATTGGCAACGAAAATGCCTTCGAAGAAGTGCGCACCGATGGCGATGTAACCGTTATTTTCACCCATGAAAACCAAAATGACCGCTTTGGTTATCGCGCCTATGATATTCGCCCCTCGATATATGGCGACAATTTGCTGATCAGGCCCTATAACAAGAGCTATGTTGACTACAACATAGCCCAAGGCACAGCAAACCAGTTCGGCTGGGTGTACACCTACAACCACACCCTAATTGTATTGGGTGATCAAGAGGTGATCAGTTTCACGTCATGGAAATCACGGCCGGACTGGCCACCAATTTATCGAACGGGAGCAGAGCTTTGGCATAATGGCACTCGTCGAAGCTGGTATCTTCCCTCTCGATACGGAGACTTCCAACAGGCCCAGGCAGATTACCACGGCAACTATTATCTTGGTGATGACGAACAGACCTACATTTTCGACGCCGAGCACCGAGCACTGGGCACGCTCAACTATATTAAAGCCTTTGGTATCGACAATTCGGTCTACGTGGATTACTACAATAGCGCGCCCAACCGAAACCCTGAGCAATATCGATTTTCTAAGCTCAGTTTGGCCGGCACCTTCATATGGGGCACCTATGACATTATCCGTTCGGCCACCGCGAGTATCGATGGCAGTGTCTATGTCGCCGGTCATTTCGGCCTGAAGAAATATGCCGCCGATGGCACCCTGCTCTGGCACCAAAACGAAATAGTTACCGAAGGCAGCGTGCCCGATTTTATCCTGACAGACTCTGGCAATATCTGGCTGATGTCGGAACTGGGAATCAAAAAACTGGATGACCAAGGCCAACTGCTCGAGTCACTGGTTTTGCCACTGTCCTCTGCCGGTTCGATGGAAATGGACGTCGATGGCACCCTTTATATCCGCAGTGGCCTAACCCAACTGTTTGCCGTGGCCACCACCGATAGCAAACGCCTCAGCTCATTGGCGATGCCATCCACCAACAGTCTATGTTACAACGGCACGGACTACGCCCCCGCGGACCAAGACACCGATAGCGACGGCCTAAGCGATTGTTTCGAGTCCCTATTTATGACTGAACTGGACGGCAGCGACGATGCGGACCAAGACGGGCTGAGTAATGCCGAAGAGTTTCAACTTGGCAGCAGTTTCCTATTGGCCGACACCGACCTGGATGGCCGCACGGACGGCGAAGAATTGGCCGCTGGTAGCTCATTGCTGCTGGCGGACAGCGACGGTGATGACATTACCGACGGACAGGAATTCGAACTCGCGAGCGACCTATTCAGCGCAGATTTCCAGCAGGACAGCGACTTGGACGGCGTAAGCGATATTGTCGAACGGACCTTTGGCACCGACATAGATTCGCCGGCCGATTATCCGCTCGAAGGGTCCATTAAGGTCATAGAAGAGAACCGCAAAGGTATTGAGGAATTCAGTTCCTCGTCTATGAGTCGGCTCTACGAGGGCGACGATGGCATCTGGCACCGAGGCACTCATACCCTATCGTTTTATAACCACAGCGGCCGCCTTATCTGGTCATTTCCGGCAGGGGTGCGTGATTACTTTGAGGATGATAGCTTTTTCCTCGAACCCCAAGGTAAGCTAATTTACTGCGGTGCCGCGTTCAACAAGCGCAGAAATAGAATGCTATTTGGCCTGACTAAAACGGCCTTCCAATTGACTACCCTCGGGGCGACAGGCAGCTGTGCTGATTTAGGGAAAACCACCGCACCGAATGGATTCCGCCTAGGACTGGAGTTGGTCAATGGTGACATAGCTTCGCATCGTTACTTAAATGCCTACCGCTGGCACGCCGACACCAACGTGACCGATGAAGTGTTAGCGCCTTGTGGCAGTAATACCGAGTCACTGGTGCCGACACCCCAGTCGGGCTTTATAGCCAGCACCAATTATTGTTTCTACCAGCTAAATGCCGACAACAGTGTCCCCTGGTCCAAAACTGGACCCCGCTTGTCATATAAATCACGCCTAATGGGCATAGATGCTCAATTGATCCAGGCCAGTGACAGTTTTATTGATAAATACGATAAACAGGGCCAGGTCCTGTGGACCTATGAACACCCAACCCCGATCTCCGAGCTGAGCCTCAGTTTGGGCGGCAATATCCTGTTTGCCTCCGATAATCAGATTGTCGTAC
>Ga0208544_10001056_pt1 | contig 19687 bp, 17 predicted proteins | sample DEB08_DNA_9_FD_184526 | JGI IMG/M metagenome (GOLD analysis project Ga0208544, IMG submission 184526) | Aqueous microbial communities from the Delaware River and Bay under freshwater to marine salinity gradient to study organic matter... | ecosystem: Environmental > Aquatic > Marine > Coastal ... | reverse complement strand
CCGCCAGCGATCCGCGCGTCGCGCGGATTTTCGTGTTTCCGGGCGCCAAGGCGCAGATGTGCCGGGATGAGACCGGCGATCGCAGCTACCTGCGCAATATCCGCCCCTGGTATGGCCACCATTATCATTTCCACGTGCGCCTGAATTGCCCGGCCGGATCGTCGGACTGCGAACCGCAGGCCGCACCGCCCCCCGGCGACGGCTGCGATGAAGCCGAGGAATGGGTGGCCCGCATCCTCAGCCCGCCACCGCCCGCGCCACGGGACCCGAACGCCGCGCCACCGGCCCCGCCGCGCGGGCCGCTGACGTTGGGCGATCTGCCCCGGCAATGTGCCGCCATCCTGTCCAACGGGTGATCCGCGCCGCCTCTCTTGCCGCGGGCCTCGCGCTTTGCGCGGCTTCTGGCGCGATCGCACAGGACGCGGCCGTCTTGCTCAGCGATCATGTCTGGAAGGCGCCCGGTCTTCCGCTGGTTGGCGGCCTGTCGGCGCTGGAGGTCTATTCCGGTGGTGAGGGGATCTTGGCCCTGTCGGATCGGGCCACCTTGATCACCGCAACCCTGACGCGCGATCCCGATGGCGCGATCACCGGCACCACGGTCACTGGCATGGCCCCGTTGACGAACCCGACCGCAGGGCGGCCCGCCGATCCCGGCGGCTTCGATGCCGAGGGTTTGGCCCATGCGCCCGACGGCACCTTGTGGGTGTCGTTCGAAGGCGATCACCGCATCGCCGCCCACGCGCCGGATGGCCGGGAAATCCGCCGCCTGCCGCCACCGTCAGGCGCCGCCGACCTGCCCCGCAACGGCAGCTACGAGGCGTTGGCTGTGGACCGGCAGGGGCGGCTTTACACGATCCCCGAAAGGACGCGCGCGGGCCAGCCCGCCGCCCTCAGCCGCCTTGAACACGGCCAGTGGCAGACAATCGCGCTGGTCCCGGCACAGGGCGGATATCAACCCGTGGGGCTGGATTTCGACGACCGCGGGCGGCTGTTCATGCTGGAACGGCGGCTGGGCGCACTGGGCAGCTTTGGCAGCCGCATCATCCGGTTCCCCCTGACCTCGGGCCGGGTTGAAGGCGGCACCGTCGTGTTGGAAACGCCCGCGGGCGCACATGGCAATCTGGAAGGCATAAGCCTTTGGCGCGATGGTTCCGGACGGCTGATCGCCACCCTGATCGCAGACAACAACTTCGGCAGCCTGCTGCGCTCGGAAATCGTGGAATACTACTTGCCCGAATAAGGCGCCGCCCGGCCCTGAAACCCGCGCCATCCCATCTTTGCTTTGGAAATATGGCGGGGGGAGCCGCAGGCGGGGGGCTGGCCCCCCTTCCCCCTCGCGGGCCCGGTCAACGCCCCGGAATGCCGCCGCGCCGCCCGCTGAGCGCCCATGTATCAATGACCTCAAGCGCGTCTTCGGCGGTTTCCACGAAGCGGAACAGCTTCAGATCGTCATGCGCAATGGTCCCGGCATCAGCCAGCGCTTCCCAATTCACGATACGGCGCCAGAAGGCCTCACCGAATAGCAGGACGGGAACCTGCTCCATCCGTCCGGTCTGGATCAACGTCAGCGATTCAAACAGTTCGTCCAACGTTCCGAAACCGCCGGGGAACACCGCGATGGCCTTGGCGCGCAGCAAGAAATGCATCTTGCGGATACCGAAATAGTGGAAATTGAAGCACAGCTCCGGCGTAACGTAGGCGTTGGGCACCTGTTCATGGGGCAAAACGATGTTCAACCCAATGGAACAGCCACCGGCTTCGGAGGCGCCAAGGTTTCCGGCCTCCATCACGCCCGGCCCGCCTCCGGTCACGATCACGTTTTCGGTGCAGTCGGTCGCGACGCTGCGTTCGGTGATCAGGTAGGCGAACTTGCGGGCCTCTTCGTAGTAATGGCTCAACTCGCCCAGGGTCTTGGTCTTGGCGCTGTCGCGCAAGGCCGGGCTGGGTATGCGCGCGCCACCAAACAGGACAACGGTGGACTGGATCCCGCGTTCATCCAGCCCCATCTGCGGCTTCAGCAGTTCCAGTTGCAGACGCACGGGGCGCAGTTCATCGCGGTACAGGAAATCGGGGTCGGCAAACGCCAGCCGGTAGGCGGGGCTGCTGGCCTGCGCGGAGTCGGGTGCATGGCGGCTGCTTTCGACATCTTGGTTGGCATCGCGCAGGGGGTGGCGGCGTTGGTCGTCTTTCATGGGCACCTTTCAGGTCGCAAGCATCGGACCCGCCAACCCTATAGAAAGCCGCAATGGACCGCCATATCCCTCTGTGCCGTCCGGACCGCACGATGACGCTTCCATTGCCGAGCGCGTTGCACAGCCGCCCCTGCCCGGCTATAGCGCGCCAACCCTGTCAGGAGAAGCCGCATGTCCAACGCCCATCTGGAAACCGCCATCGAAGCCGCGTGGGATACACGCGATACCATCACGCCCGCCACCACGGGCGAAACGCGCGAGGCCATCGAAGAGACGCTGACCGCGCTGGATGGTGGCCATCTGCGCGTCGCTGAACGCGGGCCAGATGGCACGTGGCACGTGAACCAATGGGCCAAGAAGGCCGTGCTACTGGGTTTCCGTCTGAAGGACATGGAGATGCAGGGCGGGTCCGCGCAAGGCGGGTCGTGGTGGGATAAGGTTGACAGCAAGTGGAAGGACTGGGGCGACAACCAGTGGCGTGAAGCCGGATTCCGCGCGGTGCCTAACTGCGTGGTGCGGCGCAGCGCCTATATCGCGCCCGGTGTGGTGTTGATGCCATCCTTCGTAAACCTTGGGGCCTATGTGGATTCAGGCACCATGGTGGATACGTGGGCAACGGTGGGCAGCTGCGCGCAGATCGGCAAGAACGTTCACCTGTCCGGCGGCGTCGGCATCGGCGGCGTGCTGGAACCGATGCAGGCGGGACCGACCATCATCGAGGACAACTGTTTCATCGGCGCGCGGTCCGAGGTGGTCGAAGGCTGCATTGTCCGCGAGGGGTCGGTGTTGGGCATGGGCGTATTCATCGGCCAGTCCACCAAGATCGTCGACCGGGAAACCGGCGCGGTGATGTATGGCGAAGTGCCCGCCGGATCGGTCGTCGTGGCCGGGTCGATGCCATCGAAAAATGGCGTGAACCTGTATTGCGCCGTCATCGTGAAGCGCGTCGATGAAAGAACGCGGTCCAAGACATCGATCAACGAGCTGCTGCGGGACTAAACCGCGACAGGCAGGCCGGTGAGCAAGCTGCCCGCCATTGCCTTTGCCGCTTTGCACATACGCCGCCGCGCCCATCGGCGCGGCGAAAGCGACGGAAATCCGTGGCCCGACCGTGAAGGGATCAAGACCCCCGAACGGAGAGCCATGATGTTGCGTTTCACAAGCCTGATTGCGGCAGTCGCCCTGACGCCGATGATTGCGACCGCCCATGAGAATGACGTTTCCGTCACACGACAGGACGACATGATCTGCATCGCCTCCAATGGTGCGCCAAACCACGACATGGGGCTGTTTCCGAACCGGGCCAATCCCAACGCCTTTGCATTGCAGACGCTGACATTCTGCTTTCCGGACACCCCGCAAATGGCGGGGGCGGTGACGTCAGAGTTGATGACCGTGGGCGTCACGCTGAGCGGTCTGCCGATCCGGCCCTACACGGCGGGCTACTTTGATGCGAACGGGCGCGGCGGCATCGGGCGCGACCCTGCAAGCGGCTGGCGGCAGCAGGCCATGCATGATCCGCGCGCGCTGGGCATGGATGACCAGAACGCCCATGTCGATCAATCGGGGCTTTACCACTATCACGGGGTGTCCCCGGACTATCTTGCGAGCGTTTCCGACACGTTGATCGGCTATGCGCCTGACGGATTTGAAATCCATTATGCGCCGGAACAACAGACATCGTCATGGCGGCTTCGCGATGGTGATCGCGCCACAGCGCCCTTTGGTCCGCATGACGGCAGGTTCGAGGAGGATTTCGAATTCGTCGCAGGCAGCGGCACCCTTGACGCCTGCAATGGCACCACCGGCGATGGCACCTATCTTTATTACGCGACGGATGGCTATCCGTACTTTCCCCGCTGCTTCGTGGGGGTTGTGAACACCGATTTCATGCGCCGCAATTAAGGTATCGGCGAGATGCACAGACACTTGATGATGGTTCCAGTGATCATGTTGGCGGGATTTCTGGGTCTGGCCGCTGTCTTTCTGGATGCGACCGGGCATGTGCCACCAGACCCGCAGGCGGCCCGGACCCCGACCACAGTCAGGCATTGACCCACCCGGGGAACAATCTATCCTCGGGCTTGTCACGGACGACAGTAAAACGATCGGGCCGGGCACCCAATGCATGAGGCAAGAATGACCTATTCGATTCGTTTTCAGGCGATCCTGCTGGCTGTGATGTTGGCAGGTCCCGCGATGGCGCAGGATGGCCGCACCGGGTTCAGTTTCGGCGGTTTGGCAGCGGTCAGCAGCAACCCCTATATCGGCGACGATGGCGATGTCACGTTCGTGCCTATGATCCGGTATCAGGGTGATGGATTTTCGGTCGGGACCGATGGCGTTGCGGTCACGGTCTACGACAACGGCAATAGCCAGCTTGAGGCGATATTGACCCCGCGCTTTTCGGCGCTGGACGGGGCGGATGCGCCTGAACTGGCAGGGATCGACCGCGACCTGACGGTGGACGCCGGGCTGCGCTATACGCTGGCGCTGGGCGATCGATCTGATCTGCGGGCGACCTTGCTGCAGGAGGTGACCGGCGAACATGACGGTCAGGAACTGGACGTGCGGATCACGCAGAGCGTCGATACCGGGCGCGTGCCCCTGTCGCTTCATGCCGGAGCCACGTGGCGCAGCGATGATCTGTCGGCCTACATGTTCGGTGTCCGCCCCAATGAGGCGACGCCGGGCCGCAGCGCCTATGCACCCGGCGCGACCCTGAGCCCCTACATCGGAGCGACGGCCACGATGCCGCTGGGTGATAGCCTTGCGCTTTTTGGCACGGTTCAGGCGGAATATTTTGGCAGCGCGATCACAAACAGCCCCATTGTGGCCGACCGCAGCGCGGTATCGGCCGCCGTGGGGCTGCAATTCGCGTTTTAAGTTGCGATCAGGTTTTCATCGCGCAGGTGTTGATGCCAAACAGCCGATAAAGCGGGCAAAATCCGACCAGCCCCGTGATCAGCGGCACAAGGCCAACCCATCCCCATGGCGTCTGCGGCCCGATGTATACCAGTGACAGCAGGGCCAAACCGGCCAGAACGCGCAGGACGCGATCAAGATTTCCTTCATTACGGGTCATGACAGAAGCTCCGTTCAAAATGATTGTCAGTAACAGCTATCACGATCGCCAAGTGATTCCCTTGACCTATGTCATATCTGATTGCTTGACGCGGGGCGCGCCAACGCGCATCCCGGCAACATGAGCGAAGACAAGAAACCAAAGCGCCCGCAACAGGTGTTCACCCTGCTGATCGAGGTGGGCCGCAAGGACGGCGACGGCCTGCCCAAGGGGGCAACGGGGGCTGCATTGCTGTGCTATGCGACAGGCGTGGACGAGGCCGAGGCCGTCCGCGAAACCGTTGCCATCCTGAAGCAGGCGGATCTGAACCCGCTGGACGTGACCGGATACGGCACCCCCGAAGAGCGCATCGCCCAAGGCCACGAGATCGACGAGGACGAGCGGGCCTTGATGGACCGCGCCGCGGCAGAGAACTCTGTCGTGGTGGCGCAGATGACACCCTTTTTCGGAGAGGACCGGGAATGACCGACGAAAACGCCGCCCATAAGGCCAAGATGCAGGCGGTGAAGGCCGAACGGACCGAGATGATGAAGGAAAAGACCGTTCGCAAGAAGGGTCTGGTGATCGTGCATACCGGCAATGGGAAGGGCAAAAGCTCGTCTGCGTTCGGGATGGTGATGCGCTGCATCGCCCACGGGATGCCCTGTGGTGTGGTGCAGTTCATCAAGGGGAACTGGACCACCGGAGAAAAGAAGCTGCTGCGAGAGAAATTTGCCGCCGAGTGCGCCTTCGTGGTGTCGGGCGAGGGGTTCACGTGGGACACTCAGGACCGGGAACGCGACATCGCCGCCGCGCGCAACGGATGGGAGCACGCCAAGCAGATGATCCGCGACCCGGAGATGCGTCTGGTCGTGCTGGACGAAATCAACATCGCGTTGCGATACGATTACCTGCCGATTGACGAGGTCGTGGCATTCCTGCGCGATGAAAAGCCCGAAATGACCCATGTGGTCCTGACCGGGCGGGATGCGAAGCCCGCGCTGATCGAGATTGCCGATCTTGTGACCGAAATGACCGAGGTGAAGCACCCCTTCGCCAGCCAAGGTGTCGTGGCGCAGCGGGGCGTGGAGTACTGATTTGCGCGCACTGATGATCCAGGGAACCGGATCGAACGTGGGAAAGTCGATGCTGGTCGCCGGCCTGTGCCGGGTGGCGGCGCGGCGCGGCATCAAGGTGGCGCCGTTCAAGCCTCAGAACATGTCGAACAACGCCGCCGTCACGGCGGATGGTGGCGAGATTGGCCGCGCGCAGGCGATGCAGGCGCTGGCCTGCGGGATTGCGCCGCTGGCCGATATGAACCCTGTCTTGCTGAAGCCGGAATCCGATACGGGCGTGCAGGTCGTGGTGCAGGGAAAGCGCCTGACGCGGGCAGAAGCAGCGGATTACGGCACCCTGAAGCCCCGCCTGATGGGGGCGGTGCAGGAAAGCTTTGCGCGGCTGAAAGCCAGCCATGATCTGGTTATCGTCGAGGGTGCGGGCAGCCCGGCCGAGGTGAACCTGCGCAAGGGCGACATTGCCAACATGGGGTTTGCCGTTGCCGCCAATGTGCCCGTGGTGCTGGCGGGCGATATCGACCGGGGCGGCGTGATCGCGCAGATCATCGGCACGCAGGCCGTGCTGGACGCCGTCGACAAGGCGATGATCGCGGGGTTCATGGTGAACAAGTTCCGCGGCGACCCGCGGTTGTTCGACGATGGCTATGATTACATCGCCGAGCGCACGGGGTGGCCGGGGTTCGGCGTGCTGCCGTGGTTTCACGATGCGTGGAAGTTGCCCGCAGAGGACGCGATCGACCTGACCCGCGCGCCCGTGCGCGACGGGTTTCACGTTGTCTGTCTGGCGCTGTCGCGGATCGCCAATTTCGACGATCTGGACCCGTTGGCGCAGGAACCGGGCATCAGGCTGACGATGTTGGGGCCGGGGCGCGCCCTGCCCGGCGATGCCGATCTGGTCGTGATCCCCGGCAGCAAATCAACGCGGGGCGATCTGGCGTTTCTGCGCGCGCAGGGCTGGGATGTCGATCTGGCCGCGCATGTGCGGCGGGGTGGTCATGTGCTGGGCCTGTGCGGGGGATACCAGATGCTGGGCCAGATGGTCGGGGACCCCGACGGCGTGGACGGTGCGGCGGGCACGACGCCGGGGCTGGGTCTGCTGGATGTCACAACAACCATGTCGACGGCCAAGACGCTGGCGGTGACGCGGGCGACCCACGCGGCGACAAATACATCCATCACCGGCTACGAGATCCACATGGGAACCACGCAAGGACCCGACACCGCCCGCCCCTTTGCCTATGTCGCTGGCGCGGCCGAGGGCGCCACCTCGGCCAATGGGCGCATCGTGGGCACGTATCTGCATGGCCTGTTCAGCGATGACGGGTTTCGCGCGGCCTATCTGAGCGCGTTGGGCGCTGTTCCGGCGGGACAGAGCCATGCGCAGGCGGTGGACGACACGCTGAACGCACTGGCCGACCACATGATCGCGCATCTTGATATCGACAGCATGTTCGCGGCCGCACGGTAGCGCGGTCTTTTCTTGTCAGGCGGCGCGGCGGGCACCGGGCAACAACGCCAACAAGGCCTGAGCCGCCGGACGGTCCAGCACAGGATTGCGCGGGATCGAATCGCCAAGACCGAGGCGGGCGGCCCCTTGGGCACCGTCAGCAGCCAAAAGGTCGGAGAGCAGGACGGTTTCAACCCGGCAGCGCCCGACCGACACACAATCATGATCGTCCAGCATCAGATGGTGGAAAACAATAACCGGGCGGCTGTGATCGCGCTTGATCGAGACGTTGTTGACCATGTCGCAGGCGCGGATCAGAACCGCATCGGTTCCGAATTGGTATTCGACGGCGGCGCCGCTTACCAACATCCGCGTGCTGGGCGTGACGCGCAGATCATCGTTCAAACCGAAATAGGGCGCGCGGATCAAAACCGGCGCCGTCTGGCCGATGGCCACGACCTCGCGCGTGTCGTTCCAACGCAGTTTGCACACTGCGGCACCGCCCGTCAGCACGTCATCGCCGGGCCGAAGGCTTTCAACAGGACGGGGACCATCCGGAGTATCGACAAGCGTTCCTGCGGCGACACCCGGCAAATCGGTGGATGGCAGACCATGCGTGGAAATGGCCACGCCCCGAAACAGGTCGAGGAAGCCACGATCCGCAGGCAGCAATTCCGCAGCCGCGGTCAGCGTGGCCAGACCGGTGCGGCACATGAATCGGTCACCGCGATCCAGATTATACAGATCGACGACACCGCTGCGCCCCAAGGCACAGGTCGTGTAGCGCAGGCGTATCGCTTCGCCCTCGGCCACGAAGGCAGGGGCGGAAACAAGATCAAGTTCGCCATGAATGATTCGCACGGCCCCATCGGGCAGCAGATAGACCGCAAGGCCGGTTTCGGAGCCCGACTGACCCTGCCACAACCGAAGCGGTTTGCGGGCCAGCCGGGTGACCGTACCTTCCAGTAGCACGCCAGCCTGCGGGACGGCACCCTGATCCAACGCCCGGCGTTCCAACGCGATGTCGGTCTTTCGCCCGGATTGATCCCAGATTGCAGCCCATACCATTTAATGAGTCCCCGCCTACGATGCAGCTCTGGCGTACTGCGTTAACTTTTGCTTAATCATTGTGTGCGAACTGGCCCCGAAATGTGACGGTTTCATGAATTACGCCACCCGCAGCGTGCGGGCCTCGTAGGATTTGAGCATCGGGCGCGCGGCGGTGCCGTAGCCAAGGTGGGTGTCGGGATCGATCTCGGGGAAGAGCGCCAGCAATTCTTCGCGGGCCGGGTCTTCGAAGTGGCCCAGTGTCATGGGACCGGGCAGGAAGCTTTCGGTCAGCAGACCCTCGGACCAGATGACCTGATGGGCGTCAAACAGGATGTGGAAGTATTCCACCATGCCGCCCGGAACGATGCGCACGGAACAGTCGTTGACCAGATCCCTGGCGGCGACCAGAACCTCTTCTTCGCCGAACATCATTTCGGCCGTCCAATGTGTGATCAGGACACGATGCTGTGGCGACAGGGACAGCCGGCGATGGTGGCCAAATGTGCCCGCCTCGATCACCACGGGGGCGAATTTTCCCTGCGCCGGCACGCTGCGCGACCCGATCCAGCGGATCGGTTGCGGCCCGCAGTCGCGGGTATTCACCAACATTCCGGGGTGTAGGTCTTCAACCCGGACATCCCCATCAGGGGTCGTGATGAACGTGCCGCGCACAAAACACGGGATCGCTTCGACCACCACGAAAGCGGTGTCTGAAATGCCCGCCTGATTTTCAGCCGTATAGCTGAACGTGACCTGTTCAGCCGCAGTCAGGCCGGTCTGGCTGGCGGGCGGAACAATCTGAAGATCGCCGTTGGCCAGCAGCGTGATCTGGTGCCCTGACGACAGCGCGACCATCTGGCCAGCCGACACCGCCTGCCCGTTGATATGCGTGACGACAGAGACACCGCCGACGCCATCGTTGGCCAGAACGTCGATGATCTGGGTCTGGCCTTCGAAGGCGCTGGTGAAATCGTCATTGGCCAGAAAGTCGCCCTGCACACTGTTGCCAGCGATCAGGATGGCGCTGTCATAGCTGCTGTCGGCGACATCGGCGATGGCGATGCGCAGGGTGTTTTCCTGCCCGATGTTGACCGGAATCAGAACGCTGAGCGTGACGGTGAAACCGTCCATTTCGGTATTGTAGTCGTCACCGGTGTTGTCGACGAACAGGCTTTCGTTGCTGGACTGGTTGACGGTGTTGATCTGCGTGACGTTCAAAATGGGCGACATCACAAGCTGCCCGTTGATCCAGATGCCGACGGCATCGTTGAATATGCTGTTGACGTATTCGGGGTATTCCTCGGAAGCGAATGTGAACTGCATCGACAGGAATTCGGTGTCCGCGATGAAATCCACTTCGAGGATCGCGGCGTCGAACGTGTTGTTGCCCGCAATTGCATTCAACAGCGGGTCATTGTTGACACCATTGGTATTCGTGCTGGTCGAGGGGGAGGTGTTGGGGTCGCCCGAGCCATTGGTGAAGTTTTGCACCCGACCGGTGCTGAGGATGACGCCGCTATCGGAGGGGGTGACGGCATTCGCCGTGGTGTCGCCGCCGGAATAGGTGCCAGAGGAGTTGCGATCGCCAAAATACCGGGCGGCGGTAATGACGGTGCCATCCGAGAATATCTCCTCGGCCATCTGCTCCGCACTGGCGTTCCGATTGATCGAAAGCTCTTGCGTCTGTTCCGCCATACCCGCCTACCTCAAGACGCCGGGCAGTTTGCGGGACATGTCACATTGCGATGCACGACCGCCCAATGAGGCCGCACATAAACCTGTCTACATTGTCCTGACGGTCTTTGCCGTCTGCCTGCCTCGGCTTATCATATTATTTTCATTCGTTTTTACGCATGTTTTCGTGATCTGTTAAGCCTGCTGAAAACGGGGTGGTGGCATTGTGTCTTCTGCGCCACGTCAGTAACCATATGCCGAACTGCCTTTTCCGGAGCCTGTGACATGACCATCGACCCCGTTGCCCTGACTGCGGCGTTAGTGAAATGCCCATCTGTCACGCCCGAAGAAGGTGGCGCGCTGGTGCTGTTGGAGGACACGCTGCGCGCGGCGGGGTTTTTGTGTTTCAGGGTGGACCGGGGACAAACGCCGAACCTTTTTGCCCGCTGGGGCACCAAGGGGCATGCGCGGAGTTTCGGGTTCAATGGCCATACGGACGTGGTGCCGGTGGGCGATGCGGCCGCTTGGACACACGGGCCGTTTTCCGCAACGCAGAAAGATGGTTGGCTGTACGGACGCGGCGCGACAGACATGAAATCAGGCGTGGCCGCCTTTGTCGCGGCGGCGATCGATTTCGTGACCGACACGCCTCCCGATGGGGCCGTTATCCTTGCGATTACGGGAGATGAGGAAGGCCCGGGCGATGACGGGACCATCGCCTTGCTGGACTGGATGCAGGCCAACGACGAGGCGATGGACGTCTGCATCGTGGGCGAGCCCACCTGCCCCGACACGATCGGCGACATGATCAAGATCGGGCGCCGCGGGTCGATGACGGCGCAGTTCGAGGTGATCGGCAAACAAGGCCATTCCGCGTATCTGCACAAGGCGTTGAACCCGATGCCCGCCGTCGCGATGTTGGCGCATCGGTTGTCGTCGCATGTTCTGGACACGGGAACGGACCATTTCGATCCCTCGACCATCAGTGTGACGACGATCGACACCGGCAATGTGGCGTCCAACGTGATCCCGGCGCGGACACGGATGACCGTGAACCTGCGCTTCAACGACCTTCACACGGGAGCCGGGTTGACCGACTGGTTGCGCGCCGAGGCTGACAAGGTTGCCGCCGAGACCGGCACCACCATCAACATGGCATCACGGGTGTCAGGCGAGGCGTTCTTGACGCCCCCCGGAGCCCTGTCGGCGCTGGTGACGCGCGCGATCCAACAGGAGACGAACCAGAGCCCTGCCCTGTCCACGACCGGCGGCACATCGGACGCGCGGTTCATGCGGCAGCATTGCCCGGTGGTGGAGTTCGGGTTGGTGGGGCACCGGATGCACGAGGTGGATGAGCGGGTCTGGATTCAGGACATCCACGACCTGAAGCGCATCTATGGGCGGGTGTTGCGCGAATATTTCGCGGGCTGAGAAAGAGATTCAATGCCTCCGGCGGGGATATTTCAGACCAGAAGAAGCGCAATTTTCATCAAATGCGTGCCAAATTGATTGGGTCGCAATTCCCCGATGACGCGCCGATTGCCCCATGATAGGCGGGAGGCATGGCGCAGCTTCCTTCAAAAGATCAAATCCTCGCATGGATCGCGGATAACCCCACGGCAACGGCCAAGCGCGATATCGCGCGCGCCTTTGGCATCAAGGGGGCGGCGCGGATCGACCTCAAGCGTGTGCTGAAGGAGCTGGAGGCCGAGGGGCATCTGGAGAAACGCGGCAAGACCTATCGCGACCCTGACAGGTTGCCGCCCGTTTCGGTGTTGCAGGTGCTGGCCCCCGACGATCAGGGAGATCTTTTCGCCAAGCCGTTGGAATGGCAGGGCGAGGGGCCCGCGCCGCGCATCTTGTACGCGGGCCGTGCCACCGACCCAGCGATCGGCGAAGGCGACCGTATTCTGGCGCGGCTGCAGGAGGTGCGTGGCGAGGACCATCATTATATCGCGCGGCTGATCCGGCGGATCGGGACCAACCCGCGCAAGGTTCTGGGGGTCTTTCGCAAGGGTGCGGAGGGTGGCCGGATCATTCCCATCTCGAAGGGGACGGACAAGGAATGGCAGGTGCGCGCCGATGATACCCATGGCGCGAAAGAAGGCGAGTTGGTCGAGGGCGAGTTGATCGGGCCAAAGGGCCGGATGGGGTTGCCGCGCGCGCGCGTCACCGACCGGCTGGGCGATCCGGGTGCGCCGCGCGCCGTCAGCCTGATTGCGATTCATGAGCACGGCATTCCCGACGCCTTCCCCGATGCGGTGATGGCCGAGGCGGATGCCGCGAAACCCGCCGGGCTTGCGGGGCGCGAGGATTTGCGTGATCTGCCCTTGATCACGATCGACCCGTCGGACGCGCGGGACCGCGACGATGCCTGCCACGCGCACCCCGACGACGACCCCAAGAACCCCGGCGGCCATGTTATCTGGGTCGCGATTGCAGATGTGGCGCATTACGTGCGTCCGGGCAGCGCGCTGGACGGTGAGGCGCGCAGACGCGGCAATTCCACCTATTTCCCGGATCGCGTCGTGCCGATGCTGCCTGACCGGTTGTCGGGCGATCTGTGTTCGCTGCATGAGGGCGTGCCGCGCGCCTGCGTCGCCGTGCGCATGGTTATCAATGCCGACGGTGCCAAGCTGTCGCACACGTTCCACCGGGGGCTGATGAAATCGGCCGCCGCGCTGAGCTATGAGCAGGCGCAGGCGGGGATGGACGGGACCGAGGGCGCACCGGACGCGCAGCTGGTCACGCATGTCATTGCCCCGCTTTACGCGGCCTATGGGGCGCTGAAGGCCGCGCGCGCGCGGCGCCAGCCGCTGGAATTGGACCTGCCAGAGCGGCAGATCGTGCTGGATGAGAACGGCAAGGTGACGTCAGTGGCGTTCCGGGACCGGCTGGATGCCCACAAGCTGATCGAGGAATTCATGGTGCTGGCCAATGTGGCCGCAGCCGAAACGCTGATCAAGAAACGCACGCCTCTGTTGTTCCGGGTGCATGAAGAACCGAACCCCGACAAGCTTGAGGCCCTGCGCGAAACGGCACAGGCCAGCGGCTTTACGCTGGCCAAGGGGCAGGTCATGCATACCCGTGCCCTGAACCAGTTGCTGGCGCAGGCGGAGGGGTCTGATTTTGATGAACTGATCAACATCTCGACCCTGCGGTCGATGCAGCAGGCCTATTACAACGCCGAGAATTTCGGGCATTTCGGGTTGGCGTTGCAGGCCTATGCGCATTTCACATCGCCGATCCGACGGTATGCCGACCTGATCGTGCATCGCGCACTGATCGCGGCCCACGGGTGGGGCAAGGATGGGTTGAGCGAGGAAGAGATCGAGCGGCTTGACGATACGGCCAAGCACATCTCGGATACCGAGCGCAGGTCGATGGTGGCGGAGCGGGATACCAGCGACCGCTATCTGGCGGCCTATCTTTCAGACCGCGTGGGCAGCACCTTTGCCGGACGGATTTCGGGGATTGCCCGGTTCGGTGTCTTCGTGAAGCTGGCGGAGACCGGGGCAGACGGGCTGTTGCCGATGCGGTCGCTTGGGCGGGAGTATTTCCACTTTGACGCCCAGAGCCAGACCTTGATGGGATCGGATAGCGGGCTGCTGATCTCGGTTGGGGACAAGGTCGTTGTGAAGCTGGCCGAAGCGGTGCCGGTCACAGGAGGGCTGGTTCTGGAACTGGTGGAACATGCGGGGCAGGGCACCGTGCGGCCCGGACGCGGTCGGCGCGCAGGGCCACCGCCCCGGCGCAAGGCGGGTCAGGCCAAGATCGCCAAGCAAAAGCTGCGCAAGCGGCGGTAATTGGGGGCCATGCAACCGGGCCTGCGCGGCGTGGCCCACCCTAGAATGCGGCTGCTTGAGCGGTGGGGCGCCTGCACGCGGCCCTCCCCTCTGTAAACACCGCGCGGTTTCCGATATGTTGGATGCCAAACGAGCACAAAACGACGAGTTGTTCATGCACAGGCCCCTGATATTCCTGACGGCGTTTCTTGCGCTTTGCGCCAGCGCAGCAAGCGCCATGCCTCCGGGCACGTCGCTTAGGCCCGAACCACGCCCCGCCACCTCACAGGCCACGCCCGAGGTTACCGTATCAAGCCAGCAAAGCAGCCTTGCGGTCGTCCGGTCCATAAGGCCCGCATTGCGCGGTGCCGACGTGGCGGCGAATGCGCAGCCCATCGTGGAGGTGAACCTGCGCACGACCCCAACCAGTGACGCCGGGTTTGCCCGATGGATCGACGCGTTTCAGGGGCGCGCACGGGCGCAAGGCATCCGCCAAGCAACGCTGGACACCGCATTTCGCGGTATTCAGCTGGATGAACAGGCCATCAGCCGCGACCAGAACCAAAGCGAATTCACCCGCGCCTTGTGGGATTATCTGGATAGCGCCGTCTCGGATGCGCGCGTCACTAACGGGCGGGCGGCGTTTGTCGCAAATCGCCAGACGCTGGAACAGATCGAGGCGCGTTATCAGGTGGAGGCCGAAGTCGTCGCCGCCGTCTGGGGGCTGGAAACTGCCTATGGCGCGATGCGCGGATCATCCCACATCATCGCGGCGATGGCGACGTTGGCCTATGAAGGACGGCGGAGCGCATTTTTCGAAGCGCAGTTGATTGCCGCGCTGCAGATCCTGCAATCAGGCGATACAACGCCTGAGAACATGACGGGGTCATGGGCGGGCGCGATGGGGCATACGCAATTCATGCCCACCAGTTATCTGGATCACGCGGTGGATTTCACCGGCGACGGACGGCGCGACATCTGGTCGGATGACCCGGCGGATGCGCTGGCCTCGACTGCGAATTATCTGGCGGCGTTTGGTTGGACCTATGGACAGCCATGGGGGATGGAAGTGACCCTGCCGCAGGGGTTTGACTATGCTCAGACCGGCGAACGGACCAAGCGGAGCACGGATTACTGGAACCGGCAGGGCGTGCGCTTGGCCGACGGTGGCGGGCGCATTCCGGACCATGGGCAAGCCTCGATCCTGCTGCCGGCCGGGTCGCAGGGTGTGGCGCTGGTGATCTTTGACAATTTCCATGTGATCGAACGCTACAACCCGGCCGATGCCTATGTGATCGGTGTCGGCCATCTGTCGGACCGGATTGGCGGCGGCGCGCCGTTCGCGGGCAGTTGGCCGCGTCAGGACCGCGCCCTCTCGCGGGACGAACGCGAAGAGTTGCAGCGCAGACTGACAGCGGCGGGCTTTGCCACAGATGGGATCGACGGGATCATCGGGCCGAACACCATCGAAGCGGTGCGCCGGTATCAGGCGACCGTTGGGGCGGTTCCCGATGGCTATGCCTCGTTGACGGTATTGCAGCGGTTGCGCTGAGGCGGCGGACGACATGTTGATCGTGCTGAGCCCGCGCGGGTAGACCCCGCGATTGGCGGGGCCGTGAACGACCCACTTCCAGATGTTCGGCCAAAACGGCAACGACGAACCGATCAGGCGGGCCTGCGATTTGCCATGAATCAGGCGCCGCGCAGGGTCGCCTTTGGGGTGATATTCCGCCGCCGCAGGTGGAGGCCGCAGGTGGTTGCGTGATACCGGGCCTTGGTGCCTAGACAGCCACCTTCATGCTTTCCTCAAGATAGATTTCGCGCAGGCGCGTGGCGATGGGGCCGGGTTTTCCGGCACCGATTGCAGTGCCGTCAATTTCCACGACCGGCATGACGAAGGCGGAGGCGGAGGTGATGAACGCCTCGTCTGCGGCCAGGGCTTCCTCCAACGTGAAGGGGCGTTCTTCGACCTTCAACTGGGCCTCGGTGGCGAAGCGGAGAACGGCGGCGCGGGTAATGCCGTGCAAGATCTCGTTGCCCAGATTGCGGGTGATGATGGTGTTGCCCTTGACGATATAGGCATTGTTCGAGGTGCCCTCGGTGATGGCGCCGTCTTCGACCATCCACGCATCATCGACACCGGCGGCCTTGGCCATCATCTTGCCGAGCGATGGGTAAAGCAACTGAACCGTCTTGATGTCGCGGCGGCCCCAGCGCTGGTCTTCGATAGTGATCACCTTGATCCCGCGCTTGGCAACGGGATTGTCGGCCAGACCCGGCTTGGACTGGGTGAACAGGACGATGGTCGGCGGCGTGTCGGCGGGCGGGAACACGAAGTCACGGTCGGTGGCGGCACCACGCGTGATTTGCAGATAGATCATGCCTTCGTCGATCTGATTCAGGGCAACCAGTTCCCGGTGCACGTCAAGCAGTTCATCCATGGTGCAGGGGGCGGCCATGTCCAGTTCAGATAGCGACCGTTCAAGGCGTTTTGCATGGCCCGCGAAGTCGATCAGCTTGCCGTTCAGCACGCTTGTCACTTCGTACACGCCATCGGCAAACAGGAAACCACGATCAAAGATCGACACCTTTGCCTCGGCTTCGGGCAGGTATTCTCCGTTCACATAGACGGTGCGGGACATTGGCGGACCTCCAGTTCTGATGTTGGTGTCAGGTGTGAGAAAGGGGGGGCGGCTGTCAAGCCACCTCAACGGTCGAAAATGCGGGCGATTGCGTGACGCATCCGCACGGTTGAAAAGTCATGGCCGCCGGGAAAGGTGCACAGGTCAAGCACCCGCCCGTCGGCGTTGTCGGATTGGATGCAGGTCATGCCACCGGGCGCGGTGACGGTGCCGGTTTCGGTGAACTGGCCGAAATCGCGATACATTGCCAACGCCGTGGGCACGTCGCCCTGACGGGTCGGGCCAATGGCACGGCCCCCCATAGGCACAACGCCATCATCCGTTCCGTGGATATGAACGATGCTAGCGGGAGGCGTGGAACAGGTGCCGGGGACCGGCGCCCAGAAGGTGCCGGACATCGGGACGAACCCGACAAAGGTACCTGACATGCCGCAGGCCAACGTCCATGTCATCATGCCGCCGGCGGAAAACCCCGTGGCGATCAGGCGGGCGCGGTCCAGATCGATCTGGAGGGCCACATCGTCGATGACGGCGGCGACGTAGTCGTATTCGCGCGCCTCTGGCTGGTCGGGGGCGTTGGGCCGATGGGCCAGATCCCAATCATCATCCGCGGATTTCAGCGCGATGAGGGCCATGCCGAGGTCATCGGCAAGGGCCCGCAGGCCGGCATTGCGCATCGCGCCCGACGCGGACCCGCGATAGCCGTGCGCATAAACCAGCGCGCCCATGGGACCAGCAATCCCGTCGGGGACATAAAGGCGATATGTCCGGTCACCGATGACGCAATCGGTATCGGGGCCGCAGGCCAGCGCGGGCGAGGTGATCAGCAGGGCAAGGCAGAACAGGATCGGGCGCACGGAAACCTCCGCTATTGGGTGGTGCGCATCACGCGGGACGCGGTGACGATGATATCGGCAGAGATGGCGACTACGTCGGGCACCCGATCAGCCCCACAGCGCCGGGTCGGCCGGGTAGACCGTGCTGCCATCGAAGCGCAGTGGCGTGTCACGATCTTGGGCCAATAGCAACGGACCGTCGAGGTCGACAAGTTCAACCCCCTGCCCCACCAGCATCGCGGGCGCCATGGCCAGCGACGATCCGACCATGCAGCCAACCATGACGGTGTAGCCTTCGGAACGGGCCGCATCACGCAGGGCCAATGCCTCGGTCAGGCCGCCGGTCTTGTCCAGCTTGATGTTCACCATGTCATACTTGCCCTTGAGCGATGGCAGGCTGGCGCGGTCATGGCAGCTTTCGTCGGCGCAGACGGGCAAGGGACGGGCGATTTCGGCCAACAGATCGTCCGACCCCGCGGGCAGGGGTTGTTCGACCATTTCCACCCCAAGGCGCAAGAGATGGGGGGCAAGGTCGGTATAAACCTCGGCTGTCCAGCCTTCGTTGGCGTCCACGATGATGCGGGATTTCGGCGCGCCGGCGCGCACAGCCTCCAGACGGGGCATATCCTGCGGGGTGCCAAGCTTGATTTTCAGCAGCGGCCGACCGGCGTGCTTGGCGGCCATGGCGCGCATGTTTTCGGGTGTGTCCAGCGACAGGGTATAGGCAGATGTCAGCGGCCCCGGCGCGGCAAGACCGGCCAAGCGATAAACTGGCACGCCGGTTTGCTTTGCCTGCCAATCCCACAAGGCGCAATCGACCGCATTGCGGGCGGCACCGGCCGGCAGGGCATCTTGCAGGTCTTGGCGCGAGATATTTTCGGGCAGGCCCGCGATCTGGTCCGTCACGCTATCGAGCGTTTCGCCATAACGTGCATAGGGAACGCATTCACCCAGACCGGTTACACCGTCACGGGTGACGCGCACGGTCAGCACCTTCGCCTCGGTCCGGGACCCGCGGGCGATGGTAAAGACCTGCGCCAGCGGGAAGATGTCGGGTGTGACCGAGATCATATTGCGTCCAGCGCATCGACCAGACGGGCGGCACCTTGGCGGAACGGGTCAACCGTGGGCAGGCCCATGCGCTTTTCGATGGATTCGAGCAAGCTGAGCGCCTCGTCCTCACCCAGAGCCGAGGTGTTCACGGAAACCCCTGTGACCTGCGCCTTGGGGTTGGCGACGCGCGCCAACGGCAGGGCCGTGTCGCGCAATGCCTCCAGACTGGGCAGTGCATACCCCGGCAGGCCACGCATGTGCGCCCGGGTGGGTTCGTGCGACAAGACAAGCGCATCAGGCTGACCGCCATGGACCAGCGCCATGGTCACACCGGAATAGGAGACGTGGAACAGGCTGCCCTGCCCTTCGATGTGATCCCAATGGTCCTCGTCGTTATCGGGCGTCAGCCATTCGACGGACCCCGCCATGAAATCGGCAACCACTGCATCAAGCGGCACACCGTTGCCGGTGACCAGAATTCCGGTCTGCCCGGTGGCGCGAAAGCTGGATTTCAGCCCGCGCTTCTTCATCTCGAGATCCATGGCAAGCGAGGTATACATCTTGCCGACCGAGCAATCGGTGCCGACGGCCAAGCACCGCTTGCCGCTGCGCGGTTCACCGTTGGCGATGGGGTATTTGACCGATGGGACACGCACATCGTGCAAGGTGCGCCCCGTGGCGCGGGCGACAGCGGCAAGATCTTCCTCGTCCCGCAGCAGGTTATGCAGGCCCGAGGCAAGGTCGAAGCCTTCTTCCAGTGCCTGAACCAGAACCTTTTTCCACGCCGCGGAAATGATGCCACCCCGGTTTGCCACGCCGATGACCAGCGTCTTGGCTCCGGCGGCCGTGGCCGCAGCAAGATCCATTT
>Ga0208544_10001055_pt1 | contig 19691 bp, 20 predicted proteins | sample DEB08_DNA_9_FD_184526 | JGI IMG/M metagenome (GOLD analysis project Ga0208544, IMG submission 184526) | Aqueous microbial communities from the Delaware River and Bay under freshwater to marine salinity gradient to study organic matter... | ecosystem: Environmental > Aquatic > Marine > Coastal ... | reverse complement strand
TCGCCATTGCCTTCAAAGACAACTTGCTTAATGTACCAAGGCCAGGGAAGCGATAACGCTGCTGCGAATAATTCGTGTTCTGTCATCATGCAAATTAACAAAATCCACTATATTTGGCCAAGAACCTAACGAGTGCCATTTACAGGGTTAGTGAGGTTATCCAAATCAGTCACCAAACTACGAATACCATCCACTGTGGCAATCGGGTCATTCAATCCATGAACAATCATGATCGGTTGACTTTCCAGGGAGATTTCGGATGTGTTTACGGGGAACTGATTGAGAGCAGCAGCACACAAAAGCGTTGCGGCAAAGCTTCCTTCACCTGCTCCGAAATAGTTGGATTGATTCGCCGTGAGCTCCGCGGAAGTGACTCCCCCGAACGAATGACCACCTACAAGAATCCTGTCGGTGTCCACTTTGTAACTGGCAGCGTTCTCCCGCACCCATCGTATCGCGTTTGCGACATCACCTGCCGCCGTGGCCACATCCCCAACTCGGTATTGGACGGCAATAGCGACATAACCCCGCATGGCAAATTCGTAGCAATAGCTCGGTGCAGGTTGTGCCTCCTTGTCACCATTTCCACCATGCAGGTAGATGATCGTCGGCAGTTCATCCGGCAATGGATAGTTAGACGGGCGGTAAATGTCCAGATAGAATGTTCCTGCACCATCAGGTTCTTCTTCCCCCTCGCCATACCACACATCGGAAGTCAGGACGACATCCTCCTGGGAGATGACTGGATCCAGAAATAATGGAGTTGGATTTTCAGTAACGGTAATGTAGCCCGCTTTGACTTCCGTGTCTTCCGCGTTTCCATTGCTGACCGTTAGGCTCACCTCATACGTACCTGCGACCGCATAGGTCACGGTAGGGTTTTGTTCGGTAGAGCTTGCTGGTTCTCCTCCTTCGAAGGTCCAACTCCAGGAAGTCGGATCACCCGTTGAAAGATCGGTAAATGCAATGCTATCGCCTTCCACTAGCACGAACTGGTTCGCCGTAAAATCAGCGGTGATGGTAGCAGGTACTACATCATCGTCTTGGTCACAACTCGTTGAGAACAGGGAAAAAATGATGATGAGAGAAAAAAAGAATAGCCTTTTCATGGTACTGTTTTTTTAGTTGATGGTCAAAGAATGGCCTGTCTTACAGGCTTAAATTGTAAGATTGGTCTTTATGTCCTTTTTTAAATTCGCATGGATCGGCCTAAGGAATCGACTTGGGACCGACAATGGTGAGGTTATTAGTTTTTGATGATTTTCTTCATGACGGTGCCTGCATCTGTTTCTATTCTCAAAAAATAGATACCCGCTGTCAAATGATTCAGAGAAATGGTAGGGCCAGGTTCCCTATTGGCAAACACACTTTTGCCGGATGGGCTATATATTTCAACCCTTCTCAAGCCGCCATTTACTTCAATGGACAGCTCATCTACAAATGGATTTGGATATACCGACACGCTGCCAGGATCTAAATTCACAGCGGTAGTTGAAACAACGGTGGGGGTACACTCAAAGAATTCTGCAATCAGTTGGGAAGCAATTATATCCTGATTGTGACCCCCATATAGATTGTCATTCACGGCATCACTTGTGGGCCAGGTGTGAAGGCCGTTAATTATTTTATACAGTTGGGTGTTGCTGCAATTATCACAATCATACTCGATGAGTTCAACTGTCGAAGGTACTTGCGGCTCTATTACCAAATCTGGTAGCGGGGTAACCGAAGGATTTTCATCACAACCGTTGATGGTCCTGGCCCAGAAATCTACCACGGCTTCTGTGTGTGCATTGTAGTACCACGCAGTGTCTTGGCCATTGTAGTAGTAAGAATTTCCTTCGTAAAATGCGGCTTGATCATCGGTGCCATGAATGGCAATGAGAGGAACCTCTTTTGCTATGTTACAGTGATCCAGGTTCACATAGGAAGTATCCATTCCACCTGCAACCACTGCAAAGGCTTTAAACCGGTAAGGCCTGGTGGATGCTGTGCGATTGTACTCACACACAAGATCATAGGTGAATACACCACTTTGCGACACCCCGCCAATGCATATATCATTAAGATCGATGGTGTAATTGGAATCAATGTGACCAATTAAATCCTCTACCATAAGAAAATCATCCTCCGCTGACCCAATTTCATAACCAAAGGCACTCAACCAGTAAAAAGGTTCTGGATAAACCACCATGGTATTGTTTCCTAAGTAGTCATTAAAATGCCTTTCTGCCATTTGTGCAGCACCTTCTGCCACTCCGCAAAAGAGGATTACGAGTCTCAAGGGGGGCTCGGGGTTATCGGGTATGGCTCCCAAGTAAGTTCTCGTATTTCCATTGCTGGAGAAACTTCCCGAAATGCTTTGCTGTGCCGACAAGGTTGAGCAAAGTGAAACACTGATAAGCAGGAAAAGAAGGAATAATCTTTTCATAATCTATTTTTTGATTAGATAGTTTGTAGCCTTAAAACTAAAGGGATAATCTGTATGCCATTAAGGAAATTGGAGTGAATCGCCCTGTGGGTAAAGTAAAATCTACTTTGGAGCAGGTGAAGTGATGGGAGGCTAATCCAGCAACTTCAAGGTCTTTTGTCCATATCCAATCGAGGGTATCAAAAAATATGACTCATGCCGGTATATCGGGATAGCTAATGAATGGCGATTGGTATCTTCAAAGTCCGACTACAGTTGCGTCGGATGAGTTTTCTTAGCCGGTAATATCCCCGATTGGACTTAGAATCGGTAACTGACGCCCGCCGTGGCGATGCTTAGGCCAAAGCCCAGTTCACCAAAAGCGGACAGGCGCTTGCCTACTTTCATACCCGTACCTATAAAGGCCGTATAGGTGAAGCCATTGCGGGTGGGCGGAACCGATATAAAGCTTTCCTCATTATTACGCTGCTCCGTTTCGGTATACTCGATGTCGCTCCTGCTATAACCGAGGACGAGGCCACCGTATACTTCCCATTTCTCCCAGGGGTTGGAATGTGCGGCGATACGCAGTGCGGTCATTTGGAAACGGTTAGTAGCCAGCTGCTCCTTACCGGTATGTTGCTCGATCAGACCCCGGCTAATGGACTGACCATGCAGCAGGCCAAAACTGAGGTTCTCGATGGGGCGGTAACGCAATTCAAGAGACAAGGGAGGCTTAATGGACTTCACATTGTCTTTCACGAAAGTAGGTAGGAGACCAAGGCCTAGCCGAGCTTCCCACTTGGGGAGCGTCTGCCTCTGAGCTTCGACCACTTGAGGGCTGAGTGCGGCGAGCGCAAATAAGCAACTTGCAAGGATCAATTGGTAGTAACGCATAATATTTTGTTTTTTGCGGTGATAGATATGCTACGGACGCGTATACCTCCTAGCCCCCATGTCACCAACGCTATTCAATTATTTTTTTGTCGGATGCTTTACAGCCTCAAAGCTACAGGGATGATTAGCACGCTCTTCAGGAAGTTTGAGTGAAACGACCTGTGGGCAAAGTGAAACCTACTAGGAGGCAGGTGAAGTGATGGGAAGGTGATGGGAATAGATATACAGGAAAATCTTGATTGATAATGGACTTCACGTCCGGAAAAGGGCAGTTCATATTCGCCACCGGTTAGTTCACGTTGATTTTATCAGGTGTGCAACAATACTTCTCGTAAATTTGAACCTCTCAAACAAGGTATGCTGGAACTCGAGTTCTTGCTCTTTTGAATACACAATCATACTGTGGATATATGCGAAAAAAAAATGCAACTCAAATAATTATCCTCGGCGCACTGGCGATTACCGTTTTAATGCACTTCCAACGCGTAATTATGGTGTTGGTAGACCGTGAGGGTTTCGCTGCAAACATTGGAGTGACCATGGAAGCAGTACTGCTTAGGATGCTTCTCTTTTTTGTTTATGCCTGTTTATTATTGAGTTTTAATATAATTTGGAAATATAAATGGCATTCCCCTCTTTTAGGGCGCCAGGCATTCTATATCACCACCAACTTTGGGCTATTCCTATTTGGGGGCATCATAACCACTATAATAATGGCGAATTTTTTATCCGGTTATTTAGAAAACAAGCAAGTGTTTGCCATGATAATAACCGACTTTTTGATCGTTCATCCCATCTTATTATTACTAGCTCGCTTCACCAATCTAAGTTTTCAACAACAACAAATCATCCTGGAAAAGGAACAGGCAAAACAAAGTGCCCTACAGCATCAGTTAGAAGCCTTGCGTTCCCAAATCAACCCTCACTTTTTATTTAATGCTTTGAGTTCACTCACGGTATTGATTCGCAACAAATCTGACCGGGCTTTACCGTTTGTGGATCAATTGTCCTGGCTTTTACGGGCTACTTTACTGAGAAGCGAAGATGACTTCATTACGATTCAAAATGAATTGGACTACCTGGAAAGCTATGTTTTCCTGCAGAAAGAAAGGTTTGGTGAAAAATTCAAGGTCGATGTTCAAATTCCCGAAAATTGGAAAAAGGAGTTAATTCCTTCTTTTTCGCTGCAACTATTGGCAGAAAATGCCATTAACCATAATGTCGTTTCAACAAATCAACCGCTCTTCTTAGAGATCTATCCGAATGAAGAATACCTAATCATTCGAAATCAGATCCATAAAAGAAGAGATGCAACCGAAGGCACAGGCTTAGGTTTACTCAATTTATCCTTACGATTCAAACTTTTAAAAAAGAGAGACATTCTAATAAATCAGGATGAAAACTATTTTTCCGTAAAATTACCCATACTGAAAGATGAAGGCCATAATCATTGAAGATGAACAATCAGCGGCAGATAATCTGAGATTTCTGCTACAGTCTCTAGCACCCGATATCCAAATTATAAAATCGATAGAGACAGTATCGGATGCTATCGCTTTTTTTAAGGAAAACAAAGCGTACGATCTTGTTTTTATGGATATCCATCTGGCAGATGGAAACTCTTTCGAGATTGTAAGGGAAGTGGAACCGATAGCCCCCATTATTTTTACAACTGCGTATGACCAATATGCCATCCAGGCTTTTAAATTAAACAGCATCGATTATTTGTTGAAACCGATCCGGGAAGCAGAACTAGAAAATGCTATACTCAAATTTAAATACAAGCACCGGAAAACGCTTGTTTCTACTCAACAAATAGAAGCGCTGATGAGCCTGATGAATGCTCCGAAAAAGACATTTAGAAGTTCATTTCTGGTTCAAAAAAAGGACACCTTCATTCCAATTGCGTCCAGTGACTTCGCTTTCTTTTTCATACAGGATGGGGTCGTAAGAGGTACGACCACAGATAATCAGACATATAGCTTTAACGAGAAGCTGGAAGATTTGGAAAGCGAATTAGATCCTGAATTATTTTTCAGGGCCAATCGTCAATATTTGATCCAGCGGGCAGCCATTAAATCACTTCAAACGTACTTTAACGGCAGATTGGTAGTCAACCTACAGCCCCAGGAAAAGGACAAGGTTGTTGTTAGTAAAGCCAATGCCTCCATATTAAAGGAATGGTTGAAGAATGCAAAAAATGTTGGTTCATGACGTATGCTGCCATGGCTGAAAGATGACGTTTCCAATACAAGGTAAAAAGAGAACCAAAAGGAAAAGCACCGGCTTTCGATTGGGTGGATATTCCAGGAAAAACTGGTAAGTTTAAGGATGAACTATGACATCCTACAACAAAAAAGGATCAAAGCGAGACGGAGCGCAGCGACGGTCGTAGCCTTGATCCGACTGTGGAACGATTCCGCCAATCTGCACACAGTTATGGGTATTAACTCGCTGCTACCTGGCTGAGCCTCGCTCGTTAGTGCAATGGCTGGCGGTGTGGTTTGAAAGCGCGGAAATGCGCTGCCACGCTGCGAGTATCCAGAAGCAACTCAGCTCCAGCGATCAACGGATCACGCGCACCTGAGCGGGTGGGCCAACTCCTTTGCCATAGGCATCCCTGCGGGGCAGGAGACCGCTTGGGCAGCAAGCGGCGCTTGCCGCGTCTTCAGCGCGGGTGGAGGCGGGCAAAGTCGAAGGTGAGAAGTAAAAGCCCTGCCTCAGTTGTAGGAAAAGAAAATTTGGAGTATCTTAATGGTTGCTTTCGATTGACCTCCAACACAAAAAATATCAGGGAATCAATGAAACAAGCGGAATGCGCTTTTCCACTATATCCACTATCGAAAACCTTGATCAGGGGTGGTAGATGTGCAACGGCTCGTCGCCAAAGGCTTTGGCCGTCGGCAGCTGACCGGTCTGCGCCAGTGAGGATCGGAGGAGGCGTTGGTTGGGGCTTGGGGCGCAGACAGGCCTTTGAGTTCGCTGGAATTCAAAGGGTATGAATAGCGTTAACTTGAAAAACAGGAAAAATGAATACAACTATAAAAAACACATTAATTGTATTTGGAATACCAACAGCTTATGCCGTAATACTTAGGCTGTTCTTTGGAATAGAGAAGTGGAACGAGTTATTTGAGGTAATGTCTGTTACCTTTCTATTCTGCTTGCCTACGATAGTTGGCGCACTAACCGTTTTTTTGTCGGATAGAGAGAAGGTTGAAAAACTGTCCTATCGAATAATGGCACCCTGGATTCCAATATCTTTGTTTTTAATAATTACGCTGGCTTTTGCCATTGAGGGTTGGGCATGTTGGCTGATGATTTTACCCGTCTTTTTAATTGCGGCCTCAATAGGTGGATTAATTGGGGGATATCTCAAATTGAAGAAACAGGATAACCGTTTAAATATTTCACTTATGGTGTTAATTCCTTTTCTATTTGCGCCTCTTGAAAGCCTAATAAACAAATTACCCTCAACCTACGAAGCCTATACATACATTGATATAAAAGGAGAACCGGAAAAGATTTGGGATAATGTGACCAGAGTTGAAGCAATAAAAGAAGACGAAGACTCTGGGTGGCTTAATAAGTTTCTTGGCTTTCCAAGACCCGTTAAGGCTGAATTGGATTTTGAAGGAGTGGGTGCATATCGAGAAGCTGTATTTACAAATGGGTTGGTTTTTCACGAAACTGTAACTGAATACCAAGACAATAAATTGATGGTCTTTGATATAAAAGCATATCCACACGAAATACCTTCCACTACTCTTGACGAACATGTCGTAATTGGAGGAAATTATTTTAATGTCCTTAATGGGAAATATGAACTTGAAGATTTAGGAAATGGATTACATCGACTTCATTTATCGAGTAAGTTTGAGATGAAAACCACCTTCAATTTCTATGCTGGTTGGTGGGGCAAATGGATAATGAAAGATATTCAAAACAATATTTTAAAAGTGGAAAAGAAAAGAGTAGAAACCAATAGCTTATGGAAAAAGTAAAAACCTATTTTGAAACGCTTGGTTTTACAGGTGCTGACCTGGAGAAAATATTAAATGCGTTCGACTTACAATCCTTTAAAAAGAATGATTTAGTGGTGGAGGAAGGTAAAATAAGTAGATATATTGGATTTGTTGAAACGGGCATGTTTCAGTATTACGTGATCAAAGACGGAGAAGAAAGAACCAGTTATGTGTCTGTCGTCAACACTTTTTTTGCTTCGTTGCGAAGCTTTATTACCGAAACACCGGCACTTGAAAATGTAAAAGCGCTGGTAGCTGGCAGCATCAGCATGATCAGTAAGCCTGCCCTTAAAATGCTGTTGCAGGAAATTCCTGCTTTCAAGGACTTTTATATTGGTTTACTGGAAGCCACTGTGTGTGGCATAGATGCGACCCGACACGACTTGATTGTCCTTTCGGGCGAGCAACGCTACGAAAAAATGCTGCGGGAAGAACCACAGCTTTTACAGCAAATTCCCTTGCAATATTTGGCGTCTATGCTTGGCGTAACCCCCCGCCACCTCAGTCGCATCCGAAATAATATCCGATAAATTCATTAATAGACATTTGTCCAGTAGGCTCTAGTCCTCAGCCTATATCTTTGTGTCATCAAAAAAAATGGGGCGCCGATTAAATCAACAATGTTTTTAATCAGCGATTTTTCAGCCATCATTATTTTACTTTTTTCACGCACGCACCGGAGCTTCCCGTGGTGGTAGACTCCTGTGTGTTTAAATTTTCAACAATGAAATTCCTTAAAAAACCGGCAATGGTCCTCATTGCCCTAACCTTGCTGTGCCTGTTCGCAACAACGGCCGTTTTTTCCCAACACCAGTTTTCAAAAAATGAATTCAGCCTTAATGGATTTCGGAACCCTTCAATTGGGTTAGAATACCGCCATCGAAATGTACCCGTTCATGCGGGTTACTACATCACCGCTCTGGAACCGAACATCACCACAAAATTTGCGAAAGTCGGCTTGTCCGCCTGGTTTCTGCCGGTGGGCAAAAAAGAAAATCCGTCTTCTTTCTACGCAGGTGCTTCTTATCTAAGGGGTATCAACCTGGATTATGACAAAGAAAATGCGCTTGGCCTGGAGGTCAGTTTTCGCTGGATGATCTGGAAAGGGCTGAATTTTAGAATTGGGGGTATTGCCTTGTTGGCTAAAGATCATGAGGTAGCCATAAACCCTACGCCTGGCCTTAGTTATGCTTTCTTTTTTTAAGTCAAAAAACAGAAAATCCGAAGGGCTACCATGCCATTAGAAAATAAAATAAAATGAAAAATAATAACCAAGCAATAGGGATCTTATTGATCACAGCTGCCATTGCCTTGTTCATCCCCTACACCCTGTTGACCATCACTTTTGAATATCCGGATATACTAAGGCAGGATACGGGAACGATCCTTACCAAATTTTATCAGGGTGGCAACGGCCTGGTATGGATATGGTTTGCCTTCGCAATAACCGGGCTGCCGTTAATACCCGCTTATATCCTGATCGGGCAAAAATTTGAACACCAAGCCCCGCTGATACGCATGGCTACTACGGTTGGTGTGATCGGTCTAATTGTACAAATGATCGGCTTGTTAAGGTGGACCTTTGTAGTGCCAGTGCTGGCGAATACATTGGTACACGCCACCGATGAAGCCACCAAGGCAGCCGCTGTCGTAGCCTTTCAAATCATTCATCAATTTGCTGGCGTCCTGTTGGGCGAGCATTTGGGGCAATTGTTTACCATCAGCTGGACCGCTCTAATTTCAATTTCCTTTGCCCGGTTAAAGCTGTTCCCAAAGGGGGTAAATCGCTTTGGCCTGGTAAGCGCGTTCATCTATTTACTGGCGCAGGCCGAATTGTTGGCAACCATAATGCCCGGTTTTCCGGTTTGGGAAATGGCGGGTTTTCTGGGCAGCACGCTTTGGCTAATTTGGCTGATTATAGTGGGGACGCTGTTTGTCAGGAAAAGGAATTAAAGAAAATAACACCTGTGTCTGAGCTGCCATACGCTTATCTTAAGCATACCATAGCGCGGATACCATCCGTAACAATCCCGGTTTATTTACATTTCCCGATTATCCTTAACAAAAGCATAAAGATTACCTAACAAACAACTTACGTAGCCGGGGTAATTTTGATCGGAAATAAATAAACGTCATGGAACAGAGGAACAATACTAGGAGACAATTTATCCAAAACACCTTAATGGCCGCGGGAGGGCTCATTTTGGTCCCTAATTTTATCAGTTGTAAGGATGATGATACCACTCCTGAAATTAATACATCGGGATTTGCCATAAAGAACTTTAATGAAGGTGTCGCTAGTTTTGACCCTACCGACTCGAAAGTTATTATATGGACACGTTATAATACTACGAACCGCGAGCTTTCCTGGGAAGTAGCAACCGATATAGATTTTAGCAATAAAATACGAAGCGGCAAAATAACCACAGATGCGGCCAGAGACAATACGATTGCCGTGGAGTTGACCGAGCTTGATGCCGACCAAAAATTGTACTATCGCTTTTTTAACGTGGAAGACGAAGCCATTTCGGTAATTGGAGAAACGATCACTTTACCCGAAATAGCCACTTCCGTAAAGCTTGCGGTGTGTTCGTGCTCCAACTTTCAGGCCGGCCTCTTTAATACTTATGATGCCATGGCAAACTCTGATGCCGACATCATCGTTCATTTAGGGGATTATTTTTACGAATATGAATCCGGTGGTTACGGATCTACTCCAGAGAACGCATTTTTAAATAGGTTTCATCAACCCGATTACGAAATTTTAACCTTAGACGATTACCGAACGCGTTACAAGCAGTACCGATCTGATGTTTCGCTACAACTCGCTCACCAAAAAAAGCCTTTTATCTGTGTCTGGGATGACCATGAAATCGCCAATGACGCCTATAAAGATGGCGCCGAAAACCATACAGAAGCAACCGAAGGCAGCTTTGAAACAAGAAAACAAAATGCGTTTCAAGCATACAGTGAATTTCTTCCCTTTTCAAAATTAGAAGCATCCAACAACGGGCTTATCTACCGAACCTTTAACATCGGCAACCTGGTCAACCTCATTATGCTGGATACCCGGGTTATCGGTAGGGACAAGCAGCTGAATATCAATGATTATTTTACCGCAACGGGCCTTGATGGCGTGGCGTTTCAAACGGCGCTCGGAGACCCTGCCAGGACCCTACTTGGAACGACCCAGCGTGATTGGCTAATCGGTGAATTGAATGCAAGTACCGCTAAGTGGCAAGTTTTAGGCCAACAAGTGCTGATGGGAAAAATGTATATTCCCGTAGAAGTGTTAACCTCTTTTGGCACGCCTGCCTTTAGTCAAATATTAACAGAACTGGTAATTCTAAAGCTTAGGTTGCAAAATAATGATCCCACGCTAACCCCCCAGGAAATTGCCAGGGTCACCACAGTCATCCCCTACAATTTGGATGCCTGGGATGGTTATCCGGTAGAACGCGAAATAATATACAGCGCTTTGAATGGCAAAAAAATAGTAGCATTTGCTGGCGATACCCATAATGCCTGGAACAACACCTTGTTTGCCCAGGACAATACCGAAGTGGGCATTGAATTGGCTACTTCTGGCGTAAGCTCACCTGGTTTTGAAAGCTTTATCGGTAACGATCCTGCTACCATCGCTGGTTTTGAGCAAGCCTTAACCACGCTAATTGATGGCTTATCCTATTTTGACGCTGCTAGAAGAGGCTTTTTAATGGCTACTTTTACCGGTACAGAAGTGACCTCAGAATGGATTTTTGTAAGTACGATTTTATCTACTGCTTACACCAGCGAAGTAGGTCATACGGTTACTTACGCTTAACAAACGGTATTGAAAATTTAGCCCACCTAACACCCATAAACTTATAAGCCTTTATGCCAGCATACTACCAAATCATTAACGGACAAAGATACGACCGGGGGCTGCTGGAAGCGGCCCAGCAACTCACCGAAGGGCGGGGCGATGGCCGGATTTCCCAGAAAGACGCGGCGATCCTGCTGGATAAAGTGCAAGACGGTCGGGGAATTACCCCTACGGAAAAGCGTACCCTCCGCTATCTGCTCGAAACCTTGAAGTGGACGGAAAAGGCGGCCGAATGGATAAATACCCAGCTTGACCTAAGTACAACACAGGAGGCGGAGCACGACCAGGCAGCACACCTTATTCGCACGGAGTTCGATCTTCCGTCGCTCAGTTACCATATAGAACCTGGGGATATTGCCGAACAGGAAAGTCTGGCTCCCAACCAAATCTCCTTTGCCGATGCGTTGCGGCTAGCCTTGCAAACCTTGCTTACTAATGATTCCCCCCGCGAAAGTCCACGGTTTTTGATCGGCGAATCTTTTGGGCTTTTCCCGGCTCAGGATCCGGGTGCAGAAGACCGGATCACCGCGCATTTGCGTGAATTTCTGCTCGCAGGCGCGCTCCGCTTGTTGCCTAACCTGGATTGGAACGATGCCGATGTCGAATTCGACTTCAACCCACCCGAGGAAGGTGAAACCGTTGTGGATAATTGGATCTTCACCCTTTCGCTTCCCACCCTGTCCGATCATGCGTATTGGATCGTCGTGCCTAGGGATGGGGCGGCGGCGGCTTATATTTATGGGTTTAATTAAAGCTTATTTAGATACGAATTTAAATGGAACGATAAGCCCCCCCTTCCGCCCCAAGCGGATGGAAAAACAACTACCCCAATGCCAGCTTTGAAGTAGTGAATCCTGGAAATTAATGGGTCAGTTGAATTTACTTGCCAGAGTTTGGGGGGATTGATTATTTTTATAGCGACAGAGGTTTTCCAGGTTTGGGAAGCTCCCCGGTAACCGCGTTGATGACGATCGTTTTTTTGTGCCCACGGCGCAACCTACCAAAAACGGATCAGGCACGTGGGCGTAGGCGATCAGGTAACGACGGGGGGAATACGAGTAAAGAAAACATTGAGCATGACACGAGATTTAATCCTGCAAATTCACTCCTTTACCGGAATTGCAGTCTTCGTTATAGGGTTGCTACAGCTTGTTTTAAAAAAAGGCGGTAAACGACATGTCATATTGGGCAAATCATACCTTTACGGGTGGTTAACGCTTTTATCGACGGGCGCTTATCTTGGCGGACCACTGATCACTTTAATTGGAATTTTTGGTTTTTATTTTGCCCTTACAGGCTCTAGTCCTTCATTGCTGCTGTAACGGCATTTACCTCCATTCAAAATGTCTTCGGAAACAATACCTTAAACTTTCTCTTACCCACCGCAATCGGAATCATTTTGATCGCTTTTTTTGTCAAACGCTTATCGAAGAAAATGATTGGGAACCAGGAGCAATAAAGAGGAGTATGCTCCTGGACCCCAAAAAAACACCGTGCAATTTTTCGGGCTACCAAAGAAAAAGCGATAATTTCAGACATTAAAAAAGCTCTAAACCTCATTCCACCACCAGCTTCGCCCCAGGTATTATCGCAAAAAGGCTATCCGCCGGACGCGCTAAAGAAAGCGTCACCTGCTCAAAAGCTCGGCGATTTCGCGCGGCCACCGGTTTGTTGTCTTCGGTGGTGTGCCAGTTCATCGACTTGGGCAGCTTCAAACCATTGATATCCATCCAATCGTCGTAGCGGATCCATTTGATGGTGCTTGATTTCGCCTTGGTCTCGTAGGTAACGGTGTAGCCCAGCCACGCCATTTGGTAGGTGTCGGCATCGTAGTGGAGGAAATATTCGTCTTCGGGGCTAACGCCTACCCCTGGCTCATAGGATATGCGTAAACCGGGATAAGTTTTGTCGCCAAACACCAGGGGTTCTGCTTCCGCGTATCGGATGCCGGCATCGGCCAGCACAAAGGGCATGGCGTAAAAGTAGAACATCAGGTTTTTATAGAAAATGGGATCACCGTGGTAGCTCGTATCCGCTGCCAGCCAAAAGTGGCTGCCGTCGTAGCCCATCGTGAAGTTGCTCGCGTCGATGCGTTCCCGGCGGTCTTTTAAATCAATGACTTGTTTTTCATTGCCATCGGGCTTGACGATTTCGTAAGACAGCCCTTGTTGACGTTGCCACAGTTCGAGGCCGCCATGGGCCGCCAATACGCGTTGGAAGGCTGCTGGATAAGGACTGGCTGCTGCTGCATCCGTGGTAGAATCGTCGGTTTGGTCCGCGTTCGAAGGTTGTTGGCAAGCTGCCAATAATAACAACGCAGGGAAGAGGAGGAGGTGAAAGGTTTTCATGCTAATACGTAATGTTGAGATACAAAGTTAAGATGCTGTCCGCTTAAAAACTGTCCGTTGTCGACACTTTGCGTAGTTTTTAATCGAGACAATTCAAGGACCTCCCAACTCAGATAACGTGTGAATGATGCAATTCTTTTTAATAATTGTGTAACGTTTTAGGTAATTAATAACTATAACTTTGCAATATGGCGGCACATCTTTCGCATCTTTTTTGAAGAATTTTTTTGGTTTTACTTTTGCAACAAACATTAATGTACATAAAGCAGTTATTAAGATAACTTAAATGACAAAATGCTCAATTATTAAAGCCTAACCAAACCATGAAAACAAAAGCCGAATTGGAAAAAAATATCGCAAATATCACCACGAAAATTCACCAGGAATTCCCGGAATTATCCAAATACATTACCGAAATGCCGGAAATTTTTTCGGGAACAGCAAAGGATAATGCGGAAATAGGTACAAAAAATCTCAAAGAATACTACGATTCCTTAGAAGAGATATTGTCTGAATACGCGAAAACACATATACCTGAAAATGTAAAAAATAGCTCGGATTCCTCCACGCTTGAAGGATACCCGCTCTATCCACCTTCAGAAGATATTTACATTCGGGGGAAGGAGGAACAGGATATCAACCCAGCCAATATTTCGAAAAATAAAACGCCCAACCAAAAAGTGGGCACCTTAAATGAAAAGGGTTTTGCGGATGATCGGTCAGGCGATGATTTAGATGTGCCCGGATCAGAATTAGACGATAAAATGGAGCGTATTGGCAGTGAGGATGAAGAAAACAACTATTACAGTTTGGGGGGCGACAACCACAACGACCTGGAAGAAGACAAGGGTTAAAATTTTTTATAACCATTAAAAAATGAAAAATGATCATTCAATTTAATACGGACAAAACCATTAACGGGGATGACCGGCATCAGGATTTTTTTACGGACCAGATCGCCACTGAACTTGACCGGTACCAGTCTCATATTTCGAGAATAGAAGCTCATATATCAGACCAAAACGGTAAAAAAGATGGCTTTAACGACATCCAGTGTATGCTGGAGGCCAGAATTGAAGGCCGGCAACCTATCGCGGTCTCCGCTCAGGAAGACACCATTGAACTGGCCGTATCAGGCGCTATTGATAAACTCAAAGCTGCTTTAGAAACCATAATGGGTCGCATGCAAGATCATTAAAAATAAAATCAGAACTTCAGAATTACCTGAGCAAAGACTTACATTTTAAGGACTGATGCTCCCCCAAAAAACAGCACACAACAAAAAAGGATCAAAGCGAGACGGAGCGCAGCGACGGTCGTAGCCTTGGACCGAATGTGGAACGATTCCGCCAATCTGCAGGCAGCTATGGGCATTGAGTCGCTACTACCTGGCGATCGCTCGGGAGGGCATTTGCTGGTGGGGTGGTTTGAAAATAAGGGACGATGCCCCGGGGCCAAGCAAAAACCACCCATCAGGCCATATCCGCCAAAAGCTGGGCCAAGGGAGCCAAGCCTCAAAAACCAGGGCAGAAATACCGAAAAAAGCCTAACTTTAGTCGGTAAATTAATCCCTTCTCTGACTTTTTTTGTGGTCAAGCTAAAGTAAAGATGAAAAGCGACTGGTAAGGAGCGTCATCTTTACTTTCGATTGACCTCCAACACAAAAAATGTCAGGGAATCAATTAAACCAACAGAATGCGCTTTCCCACTATAGCTATTATCGAAAACCTTGATCAGGGGTATAAGAGCATTTTTGGGACGACCTCAATTGTCTCCAAGCGGCAAATTTTACCCTGATTTTCGTTCGGCGATCGGTCACTTAGCTTAGGCTAAGCTCCCTCCTTGAGCCTCAATCAGCATGAAATTTGCTCACTTTCGGCTAATCAGGCCGTCCCAAATATGCTCTAGATGTTCAACGGCTCGTCGCCAAAGGCTTTGGCCGTCGGCGACTGATCGGTCTGCGCTAGTGAGGATCGGAGGAGGCGTTGGTTGGGGGTGGGGGGGCAGACAGGCCTTTGAGTTAGCGGTCATTGCAAAACGACTTTGAAAGCAATTCAAAACGACAAAATATGGACAAAACAACAAAAGAAATATTGTGGAATCAATTCGGGGCAAGTATTGACATGCTTATAAACGCAATCTCAAATTGCCCTGACGACTATTTTATAACTAATAGACGATTTTATTATCTAGCATTTCACAGTACAATTTTTTTAGACTACTATTCAACAATTCCACCAAAAGACTTTTTACCACTACTTTCTTTTTCTCAAAAAGAGCCAGATGAAAGACCCAAAGAAGCTATTGACGATTTAATACCCGACAAAACTTATAGCAAACAAGAAATAGTAGAATATCTTAAACAAAGCCGAGAAAAGTGCAAGCAAATAATTTATGCTCTGACTGATGAAAAATTAACTGAAAGGTTTAAAGAAGGAGACGAGCCAAATGATATGGATTACCCGATTTTGGAAATTCTACTTTATAACCTACGACATACCCAACATCATACTGCACAACTAAATATGTTGTTACGACAAGATATTGACAAGCATATGGAATGGTCATTCAGAGCAGGCGACATAAACAATGGAAAATAAAACTAATAATTGACAATGAACGATGTAGAAAAATACATATCAGAATTTGAACCTGAAATTAAAATTAGATTAAAAAAACTACGACAACTTTTTTTTGAAGTTATACCTGACACAGAAGAAAGTATTCGCTACAAAATGCCTGCATTTAAAGTTGGAAAACATCATCTATACTTTGCTGCATACAAAAAACATATTGGTTTTTATCCTGTTTACAGACTGACAGAAATTGAAGAAGAAATCTCAAAATATAGGGCTAAAAAAACAAAAGACAGTTTGCATTTTATGCTTGATAAACCATTGCCATTAGAATTGATAAAAAAATCATAACGCTAAAATCAAAACTTTGAAAGTAATGACAAGACACAATACATAATATAAATTAGGTATGAAACCCAAAATTAGCTTTATCACAGTTGCTGTGGGCCTTGTTGCACCAATAGGCGATAAATAAAATAGGTCAGGCGTTGTATCTTTGGTTTACCACAACTAAAGCCACAACAAAAACCTGACCCATGTCAAAGATAAAGAAGGAAGCTGGCAAATCTTCAAAAGAAAAGGTAAAATATCAGGTAGTCAATTGGCTGGCTTATAATCGAAATCCAAAGTGGCTATTGTACGCTTCCCCGATTTCGAAACCTTCCAATTTGGTCGTACCTTTGCCGTCGCCGTTTGCTGGCCTAGCGATGGGAAGGGGTGAGGCGTAGCCGAAGACCGCAGCGCTGGCCGGAAAGGCCAGCAGCGGAGGGCCGAGCGAATAGCGAGCCCCGTACCGTAGCGGCCCGCCCCGAGGCGGGCAGGCCCCAAGAATTAAAGTAACTGGTCAAAACAGATAAAATATGATCGTTGTAACCGGAGCAGCAGGCTTCATTGGCAGTTGCCTGGTGGCGGAACTGAACGCCCGCGGGCACTACAACCTGGTGCTGAGTGATGATTTTTCGCGCACCGACAAAACGCGGAATTGGCGCACCAAGGCTTACATCGCTACCGTTGACCGCGAGGACCTGGCGGCCTGGATTGACCGCATGCATGCCAGCATCGACGTCGTCTTCCACCTGGGTGCGCGTACCGATACGACCGAGCAGGACGAAAGCATTTTTGACCACCTGAACCTCCATTTTTCCCAGGCCATCTGGCAGCGTTGTGCCCAGTACGAGATTCCGCTGGTGTACGCGAGCAGCGCCGCTACCTACGGCGCTGGCGAGCACGGCTACGACGACAGCCACGCGCTGGTGGACCAGCTGGTGCCGCTGAACCCGTACGGGCGCTCGAAGAACGATTTCGACCGTTGGGCGCTGCAGCAGACGGCTCAGCCGCCGCACTGGTACGGACTCAAGTTTTTCAACGTCTACGGCCCCAACGAGTACCACAAGGGCCGCATGGCCAGCGTGATCTTCCACACGTTTAACCAGATTCAGCAAAACGGCGCCATGAAGCTGTTTCGCAGCCACCGCCCCGACTATAAGGACGGGGAGCAAAGCCGGGATTTTGTCTACGTCAAAGACGTCGTGAAAATTCTGTACTGGTTGTGGCAGCACCACCCGGCCAACGGCCTCTACAACCTGGGCACCGGCGAGGCGCGCACGTTTTATGACCTGGCGGCCAACACCTTCCAGGCGCTGGGCAAAGCGCCCGCCATTTCTTTTGTGGATACCCCCGAGGACATCCGCGATACCTACCAGTATTTTACCGAAGCCAATATGCAGAAGCTGCGGGATGCCGGTTACGACCAGCCATTCCATTCGCTGGAGGCGGGGATTGCAGAATACGTGCAACAGTATTTGGTGCCGGGCGCCATTTGGTAGCGGAACCTTCGGCCGGTAGCCGACGTTTATAGGAAAGATTTAACAACAAAAAACTATGGATTTAGAGCAAAGAATCATGGCCGACCTCAAGACCGCCATGAAAGCTAAGGACGCCGCTGCCCTGCGTAGCGTGCGCGCCGTGAAGGCCGCCATACTGCTGGCAAAAACGGATGGCAGCGGCAAGGAAGTGGACGAAGCCATGGGCATCCAGATTGTGCAGAAGCTGATCAAACAGCGGCAGGATTCGCTCACTATTTTCGAACAGCAAGGGCGTGAAGACCTGGCCGTAACGGAGCGCGAAGAGATCGCGGTACTGCAAAACTACCTGCCTGCTCAGTTGAGCCCGGCAGAACTGGAAAGCCACCTGCGGGAGATCATCGCCCGCGTGGGTGCCGCAGGGATGCGCGATATGGGCAAGGTGATGGGGGTGGCCAGCCAGGAATTTGCGGGCCGGGCCGACGGCAAGACCATCTCGGCCATGGTGAAGCAGCTGTTGGGTTAATTTACTTTTTCTTTTTCTTCTTTTTCTTGCTTTCCAGCGAATCGATCTCTTCCAAGAGGGACCGGTAGTCGTGTTTGCGCGCCTGCTCTACGTTGAGCGTGTCGGAATACTCGTGGTCGGCGAGGGTGAGGACTTTGATCTCTTTGGCCAGAAAGCTTTGGATTTCTGCCAGCATGGGTTTTTCTTCCTCGGCGCAGAAAGAATAGGCGTGGCCCTTCTTATCGGCGCGGCCGGTGCGCCCGACGCGGTGCACGTAATTCTCGGCCTCGTCGGGCAAGTCGTAATTGATCACGATCTGGATATCCGGAATATCGATGCCGCGGGCGGTGACGTCGGTTGCGACGAGCAGGTTAGTGGTGCCCTCGCGGAACTGCTGCAGCACCTGGGTGCGTTCCTTTTGGTCTTTGTCGCCGTGGATGGTGAGGGAGGCGATGCCTACCCGCTCCATGGCCTTGGCTACCCGTTCGGCGCGCACGCGGGTGCGCACGAAAACCAGGATTTTGGCGCCGGGGTTTTCGTTGACCACCCGTTCGAGGAAGAACCGCTTGTGATCCATTTCCACAAAAAGTACCGAGTGATCGATGTTTTTGGCCACGGGGTCTTTGGGCGACAGCTGGATGCGGATCGCATTCTGGTCGACGATGGAATAGGCCAGCTTTTTGATCTTCAGGTTGATGGTGGCGGAGAAAAACAAGGTCTGCCGGCGGCGGGGCAGCTTGTGCAGCAGGTTGCGGATGTCGTGGATGAACCCGAGGTCGAGCATGTGGTCGGCTTCGTCGAGGACTAGGCGTTCGATGTGGTCGGTCTGCAGGTGGCCCTGGCTAATGAGGTCGAACATGCGGCCGGGGGTAGCGATGACGATGTCGACGCCGTCCTGGAGGGCCTTGATTTGGGGTGCCTGGTCGACGCCGCCAATGAGGGGTAGGGTAGTGACCGTGGTGTATTTGGCGATCTCAGTGAAGACCCCATTAATCTGAATGGCCAGTTCGTGGGTAGGTACCAGCACCAGGCAGTTGACGCCCAGGGGGCGGCGCTGGGCCAGTTTCTTGCGGTACACCATATCCACAATGGGAATGGCGAAGGCCGCGGTTTTACCCGTACCCGTCTGGGCAATGGCCAGCAGATCGTCGCCCGCCAGGATATTGGGGATCGACTTGAACTGGATGTCGGTGGGCCGCTTGAAGCCCAGCTCGAGCACGCCTTGTTCGACTTGTTTGCTAAAATGGTACTCTTCGAATTTCA
>Ga0208544_10001053_pt1 | contig 19701 bp, 32 predicted proteins | sample DEB08_DNA_9_FD_184526 | JGI IMG/M metagenome (GOLD analysis project Ga0208544, IMG submission 184526) | Aqueous microbial communities from the Delaware River and Bay under freshwater to marine salinity gradient to study organic matter... | ecosystem: Environmental > Aquatic > Marine > Coastal ... | reverse complement strand
CAGTGCCGCCTTGCTCTAGGCCTTGATCGATTTGATTTGCACCACCAACAACACCAAGAGCCGAACTACCAACGCCAACCGCAGTATTGAAGCTTTGACCTGCATTTTCACCAAAGATTGATCCAGCCGCCGCGCTTAGGTTTTCGCCATTACTGCCGCTGCTACCAGTAAACAAAGCGCCAACACCGTCAAAGAAGCCAACGTCGGAGCCATATTTTCCACCCGATGCAAAGTTAAGAAACTTCTTAAAGGCATTCGCCGCGACAAGTGCGGTTATCTGAGCTAACACGCTCGCAACCATGTCTTTAAATAAATCTTTGATCGAGCTAGTGAAGCTCTTCCCGCCGCTCAGTCCATTTTTATAGAAAGTCTCAAGCGAGCTAAAAGCGCTATCTTTGAATCGCTCCCACGATGCTGCCATGACCGTGGTGGTTTTCTCAGTTTCAAACCCCAAAGACTCCAGCGCGGTTTCATATTTTTTTGTGCCCTCAATTAGGCCGCGAGACAGTAAAACTTGTCTAGCGGTCTCCAGTGCCTTTGCGTAGTTTCTTGCTCGCTCGTCAGACTCATCAAGAGTTCTATTTAGCTCTTTCTGGGTTTTTATTAAGTTAGTCCCAGTTGCCTCGGCAAGCCTTTCAATTTCTTTTCTGTATGCCTCAACGTGAGATATTTGCATAGCAGCCTTTAGCTGCTTAAAGGTTTTTGCTGTTTCGTCAACTTCCCCAGTGAGTGAAGAGAAAGAGCCGCCAGCGTCATCATTCAACTCCGATAAAAGCTTAGTCTGCTTTGCTTGAGATTCAATTTGCTTTGTTATAATTCCAGAAGCTTTATTTGCCGCTCTAAGTTCGTTTTCTAATTGCTGAACTTTCATGCCGGCCTCAAGCGATCCTTTGCCGAAGATACTGAATGTTGACGTCGCCTCTGAAAGTTCTTTTTTAGCCTTGCCTAAATCGGCCTCCAAATTTAAAATAATGCGGCTTGTTTTCTCCAGCGAGTCATTTAATTTTATTTCTGTTCCTTTATTTACGCTCGCTATGAAATCTGAGTTTGCTTTTTGTGCAGCTTGAGAGCGGCTTATAAATATAGCCAATGCGCCCACAACTAACGCTATCACTCCAGCGGGGCCACCGAGTAAAGCCATTGCGCCCTTAAGTAATCCGATTGATCCGGTCATTGATGCGGTTGCTATCGATGCCAATCCAGCTCTAGTTGAAAACATAGAAAGAGATAGGCTTGACGTCGCAACTACTGCGCTCAATGCTGTCCACACTGCAATTGAGACTTTAACCGCCGCGAATGCAGCCAGAGCCGGAAGTATTGCGGGGCCAATCGTATTAAATGCCGATACAGCCGCGCCAATGGCTACGGGTATCGTCTCTTGGAAAAACTTAGCCAAGCCAGAAACTTCTTCAGAATAAGCCACAACAGATTGTAAAAAAGCACCACTAATTGACTTTGAAAGTTCGTCCAGTGCGTCAGCCGCCGCCGCCGCACCCTTAACCTGATCCTCAGATAGAGATTGGCCTAGCTCTATGGCTTTTTCTCTGTATTTTGCTATACCTGCCGCGCCATTCTCCATCACTGGTAGCAATCTTTCGCCAGCACGCCCCATAATATCCATAGCCACTTGCGTTCTAATGGACGGGTCTTCAATGCGGCTAATCGCCTCTGATAGCTGTATAAATTTCTGGTCTGAATTTAGCTTAGAAAAGGCGCTTACACTAATACCCAGCTTACCAAACGCTCGCGACTGAGTTTGTAACCCGTCAACCGCGTTTTGAGTGTTCTTGTTTATATTTCTTAGCGAATTTCCATAATCCGCCATTGTCGCGTCATTTTGAGATAGAGCAAAACCCATTTCAGAGATCATTCTAGCGCTCTGCCCAGACCTTCTCGATAGTTTTTCTACTGCGTCCGCTGTCTTTATTGCGCCGCCACCCAGCGCCGCAAGCTTTGCCACCACAAGGCTAATTCCTAGCCCAGCAATTCCACCATTAAGCCTCTTAAAAGTCTTATCAAGACTGGAAACATTAGCCTTCACCTTGCTAAAAGCGCGGTCAGTCTTATTTCGACCATGTATGTCAACATATGCTTTGGTAGCCATACCGCGCCCCTATTCTTTTAATTGTTGAAAAAATGCCAACCAGTGCCAATACATGCAGTCGTCCATATCTAAAACCTCTTTGATAGGACGCTGCAATTTATACGCCAATTGAAACCTACTTAAGATTTCTTGGTTTTCGGTGAGTTTCCCGCCGCAATATCAAGAGCTGGGTTTTCATCGTTCGGGATTAATTCACCATCGTCATTTTCCGCAAATATTATCGGTATAATCTTAGCGGCAATTGCATCTAAAACAACGCTATCGGCTTCATTTAAAAGCTGATTGACGGTAACGCTTTTCAGCGCGTATTCGCCATCTTCTTTTCTGAGAGTGTTAATCAGAACAGAGGCGGCAAAGAACATACCGCCCTCTTTTTGAGCGACAAGAATCCTATTCTTTCGATTGCCCGTAACAGTCCGATAAACATAAAGCTTTTCATTCGAAAACGAGACGGGCACCTCAACCCGCCCATTCTCTGAAAGCTTCTCTTGATAATCGGCTTTCATATCATCGAATAAGCTCATTATGCAACCGCCGTTTCGACTAATGCCGCATTCAAATGCACACCGACCGTCATTTTAGACATGTCGTTAGGTGAATTGCGAGTAACCGACTCAACAACGCCAGTGGCGCACGTGTAATAGTCGTCACCAGACGCATTGCCAGCCACGTATAACTCCATAAGGGTTAACGTAGCGCCAATCGTGATTGAACCCTGACCTGCTGTGTCGCTAGGATCTAAAAATAGAGTCATATTCAGTTTACGAGTAATTGGCCCCGCTTCACCGATAACCGTAGCATCACCCTTGGCAACGCCTGTGACCATCTGAGCGGTTTCGTCAGTGCTCCACTCTTCAACCTCTGCGATAGTATTTGAATTAATTACAATTGAACCACCAAAACCATTAAGCTTTGCCATTTTTACTTCCCTCTTTTAAATCAGTTTTTGATTCTTTAATTGGCTTTTGTTTAAAATCAACATAGCCACGGTTTAACATTGTTTGCTTTTCAGACTCAAGGCACTCGATAACACTTTTACCAAGCTGCATTTTCACTTTTTTCATTTATAAATCCTGTTCATACTGAACCATATATTTAATTGATTGACTACCTGTGTCTATCTCGCCATCGTCATAATCAACGTCCTCCAAACCAGAATAGAAAAACACGTTAGTGATTTCTGGTAGCGATCCAGCTCCTCCTGTCTCGCGCTCCAATTTCATGGCCGCTTGAACCTCTTTTAAAATGTCGTCTAAAACATCGTCATAGTTGTCATTTTCTTTGACAACCACTTGGATTGATAGCTCGACCTGCATAACTCCAGAGAACCCCTTAGAAAGAGACTCCTCAACTAACTCTTCAGCGCCCGTATAAACCATGATCGCCGGTAACTGAATGTCAGATAACCGACGTATTTTTGACTGAAATACGTTTGATCCTGTTGTGACTAATCCAGTCAGAACCGTAGCTATGCGTTCGCGTATTAGCTGCCGTTTATGAGTCATTGCTTTTGTAACCTAAGTAACCACATTGTGTCTTCACCCACCGATTTAGCCTCTTTAACTTCAAAAGTAGATCCGCCTCGAATAATATCAACGCCTTTAGGGCTTGCATGATTACTCTTAGCAGTCAGAAATGTGGGAACTTTCTTAAATCGCCCGTCTTCGTCTAGTGTTGGATTAGAGAATCTGCCCAAAACGCCAGCCACACCGTCAAGTGTGACCTCTTCAGCGTTTGCGCCTTTAATAAGCAACTGAGACGGGTTAATTAAGCTCATTTAATTGCTTTTTTCTTAGGTTCTTTTTTTTCTGCTGAAGCTTCAAAGCCAAAGCTTTCACCTACCTTGAATTGTATCGGATTTTTCACTTCATACAGATTGTCTACCAAATGAGTTAGATTGTGCTTTCTCGACTTGGCTTGATCTTTCGTCAACTCAACAGAGCCAAAACGAATGGTCATGGCCTTTTCAACTACTTCAATTTTTTTCATAATATTCTCACATGAGCGGCGACCTGAATCGCCGCCCATTATTTAAAGGTTTAAACCATAGTTACATAGCAAGCTTCCTGCCACATGCCATAACCAACAGTTCGGCGTGTGTCAATGCCGTACTGAGAAGCGTTATTATCAAAATGATAATCACTGCCTGGGCCTTTAACTGACAAGGTGATAGGCTTTTCTTCTTGCCGTATGATTGCGCCGGTCGATGTGCCTGTACGGAATACAGCAAAACTATCAGTCCAAGAACTTAATCGAGGGTTAACGGCAAGCTCGATATTAAACGGGCTTAATTGCTCGGTCAAACCAGTTCCGCGAACTACTGCTAACGCATTCATTGCAGCTACTGACAAGCTCGAAGGAACCATGACTAAAAATGAACTTGCATTCTCATTCATTGGCTCGCCTTGATCATCAACAAAGGTTTGAATCTGGGTCACGCCCTTTAAAATCGCCTGTTGCATCTCTTCAACGCTAGGCGCTGTAACAGTTCCGTGAACCGTTGCAGGCAAGGCAGAGATATCAACAGTGATATCGTTTGATTGTGTGCCTGAGTCGCCCTCAGCATGATCTGTGTCAAAAAAGAACTGGCCGTCATAACACACGTTAGAAGCGCCGTTAACAATCAGCCCAGAAGACAATGAAGCCCAGTGAGAGTTAGCCCGATCCGCCAGATCATTAATACGCGCATTAACTTGACCAGTTTTGTCTCGATCAATCCACTTTTGCAGAATGTCGATACTTGCTTCATAGTCCTTATTGCGTAAAATCAAAGAATGATCGATTAAGCCCTTAGCTTGTCGACCGCCAACCCACTCGCGCAGTGTTGGAACTTGACCCAACCAGCCGTACTCTTCGGACTCTTGATCTGAATCAGTATAGAAAGAGATCGAGTTAACCCAACCCGAGCCAGACTCTTGATTTAATCGATTAAAGAAATTGCCTTGAATCTGGCGTTCACTTAATTTTTGTGCACTCATTGTGTACCCCTTATGCTTGTAGTGCTGCTTTAACTAAAGCGGCGTCAAATTCAACAACACATACACCGTTAGAAACCCAGCGCGATACATAACCAATAAGGCTATTTGATGTTGATGTTAATGTAAACGTGTTGTCATCAGCCGCATAGACGGCTGGACTATCGTTTGCGGTGATTGCGGTTGCGCCAACAACGGCTAACTGAACCTTACCGCGACGCTTAACCCGCACATTCAAGTCGCCAGCCGCGCCGGCTGAGTTATCAACCTTATCTTCTGCGAAGCCTTGAAATGCATCCCCAGCCACTAGTGGACGCGAATAGCCAGAGCCATTTTCGCCAACCGCTGCACCTTCATAGATAATGTCGGCGGCAATAACTGGAAAGCCCTCGACGTCGCCCTGCTCGTAACCACGTGGCGTGTTTGCTGCTAGAGTAGTCATTATTTAGCTCCTGTAGTGCGGACTAAACCCGCTTCGTTTGCTTTCATGTAAGCGTTGTAACTGTCTTCACTACCACCAAATTCGGCTTGTAGTGCTGCGTTTCCTTCCCAGCCACTAGATAGTGACCCTGGCTCGAGCGATGTCTGAGGAGCGTCGTCGATATCCTTAGACAGTGCTTCTAGCTTTTTATCGCCGTTGGCCTTAGCCGCGCCAATAACTTTTAAAGCCGCTTCGCCGCCTGTGGTTTTGCCATCAAACGCCAGTGTTTCAATCAACCCTTCATGCCCTACCATACTAGCAGCAAATACGGATTGAATCCGTTCGCGCTCATCAGATGCGCCCTTAGCAACCGATGCTGATAAATCAACACCCTCAGCGCCCTCGCTTCTGAATTGCGTTGCAATCTCTGGATGGTTTGCCAAAATATATTCGGCGGTAATAGTCGGCGTTAAGCCTTCTGCTTTTGACTCTTCAGTCATAACAATACCTCTTTGTGTTCCGCCGATATTGGCGATTAATGACTCAAGTGAACCAATGCTATCAACCATACCGGCTTCTAACGCTTTTTCACCTACTAAAATACCGCCCTGACCAAAATCAGCCACCACGGTTTCACGATCTATACCACGGCAAGCCGCGACATGATCAATGAATACTGTTTCTAAATCGTCTACGGTCGTTTGAAATGACTGTCGACCCTCTGCCGTATTAATATCTGGCCGCTTATTTGGTGCGTTCTTAGATATGATATTGATATCGCCATCTTCGCCAGCCTCTACGGATAAAATCACACCAATAGAGCCAACTAGCGCCGACTTCTCACAAATTATGTGATCCGCTGCGCACGCTAAACCATAGGCCGCACTTGCTCCAGTTCCGCCAATATAAGCGTAAATAGGCTTGATTCCACGCGCGTCTCTGATTATCTGACTAGTTTCGGTCATTCCGTTAGTCATGCCGCCAGGTGAATCAATATCCAATATGATTGCTTTAACTTCGTCAGAATTTACCGCCTGAGTAAAGTCTTTAACAAACATCTGGTAACTAGTTGCGCCGCTAATCTCAGTCATTAAGTTAGCGTATTTAAACAACGGGCCATCAATACTTAATATTGCAACGCCATCCCGCATAACAACCGCCGGATTATTCTTGAGCGTGCCGCCGTTCTGCTTCATTAGCGCTTTAACGTCACCCATACCTGATGCAACCATGCAGATTGACTCTAAAGCCTGTGGAGTAATAGCCCACTGTTGAGCCATAACAACCTTGGCCGCACGTCTAAGCCCGTTCTTTTTATTTGTCATTGTTTACGTCTACCTCGAATTCTATTGGCGCGGCCTCGCGCTTTGAACTTGTGCCGTGTGCTATTTCTTGCTCTACTTCATAAGCTCGTTGTTCGTGATTTCTATCGTAGTCACTACCCATTTCTGCGCTTTCTGACTTTCTAGTAGAGAATTCAGCTTCTACGCGCTTAGTCGCAGCGTTAACGGCTTTCAACTCATCAACATGACCTTTTGGAGGCCCAACCCATCGAGCGCCGCAGTAAGCCATTCTGATCAGTGGATCGTCAAAGAAACCAGGTGCTTTTAATCTACCAAGCGCCACCGATTCATGTAAGAACATTTCTAGAACTGGATTGCATAACTTTTCAACCTCAAAGCTACGATCAACCTTGAAATAACGCCACGCTTCCAATAATGCCGCCTGTGCTGCTGAGTAACTAGACTTAAAGCTCTTCATTAGAACTTCACGAGGCAAGCCTATGGCTGTGCCGATCTCTTCAGAGAAGAGACCAATAAAATCACCAGCCGCGCTGTTTGGTCGATTCGGATCAGCAAACTCCATAGATTCATTTGAGCCTAAATACCCAATCAGTCCGGAGCCTAACTCTAAATCTCCAGACTCTTCGACTTGACCGTCGGGTACCGCGCCCTGTTCGCCGTCTTCTGTTTTTATAAATGCAGTGAATAATGAATTTAAAACCGAGGCTCTAAGCTCATTGTCTTTATAGTCGCCAAGCTGTTTGATCGACTCCAGAACTGGCGCTAAGTCTGGTACGCCGCGAGTCTGAGTAGGTCTTAGCTTTTGAGACAAGTGAAGAAAGTTAGGCAAGCCCGTCTCTTCGTTCCACGCTTCAACCAAAGACCACTTAATATCTTTATTTACAAAGAATCCGTTATTGCTACTAGCAACGTGATATCTCTTTGCCTCACCTGTGTCTAAATCTTTCTCAACGCCCTGCACTAAAGTAGCAGTGTCAACAACGTTATCTTTATTTCTTATGCGGTCGGCCTCGATCATTTGTAGCTTAGTGCCGTAAATGTCGTTAGGGTTTTTGTGATACCGCCGAACTACACCAACGTCGCCGCTCTCCTTTCTTGATCGATAAGCTAAAGATTGAAACATTGAAAACGTCATGTCTCTTTCAATATTGCAGCACTTAGCAAATAACTTAAATTCACGCTCCGCTGATTTCTGCCACTCTTCGGCCTGCTCTCGTGTCAATCCAAGAAAGTTGTAGTCAATTTCTGAGTGATACACCAAGCCAGAGCCGATAACGCTAACTTGCTTTGTGCTAATTGCGCTCGCGGCTATCGCGTTGTTTCTGATTAAGTCTCTTGACCTGTCGCGGATTAGCGCCAAGTCTGGAATTATATCGCCGTCAGCGTCTTGAGCTGTAGTTACATTGTAGTTATTAAACGCCTTTCTGCCGCGCTTACCTGCATTGTAGCCACCACCAGCCAAGGCCATCATTTGACGCGCCCTATGACGCTTCACGCCAGCTACAGGATCAAAATAGGCTCGAACCTTATCTGCTAGATTCGGCTTAACCGAATTCATAGCGTTTTCTAGTTCTTTTTTAATTTCCATTGTAAACCATCTGCTTGAAACGAACGCCGCCGCCACGGGATAGGCGCTTTACTTTGCCATCCCAATAAGTGACCGCTTCTTGCAAGCCCTCTATGCTTTGATTGGATGCTGAAAAGGAATCTGTATCGGTAGAGGTGCTATAGCTTTGAACTTTCATCGCGTCAGTCAAAGCCGATATAGCAGCATCAAGCATTGTTTGAGCTGTTGCTAATGTTAAACCCGCCATTATCGCCTCCCGTTTTTAATCATGCCGCGCTTTCGCCTCGGCTTTGTTGTTGACATAGAAACCCCAGTTGTAGCAGCCTCTTTCCACTTATCCCAGTTTGGTGAAGACAGTCGTAAAACTGCCAAGTTACCAACCTTAATATCAAGCGCTTCATTTCGCGGCCTAATCTTAATATACTTTCGTTGCGCCCTACCCTTAAGGTAAGTTGTTTGCAAGCGCTCCGCTGATAACTGTCTAAAGTATTCTAAATCGTTATGTAGTCCAAAGTGACAATACCCAGGTGACACTTTATCTAATCTTAACCTTCTAAATACCGTTGTCTTAGCCTCATGCACTCCGATTATCTCGGGGGCATAACTGCCTTTGTTTCTCTTTCTAAGCCTAAGTAATCGCTTTTGTCGATCCTCAATTATGGGAACGCCCTCACCATCACTTCCGCCTTTTGTTGCATAGCAATGAGTATAACCGAATTTTTTAACAAATTCATACACGGTTGAAGGTAAATAACCTGAATCAACCCCCATTGCACCTATATTTAACTCTTTTCCGTTAGAAAACTTATACTTTTGCCTGAAACTTGCCGCCAATTCATCCCAAACTCGCTGATGCTGTATGTTGCCAAAGAAGACTTGGTAGTCTATCTGCCAGCTTTCTTCGCTTTCATTCCAGCCATCCACGCCAACCTCGATTCGATCCTCTTGTATGTCGGCAAATGCGGTCAGAAATACAACACCATCTGGTAGCTCGGCGGGATAATCCTCAACCTTTTCCATTAAGTACTCATCATCAAGCCTAACGCCTGGCTCTTTCCACTCTTCACCTAAAACAGTATTAACAAAAGTCTTTAGTTTTTCTAAGTCATCTTTGCAGCTTACGAACTGAGCAGCCATGCCGCCTGGTGTTGAGTTTGGCGAATAACCAAACGCAGCCCAAATATTAAAGCCTATCTTGCCACTGAATGTATCTAAGAAATTAAATTGATCGTCTCTATAATCCCAGTCTTCACCCTTCCAGTAGCCTAGTCTCATTTGCTCGGCGTGTTTATCATGACCAATCAAACACTCACAGCTAGGACAAAACCACTTAGCCTCTTCTGGCTTACCCTCCGGCCATTTCAAATAAGAAACTGGCAATACTTCGCCGCGTAATCTAATCGGCTTTTCTTCTTGCCTAAATTTACGGGTATGCTCACCGCCGCACTCCAAGCAAGGAACTATGTAGTAACCTTGGCTTGAATCTTTTATCTCTTTGGTGATACGGCAAACCCCCTCATCTGTAGGCGTTGAGCCAAGCGCTATTTTTCGCTCGTAGTAATCATCTGTTCGAGTAATCACTAAGCCTATCTGATCGCCCTCATTGCCCGCCGTGGCCGGATAACCGTTAACTTCGTCACAGTATGCGCGCTTAACAGATATGCGCCGCAGGTCGGCCGGTGAGTTAGCGCCAACAATTCTAAGTGGGCCACCCGGATAATGCTTAACCTTGATGGTTGTCTTTGAATCTCTCGACCGCGCTTGAGGAACCAGGGCCCTCAATACTGGTGTGCCATCTAAAAGCGGTTGCAAGTCTTCTTTACTCCACTTGTCACCATCGCTATCACGTGGCTGAACAACTAACTGTGGACAAGGGTCTTGATGTATGCCGTAACCGATCGCATGACCAATTATCGACGTGTAACCAATGCGCGCCGATTTCTTTAAATATATAAACTCAATTCGTGGATCTGAAAAAGCATCTAAGATTGCTTTCTGTGGTGGGCGTGTAACCCACTTGCCCCGCTCTGGCCCGTTAACTACAATGCCGTATTCATCAGCCCACTGTGAGCACGTCAGTTTCGGCGGTGGTCGTATGTTTCTCCAGATCGACAGATAGGCGCTCTGCCAGTCCGATTGGGACTCCTTCATTTCCAAGTTGTGTGAGTGCGTCATGGTGTAAACTTTCTATCCTCTCAAATACATCATCACCTAAGCCAGGAAATTCCGACCTCAATTTGTTGTGAACAGACAAAACCCTATTACGGCAGTTTGCTACGCCAGCTGAACACAGCTCTATAACCATTCTAGCCGGAAGCAATTCGCCTCGTGATGTCTGCTCTTTAATTTCTTCGTTGTTTGCTTGCGCTCTGACTAAACGCGCTCGTTCTTTATCAATATCAATAGGGTCGCCATCGTCGTTATCAACAACGCGCTTACTGATTTCTCTATCAGACCACCACTTGATACAGTCTTTGGCATTGTAAACGTTACCATTCGTGCCAAGCGATCTACTAACGCACGGTAGACCCTTAGTGTCCCAATCCCTAATAGTTTTAACAGTTACGTCAAACATGCCTGCAATGGTCTTACTGTCTACTTCCACAATGAACCGTAACCTAGTCCGAAAATACTGTGGCTAAAAATACAACGGTCGAGCGAACTACCCGCATTCCCACATTTCTCAAAGAACCTATTGTTTTCTGGGTGCATTTTCCCACTTTGACCCTCGTTTGGCTTCATATCGGTATTTATTACCCACTTATAACATTGCTTGGCTTAGCTTCTGTATTAGGTAGCCATTCATTAGCTGATCTATCTCGTTAGGCTTAGGTATAGCGTGACCGTTCAATATGCATGTAGCTGCAAAGGCTGCTTGCTCTACTGTCATAGGGTAATAGGCTGTTACTAACTTATCATTGATATCGTATGTTGCTACTAGTACTGGGCACTCTTCGCTCCCAACTAGCGGAAGTAGCCTTACTGAGTGTTCGCCGTCTTTGTTAGTGTCCATGTTTACCTCCCTTTACATCAATCTTCTTTCCCCAGTTAATGGTAACAATCTCATCGTACGGCATAGGTACCGGCCGAGTAGGCCATTGAACTGTCTTATGCTTAGATGGATGCTTAAGCTTATGCGACTCTCTTACAGTCTCACTCAATGCCATACGTTCTTCATCAGTGAATGGCTTAGCCTTACTCAGATCATTGTATTGATCTATCTTAGCCTTAGCCTCTAGTAGATCTGCCATTACCTCTCTGCTAGATAAGACCTTGAACAGTAGCCATGCAGGGTATGCAATCAATAGTATGATGATCGATTGAATCGCTATGATTGTTATTGCTAACGTGCTCATGATTCCGCCTGCATATGTCTAACCAGTGTGGCTATGCAACGTAAGTCACCAGTTGTTACCTCTACGCGCCCATGCAAGAAAGGCGGCTCGTGCCATTCCACTGTCTCTTCCCATCTTTCCGCTAAATGCTCTATGCCTTTGATCGCTTCTAATGCAGCACAATGATCTGCTTCAATCCCGAACGGGTCATCGCCCGCGCTGTCAATAGCGGCTATCAGCGCCACAATTTCAGCCTTATGGGCATCTCTAGAGTATCCATCACCGAAAGACCAGTCATTGGCCTCGGCTTTATCCCTGTATATAGGGTTGCCATCAGAATCGAAACTATCTACCACGCTAATTGTGCTGTCTGTACCTTTGAGCTCAACCATAATACACCTCTACTTATATTAATTGGACAGTTACTATAACCATTAAAACGCTGTACGTAAAGCTAATGCCATCCTCTTGTTAAATGCAGAATTGAAATTACTCTTGACTATTCGCTGTGTTGCTACCCACGGTCTATATGATCTTGGAACGTTAGTGCTCTTCTTATGCACTATCTGTAATGATATAGCCCTGTTGCCCTTGCCAGCCTCGCGCTTCCATATGCCAGACCTGCCATTGATAGTGGCCTTGAAATGATTCTTACGCTTAGCCAATGACCTTGATTTGTTTCTTGGTAGATTGCCGTACTTATTATTTAATCCCTGATTGACCGATATTGCGTGACTACCTGATGCCCTTCTACTTGTACCGCCGTTAACAATCTTCTGTAGATACTTCCAGCGTACTGGCGTTATCTTGACCCTAGCCTTAAGAGTCCGCTTATTGGCCTTCTCAATTAGTATGCCCTTCTGAGTGAAAGGCGTTGGCCTATCGATCATCTGGCGTATTACGTTCTGCTCTGCCGGCCTAGCCTTAAATGCTAAATCGTTGATAGCGCCAGCTAATGCAAATGGGACTTGCTTCTTTTGGATTCTAGTAAGCGATTTCTTAAGCTTCTTTAGGTCGCTGCTTACGCTTATAGATGCCATTTAATTTCTAACTAAAATAAACTCAAATTCAGCCTGCGCTTTAGTATTATTATCCGATACCAAGTCAACTCTGAATTTCATATCCGATAGTGCTGAATAGGATTTACCAGATTGATACACTATATTAAGCGGCGATCCTGTTTGAATATCATACACGGGGTCAGCTTCAAACACTCCGCCAAGCGGCCTAATTCTAAAGCTTAGCTCCGCACTACCTGAGCCATTACCAACCCTAGTTATTGCCCCGTTCCTACTTAGCTGTATCATTGTGTTATCATAAGGAACAGTAAATGCCGCTACTGAGCTTCTATTGTCCCCCGCACGTACAAAAACAAATTGAATAGACGTTGTTGTTGTTGCTACCGCAGTCAAATTACCCGCATTAGCGCCACCAGATCCGGCGCTAATCACACGCATTCTATTTACGCGCCACCACGTATTAACAGATACGCCTCCACCTACACCCGATGTCTGCACAACCTCAGTCTCATATTCAGTGCTAAGCATCGTCTTCAGGCCGCTTATCTCGACAGATTGCGCTCCAGTTCCCGCAGATGAATCATCTGAACTAGTACTGAGTATTGTCACTGTCTCTGGCGTGAAGTCGACAGGGTGTCCTGTATACTCTCCACCGGCCCCGTGGACGTCTTCAGGTGCGCCCGTATCTACATCTTCATTTCTTCCAAACTTAACATTTGAAGTTACACCGCCAACTCTTTCTAAAGCAAGATCTAGCCTAGCGTCTATTGTTCTGAACACTTGCGCATCAGCGTCAGCGCCGATCACGGCATTTAATGGGAGATTGCCCTGCCTGAAATTACCGTAATTAGTGCTTAATCTGATATAAGTCTGAGCGACCGAGTCATTAACATACCTGACCCTAAAATACCTTAGCCCTTTAACTGCCGTATGATACTCGCTTATCCCTGCCGCAACATCGAAGCCGTTTGGCGGGAAAGTTGAATCTGCATTTATTCCATCGTGTGAAAAATCATAAAACATGGTGCCGGCCGATGATGCTTTGCATGTACACATTACATCGGGATAGCCAACCAACTCCCATTCGCCAATAAACGACTCATCAACGCCCAATGGCGTGGTAGTGCTATTCACGAACGATATCCCTTCTTGATTTATCATTTTTACTATTCGCCCGTTAAACGTAAATTAAAAAGCCCCGCTATATCTCTATAGTCGGGGCTTGAATTTATTAGCGTCCATTTTACCCGCAGTCTACACCCCATAAAGAGGACTGTAATGGATCTTTGAAATAGGGACGGATATCTCCCTAGCTAAATTCTTATAGCCGCCAAGGTTGCGCATTATAAAGAGGCGTGGCGACTGCGTTATTCATTACGCCAGCTATTACAACTGACTTGGCCTGAAACTCGCTTACCGAACCCGTAAGCCCCCTAGATGAGCTAGGTCTCGTAATTTAATGGCCTTTGGCTTTACAGCGGCACTTGACTGATTTCCGAGACTAACTTACAGCACAAAGGTTAGAGCCGTTATAGAGAGCTAAGCAGTAAATTCATTGAATGGTTATAATTTAATCTCTCGTCGTAGACTGACACTTGCAAAGCTGAGCTATGCAAGATGCTACAGAGAGGTGAAATGATTCTTGTATTGATCTGGCTAGGCGTTACTCTAGCTATATTGATGTACACATGTGAAAGCTCAATATCTAGGCTTCTATTTTTAGACTGGTCTCGTCCAGTGTTCTTGCGCTTGCCACTTTCAGCGCCGCAGATCAAATTTAATTAGGGCGACAGATAATTTTAATGGTAGCTCTTAGCCCCCTGTTTATATCGTGTCTGCCGCCCTTGTTCGTTTAGCGTACTTCGTAACCTTCGATATTAAAGACCATTGTCGTCATCGATGATTAAACCTAAATCGTCGTCTTTCATGGCCTTACATCCAGTCTTGTCTAATCATTGATTCTCTCTCTTGTTGATTCTGTAGAGGTGAAAACTCTAATGTAAATAATACTATTACATTTACACCGATTATGCAACATCGTTTATTTATCGACGTTTTCAATCAATGTGGCCCTCTAATTCTCTTATTATTTTACGAGCCTGTTTTTCATATAGCCTCCAAAATTGAAACGCTGGGCCGCCAGCTATTATACCGTCTATCCTGCCAACTGATCCTGGCTCCAGCCTCATTGGGTCTCCGCCGCCATCGCTTGCTAAAACAATCGCTACCGCCTTAATTGCACCTCTCTTGTATCTACTCATATCAATACCCGCAAGCCTTAATTATTCTAGGGTCGAGCTGTAAAGCCCTTAGCCTGTTATCGTAGGTGCTTTGCGATCGTTGAAACTTCATTTCGTTATTCCACTGCTTTAGTGGGTCTTTGTATTCGCGCGAGTACTCAAGCTCAAGCATTACACGGTCAATCCTGTTTAAATTACTTATCGCCGTATCAATGACAATCATAGCGCTGTCAAAGTCCGTTAGCAGTGCGTGGTCGAAGCCCTCTGCCATTACTTCATCATCTGGGTTATACGTCTTTGTGGGCGTCTTTATGTTTGATTTAACGCGCCATTCACCCCAGGACGATAGCCGGTCATGCACCATATTTCTACGCACTTTGTTTTTTGCCGCGACTATTCCGGATATTTTTCGGGCCATTTCATTGCGCCTATTCGTTGAAAGTTCAGCGTATGGCTTTGCGTCAATTTCAATGTAAGTGTCAATCGGCGCGCTTGCCTCTTTGTCACGTTGCACCATTGCAGCTAATGCGGTTATTTGTGATTGATTCATTTGCCACCACCCGATAACTGAATTAAAAGAAACATAGATTGATCTGAAGTGAAGCCTGCATCGATATGGCTGTCATAGATAATCTTTCTCATTCTCGCTAGGCTATTCTGCTCTTCAGTAATCAATTCTATATCTCGATGACACTGATCAACAAAGGCAATACGCTCATAATTTGTTTTAGACTCACTCATTTAGTTAACCCCTGCGCTATCTCTGGCGCTGTGAATTCGCTTTCTCTACCAACGTCCGCGCGGTTCAGTAGTCGCTCGATCTCATTCAATTCGCAATTATCAGACAACTCTGACAATGCAGCTAAGTTGTACCCGTGCCGATGATTGCATCGCCCAAAATACAGCACGTAGTTTTCGCCGTGCGGTTCTATGCTGTAGTTGCTTTCACAATCACATATCTCGATCAAAGGATTATTCATCACTCACTCCCCATCATTCCACAACATTGATATTAAACCCAATACAAAAAAGAATAGTATGTACGCTATTAGATATGCAGTGTAAAGGGTTTCTAGTATTCGGTTCATTGCTAAAATTCTATGAAGTCAGTCCACTCGCCATGGTTAAGCTGTTCACATGAAAAAGCGTTCGAGTAATCCTCCATAACCCCAATATCATCTTGAAGGTATAACAAAAGCGTGGCTATTGAATCTCTCGATACCGTCATTTGCTCAGCCGTTTCATAGTTAAATACAATCTCTTCGCGTGAAACTTCAAACGCGGGAATCAGCACTAATCTATATTTCATTTACTTGGCCTCTTGGTTGTTAGTCTTCGATTTCGAATTCAACTTCATTATCACATGATTGGCATGTAAATTTAATTTCAGCTTCACCCTCACACCAGCCAGTATACTCACTACCCATATATCCGGTATCATTAGATTCAATAGCTATTTCAGTCCCACCGCATTCGCATGTCAGTGTAAATTTCCCGTTGGTGCCGGTGTAATTCATTTTCTAGCCCTCTTATTTGCTGTCGGTTGCTCTAAAGTGCCGTCCCATTTAGCCGTATCTAGCCATTCTTCAGCCTGCTGTAATGACGTCTTATCTTCGCCGCTATCCGCCCACTTTGTGTTATCAACGCCCATTGAATAGGCTATTAAAAGCATTCTTTCTATTTCTTTATTCATTTTCTAGCCCTCTTGGTTGTTAGTTATGGCAACAAGATGCTCTATTAGCTCTTCAGACAAATCAACAAGCTCAATCTCAAGCTCTGACACAACTGGAAATATCTTACTGTGCAGTTCTTGTATATTCTCATGCTGAGCGTCACTAACGCCGCGCCAACCAGCTTTATCAAGCGCTACTATAAAGTCATTAAATCTCATTTCTTCACCCACTCTTTGTTGTTGATTTAAAGAACTATCAAAGTCCTCTCACCATTCGATGACTCAATAATAACTTTTGAACCATCCTTACCAGAGTCAGAAACCAGCTTCAAAATTGTAAGCGCTCGCTTAACGGTTGCTGAATTATCTAGTCCTAACTCTTTCTTCATTTCAGATATCACCGATAAAGTTTTATCATCGAACCTGTAAGACCTTAATGTTTTTGCTTTCATTCGCCTAATCTACATGTATGTGAGCTGTATGTCAATCTGATATTGCAATTAATCGAAACAATGCTTTCATTGCCTCGATCATGCGCATTGCTCTTTGCTTATTCGGTCGATTATTTCGAGGACTTCTTTATACTTATCTGGCTTGCCATAACGCACCCAAGACCCGTCACACTTCAATATCTCATCCTTAATACGATCTACCTTTGATTGTTCCGATACCCTCACAAACTCTTCATCGCGCCCGAGCTCGCCTGTGTCCCATTTATTGCCTCCTTCTCGGTCTATTATTTTTAATATCTTGTCGTACTCTTTATCGTGAATACAGTCGCTAGTCATGTGAGCATCGATTATTTTTGACGTGATGCGATCTATCTTTGATTGCTCGCTAGGGCCTACTCCATTTAAAGCGTCAGCAACAGCATTGGCGTTAGGAATGTTTTGATAAGATCCAGTGTCGCTATTAAATAAAACAATATATCGAGCTGGGTCAGCACGGAGGAAAACATTGAATCTATCGCTCTCATACTTCTGATTAGGATTGCTCATTTACTACTCCTACAATTTTTTTAACGCCGCAAACGTTCTCAAGCAGAGAATCAATCAATTCATCTTTTAAGGGCATATTGCTTCCCGAGTTTGAAACATGGATACAGTCGCCAAATTCATCAATTTCGATAATTGACTCCCGAAAACCATCGCTAACAAGTATGCTTACCTGAACAAAATCGCCCGTTAATTGCTTCATTGCTATGCTGTTAACAATATTAACTAAATCACTCACACCTCACCCCCTTGAGCCACTACAATGGCCTTGGTGCAATCTTTGACTCCTCGGCTATACCCTTCGCCGCCATTCTTGCCAAACTCTTTACCAAGGGCGATGTATAGCGCCGTAACGGTTCTATTGTCTTTAGCTTTAGCGTAATCGTCAGCCACTCTCTTGTGGTGCCGCTTAGGTATGCTGAAAGGTATGCGACCATTCGAGTGATTATCCAGCCCTAGCCGCTTACACTCCCATTGCTTATTTGTTAAGCCTTTCGCCTCGTGACCCGTTGGCGCCATCATCATTTCTGCTATGTTCATTTTATTGACTCCATATCCAAAAAGCTGAGAATGCGATAACGTCAATCGTCCCAAGCAAAGCTAAATAATCAATAAAAACTGATCTAGCAATTCGATTATGTGCAAGAAGCCTGGCAAGTCCATACATTGTTAAAATTAAAAGAATTCCGCTTAGTATCATTTTCTCTGTAATTGTCATTTTATTTAACCTCTATTAAATTATCTTTCGCGCGCTGCTTGCGTCGATACTCGCACCAATAAACATTTCTGTCATGGTTGGTGCGCTTGTCAACTTCAACGATTCCAGCGGCCTTTTGCTTAGCCCTAGACATGCGCTTTGCAAGTCTTTGGGCTTTGCGTCGCTCTTCTTTAGTTTTTATCATTATTAATAAGCGTGAAGCGGGCCTTTATCGGCAAAAAAACGCCAGTCAATTTTACAGGCGATATGCATTGCTATTTCATCGATACGGTTATCTTCGTTTATTTCTTCACCCTTCTCTTCAAGGCTGTCATCTATGAAGAGATTTTTTGTGAGTGAATCCACCATTTTCTGGTTGCTATTCAGACAAGCCCTAGCAAATTTCTCAGCCTCTTCTTCGACGCGCCCAACCATGATTGTATTGCCTTTCCATATTAAATCAGGGTTTGCAAGTAAATGGTTTCTGGTTTCTGTTAATAAATTAGCCATAATAATTCTCTCGTTGCGCTTCGGGTTAATCCCCTAGCTGATGAATATCATTATATATTAATATGTTCACCTGTCAATGATTTTTATTCAATTGGTTTCTTGTTTGTGTGGCTTCCAGTGCGTTACATTCCACGGTACCGGATCATCATTTTCGTCGTGCCACATTAAATTACTGTACTCGGGGCAAATATAAGCAGTTGCCACGCCCTCAACATAGAAACCCTCGCGCTCTCCCTTGATCTCACATGCCCAACCAAAGCCCGGGTAATTGTCTTTATCTTCTACGCTTGTCCACTCACTCATTTTTCCCACCTCTTCATGTATTTATTAATTACTCGGCGCATACGAGCCAAGTACTCTTTATCGCTGTGATTTGGGTTTCTCTCGTGAAACGAGTCAATCCAATCTAGGCGCTCTTGACCGTAACGAACTTTGATATTTACCCGCATCTCGGCAACATGATTGTCGTTATACTGATTATCATTAGGGCATTCTCGGTTAATGTTTCGCAAATCAAACTGAATTGACGGGTGAGCCTTTGCTGTCTTGCAGTGACCGCCATCATAAGATTTACAGTGTTTATCGCAAGTGATGCAGGGATAATTGTAAAACGCATCGCGCATTCTTGCGGCCTTCTGGATAACATCACGGGTAATCTTTTGGTGATGAGCTACCGACTTATCTTCTAGTGCGATTTTTGGCTTCTTTTTGGGAGCAGATAGAAACTTTATAGCTCTGCGCTCTTGAGTTTTTAAGCTGCCTTTCTGTCGATATTGCTTATCATGGCTCTCATTGCAAAACACCCTATTCTTAGATTGATTGAAATAACCATCCTCAACACGATTCCACTCATCGCAATAAG
>Ga0208544_10001050_pt1 | contig 19728 bp, 17 predicted proteins | sample DEB08_DNA_9_FD_184526 | JGI IMG/M metagenome (GOLD analysis project Ga0208544, IMG submission 184526) | Aqueous microbial communities from the Delaware River and Bay under freshwater to marine salinity gradient to study organic matter... | ecosystem: Environmental > Aquatic > Marine > Coastal ... | reverse complement strand
GTCATGTTCGCGAGTCGGCACCCCGTAAAGGTACAACTTCGTGGAATTTGCCGCTTGCGGTGAATGTAGGAAGTACTTCGCTTGCTTGCACCGTGACATTATTCAGGTCGTTATCGCGAAACACGCGTTTAACCGAAGCGATGATCTCTTGAAAGACAGGGTCTGCCGCCGCATTACCAGCCAGCTGTATGCGCACCTCGAAATCTCTCTCGCTGGTCTGAACCAACTGGATGCGTTTAGCATCTTCGTGCTCCAGATCAAAGACAAGCGGCGATAGCGTCGCCTCGCCCACACGAACAAGCGTCGCCTGGCGGCCTTCCACCTCAAAACTGCGAAACGGCGATCCACAAGGACAGGAATCCTTGTAGAAACGAACACAATCGCCAAGGTCATACCGGATGAAGGGTTGAACTTCGTTGGCGAGCACCGTCAACAGCACTGTGTCGGACAATGTGCCATCGGGAACGGCCTGCATTGCTTCGTCGACCGCTTCGAGGATCACCCAATCTTCGTGCACATGTTTGCGCCCATGGCTGCATACGAACGATGTTACCAAACACTCGGTGCAGCCATAGGCGTCGACAATCCCGTATTCGAGTGAGGGGAAGGCTTGGCCAACCCGCTCGCGCAGATCGTCCGTGAGTGTCTCGCCCCCCGTATTGAATACCACTGGCTCGATTTGCAATCGCCCAGCCTCTTTCTCTCTGGAGAGAATAGTCAGCATGCTTGGGTAGGTCACAACGCAGGAGACCTTCCGGATAGCGTTGAGTTGTTCAACAAGCCTGCTGATCGGTTGTTCGGCCTCGATGAAGGACAGCCTTCCCGCCAATCTTGGATTCAGATGTCTCACCAATTTGTTGAAACCAACGCCCGCAAAGTGACCGTTGCCGCCAGTAACTGTCACTCGGGTGCCGAGCTTGCGCATATCGCGAACCATATTCCAATGAAATCGTTCGAAACGGGCCATTGAAATCCCGAAGGAATACTCGATGAAGGACGAAGGCACGACGATGACTGCTGGTTCGCCTGATGTCCCTGACGTTCGAAAGACGCCAACTTCGCAGATGGGGACGCCAATCTTTCCGATATCATTGAGATGTTGTCGTACCTTCTCGAGGGAAAGAGTTCGGATCGTCAGCCAGTCGTCGAACTCCCCCATGAGTTCGGGTTTGCGGGTTACGGGCAAGTTGGGAAGTTCGATCTTATCTGTCGATGGCAATTTTGCGTAAAGTCTACCAAAAAGGGGTGAGTCAAGCCGTGCCTTTGCCACAAGGCGGCGCAGGTTGCGGAGCTGCTTTGCTTCAATTCGCGTTCGCCCGCCCCAGTTTGTCCAGAGCCCGCCAACTAGATAACCCAGCATACTTGGAAGGCTGAAGCGCATATCTATATACAATCCCTTTTGTGTCCGATGCGGATTATTTGTTATCTGGATGTTAAAGTAAAAGATTCCACATCATTTGACTTACCTCAAATCACGAGGTCACACGGGCCAATAATTGCGCTATGAACCGCGAAATAGGACGTACGCTCGATTTTCTCGAAGGTCGCTTTGTCCGCTGAGCTGCCGTTGGTTTGAGCCGCCGCCCAAACAAAAGCAGCCTATCATTCTGCAGGCTGCCCATAGGTCACAACAGCCCGCGCTGCTGGTATATGTTTGTAAAGTGTGGATACAGATACACCCAGACGCTTCGCCACTTCCTTTGTTGTAATAGAGGGATCCGCAAGCATTGCGCGCGCCGCGGCAATGTCATCTTCGGATAAGGACCTTGGTCGTCCACCTACCCTGCCTCGCGCTCGAGCCGCATCAAGGCCTGCGACGGTTCGGTCGCGTATGATAGAGCGTTCAAATTCTGCCAAAGCGCCGAAGATATGAAAGATTAGCCGCCCACCTGATGTCGTAGTATCGATGTGCTCCGTCAAAGATCGAAAGCCGATACCTTTTTCCTCAAGCGCCTCGACAGTTTCAATCAGTTGTTTGAGCGATCTTGCCAGCCGGTCTAGGCGCCACACAATCAGCGTATCGCCAGACCGAACGTATTCAATTGCTGCCGTTAGTTGTGGACGATCACGTTGAGCGCCCGAGGCCTTTTCTTCAAATATTCGCTTACAATCAGCAGCACGCAATGCTTCTAGCTGAAGGTCTGGACTTTGGTCTTGTGTGCTAACTCTTGCATATCCGATGTTCATGACGATCCTCCGAAAACTCACCATGACTATATGTTTTCGGAAGATATATTACAAGAAACAGTTTTAGGAATTGAATTAGCGTGAAATTGACTGAAAATCACATCACCGCCAATTATTCCTAAAAACGTTCGTTTAATGGAAGGGTTATTTCCGCGTGCTAGATATTTGAGCAGACTAACGTAAAAATGGTCTTAAGCGGAAGGCCCTATGGAAGGGCAATAGGTAGATCAGCTAATCGTCCGTCTTAAAACTGCAATTTATCACACGACATGCGCATTCAATATATGTTGATCGTTAGCGAGGAAGCTCAGTTTGTGTTCCAATTTCCCAATAGAAAGGCCGGGCACTTGACAGCGCCACTTGGGCTCATGCGAAGTTTACAGAAATTCGCATCCGTCCATGGATCGGTTCACAATCATTTTAACAAGGAACGCCATCTCTACAGCAGACAAAAATACAAGGAAAACCGAACGGCTGCACTTGTTGAGTGGCAGCAACTTTGCGCCTGCTAGGTCAGGGCAGTTTTCCCATTCAGAGACTAGTTCGCATTCGTATGACAGCACCCCCGGTAGTGTGGTATGCATCTCTTAACGAAGGTCGATTTTTACAAGCGTGTAAAGTTTAAAGTTTTTCAGAATTATGACTTCGTTGATGATGAATATTAATCACCCTCGTTATGGGTCATCTCTACGGTAGACAAAATTACAAGGAAAACCGAACTGCCGCACTTGTTGAGTGGCAGCAACTTTGCGCCGGCTGAACAGAGCGACTTCTGCCATTTAGAGACTAGTTCGCTTTAGTCTGACACCACCTCTGCATCTGTTGATTTTGCTACGTCGCTTTAGTTATGCGCATTCCATCGCTTGGCTTTAATTTTAACACCGTGTTGATTGAGCCGCGGGGCGGTTTTTTGAAGTTGCATGGTCGCTCCACTGAAAATAATGGGGGTTCTTAACCCTGGTATTCCCTCAGGCTGTATTTGCATGTTTCGATGCACAATTTGTGGATCGGCAAATACCTCAGCCATTGAATTGATGGGTGCACAGGGAACAACGGCCTGCTCCATCATGCTTAAGATTTTAGTTTTACTATATTTTTTCACGGCATCGGAAAGCTCTGGCAACAAATCATCGCGGTGAACAACGCGGTCTGAATTTGTTTGGAAGCGCGCGTCGCTAGCGAGATCGTTGCGGTTTAAGACCTCGCAAAAGCGCCTGAATTGGCCATCATTGCCAACAGCCAAAATGACCTGTCCATCTCGCACATCAAAGACCTGATAAGGGACTATATTTGGATGCTGATTGCCGAGCTTCTTGGGCGCATTCCCTGTTGCTAGATAATTCATGGCTTGGTTGGCCATTATTGCGGTCGCGCAGTCAAAAAGGGAAATATCAAGATGTTGTCCAGTGCCTGTTATACCGCGTTGCGCTAAGGCCGCTTGCACGCCAATAACGCCATAAAGGCCGCTAAAAATATCGGTAACGGCCACGCCAACTTTCATCGGTTGGCCATCGGCTTCTCCTGTCACAGACATCAGGCCGGACATGCCTTGGATGAGATAGTCGTAACCTGCGCGTTCTGAGTAGGGCCCCGATTGGCCGAAGCCTGTGACTGAGCAATACACAAGTTCGGGGTTGGCTGACTTTAGGCTTTCAAAGTCGAGACCATATTTCTTTAATCCGCCAACTTTGAAATTCTCAATTAGCACATCTGCTTCGTTGGCAAGACCTTTTACCAGCGCGAGATCTTCTGCCTCTTTAAAATCTGCTACAATCGACATCTTGCCGCGATTGGCAGAGTAAAAATATGCGGCGGATTTATCCTCTTGTCTTTCGATAAAGGGCGGTCCCCAGCCGCGTGTATCGTCACCGCCGGGAGCCTCGACTTTGATGACAGTCGCGCCCAAATCGGCCAGCGTTTGGCCGATCCACGGCCCTGCCAATATTCGTGCCAACTCAAGTACTTTAAGTCCCGCTAAAGGTGCAGCGTTCATGCGAACGCCTGCAATCCTGTTTGTCCACGACCAAGAATTAGTGCGTGCACATCGTGCGTGCCTTCATAAGTGTTCACAGTTTCCAAGTTTTGTGCGTGACGCATGACCTGATATTCTGCCATGATACCGTTGCCGCCGTGCATGTCGCGCGCCATGCGGGCAATATCTAGCGCCTTGCCGCAGTTGTTGCGTTTTACCAGCGATATACTTTCAGGCGATGCGATCCCTTCATCCAACATCCGTCCGACCCGCAGCGCGCCTTGAAGCCCTAAAGTTATCTCCGTTTGCATATCTGCGAGTTTCTTTTGAAAGAGCTGTGTTTGAGCCAGCGGGCGATTAAACTGAACGCGTTCAATTCCGTAGGTGCGGGCGCGATGCCAGCAATCTTCAGCTGCTCCCATCGTTCCCCACGCAATGCCATAGCGGGCACGGTTTAGACAGCCGAAGGGTCCTTTCAATCCCTCAACGCCGGGCAGCAATGCATCTTCGCCAACTTCAACATTACCCATCACGATTTCACCGGTGACCGAGGCACGCAAAGATAGTTTACCGCTGATTTTAGGCGCCGATAGCCCCTTCGTCCCTTTTTCAAGAACAAATCCACGGATTTTGCCATCATGCGCATCAGACTTAGCCCAAACAATAAACACGTCCGCAATCGGGCTGTTTGAAATCCACATCTTAGCGCCATTGAGAATATACCCGCCATCGGTCTTTTTAGCGTTGGTTTTCATGCCACTAGGATCTGAGCCCGCATCTGGTTCGGTAAGGCCGAAACAACCAATCCATTCACCAGAGGCAAGTTTAGGCAGGTATTTTTCTTTTTGCGCATCAGAACCGTACGCATTGATCGGATACATGACGAGTGAAGATTGAACAGACATCATCGAACGGTAGCCAGAATCGATGCGCTCCACTTCGCGGGCTACCAAACCGTAGGTTATGTAGTTCGCGCCAAGCCCGCCATATTGTTCTGGAATTGTGATGCCGAGAAGGCCCATCTCGCCCATTTCGGATAGTATTTCAGGGGCGACTGTTTCATTTAAATACGCATCGCTGACGCGGGGCATCAACTTTTCTACCGCGTAGGCAGCTGTGCTTTGAGCGACCATGCGCTCATCTTCACTTAATTGACCGTCAAGGTGGAAGATATCTTCCCATTTATTTTTTGCCAATGATGGCCCGTGACCAGTTTCTTTTGTCATCGTTTGTATTCCTTATTTCAATTTTTGAAATGTCACGCTTGTCCGGCAATTCGGCCCAGAACAACCGCGCTTAGAAGGCCATTGCCCGACAGGTAGCCGCTGTCATTTGAGCCTGAAACGCCGACTGCTGCACCTCCTGCTGCAAAGAGATTTGGAAATGGGGCACCATCCAATTTTTGCACTCGGGCAAGCTTGTCTACGCACAAACCGCCTTGGGTATGAAACAGCGCGCCAGTGACCTTTACGCCCTTGAAGGGTGGCTTCAAATTGGTGTCAGAAAATGCGCGGCCAAATTGATCTGTACCGTCAACCGGAATAGCGCTTAAGGTTTTTTTAAGTTCGGCAGCGGGGAGGCCCAATTGATTTGCAAGCTCTGCAATCGTCCCGCCGGTCTTGATCGCCCCTTGTTTTTCAGCATTTTGAAAATCTGTAAATTGGCGTGCAACGCTAGCAATATCCTCATCAAATATCGCGAAGGCTTCACCATCGGGCTGTGCCAAAACGACTCTGGCGGCTTCCGAATAGCCCTGCGCTTCGTTCCAAAACCGTTTGCCAAGTTTGTCTACCTGCACACCGCCTTGGGTGATGACCGCCCAAGAGATTAATATCCCATGAGGCTTGGCGACATTTCCATGCCCTTGGTAAGCGCTAAGGTGTTTTGTGGCCGCCCCGAGAGCTTTGCCCCAGTCAAGCGCTTCGCCTTTGTTGCCGTCATGACCAAACCAAATTGCGTCGCTAATATTTGACATATTTTCACGCACTTTGTCAGCATTACCGCCAAAACCGTTGCATGCGAGGATTAGCCGCTCGCATCCAATTTGTTCGGTCGAGCCATCCGGTCGCACAAATTGAATGCCGCGAACTAAATCATCTTCTACATAAATGGTATGTGCCGTTGCATCGCAAATAATATCGATGTCTGATGCCTCACATGCAGAGCGCAGATGATCGATCAATTCCTGACCGGATCGACTGGGCAGACCATGCATGCGTCTCTGTGAATGCCCCGGGTAATCAAAATCATGGACGAGTGAAAACGGCAACGCATGTTTATCCGAGAGCCACTCGATTGTCGCTGCGGCATTTTCTGCCAGCAGGTCAACAAAGGATTGTTCGTTTTCGCCATTGGCTTTTTGCTGGATATCGGCGGCGAAAATATCAGCGTTATCATCGATTCCAACCGATGATTGAAACCGTGTTCCTGCTGCGGGAATGAGACCAGCAGACAGAGCCGTTGAACCTGATGGAATCGCATCACGCTCTATGATGAGGGTTGTTTGTCCTTCATCAGCTGCTGCTAAGGCTGCAGTCATTCCCGCTGCGCCAGCACCAATAATGAGTGTCTGAATTTCAAAAGAAAATTGGCTTGGAGGGCGATCAATTTGGGCCATCTCAGTCAGCTGACCCATCATATTTTGCGCCTTTTGCAAGCATGTCATTTGTGCCGATGACATCATTTAAGCCATCAAAGTCGAACATCCTTGTTGAAAACGGCTTATTGGAACCGTGCTGGGCTAGGCTGGCGTAGTAATCCTGCGCTGTTTTTGCCTGAGCGCGGACGATGCCACCTGGAAAAATAGCAATTGAATAGCCAAGAGATTCTAAATCATTCGCATCGGTAACCGGAGTAGCGCCGCCTTCAACCATATTGGCAAGCAGCGGTATCCGGTCAGCAAACTGAACGGCAATTGATGCGAGTTCTTCTCTTGAACGCGGCGCTTCGATGAACAAGACATCGGCTCCTGCAGTCATATAAGCCTCGGCGCGCTCCAGAGCCGCTTCATAACCCTCAACGGCAATAGAGTCGGTTCTGGCGATGATAAGCGTATCGTCCGACTGCCGCGCATCTGCCATCGCCTGAATTTTTCCGACCATCTCCGCAGGGCCAATGAGCGATTTGTCTTTTAGGTGGCCGCAACGCTTTGGGTAAGTCTGATCTTCTAGCTGTAAAGCGTTTGCACCCATACGCTCATATGTGCGCATGGTGCGCTGCGCGTTCAAAGCATTGCCAAATCCGGTATCTGCATCGACGATGAGGTGTGCGGGCACACGGTCGCGTATTTTTGCAATCGTATCGGCCATTTCACTCATTGTTGTAAGGCCAATATCAGGCGAGCCCAATCGGGTGTAAGCGACCGCCGCACCTGAGAGATATAGGGCATCAAACCCTGCACTCGCTGCTTGCGATGCAGTGAGTCCGTCATAGACACCTGGTGCGACAAGAATCTCTTTTTTTGCAAGGCGCTGTTTCAAGCTCATGACGCTGCTTTCAATTGGACCAATAAATCGTTGCAACTCATCTGGTGCGTCACTGTTCCAAGAGACAGAAGCGTCGCCTCATGCACGTCCTTTTTGAATGCTGCGCATCCATCAGTCAGCATAATGGTTTCGATGTTTCGCAGATGCGCATCGCGAAGCGTGCTAGCCACGCCGCCATTTGTCACGATGCCGCCGACAATCAAATGCCCGATACCGCTGGCGCGCATTATGTATTCAAGCCGTGTCTGATAGAAGGCGGAGTAGGCAATTTTCTCTATAACAAAGTCAGCGGGCGCGAGCACATCCACGACCGTGTGTCCCCAACCGCCGGGGTTAAAATCGCCTTTGGCAAGGAATGGCCGCAATTGTTTGAGGTGGGGCGCAATCAACGGTTCACCGTCCGCACTGGGCACAATGGTAAACTGCGCAGAAATATAGGTGCCGCCCCTCTTTCGAAGTGCCCTTACAATTGGTAAAATGCGTTCAGGCAGTGCTGCGATGTCATCTGACTTTTGGTTTGCGCGACCATACGCGCCGTCTGGATGCAAAAAATCATTTTGAAGATCAATCGTTAGAAGCGCTGTTTTAGAAAAATCTATGTTTTTTAAGTCAGCCATTATCCGGCCTCCTTATTTTCAATGATCGTATTGCCAAACGCATCCACCTTGCCAATTAAGTTTGGCTCAATGAGAACTGTGGTGTCTGGCTGCTCAAGAATGGCAGGACCCTCGATGATCGTGCCAACGGGCAAATCAAGACGCGCGTACACTGCCGTATCATGCCACTGATCGCCAAAGTGAACTTTGCGTGTTGCCTTCGGTTTTACTTCACCGATTGTGGCTGGTGCCAATGTTTTAAGATCGAATTTTGGCCTTTTACCTGTCACGGTACTGCGCAGGTTCAATATGCGACGAACTCCCGTTTTAAGCAGACGCCCGAAAGTATCTGAATAGGCTTTGTCAAACGCTTCCTCAATTTCCGCACGGGTTGGTGCGACGACGCGGGTGCCATCAGTCTTCACAGAAAGCGGAACTGAGACGGTATGTGTCTGGCCAATATAAGCCATATCCAATTCGAACTTGAGTTCGCGCGATAAAAATTTCGCACGCGCCGCGTCTAGTGTTTTCAATCCTTGATCAACATGCGCCTGCATAAATTCAAGCAATGTATTTTCGTCCAAGCTGCTCACAAGGCTGTTGATCGTTTGCACAAAGTCCTGACGCATATCTGCGATGACGCAGCCCATCGCGGAAGTCACGCCCGGATAGCGCGGAATGATCGCGCGTGGGATGCCAGCTTCGGCAAGCATCGCGCCTGTGTGCAGTGCGCCGCCGCCGCCAAAAGGCATGAACGCAAAACGTTTTGGGTCGAAGCCTCGTTCTATGCTGACGAGCCTGATTGCACCAGCCATACGAGAGTTAGCGACACGCAGGATCGCTTCAGCAGCTTGAATCTTATCCAGTCTAAGCGGTTCACCCACATGCTTTTGGATCGCCTGCGACGCAGCTTCAACGTCCAGTCTTTCGAGCTTTCCACCAATGGGGTTTTCCGGATCAATCCTGCCAAGTACAATATTTGCGTCGGTAACAGTTGGTCGATCATTGCCCAGCCCGTAAGCGACAGGTCCAGGATTTGAACCTGCACTTTCAGGACCAATGTTGAGCAGTCCGCCCTTATCTACCCATGCGATAGAGCCACCTCCAGCGCCGATCGTTGTGATCTCAATCATAGGTGTTCGCACAACCATTCCGAAATCAATCGATGTTTGTGGCGAGAGCATCGACTCACCTTCGGCAATCAGCGACACGTCAAAACTCGTGCCGCCCATGTCGCCGGTGATGATGTTTTCATATCCTGCGCATGAGGCGATGTAACCGGCAGCGATCACGCCGGCCGCGGGACCAGAAAGTGCAGTGCGGATAGGATAATGGCATGCGGTTTCCACACCCATTACGCCGCCATTTGACTGCACAATCATAAATTCACCACTAAAACCGCCGGACTTGAGGGCGTCCTCTAGACGGTGGAGATAGCCGGACACTTCCGGCTGAAGGTATGCGTTCAGCGCTGTCGTTGAAAACCGTTCAAATTCGCGTATTTCCGGCAGAATTTCTGAAGAGCAAGAGACATGCGCGTTTGGCCACATTGCACGAACTTCGGCAACGGCACTCATCTCGTTTTCAGGATTGGCGTAGACATTTGCGAATAGGATAGCGACGGCGTCGCACCCTTGTTCAAGCAATTGCTTCGCTGCTTTTCGCACGGCTTCCAGATCAACCTTAGTGCGGATGGTTCCATCAGCCAAAGTTCGTTCGGGCACTTCCAAGCGATTTTCGCGTTCCACAACTGGCTCGAAATCGCCACGCAAACCCCATGTGCGAGGCCGATCACGGCGTCGCATCTCTAACACATCACGAAGGCCTTGCGTTGTGATTGCACCAATTTTTGCTCCTTTGCGTTCCAGCAAAGCATTTGTACCAGCGGTCGTGCCATGCACGACAACGGCAATTTTTGAAAGATCATCAACCTGCTTACCAATTCCATCTAGAAAGCCACCCGATTGATCTGGTCTTGTTGTCGGAACCTTCGCAACAGACGCTGCGCCGTTGGTTTCATCCAATACAAATACATCTGTAAAGGTGCCGCCAACATCCACACCCACCATAACCCCACTCATGATTGATACTCCCGCCAAGCGGTTCCATATGTGCCGTCAGCCGCCGCTTCGGACACAAGCTCGTTTTTCACATCTTTTGCAATTAAAGACGGATCGCGATCTGAAGCGGCACCGTAACCGCCGCCTCCTGGTGTTTCCAGCCGCACAGATTGTCCTTGCTTGAGACTGATACCGCGCATTTTAGAGGCAAGAGGTGGATGCTCCCAACCTTCATCTTGCTCAAAAGAAAAAACGTTCATCGCAGCATCTTCTCCGCCTGCAATACCTTTCGGCGCAAACCGGCCTCTTTCTCCAAACAAAAAGGCTTCTGCTCCGTTTTTTTCTAAAACCTCAATTTCATAGACAGCTCCCATGCCGCCACGATGACTACCCGCGCCTGCGCTGTCTGGGCGCAAAGCCCATTGCTTGAACATGACCGGATAGGCCGCTTCAAGGATTTCCATTGGTGGAATGGTGGCGGTCGATATGGGCGCATTTCCGTGGTTCAACCCGTCGGTCTCAATAGATCCGCCGTGCCCGCCACCATAAAAGCTGAACATGACCCAAGGTTTTCCATCGCTTTTTTTACCCGCAATCGAAAGAGCATTAATTGTCCCGTAAGCATTAGCGACGACTTTTTCCGGCGAGACTTTTGCAAATGCACAAAACACGACGTCAATCATACGCAATATCGTTTCCGTGTAACCGCCCGTGGGTGCTGGAAATTCGGCTGAAAGCAAAGAGCCTTCGGGTACGATCACATTGATCGGTCGCATCACGCCTGCATTGGCGGGCAACATTGGAAAAATGTGCTTGATCGCGACATATGCCGTTGCCACGGTGGTCGGCAATGCGATGTTAACGGGGCCTGCACACTGTGGCGCTGATCCGGTAAAATCAAGGATCATTTCGTTGCCTTTGATTTCAAGGGCGACTTTTATTGAAAGTGGTTCGTCCACGATGCCGTCATTGTCCAGGAAGTCTTCTGCCTCCCATCGTCCATCAGGCAGGTTATCTAATTCAGAACGCATTAGTTTTTCTGCGCGATGGCCAAGCGCTACCAGTGCTGAATCAACAGTTTGTGCGCCGTAGTCGTCCAGCAGCTCATCCATGCGTTTGATGCCAAGATCAAGCGCGCCAAGCTGTCCGTTGAGATCTCCCATCGCAGATTGAGGCAGCCGTGTATTGCGCAACAAAATGTCTATGATGTCTTGATTGACGACACCCGCACGCGCCAGTTTGACCGGCGGCAGGATAAAAGCTTCTTGGAATACTTCGGTTGCACCCGGATTATAGTTGCCCGGCACAGCGCCGCCAACATCATGCCAGTGTCCAACTGATGCCAAGTAACAGAATAGTTCGCCGTCTCTAAAATAAGGTCTAACCAAGCGCATATCGCTTAGGTGCGTTCCACCGATATGCGCATCATTGAAGATATATATGTCGCCGTCTTGAATGCCTCCATCCAATGCCGCTTTCTCGATAACAGCTTTCACCGCGAAAGACATTACGCCGACAAATATAGGCAGCCCGGACTTGCCTTGCACAAGCGTGTCGCCCGTTTCAGCATGATATATGCCATGGCTTGCATCATGCGCTTCGGCAATAATGGGGTTAAAAGCCGCGCGAAAAAGCGTTGCGTCCATTTCATCGGCTATCTGTTCCATTCGTCCGGCAAGCACCGAAAGGGTAATTTGATCAATATCACTCATGCTTTCAATTTTACCTCTGCGATGTCATTCCAGACGTCTTGTCTGGTGATTTTGTTATCTAAAACCTCAAAGCGGTCGATGAAGCGGATGCTATCAAATGCGATTCCATCCAGCCACTCGCCAGAAAGTGTTCCACGACAATAAACGACAGCAGCATCACCATCGCCTTGCCATGCATCGACGCCGTCGTAGCTTTTTGCAACGCGTTGATACCGGGGCGCGGCCCACGCTAACAATTCATCCAATTCGAACATGGGTTCAGCGCCGGGAAACTGCATGACAAAGCCTTCGCCGAGTAAGCTTCGGGCCGTATCCAGATCGCGATCTTGCATTGAATTTAAAAATGACAACACTAGCTCTTTGGGGTCTGTGAGGGCGGCTGCGGGCTTGCGCATCTCTCCGCCTCGGAAATACTGGTCGGGCGTCATTTCATGGAGCATCACGGTGATCGCTTCAGGCACCGCGGACACCACAAATTTGATGGCCTTTGTTAATGCATGCCCAAGACGCTTTTTCTCATTTGCGTCGTAGCCTTCCAAAATGTGCACTTCGACGATAGGCAAACTGTTTTCTCCTAAATCAGTATTATCTATAATACATATATATGCGAGCTATGAAAAGCCCAATAAATACTTTTTTATGTACATTTGGTTGATTTTTAAAATTACAGCTGTATCCTGAGCCCAACTGGATAGGAGTTTTAAAGTGGACGCAGTTAACACCACATCAATGCCGGAGGGGACAAAAGCGCGCCGCGTATTTTTGTCTTTGAAGGATGAGATTTCAGGCGGTCGCCTGAATGATGGTGACAGTTTGCCCGGCGAACAAAAGCTGGCGGAAGCGTTTGGCGTCTCAAGAGTAACCGTGCGGCGCGCATTGGAAAAACTGGCGGCTAACGGCTTTATCGAACGAAGGGCTGGAAGTGGCACCGTCGTGCGGGCAACGTCGGGCGGTGAAAAACCTGTCGAAATGGATTTCACAACCCTGATGCCTCAATTGGTCGAGATGGGTCAGAAAACAACAGTCCGGCTTCTATCGTTTAACTATGGAAAAGCACCAGGCTATGTCGCCAAAGCAATGAAAGTTCAGGGTGATACGCAAGTGCAAACAGCAACCAGATTGCGCTTGGCAAGCGGTATACCGTTTTCTCATTTGACGACTTATGTACCTCAAGAGATAGCACGCAATTATTCAGAAAATGATTTGGCAACGACGCCCCTTTTTAAGTTGCTGGAGCGAAGCGGTGTTCAAATAGAAGAGGCAAATCAGTCGGTTTCTGCTGCGCTTGCCGGCCCTCAAGTTGCTGAAGTTCTTGAAGTTGAAACTGGCGCAGCTTTGCTGTCTTTGGAGCGGGTTGTTCGAGATATCGATGGAAATTGTGTGGAGTTTCTGTCCGCGCTTTATCGTCCTGATATGTTTCAACTTGAAATGTCTCTTGCCCGTGTCGGTGAGGGAAGCGGGCGTCATTGGGAGCCTGTTATCGGAAAGGGTCATGAAGAATGACACTTCCTCAGACATTGCTTGACAAGCTGTGGTCGGCCCATGAGGTGCTGCTCCGTGAAGATGACATGTCGCTGCTTTGGGTTGATCGGCACTGGGTTCATGAGGGGTCCCATCATGCTTTTGGGAAAATCGCAGCGCGCGATCTTCCCGTCAAAGAACCTTCGCTTACGTTTGCCGTAGTTGATCACTACGCGCCAACAATGCGCAACAAGCCTGCAAGCGGTAGTATTGGCCGAATGATCGATACGTTGCAGGCCAACGCAAAGGCTCATGATCTGAAGATATTTGATTTGAATGATACCGATCAGGGGATTGTGCACGTCATTAGCCCTGAGCAGGGCATTACACTGCCAGGATTGCTCATCAATTGCGGCGACAGTCATACCTCTACGCATGGTGCATTTGGCGCTTTGTCTTTCGGCGTTGGCGCTACAGAAGTCGCGCACATCCTTGCGACGCAAACTGTGTGGCAGGCGAAACCTAAATCCATGCGCATCACGATCAATGGTGAGTTACCGCCTTCAGTGACTGCCAAGGATATGGCACTGCACTGGATTGCCGAGTTGGGCGCGGGAGGCGCCAGAGGGTATGCCATCGAATATGCTGGCTCTGCTGTTCGCGCGCTTTCAATGGAAGGCCGCATGACGCTTTGCAATTTATCGATCGAAGGTGGCGCGCGTTTGGGAATGATCGCGCCTGATGAAGTCACATTCGATTATTTGGAGGGGCGTCCGTACAGTCCTACCGGTTCTGAATGGGAAAACGCGATGCGCTATTGGGCAACGCTGCAATCGGACTATTCGGCCCATTTTGACAAAAAAGTAACGATAGACGCGAAAGATATTGCGCCGACTGTCACATGGGGTACGAGCCCTGATCAAGCCTTACCCATCACTGGTGTAATCCCAGACCCCAGTAGGCTTGAAGCGAAATCCAGCAGTGCTGCCGAAGACGCACTGGATTATATGGGACTTTCATCTGGCAAGCCTATAGCTGGCACGCCAATTGACCGGGTGTTTATTGGTTCGTGCACCAATGGACGCATTGAAGATTTACGCAGCGCAGCCTCTGTTCTGCGTGGCCGAAAATCAAAGGTGCCTGGCATGGTTTCGCCAGGCTCCACACCCATCAAGGTGCAAGCCGAAATGGAAGGCCTTGATCGCATATTCATCGAGGCTGGATTGGACTGGGTAGCGTCTGGATGCTCCATGTGTGTCGGCATGAACGGCGATTTGGCCAAGGCCGGAGAGCGATGCGCTTCCTCAACAAACCGCAACTTCCCCGGTCGTCAGGGACGAGGTGCCCGTACGCATTTGATGGCGCCTGCCATGGTCGCTGCTGCTGCTGTGACTGGAACCATTACAGACGTCAGAAAATTGATCAACGAGGTCACGCAATAATGGCTGGCTGGAGCAACCATACGGGGCTGGCGATTGGTCTGCCGATCGACAACATTGATACAGATCAGTTGATCCCGGCGCGTTTTATGTCCGCTAGTCGTGCCGAGGGCTATGGTGATTATCTGCTTCATGACATGCGGCGCAATCAAGACGGCAGTCTGGATGAAAGCTTCCCTTTGAACACAAATGTGAAAACTAGCGTTGTTATTGCAGGTCGAAATTTCGGAAGTGGATCGTCGCGCGAAGCAGCTGTTTACGCGTTGGCAGATGCAGGCGTTCGGGCGGTAATCGCGCCCAGTTTTGGCGATATTTTTTCAGCTAACTCAGTCAACAATGGACTTCTGCCAGCAACGGTGAGCGAAAAAATCTACGAACAAATAATCCATATTATTGGCGCAAACGCTGTTGAACTTACGATCAATCTTGAGACCGCAACTGTCTCACTTGAGGGTGTTGAGTTTGCCTTTTTTATTGATCCTAGCTGGCAAATGAAGCTGATTAAGGGTTGGGACGATATTGATCTTACCCTCGAACATGCGGCTGAAATAACGGGTTTCAGACAAAACAGAATTCAAACTGCTGAGTGGGCTTGGCCTTCATTAGTAGATTGAGAATACGCCAGAGACGGCGTTAGTCGGCATCTCACGATGCTATCGAAAAAAGGCTTTGCGGCTTATGTTGAGCCAAAACATGGGAGACTAAAATGAGAATCAAATTATTAGGCGCAATTGTTGCCGGATCCACAATGTTGACGAGCATTACTGCGTTTGCTGAAGATACTATCAGCGCAGTGCATGCGTTTCCTGAGACGCTGATCTATACAAAAAGCTTTCTCTCATTCGTCGATAAAGTGAATGAGGCTGGAGAAGGCGTTATTCAGATCGATGTGCGCGGTGGCCCAGAAGCCATTGGTATGTTCCAGCAGCCTGACGCAGTGCGCGATGGTATTGTGGATATGGTCTACACACCTGGCAGCTTCTACGGTGGCGCTCTGCCAGAAAAAGACGCTTTGGTCACATCAAATTTGACAGCGGTTGAAGCGCGTCAGAATGGTGGCATTGCACTTATCGATGAAATTCATCAGGAAAAGATGGGCCTGAAATACCTTGGTTGGTTTGATAGCGGTGTTTGCTACAATCTATGGACGCGTGATGAGCCGACATTCGATGCCGAAGGCAACCTGGAAGTGGACGGTTTGAAACTTCGCGGTAACAATGTTTACAACGCATTCTTCACAAACTACCTAGGCGCTCAGGTTATCGATCTGCCAACTGGCGAAGTTTATTCTGCGCTTCAGCGCGGTATCGTGGATGCGACAGGCTGGACACAAATTGGCCTCATCGATCTCAAGTGGAATGAGTTTTTGAACTACCGCATCGAGCCATGCTTCTTCTCGACCGATCTGGGCGTGATTGTAAATCTTGAAAAGTGGAACAGCTTGAGCGACAAGTCTAAAAAGATTTTGCAGGACGTCGCGATGCAGCATGAAGCCGACAGCGTTGCGGCTCTTCGTCAAAAACGTGATGAGGACTTTGCTGCACTGGATGCAGCCGGGATGAAGGTTATCACTTTGGAAGGCGATGCCGCATCCAATTACCTCGCTGCAGCCCGTGAGAAAACTTGGGAGCGCATGAATGAGGTCATGGCTGGTCAGCCAGGCGGCACTGATAACTACGATAAGCTTATCGGACTTTTCTATGATCTTGACGCAGCAAAATAAATGAGGAGGGTCCGCGGATTTCTCCGCGGGCCCATCCACTTTTGGGGACTGCAGATGAATATAATAACAAAAACCTATGAAGCGCTTTTGTATGCGATGGCGTTAATCGCTGGCGCGACACTTATCTGGTTGATGGTGTCGGTGATCGCATCCGTTTTGATGCGCAATTTGGGTATGCAGCCCTTCGCGTGGCTTTTTACATCTGCAGAATACGGACTTTTATATATGACGATGCTCGGTGCGCCCTGGCTTGTACGCAAGAAAGGCCATGTACACATCGAGCTTGTTACTGCGGCGTTATCGCTAAATGTACGATTCATCGTGAGCCGTCTTGTGGCGATTTTGTGCGTTGCAGTTTGTCTAGTTCTGGCTTGGAAAGGCTTGGATCTGTTTCTGACAAATATCGAACGCGGTGATTTCGATACCCGGGCTTATTATTATCCGCGTTGGCTTTTGACCATCACTTTCCCCTTAAGCTTTTTTATTATGGCCATTGAGTTTTCACGCTTTGTTTTTGGACCAGAGATCATGCACTCCGGAGAGGCGGGAATCCACGAATAATGGAATGGTATGAAGCGCTCGCCTTTCTGCTAGGCACAATCATGTTTTTAATGGCGATCGGTATGCCGGTAGCCATTGCCTTCCTTGCAGCCAATATAGTTGGCGCGTGGATATTTATGGGTGGTGAGCGGGGAATCGCACAGATGCTCAACAATGGGCTTGGATCACTGACGAGCTATGCGCTTGTTCCAATTCCCTTGTTTTTGCTTATGGGCGAAATTTTCTTTCACACCGGCTTGGGCGGGAGAATGTTCAATGCCATCGACAAGCTTCTTGGCAGGCTACCGGGCCGTTTGAGCTACGTAACCGTTCTTGGCGGAACAGCGTTCTCTACACTGTCCGGTTCCTCAATGGGTTCGACCGCGCTTTTAGGGTCTTTAATGGTCCCTGAAATGATCAATCGTGGATACAAGTCGCATATGAGCATAGGTCCTATTTTGGGTACGGGTGGCCTTGCGATCATTATTCCACCGTCAGCTCTCGCCGTACTTCTTGCGACATTGGCTCAGATTGACGTGGGCGCGCTGCTAATTGCCGGAATAATTCCTGGCCTATTATTGGCCGGATTTTATATTCTGACGATTTGGATTCAAACTAAAATTGACCCGGATGCCGCTCCAGCCTATGAAGTCGAGGCGATGTCGCTTGGCCAAAAAATAGGCTTACTACTGCAAGAAGTGGTTCCCATGGTGAGTGTCATGGTGATCATTGTATTTATGATGATCAATGGGGTCGTAACTCCATCAGAAGCTGCTGCTTTCGGTGCATTGGGCGTCCTTATATTGGCTGTTGTTTACAAATGCCTGACAGTTGAAGCGATGAAGAAGTCGATCACGGGCGCCCTGCGTGTGACGTTGATGGCCTATCTCATCGTATTTGGCTCGGCCACTTTCAGCCAACTGCTAGCGTTTTCTGGGGCTTCGCGCGGGCTCATCGAGTGGGCAACATCATTTGAACTGTTACCTCTAGCCATGCTGCTCGTTATGTTTGCCGTGTTGCTTTTACTAGGAATGTTCATGGAACAAATATCAATGATGCTGCTAACGGTACCGATCTTTTTTCCGCTGGCATTGTCGCTAGGTTTTGACCCTATCTGGTTCGGCTTGATTATGTTGCTTGCTCTAGAGATAAGTTTCACCACGCCGCCCTTTGGACTATTACTTTTCGTTATGAAGGGCGTGGCTCCACCGGAAACTACCATGCGCGAGATTTATACTTCAGCATTCCCGTTTATCGGTTGCTCTTTGTTGCTGGTATCGCTGCTCGTTATGTTTCCGCAGCTCGCACTTTGGTTGCCCAATCAATAGGTAGGCACTGTCAGATTTAAATGGCTTGATCGGATCAGTGTGGTTTTGTAGCTGTTAGCGATGAGCAAAATCAGCCCTTTTCGTTAGTTTAAAACATCTCCTAAAATGATCCGGCTAGCGGTGATGAAGCAAGCTATGCTATTAATCATACTTAAAGCGAGGTTCTAATGATCAAAACGACTATTGCAGGTAGTTTGCCAAAACCAGCATGGCTTGCTGAACCGAAAAAACTCTGGGCTGATTGGCGGCTTGAAGGGGATCAATTGATAGAAGGTCAGCAGGATGCGGCGCTGTGTTGGCTGAAAGTCCAAGACGAAGCCGGGATCGATATTCAGGCTGACGGCGAGCAGTTTCGCAAGCATTTTGTGCATGGTTTCCTCGAAGCAATTGAAGGCATCGACTGGAACCTGATGACTACCATGGGCATCCGCGACGACCGTTACGACGCCTCAGTACCAACCGTGACAGGAGCAGTCAGCCGTCAGAAATCCGTTCATGGCGATAGCGTAAGATTTCTACGCAAGCATGCAAAGCGTGAGCTTAAATTCACTCTGCCTGGACCAATGACGATCTGCGACACGATTGCAGACAAACACTATGGCGAGCGGGCAAAGATGGCGATGGCTTTTGCTGGTCTGCTGAACCAAGAGGCGTTGGAATTAGAGGCGCTAGGTGTTGATGTAATCCAATTTGATGAACCAGCATTCAACGCGTTCATGCATCTGGTGCCTGAGTGGGGTGTGGATTGTCTTCATCGCGCTATTGAAGGGCTAAAGTGCAAGACAGCGGTCCATATCTGTTATGGATACGGGATAAAGCAAAATCTCGACTGGAAAGAAACGCTGGGTGTTGAATGGCGGCAGTACGAGGAATTCTTCCCGGCACTTAATGAGAGCCGGATCGATCAAGTGTCGCTGGAATGCGCCGATAGCCATGTGCCTTTATCGGTGATGAGCGCACTAAAGGACAAAGAGGTGCTGGTTGGTGCCATCAATGTGGCAACAAACACAGTAGAAACACCAGAGAAGGTGGCAGCCACACTCAGAGCGGCGCTGGAATTCGTTGACCCAGAACGATTGATCGCCTGCACCAACTGCGGAATGGCCCCGCTTCCACGTCATGTAGCCGAAGGTAAGTTGCACGCGCTTGGTGCAGGAGCAGAGATTATTCGCAGGGAGCTGGCCGGTAAATAGACCAATACAATGGAAGGCACTGTCATGTGTGG
>Ga0208544_10001045_pt1 | contig 19775 bp, 30 predicted proteins | sample DEB08_DNA_9_FD_184526 | JGI IMG/M metagenome (GOLD analysis project Ga0208544, IMG submission 184526) | Aqueous microbial communities from the Delaware River and Bay under freshwater to marine salinity gradient to study organic matter... | ecosystem: Environmental > Aquatic > Marine > Coastal ... | reverse complement strand
CCCAAAACCCCAAAACCCCAAAACCCCTTTACAACCTTTGATAGAATTTATCTTCTTTTTTATCGTGAAATTAAACATTAAAAACAGGTATACACGGGTATACATAATAATAATTGCATCGTTATAAACGGCACTCTGTGTTTCAAAACGACCCACAGATCAGAACTTGTTTATAAAGACAGCCAAAATGGGGAACCGCTTGTTCAACGAGGGATACTCCTTCATTAGGTCTCTGATGACTCTGTGGACGCCTTCTTAGACCATGACGTACATCAGGTCTTGCTCGTTAGCTTCCAGGATCACGGCAAAGAGTAACATGGTTGTAGATTCCTTAAAGCCCATGCTTCCTCTCTGAAGTAGGTTTCTTTCCTGCCTCACCAAGAAGTGTCTTCTCGCGTACATGATCATCTCCGTGTAGATCTAAGGCGCATTCTGCTTCAACATCAATGAAGTGTTTAGCAGCGCAATTGACTCAAGTCTGAGAGGGTAAGATCTTCTAAATGCCAAGAACTCGAGCTCAATCTTCGAGAACTAGATGTTGAATTCACGGAAGTCTTTGATGTTGTCCATGAAGAGGCGCTCGATGAAGTTAGACTTAATGAACTGCTCCTTAAGTGTATGCTCATGACTTCTGAGGAGGAACTCGAATGTGTTGAGTCTGATTTCGTTTTTCTTGACGTAGGAGTCCATCAAGACCAGACTTTCGACCTCGTTGTCAATGCAGTGACGAATGAAATCGTACTCCAGCAGAAGCTGCTCTCCGAAAATGAATCCAAAGTTGGCCTCGCTAAGCAACTGGTTAATGAACTGGTCGTTTTTGCGAACCAGCTGGTACAGGATGTTCTGCAGGGTTGCTCCAACGTCGGTGAAGGGGAAGATATCGTACCTGCGCTTGTTCTACACTTTTTTGTTCTCGCGTTTGTTGAATGCCGTTTCTTCGATCGGCGCCAACGGCATGCCCTCGTCGAGAGGTCGGCGGAACTGTGACAACACCTTGTTGCAGATCTGGATCACGAAGTTCAGGTTAGTGCGACCGCACTCTTCGTTAAAGAGGAAGATCTCCTTATCGTTGATGCAAAGCCAGTCGATCAAGGCCAAGATGTGCCTCATGAGCGACATGTACTAGTGCTTCCTCTCATGAGTAGGCTTCAGCTCCTCAATGCTGCAGAAGTAGTCATCCCAGACCAGCTTGAAGACTCTCACGAGCAGGTTCATCGCCCGCTGCAGTGCCTTAATGCGCGTCAGCTCGGGAATGTTCGAGGTAGCGTAGAAGTGTTTCACCCAGCATCTTAGATCTTTGATGTAGGCTGTGATGGTCTTGATGTCGATTCGCTCGGCTGTGAGCTCACTCTAGTCGGAGATCTCATCAAAGAAGTACATGATATCGGGCAAGGTGATGAACTGTGGAATCTCGAGCTCTTGTTCTTTGAGAAGAGTTGAAGATGCGCCGATGCAGGAGAGATCACGGATGATGGTGGGACGGCGTTGCTCGAACATGAACTTGAAGAGATCAATGCATTTGGTTTGAAGGATGATAGGGTTGAGCATCGAGGTTGTCATCTGGCCGCCGCCGGAGTTGCCCTGCAGAGCAGACCGTGCCTTGTCCATCTTGTTGTTCTTGATCAAGATCTTGAGGAGGGTCATGTAAGTATCGGAAGCCGGAGAGTTCACAGCAACAAGTACCTTCTCGCTTCCACTGACCAAGTTCTTCATCAAGTCAAGGATAATCATCTTGTTCTCGTGCTTCTCGGTGGGAGTCTTCAACAAGCGGATCAGAGGTGCGATGAAGACGGGAGACTCGAAGCAGATTGCCATCTCTCTCAGGAACCTCTTGCATGCAAGGAAGTTAAGGTTTGGCAAATCAAGAGCGAAGTTGATGTATTTCTCATTCTCATTCTTCTCGATCAAGGCGATCGTACGCTTCATGAAGTTGGTCATGTCGTCGGCGTTGTTCGACTAAGCCTAGTTCTTCTTGTCTTGTTTACTGACGCGTCCACGCTTTGCGCCGGAGCCCAAGTTGGGGATGGAGGAAGAAGCATCGAGAATTTCTTGTTGGGAAGCCATCGACACTGCCTTGTGCTGTTCGAATGCAGACTTGCGGTAGCTCTGCTTATCGAACTCTTGCTTCATGTTCACGGCGTGCTTGCCGATAATCTCAAAATCGTCGTCTTGCAGTCCCTTGGAAATCTCGAAGAACGTCAACAAGCACTCCTTACGAATGTCGGCATCAGTATCCTGGAGGAAGTGGATGATGTGTTTGGGGACGCGGAGGTCGAGGCAGGCCTTGATTTTATCCGAGTTACCAGTCTGGAACACAGACCTGATCATAGCCAAGGAGCATCGCTTGCCCGCCTTTTCAAGGTTGGGATCGTATAGACGGCTCAGTGACTCTGTGATAGGAATGAGTTCATTGAAGTAGGCAGAAGTCCTGTAAGTGGGAATGAGGAAGGATAAACTGAGGGCGTTCATTTGCTTAGAGAACACCTTCGACGGTTCAAACGAGTTGCTCACGTTTTGGATGTAGTCGTTGATCACGGGGTAGCAGCTGTTGCCCATGCCAGACTCTGTGATTGCGTCCTTGAAGATCTTTAGTGCTTCCTTATGGAGCTCGGTGCACCAGTAGTTCGACTTATCCAAGAAGAGCATGTTCTTCTGCTCGAGGTGCCACAGCTTGTCAGCTTGATCCGACTTGAAGGTCTCGTCAAGCTCAGCTTCGCGTCTAAAGAACGATCTCTAGTTGAGGAAGTCCTTGAGCGAGTTCTCTTCCTTGGAGGTCTTTTTGAGGACAACGTCCGAGCCGAAGGAGTGCTCCTCGCCGAGGAAGAACTTGACGATGTAGGTGACGACCTCGAAGGCGAAGGGCGCCATCGGTGTGCTGTAGTTGTGCATCTCGTAGACCATGGTCTTCAACAGGTGCGTCATTCGGGACAGCACGCGGTTCTGCAGCCTCTTTGTCTGATTCTTGAGAAGCTCGCGTCCACTGGAGATGTGGGGCCCAGTGGAGATGTCTCCTTCGTTGTCATCGTCACCAAATCGAACTGACTTGGACTTGGTGCTTCGATTTTCTGTCGACAAGCTGGCAGCGTACATCTCAATTTCCGCCAACCGTTTCTTTTTCCACGTCTGGAAGTGCTTCAAGTACCTGAAGGTCACAAACAGGAGCATGTCAATCACTTTGTCGTCGACAATTTGGCAAGCCAGAGGACTGTTTGGCGACACGCGCAGCTGCGAGAAGTCCTTGTTCGAGAAATGGTTGTTGACTGCTGATCGGGCGAGGCCTTTGCTCTTTTCGTTTTCCGTCAGCACTTAATTGATGTCTTCAAGAGGAATCGAAGTCACATGCCCGATGCAGTCCTCTGTGTAGGAGAACAGTTTCAAGATGTGGTCTTCACGATCGTAAAGCGACATTGGGTTCTTGATCGCATCAGCACAGATCTTCCTCAGTGGGTCAGTAATTCTCATGCTGACCGTGCTCTGCGGGGAACGGTAGAGGATGACATTTTGACTGAACCTGACGGCGTTGGTTCTCTCGTAGTTGTCGAGGGAGAAGATGGGTGAGTGGAGCAGACCCTTGATCGTGGGCCTCTTCTTGGGGTCCACGTCGATGCAGCTCGCGACAAGATCGAGGATCAATCCGAGTTCGTTCTTGCGAGACAACACCATTTGTTTTGCCAAGGCCTTGTAGGTAGACTGACGGATGTTCTTCTGCGAAGTCTCCTAGCCTGAGAAGGTTGGCGGGTAGTTCCTCTCCATGCCCGCCGCATTGTTCTAATCCACTTCACTGTTCTTAATTTCATCTGAAACAGAGTTAAAGTTGTACTTCTTGCTGTTTTCGTCGGTGAACATGGCGGAGTAACTCAAGTCTTTTATGCACTTCATGAAGTTTCCAAAGTCGAAGTTCTGCTTTTGCAGATCATCTGCCTTGTGCGTGCCTTTCATCTTGTTGACGAGCATCTCTTCATAGTCCACGTTTTCGAAAGGATTTTCGAAGTCGATGGAGAAGGGGTCGTAGAGGAAGTTGGACTTAGATGGAGGCAGGAATGGAAGATCACCCATTTCTACATCATGGTTGTGACTCTTCTTGTACCATTGCCTATAAGTCTTGTAGAACGAGTCGGGCTTTTTACCGAAGAGAACACAGAACATGATCATGCCGAAAGCCCAGACATCGATAGCGGCCGTATGGTCCTGGAACTTGCTGAAGAGCATTTCTGGAGCAACGAACGCACTGTCAAGTGCTTGGTTTGAGAAGTTCCTCTGTCCATCAGTCTTGGCGCCAGTCGTCTTACCGGGGGAAATGTTTGAGCTGTGTTTCGTTGAAGTGAATCTATCGGTTGTTGCTTCGTTGTTCTCCAGGTTGAGGTAGATGTCAGGGCACGAGACAATGAAGCCCAAGTTGTTGACCTTGCCAATACCACGAGTGTGTCCCAACCTGATGCGCTGTCCATCACGAGAGATGAACAACTGCTTGGTGGAGAGGCAGCGGAGCACAACGGAGACGTCGTGGACCTTGGCAATGATTTGGAGGATCATCTTGGCCCAGTGGCGAATGATGAACAAGGAGGCGTCAGTGTGGTAGAAGAGAGGAATGTTGAGGATACCTCCGTTCTAGTGCACAAAGTCGTCCAAGCAAATCCATTCATCATCGTCGACAAGCCTGTTCACGACGTAGACTTCTTTCTCGGCGACCGAAAGACCGATCTTCTTCTCAAATTTGCCCAGGTTGGCAAAGATGTCCATACTTTCTTCGTCCAACATGTCAAGGTTCTCATCTTCCTCGTACCTAGCACCCATGAGATACCTGTGCACTTGAAGCTCGAGAGCCAAGTGTCTCTTGAAAACCTTACCATCAAGTGAAACATACTGAAGTACTTCAGAGGGGTACATCATTACCTCAACAGATTCTTTAGTCGAGAATTTAGTGCCCTGGTACCTCAGCGCGCCACAAGGAAGCCCGCTCTGGGTCGCAAAGTCGATATCAAATTGGGAGTTCTCGATGGTGGGAATTGAGACACTGGTGAGAACACCGATGTTCTGGTCTGAGACGATCGTGTTGATGTTTGTTGAAGGGTCAAGCACGCACATCTGAGCCTCCTCCTTGATAAGTCTGTTAACTTCACCAGCAAGGAGAACCATGGTGGAGTCGTAGAGCTCGTTCAACGCGTTGCTCTTGCCGCACAGTCTCTGGATCGTCTTCTGGTTGGATAGGCAATGAAGGCCACGCAAGTTGATCTCGTAGGTGTGGCGGGATAGGTAGCACGACCTGTCTTCTATGTTTTGAGCCTGCTCAATCATTCTCGATAGTCCATCGTACTTCTCAACAATGTAGACAAAGAGGTCTTCATCAATCAAGACAGACTGGGAACCCTTGCCGTCGTTGAGGTCAATGTACTTGTAGTTGAGCAAGAGTTTGGCCACTCTGTCGATGTTGACGAGAGGCTTCATCTTCTTCTCCTCGATCAAGATGTGAAGAATGCGCTCGATTTGTTGGTGTCGCAGCTGGGACTCGTTTAAGTCGAGGCAAGCTTTGCGGAACTGGGCGGGTGTCAAGTGGCCATCATGATCACGGTCATATGTCTTGAAGTACTCCTAGTAGCTCATCTTGGAAGTCTTCTCGCCATTCTTAAACGTCCTAATCATTAGCTCGAGCGCCTTGTCACGCCACTTGAATGCCATCTTATCATTCTTCTCGTTTTTCTTCATCATAGCTTTGCGGCCAGTTGCTCTGAAGGAGGGGTGGTCTCCTCTCTCCTCGATCTTTTAAATCTCGAAGCCGAGCTTCATGATGTGGGCTCTGAGTTCATTGTAGCTGATGCGTCCGTCGAAGTTTTCATCCATGGATCTCATGAGCTCTAACACTTGACCTTCAGTGATCGTGAAGCCCATTCGCTCAAGCACGTCATGGAACTCACTCACCTCGATGTAGTTGTTCTTATCAGCATCGATCTACTCGAAGACGTCCTGAAGCGTGAGATTTCTCTGCAGCAGCACCTTGATGAGGTGATCAAAGATTTCATTTTGTGTGTTCTTGTTCTCCTTGTCTTTCTCGAGGGCAATAGTGCGAGCGATGTAGTCTTCGTTGTAGAACTGCTCGAACTCGGTGTACTTAATGATACCGTTCTCGTCGGAGTCGATCTCTTGGAACAGAAGACGTACGTCATTCTCCTCCATTGTCAGACCAAAGAGTTCATAGAAGTTGGTCTGGAAGTCCACAAGGGTGAGGTAGCCGATTCTCTGTGAGTCCAATCTGTTGAACGCGTCTTGAATCGTCTTTGTCTCGCGCACTCTCTTCTGAATCGAGCGGAACATCTGGATCTTCTTTACTTCAAGCTCAAGCTCGCTCTTGATTTTCTTCGAAGCTTCACGAATGTTGTGTGATGCCAGCATGTTGATATCTCTGCTGGATTCTTAGCCGAATTTGGGCATCTGGATAGATGAGAATTAGCCCTTAGCTTTCTGGAAAGTCTTCTTCTCTTCCTCATCGAAGACTTCCTCGTAGGTGTAGGCGGACCAGAAGTGTTTCAAGAATTCGTCTTGGGTCATGTACGATCGCTTACCCTCGTCAGTGAGCCTCTTAAGGAACATCTTCATCTGCGACTCCGAAATGCCGAGTTCCATCCTGATCAGACAAGAACGAAGCTCGTCAACGGAGACAGTCTGTGAGTCGTCGGTGTCGACCATCTCGAAGCACTCCTAGATGGTCACATTGTTCTTGCGCAGGTAGCGGCCCATCTTCTTGAACACGCCGCGCTCCCACTCCTTCGTGTACTGGCTCTCTGTGAAAATACAAACAACAAGTTTAGATTCTTGTTGACAAGAACTGTGCCTGCTGACTTACCTTGGGAGTAGAGTTGTTGCTAGATGCCTTCAAAGGTGTTGTCGATCTTCTCGTAGTCGAGCTTGTCTCTGTCCTTTCCCTTCATGCCGAACACGGTTGAGATAAGTGCCTTCTCGTACTCTTTGAGCTACACGCCGTACTTGATAAGACGTTCAAAGAAGATGGATTTGCTTAGGCCGATGGCTGCCATTTGCTGCTCTGCAATTGTTGCGTTCTCCTGCGCCACTTGGCTCTTGTCATTTTTGGAGTCTTTGTCTTTAATCATTGCATCAAGCTTTTGCCTGTCTCTCAGTCCAGCATGCTTCTTTCTCTAATCCTCGAGATACTCGTCATTCTTCTCAGCAACGTCATCGAAGAACCGATCGCAGTCAATCGACAACTCGTTGATGATCTTCTGGATGATTGGCTGCACTTGCATGAAGGCGTACTGCCCTCCGCCGATTTGCTGGTTGAGGATCTCCATGCAGAGTCGAGTGAACTCGTAGACTGAGATCTTTCCATTGCTCTCAAGGAAGTTCATAAGTGTGCGAGTGTGTTGCAAGGTGACCTGGTCGTTAAGGTTGCGGACAAGAGGCACGAACTCGGCACGGGAAACGTAGCCCGTTTTGTTAATGTCAATAACTCGCATGAGCTGTCTAATGCTCAGGTGCTGCTTCTAAATTCCATCTGCAATCTGCTTAAGAATGGCAGAGATGAGCTAGTAGTTGACGACGCCCTTCTTGAGCGAATTGGTTCCCTTGAGCAGGAATTGGTCTGCGATAGAGGGACCTCCCATCTTCGAAGAGATGAATGTCATCGCGTCCACGAACTTCTGCGCGTTGATCTTGTTTTGGAGCTTGTCGTCGATGTAGTTGAACAACTCATTGATGTCTTCAACTGACACCTTGAGGTCCATCCCTTGGAGGAGAACAACAAACTTGTCCTTAGTCAAGAACATGTTGTCATTCACGGAAGCTGGCTTCGCTCCTCCGGATCTGAAGGCGCTTTAGTTCGAAGTCTTTTCTTCTTACTCATCGGCTGCCAAGATCTTAAACAGTTGGTAGTGGGTCAAGTCGTACTCGTCCTTGAGTTGGTTAATCTGGGACACACTAGCCGCGAGAAGAGGGTCGACGAAGCCCTTCTCGAGGAACGCGACATTGACACGCTTACGGGTAAGGAAGTTGATCACGTCGCTGTACGTGCAGTGGAACTTGCCGAAGTTAGCTCTTCTGACTTGCTGCAGAATGTAGTTTCCTTCATGAACGGAAATGTTTGCGACGCCGAGCTTAGTAAACGAGTCCCTAAGGCCTTTGCTTGTAGCGAGAGCGTTGGCCTGGAACTTCATTTCGTTGAGCATGATGTGCTCCATGGTGGTGTTCTTGGTCTCAACCTTATTCTTGATCTCTTCGTAAATGTCGTTCACTTGTTGCTTAAGCATAAGCTGCTCGCCAGTAAGTTCCTCATCGGGAATCTCGTTGAGTTCGCTGTCGACCTGATGCTTGAGGTCTTCTTCGTCAACGGCCACTGTCAGCGCAGACACGTTTCTGATTTCTTCCAGTCTCAGCGAACTGTTCTTGTTCCTGTCAACGGCATCGAATATTCTGCGCAAGTCCTTCTTTGAAAGGCTGACTCCAACATACTCGTTGAGGTTGGCAAAGTCCTCGAAAGAAAGTGCGCCCTTGTGACCTGAGTCGTACTCTTCAAAGAGCCTCTCGAACGGGTACTAGTGTCGCTCAATCTATTCGTTGAACTGCATGATCCAGTCGGTCAAAATCATGCGTTCGAAGCTCTGCTCAGATTCGAGCTTCGCGGCACCTCTATTGACAATTTCTTGGAAAGTAGACGCATCGATTGCGTTGTCTTTGCCGTCGAAGTGAAGCGAGCCGACCAATTGTTCAATCTCATCCTAGGTGAGTCCGGCCTTAAGCCTCTTCAAGCCAACCATAAGCTCCTTTTCGTTGAGGCGGAAGGCACCGCCGATCCTCGCGGCCTTGTCTTTCCACTGGTTGAAGAGTCTCTTGTAGGTGGTCGACTTCTGGATAACGACAGAGTTGATCTTGATGTAGGCCTAGTTAATCCAATTGTCGTCTCTCTTTTTAAGGATGGTGTCGACCAGTTGCTTCTGGGTGAAGCGGGTCTTGCTCGACTTCTGGGGTTTCACAAGAGCTTGAGATTACTGGTCGGTGGCTGCGGGCTCGCTTTTGGAGCCTGAGCCACAGATGATCTCAAAGATCTTCTCGTACTCCTCTTCCGAGAATTCAAAGCCGTAAACTATACTTGTCTCGATGAAGTCACTCCTGAACACGAATCTGTGGTCATGGGGGTCGTACAACTTGTAAAGCTTGTCAACTGATAAGCCTAATCGCTTGAGCTGCTGGCGGAACTTCTAGATCAGCGTGTTGCTGCGATCAGTGGCTTTCGCGAACTTGATGCAGCCAGCAGAGACGAAGGCGTGGATGAGGTCCAGGAAGGTGACCATCTGGATCTTGGGTCTGTTCTTAGTGTTCAGACTGCCGCCAGTTCCAAAGGTGTCTTGGCGAGCTTTGTCTTTGACACTCTTGATTGATTTCTTCTTGCGGTACATGTGCTTCCAGAGTGCTGCAAACTCATCGCGAGTTGGGTTCAGTCCGAGGCATTGGATTCCAGTCTTAAACTCGATCTGACTGAGAGATCCATTCTGGTTGACGTCGAGTCTGAAGAAGAAGTCAAAGAGAGACATGCTCTTGATCTTGAGGATCGAGTGCAGCTGGCGAATGAAGGCATGGGTTGAGCTATTATTCTTGCGATCTCTTTTCTTGACTTCGCGCATAATTCTGTGTGAGAATGTCCAAATGTCGATCTTCTCGTCTTGGAGGCCGCATCCGCCAATTTGCAGAACAATTGGAAGGTGGGCTTCGAAGTTCGAAACGTTGAGACGCTTGAAGACCCTGATGAAGTCTTCGCGGTTAATAGTGTTGTTGTCATCGAAATCATAGACCTTGAGAACATCGTAGAGTTCTTCGCCCGAATGCAGCAAACAGTTGCTGATTTGCTTGAAGATGGCATCTTCGACAGTTTCTCTCAACGCACCGCGTCTGTGGCGGATGTTGGCATCCATCTGCTGAATGAAGTCATCGTAGGAGATCTGTCCGTCGTTTCCTGTGGACATAAGTCTCATCAAATCGTCAATCTCGTCGTAAGTGAGACCCAAGTCAAGCGAGTTAAGGCCGTGTCTAAACTCACGAAGCGAAATGTAGCCATTTCCGTCGAGATCAAACATCAGGAAAGCTTTCTTTAGGTTGAAGTTCTGGGTGAAGAAGGCCGTTGCAACCTTGTCGAGGGTACGGTTCAAGCGGAGGTTTCTCAAGTCGAGTGTCTCGAATCTGGGGCAGAACTTTCTGAGGTCGACTTTGCCAATGGACTTGGGGTCAGCGATGCGGCGCAAGATTCTGTGGTCTTAGACAGTCAGGGGCAAGTTGAGAGTTGCTACCATGTCCTTGAATTTCTTGATAGACACGATGTTTCGGTCGCTCAAGGGATCGTAAGTTTCTTCAAACGCTTCGAAGAAAGTGATCTCTCTTTCTCTGAAGATAGACGTGATCTTTGAAATGAGGGCGCTTTCCCGCTTGAACTAGGCGTGGTCGACGACGTTAGCCTCGACACTGCGCATGAGATTCTCCTAGTAATTCTTTTCTCTCTGCATGCGTGCATGGTCACCAGAGAAAAGCTCCTCCTCTTGTTTCTTCTAGAGGGTGTCGATTTCTTCCTTCTTCATCACGTTGATGATTTCAAGAAGGGCTTTCTCCATGTGGTGGAATTGGATCAGGTCGCGATCGATGTCTACATCGCCAGCCATCTGGTTAGCGTCGTGTTGATCTTTGGGGGTGCGCAGACTTCCACGGACACAGAAGACGGTGAGCAAGTGAATGTCGCGGTTTTGCATCTATGGGATGTTGGCCTTGATGAGGTCCTGGAACTGACTCGCCGTCAAAACTCCAGAGTTGTAAACTCCGGTGTCCTCATCGCCAAACTGCTTGTCAATTTGTTCTCTCAACAGGGCGAGGTGCTCGAGGACAAGCTCGAGAATGTGGACGCGTCCCTGCAAGTACTGGATCTAGTACTTCCACTTGACGATGTCGAAATAGGTTGAGATCTCTTCAGCGTGGATGATCTGATCGCACAAGTCCCACGCGTGAATCGTCTCCGTGTTGTTCTCGTCAGCATACATCTTAATCAACTCGAATTCGCTTTCGCTCACTGGGTACGAGATCAACTCCAGAATCGAATGCAGTTGCTTGTAGGTGATGAAACCGGATTCCTTGGTGAAAGTTCCAAACACTTCTTTCAAATCAATAAAGTCCTAGCTCTGCTTCAAGTGCATCCTGATCTTAGAAAGCAAGTCCTCGAAATCTTGTAGCGAGTAGGAGTTCTTGACGATCTTATCCTTTTTGCCCTAGAGCTCTTCTTCATCAAAGAAGAGCTTGATGAACTCACTGATGTCAACGGTTTGATCGTATGCGAGACACTGAAGCTCGTGCTGGAGACCAACAAGAAGGTCTTCCTTCAGGAAGTGGCCCAGGTTGTGCTGAAGAACTTTCACAAGCTTGAAAGCTTTAATAGAGCCAGTTTCCAACGGATCGAACTCCTCAAACTTGTCTTGCAACGCCTTGCAGTCAATCTCATCAGCATGCTTCTTCAGCTTCTTCTTGATTTTGCCGAAGTAGTCTGTCGTCTTGATGACTTCGAGTGCCTTCTTCGCCATGTCTTCCTTAAGACCCAGGCTGGTTGACTCCACATTGAGTTGTGCAGTGGCCTGCTTGTAGTAAGATTTGTAGCAGTGTTTCATTGAGGCGATGAGATCTTCAAGATTGACGGGGTATCCGTTTGAGAAATGCTGCAAGAACATGTCTTGATCAATATGGTTCACGGAGTACTTGATGAGTACTTGTCTCAAATCGGCCAACGCAATGTTCTTGTCCTCTTCGCGCTTGTTCTTGAGCATGCCAATGTTCTCAACGTTGTTCCTGAAGAAAGTCTCGTTTTAGAGAAGCTTTGAACAAATAACAGGCAAGTTGCGTCTGTCAGAAATGTGGAAGGCCGTTTGCACACGGCGCAAGTGGTGCAACCAGGAGTTCAGGTTGACGACAGATTGGTTCTTCTGGTTCAAGGCGAGGAAGTTAGCCAAGCGAATGACCTTGTCTGGAGTCACGTACTGCGCATTCAGCTGGTTGACTCTGTTCTCGAACTCATCTTTCACAAGCTATTGAGCAAAGCGTACCTGGTGGCTCATGATGTCGACAAGTTGGTTGTCGAATTTGGTGGCGTTGCGAGCTTTGCTTTTCTTGACGCGCTGGCCAGGCTTCTGCTGCTCTGGCTCATCAACAACCTCAGCAAAGATGACACTAAAATCGATATTTTTGTAGATCATGGTGGCCTTGATGCTCTGGAGAGTCGAATCGATTTCACATATTTCGACTGTTTCGTTCTTCTCGAAGAGTCTGTTGTTGAAGTACTGCAAGTTGAGAAACTTATCTTCTTCTTCCTCAACGGTTCCCTTGACCATAGATTCGGCGTTGAACTCGTTCGGATCAGCGGGCGTGTTGTACCTTTCCGCCATCACGTCGAACAAGAACTCCAAGTTCTCACGGTTAATGTTAACTGGAACCCTGTAGAAAGCCTGCACAAGCTAGTCTTTGGTGATGAAGCCATCTCCTTGCTCGTCAGCACTGGCGAGTGATTGCTGCAGTGCGATCTTCTTGGCGGGGAAGGCAACCGATCGGATCTGCTGGAGAAGTTCGCGAGGTCTTTGCAGATTGGCCATCCTGTGGTACCTAATCTCTTCACAGTAGTACCTCTACACGAGGCTGATTTGGATTGCACCCGTGTGGTAGGGGTCCAGTTCGTTCATCACCTGGTCGATCTCAACGTCTGAGAACTTCATCTCCTATTATTTCCCTTAAACAATCTTGATGAAGTAGTCCATGAATCGTTCACGTGTGCAGAAGGTCATCAACACCTTTGCTTTGCGCGAGTCAAAGGTAGCCTCAGCGGGCTCCTACAAAAAGGCAATGTCCAAGCCAAAGATCCTAATGTAGTTGGCAAACTTTTGGACAGCCTCCTTAGGCCAGCGCTTGACTCCACGTAGGAACTGTCGCTGATGACGCTGGTAAAAGTCCTCGATCGACTTTTCAAACTCGATCTGAGTCGTTCGAAGGGGGTGAATCTGCGTAAACTTCTAGAGGTAGAAGAACGTTTCTGAGACTGAAAGCTTGTCGGAGCAGCCGGAAGACGCCAAGAAGCTTTCAAACTTGGTCCTGTTGGGCAACTTGACAATGATCTGGTAGATTTCTCTTAGAGGCACCGGGTTGACGTACTTCTCGTCCTTCCTGCTCAGGATAGCCTTCATGAAGAGCTGTCTGATTTTGTCCATGTAAGAGTTCTAAAGCATTACTTAAGAGTACATCTTCTCGATGGTGATCGGTAGGACTCTCTGGAAAGCTGTGACAAGCTTTTGACGTCTCTATTGAATCAAATCTTCACACTCCTTGATGATATAGGGCGGCACGATGTCGTCGTGATGCTTGGCAGGAACTTCAAGCTTTACTCTCTCAATACCATAGCCGCAAATGAATCCCATCTAGGAATGCTTGGCGGCCTCCGCGAAAACCACGTTGGGCTTGTTAAGCTTCAAACAGACGAGCCACTCAATTTGTGACTTGACCTCGGGCATCTGATCGTTGAGAACAATGTTGGGGATAATCAGGCCACGGAGAGCGAAACAGGCACTGTCGCTGCCAGTGTAGATACGCTTGACTTCCCTGAAGGTCTAGTTGGTCTTGGTTTGCTCTTTCAATAGTGATTTATAGTTGCCAGGTCGCATTTTGGCGTGAGGGTTGTTCTTTGGGTCGGTCAGCTCGTAAGATGAATTGACGGGGTCCCAGAACTTAATCGTCTAGTCAACTGAACTGGTCACGATTAGCTGTGCGTTACTCAGGAAACAGATGTCGACGATGGAGGCGTCATGAGCCGTGAACCTGGTGTGGTAGGGGATGCTCCAAGGAGGGTTTACGGAGAAGAGTTCGATCATGTCTCTCTGCAGGTTCCAGACCAACACCTCGCACTTCTGACTGTGGTCGTTCGTACGTTTTGAATATTGCTCGTAATGACCCTCCTTAGAGTTCTGAGCCTAAAAAGTCGGAGCAAAATCAGGATTGTCGGCAGTGCTCGCCTTTGAGGGCTCAGCATAAGGATCTCCAGTCAAATACTTCTCGCCTGTGATCAGGCATCCACTCGACGGCACGTAGCAAATGGAAGGCGGGTCGTGATTCTTGTGTCCTTTGAGCTTAGCGATGAGTTTGTAGTGGTTCGTAAGCATCTACTCATTGTTTTGCTCGCCATGTCCTGCGTTCTCCTCGTTTCTTTCGGCCTTCTCTTTCATGTTCTTAAGGTCATCGATGGTGTAGTCGCCAAGCTGCGCCAGTTCGATGACTTTCGTAGCCATGGACGCCTAATTTCCAGATTACTAAGGCTTGACTTTGGACAAGTTGGTGATGAAGACAGTGGAAGTCTTGGGCTGCACAGTGGTATAGATGATAACTTCGAGGTCATCAATAAAGATCAAGTCCTCGACCACCACTTTGCGGTTGTCAGTGATGGCAAGGGCGTCATTCGAATTGTCCTCGATTCCGCCTACTTACGGCAAGTCTTCCCCGTTGTTGATAAGCTGGGAACCAGTGACTTTAGCGGCGACTGCTCTCGCCCGAAGACGTCTCCTCTCAAGTGTCACGAAGATGTCACTGTTGAGGATAAGGGTGTAGTCGACGTTACCATAGTTGTCGAAGCTGAGGTCGTTGTCCATGATCTCTGCCAAGTCGCTCTCGTTGAGACCGAGTGGCAAGTCCATCACGATGCCCCAGAATTTGACGCGTGGGATCACGCTCAGCTCCAGTGAGTCGTTCTTAACAAACTCTCTTCTCAAGTCAATGTCCAACTCCGCGCATTTCCTAAGAATGTAGCTCAAGGAAGAAGTCTTCAACAGTGGACGATCAAGTTCATTCTCAATCGGTGACTTCTATTTAGATGCTGCATCGTCGGCAAACAAAGCGCTGTTGGCTCCGCCAGACATGACATGCTTGAACGTCCTAATCACACGCTTGCTCAGTAGCTTGCAGATCTGTCTATAGTTGACTTTTTGATCGGGAGTAATGCCGCTTAGTTTTAAGATAAGTTCGTAGTGGCCTTCTTCCTCGCTGATCACGTCTTGGAAGTAGATAGCAAGCACTTTCTTGAAGTTTGCCACGGTGATATCGCCACGATTGAAGTTGTCGAAAAGACCGAAAGCATCCTCAGCTTGAATATTGAAAGTCGAGGTCAAATGCGAGAACATCTGCGCCAAGAGAGTCTAGATGAGTGGCATCTTTCCCTCTTAGATGACCCACTGGGGCCAAATCTCGTCTTGAAGCAGTTGCTCATCTTGAGCACGCTTGAATTAATCGGAAGAGTCGTCTTCGACTGAGCCGAAGTACTACAAGAACTCATCAAGAGAAATGGATCCGGAGCTGTCGACGTCAAGTGCTCTACAAGTGTGGAAGAGCAATTCGACGGAAAGTTCTGGGTCGATCTCCTTCAGCTCCTGCACTAAGCTCGCAATCTTGACCTCTTCGGTGTTGCGGTCAATGATCCCCATGAAGATTTAACCGATGTCTTTGCCTTGACGACGCTTGATGTCACCAAACACTTGCTTCAGTCTTGTAATCGCATCTCTCACCTTCTAGGGTAGCTCATAGTCCTGGTACCTCAACTGGATCTTCTTGAGGACGGAGAAGGAGATGGGGTCGATGAACACGATGGAGCCATCGACACAACTTGTGTTCACGACCAAGATCTACTGGTTAGATTCCTGCAAGCACAAGAACCGAGGCTTTGCCTTGTAGTAGGTCTACCTGTAGTACAGCGAGATGAAGTCCTTGCCACCCTCGTTGGTGCACACGGCGATGCGCTTCTGAGGGAAACTGGCATTTTGCTCGATGTTCCAGATCTCGAGGATCCAGTTTGAGTTCAGGGTGTAGATACGCCCACTTCTCTGGTCCACTACCATGTCGATGATGTCATAGTGCTTGAGAGGAGGACGTGTTCCCAAGTTCACCTGCTAGAGGGCCTTAGTGGTTCCAATATCATACTGGTTAAGCTGATTTGAGCTGTTCAAGAACATAACTTGACCGAGCGCGTTCATCGACTGGAGACTCTTTGGTTGAACGCCAGCAACCTGGAACTGGAATTGGAGCACCAAGGGGTAGACGAACTTGGTCACGGGCCTGTTTTCGAAGTTGCTCTGGATCTCGTTGCAGACTTGCAGAGATTCTCCGTAGCATTGTGCTGCCGTTACCATCTGCTCGATCAAAGTGTCTTTGATCCACGCCTCCATGTCTCTCTTGGATTTGCGTTCCCGCTCGAGGGCTCTCGGATCTCTAGACCCTTTCACCTGCGCGTCCATCTTCTTGTCAAGAGTCAGAGTGGCGTTCTTAGCCAACCGTTGCTGTCTCATAGTTTCTTTCTTCTTTTCCAGTTGCTGCTCACGAGTTAGTCTCTTGCGAGGTCCCGCAGTCTTCGAAGGACTCGATGATCTTCCGCCGCGCTTACCGAGAGTCTTGTCGTGTGGGTCAAGGTGGGCGCCTTTAAAGTCTTTAATCTTGTCGCCGATCGCCTTATAATTGGTCGCTCTCATCTTAAGTGTCAACATCTTTGCAGCGTACATACGCCAGCACTTTTGGATGACAACAGCGCCCCAGGCGAGCTCCGAAGTACCAGCTACCGTTGCTCTCTTGGGCTCGCAGCACTTCAACAGCTCGATGTAGTCGATCAGCTCATTCTTGTCTTTATCTAAGATCAAGAAGCTTCTTTCCTTGAAGTCTACCTTATCCGATTCAACCATGGGGAGGTCGTAGTCGAACATGATCGTTTGGAAGACGGAGAGTGGGATAAGGCCAGTGGAGCCAAAGTCAATGTCAGCATCTTGGCACTCACTGTGTAGCGACTTAATCAATCTCATTTGACCTTTTTGAACTTTCTTCTGGAGCTTCTCGATGAAGGAGCCGAGCGGGCTTTCCTGTCTTACGAAAATTCCGAACTCTTCTCTTGAGATCTTGTGCTTTTGCTCCGAGTTGAAGGCTTGGAAGAGGGCGCGGATCTTGTTGGGGTCGGGCGCCTCGTGCTTGTCTTTGTTGTCGGCCTTGGCAATGATGCCTCCGGAGATCTCGTCGTCGATGTAGTGGTAATGCGCCTTGTAGATTTCTGTAAACTCATTATAGGTGATGTAGCCTGGAAGCTCCTTGCCGTATTGATCGACAAAAGACTCTGGGTTTCTGGTGGCGCCAGACACAGTCCTTAGTTCCTTCTTGAGCGCTTAGATAAAGTCTTTGATGAGGTAGTCAATGGCGGGGTCATACTTCATGGTTCCTCTGTCGCGCTAGTAGACATAATCCTTCTGCCTGTAGAAGTCTGGGTTTGTCTACGAGTTGACCGACAGGGTAGTAGTGTTAGTGACGTGAACGGCCTGGCCTGCTTTCATCTGCTTGGGGTCGCTTTGTTTGACTCTAAGGATGGCATCGATGCGCAGAGACGCTTCTGAGTTTCCCTCGTATTCGTCTTTGATCGAAGCCGTCTGACCCTTCTTCTCCATAAGCACTTTCATCCTCTCTGCCTTGGCTTCAGCGATCTGCTCTTCTTAAAGGTCCTACTGGCGACGGCCAGCCAGAATGGGATCGATTAGCATTGACTCAAAGGACGTCTGCACCTTGGACGAGTCGCCGTCATCTTCCCTCTGTTGCTCCAGGAACAGCTTGCGTCGTTCCTCCTCGATGAGCTCGGGACGCCAGGGTCTGCCGGGATAGAAGCGATCCTTGAAGTCTCTAATGGGGATGTAAGCTGGGTCAAGCATTTTCTCGTTGCCCGCCCTTGCATTTTCTCTGAAGACGAAGCGGATCTGTGGTTTGGAGAAAGAATTATTGCCGCATGTCGCGAGTACAGCATTCTAGAAGTCATCAAAGACGACCTTGTGCTCAGCACCGGGCTTAGGTCTGCCCATCTTAGCGAGCAGGTCTTCGAAGGTGAAGCACTTGTCCATGAAGGTCTCCTTGATCTCCATAAAGTTGTTCGAGTAGTCGTCATCGTTGATCAGCTGGGGAACTTCGCGCTCAGACATCATGTCAGACCTTTGCATGAGCTCTGTCATGCCTGAGACCGATGGGTGATGTTTCTCACTTGCTCCTTTGAAGGTGGTCGCCTTACTGGCTAAGCGGTTGGCTTCGATGATCGAGTCGGTGATGCCAGTGTCACGGCCTTCGTTCTTGCGGCGCTCGGAAATGATCTTCTCCGCGTTGACCTTCTTCGAGCCGTAAATCATTTGCACTAGTTCCTTGTAGTTGATGGGAAGTCCTTGGCCAACGTTCTCGGGCTCCAAAAACTCGTTCAAAAAGACGATCTCATCAGGATTAAGCCTGATTCCTTTGCGCGTGAGAGCTTGAGTCAGCTGGGAGAGTGTGAGGAAGTTGTCTCCGTTGGAGTCATACACGCGGATAGCGTTAAAGATTTCCTCCTTGGGGCCGGCTTCGACGAATCTGTTCATGGCGTGGTTGAGTCGCTTGTTGAACTCAGAGACTTCTTTCTTGACCTTCTAGAGCTCTTCGCTCTTTCTAATCTCTTCGATCTTGCGCTCTTCCTCGCGCTTGAGCGCCTCTTCTTTCTCCTTGGTGCGTGCATCTCCCGCGGTCATTTTAGTGGAAGCGGCACCGCGGTCCATGGCAGATCTGTTCTTCGAGTTGTCAGCAATTCTTCTCTGCGCCATCAGGCTCTTTTCGGTTTCAGCGCGACGAGTCTCAATATCCTGAAGAAGCTTCTCCTTGGCTGCCTTAGCATCCTCCTCTTCCCTCTTTTGCTTCTCGAGCTGGGCTGTACTCGGGGGCTTGGGAAGAATTTTGGGGAAAATGCCACGGATGCTGTTGATCTCCCTAGTTGTGTTCGCTTCCAAAAGCTTGCGCCAATCGACCATCATGGTGCTCTCATCGTGGAAGACTTCAAGACCACGGAAGAGCTTTTTGAAGGGGGCCTCCGTGGGTTCGGGCTACATATACGCAGCTTTGAATCCGCGAAGGATTTTGTCGAAACTGAGCACGTGAGGCTGACGTTTGTTCAGCTGGCTCTACTGTTCGCAGTACTCGAGGAATCGGATGCGGGTTGGCTTCATGCCGCGACGCAGCACGATCTTGTTACCTTCAACGTCGACGTCATCGAAGAAGTCACGAAGCTTCATCCAGTTCTCGTCAAGCTCCTTGGACTCAGAGCTGACATTGGCTGAAGCGTTGTCGTCGGGGTCTTCGTGTACCGCAAACTATAATTTGCCCGCCTGCTTTTTCTTTTCGTACTCTCTGATGTGCTTTTTGTCTTCTTCGCGCTTTTTAATCGTGTCCGCTTTCTCCTCTTCCTCAAACTCGCTGCATAAATCCATGGTTAGACACGATCAAACGACGCAATGACTGGTTGATGGATGGGGCACAATTTTACTTACACATCAGAGTACTCTTCACCAATGGATTCCTCTTCGACTTATTCCGGGATCGCATCCTTTAACTTTCCACCCAACTTGGTTTTGTCGAGCGCCTTGACAGGTTTCTTGGTGGCGTCGGGAACTTTCCGACTGCTTCCTCCATCCGAGGTCGCCTTACTTGGTTCAGTTCTACTGTATCTTGAAGCAGCGGATGAGGACCCAGAGGGAGCCCAAGCATTTCCTTTGCCGCTTTAATTGCTTTTGTTGTCGCTATCTTGCATTTTAGCTCAAGTGATAACTTTGTTTTAAAAATTCAAATTAATTAAATTAATCTCGTAAGGCTTTTATTTCTCAATCCGCACTTTATCAGCCAATACAATTAAAATAAATGAAATAAAACGAGCGCACAGATTCTCGTGGGGTTTTGGGGTTTTGGGG
>Ga0208544_10001044_pt1 | contig 19790 bp, 15 predicted proteins | sample DEB08_DNA_9_FD_184526 | JGI IMG/M metagenome (GOLD analysis project Ga0208544, IMG submission 184526) | Aqueous microbial communities from the Delaware River and Bay under freshwater to marine salinity gradient to study organic matter... | ecosystem: Environmental > Aquatic > Marine > Coastal ... | reverse complement strand
GTTGGTCGGTGGCGTTATTGCGACCGCCGGAACGGGTGTGGCGTTGGGCGCAGCCCTTGGCATTACCGGCCTTTTCATACTGCAATTCTATTCCAACGGGGCAACCTCGGTCGCGATTGACGCGATCTGGAATGTTTTTAACTCTTTCACTCTAAGCGCTGTCCCGATGTTTATTTTGCTGGGCGAAATCCTTTTGCGCAGTGGCATCAGCGAAAAAGCGTATTCCGCATTTTCTCCTGTTTTTCGCCGGATACCCGGCGGGCTTTTGCATACCAATATCGCCGTTTGCACGTTGTTCGGCGCTGTCAGTGGCTCGAGCCTTTCAACAGCGGCTGCTGTTGGATCGGTCGCTTACCCCGAGATGTCAAAGCGCGGCTATGACAAAGACACGGTGGTCGGCAGTCTTGCAGGTGGTGGCACGCTGGGCCTTTTGATCCCGCCCAGTCTGTCCTTCCTGATCTACGGCGCACTGACAGAAACATCTATTGGCAGGTTGTTTGCGGCAGGCATCATTCCCGGCATTATGGTGGGGGCGATGTTCATGCTGTATCTTCTGGTGAAGTGCGTCCGAAATCCCGCGATTGCCCCGCGTGATCCGCACAAATCCTCGGTAGGTGAAATCCTTGTCGGATTCCGGCACATCTGGCCGCTGCTTACCCTGATCGTTGGGGTGATTGGTACAATCGTTGCCGGTATAGCGACACCGACGGAATCCGCTGGCGTCGGCGTGGTGCTGGCCGTTTTCATTTGCTCGATCTGGGGTAATCTTACTTTCACCAAATTGATCGAGGCGGTGTATCAGTCAGTCTTGCTGTTCTCGTCGATCGGCTTTTTGGTGTTGGGGGCAACAATCCTTGCGCAATCTGTCAGTATTCTAGGCCTGCCCCAACAGATTTTAGAGACCGTCGCCCAGAGCGGGTACGGCAAATACAGCGTTCTGATGATCGTGGTCTTGATATATCTCATTCTGGGCTGTTTCTTTGACGGTCTGTCCTTGATGATCATGACCTTGCCAGTTGTGTTCCCGTTGCTGACGGGTCTTGGTTTTGATCCGATATGGATCGGGGTGATTATCACCATCGTGATCGAAATCGGTCAAATCACCCCCCCGGTCGGGCTGAACCTTTCAGTTCTGACGGCGCTTACGAAAAACGAGGTCAGTTTGGGGCGTGTGGCCTACGCAACCGTACCGTATTGGCTGATCCATTTGTGCGCGATCGTGATATTAACGATGTTCCCAATTCTCGCTCTTTATCTACCAAACCTCCTTTTCTGAGACCGGAAAACGCCAATGAACGTGAAAACGAAGCCGAAAACCTTTGGTCCTGTGTTTGCCTTTTTTGATGGGTCTGAAACCACGCAATACGCGTCTAATCCAGCTTCAGAGAAGTCTCTGCATCCGCCCGTCGGGACACCCGTAGACATGCTGCTGGCGTCGCTTGCCTATTGTATCGTCAAATCGGTCGAATGGGCTGCAAAGGACCACAAATCGTCTTTGCACTCTTTCGCGGTGAAAGTGACTGGAACCAAGGCTCTTGATTTGCCAGGACGGGTCGAAAAGATGGAAGTTATCATTATCGGTGATCTGGTGGATGATAGCGCCGTGGCCGGACAAATCGTAAAGCTGGCAAAATCAATCTGTACCGTCAGCAATACGCTTAATTGTGCTGTATTGGTTTCAACGGAACCCGCGGCGGATGACTGAGAACACCCTGAGCGGAGCCGATATTCCCGTCGACACGCAGACCACTCTTGAGATGCTCGAAGACGCCCCCGCCGAGGTTTATGCCCGCCTGCGAAAGGGCAGCCCGATCGTCAGGCTCCAGGCCCTTGGTGGGCGCATTGTTTTTACCAAGGCTGAAGATACAACACGCGTCAAAACCGATGCGGAACACTTCTGGTCAACAGATACAACAAGCCCGATGCAGCGCGCGTTTGGTGGTCATACGCTGATGCGCAAGGACGGATGCCCCCATCTGAAAGAACGCCGCGCGATGGAACCCGCGCTTGATCCGGACCATATTCAGCGATGGAAGCCAGCCTTTGCGCGTTTGACTGACCGGTTGCTTGATGATCTTGCCGCTCACAAGTCTGTCGATCTGTTGTCTGCCTTTGCAGCGCCGATCTCGGCTGGGTATCTTAGAACCGTTCTTGGCCTGGATGGCGCAGGCGAAGAGCGTCTGTTTGACTGGGCGACTTCGCTGGTGCGCGGCGCGATGAATGGCAGCTTTGATCCAGAGATCTTTAAAATCAGCGATCAGGCAAACGTAGAAATGAATGCCTGCTTTGACCGGATGATAGAACAGCATAGGGCTGCACCGGATGGATCGGTCCTTTCTGCGATGATCAACGCAACAGATCCCCTTGAGATCAGTCAGATCAGGACCAACATGAAAATCTGCATCGGAGGCGCGGTGATTGAAACGCGCGATGCCCTGCTGTCTACGATCTACGGCTTACTGTGTAACCCTGATCAACTGCGCCACTGCAAAGCCAGCGGGAATTGGGATCTCGCTTGCCAAGAAGGATTGCGGTGGGTTGCGCCCATTCAGGCCAGCCCAAGGATGGTAAAGAAAGCCTTAGTGATGCGCGGATTGCTTATTCCTGAAGGCGAGACTGTGATGGCCATTCAGGCATCGGCGAACCACGACGAAGACCTTTGGGATGCTTCTGATCGCTTTGATATCCACCGCTCCCCCCTTAGTCATCAGACCTTTGGCGAAGGGGCGCATAAGTGCCTTGGCGTCTATGTCTATCGCATGCTGGCCGCCGAGATTGTGCTGCCTAGGCTGTTTGAAAGGTTTCCCGCCCTTTGTTTGGCCGATCGCGCGGCAGTCAAATTCAAAGGTTTCGCATTCAGGGGGCCTACATCGATGGAAGTCTATTTGGGCTAACTACGCCTTATGTATTTTGGCGAGAGAGCGACATAAGCAAAATTGCCGCCTGGCAATTGCAATTGCCAGGCGGCAAACACGAGGTCTCTCAGCAGCAGCTTTGGGCCGTTTGCAGACCTTAGTGCAGGACCGCCGAACGGCAGCTTTCTCCGGAGGCTGTGTGAAAATTCGATCAGTCGGGAAAACCTGAGAATACAGGTTCCTGTAACTGTCGCTCCGGAAAATACTTTCCCAAGAAAGCCGATCCCTCAATGCTTTTTGAGAACTCCTTCCTGTGCAAATCCGGAAATGTCCAGTTTTCACACAGCCTCCGGACAAAGGCGACATCAGACCTTTTCAGGCAAGCGGGAACATGGACTTTGGTGCATCTCTTGGGCGCCAAAACATTATAAAAAATACATGAATATCAAATTCCTACTGCCCGTCGGCAGTTTTGTTATCCATGATACAACGGCAGGCGTCGATACAGAATTTTGACCGACCTTTAAAGTGTGATTGAGTAATTGACTCAACGCGTGGCTACGCGTTGATTAAACGGCTAATGATTGGAAGTTCAGACGTCAGACCTTCGACCTTGCGGGACCTATGAGTTCTGGGTCTAGTTCCGCGTGACGACCCTGATCTGTCGATAAATGCCGGGGACGATAAAGGGAATGGTCTTTACGGCTGGAGCAAGCGTCGCGCCCAGGTCCTCTTGGGCAATATCGAAGGGTGAGTTGCGATAACTCCCTCGTTGGGTTTCATCCCACTAACCCAAAATAGGCTTCGAACTACAAAGTGTGGTCCCTCAAATTGGTTTTGTACTTCTTCTTCTGTGCTTCGGTCCAACCAGCCTTAGCTCGCTTCCATGGTTTGCCATCATCGTCCAAGTAGGCAACCCTATTTGAACGCTTTATGCCTGTACTCTTGGACTTAGATCCGCCGAACAACTCCTCAATCGATACGCCAAGCTCTTTGGCCTTCTCTTTCAGAATGCTTCTAGCGTTTTTTACTCTCTCAGCTTCCTTACGAGCTCGGACCAACTGAGCTTCTTCGATAAGGACAATCAGCTCTTCTTCCTTCATGCTCTCCAAGATTTTGAGTGCTTCTGCCCAGTTCTTTTCTAGATGCTTTCGGTCGACTGCCATGTCATTTCTCCTCGTTGGCTTTCTTAGCGTTACAGCTATTTACTTAAAGGATAGAGTAACCAAGAGACCCTTTTTTGCATCAGCCCCCATATGGTACACAGACAAGGAGGTTTCCTTTACATGGTATGGTTTTTCAAGTTGGCTTTGTATTTCTTCTTCTGTGCGTCCGTCCAACCATTCTTAGCACGCTTCCAAGGCTTACCATCATCGTCTAGATAGCTCACTGTTTCCTGACGTTTTGCACTTTGGTTCTTAGTCTTTGATTTAGAAGGGCCATCCTCATTGTGTGAGAACTCATTGGCCATTTGACGTAGCTTAGTTAGCAGTTCTTCAGCTTCGTCGTGAAAGTTGGCGTCTCTGACCTTCTTTACAAGTTGCTGAACCCTTGGCTTCATCTCTTCCACAAGTTCATCAATCTCAGATTTTGCCTTGGTGCGAACCTCAGATATAATCTCTGACCAGTCACGTTCTTGTTCCTGTTTAGCCATGTCGTTCCTCCACATTAAATTGGATAGCCTTCTTCCTTGCGTTACAGTTAGTGAAGCAATGACCATGCAGCAAGAACAATGAAGTGAGACTATCGCTTTGGATCAAGTTGTGTAATTTAAATATATTTGACAAAACAATGATTTAACTGGGATCTATTGCTGGTCGCGTCAATCATAATCTTTTTCAAGCCATAGGGTTAGGGCAAAAAGGCATAACTGAGAGCCCGTAGAGTTAATACGAGTGCCGCCCAGATTACGACCCCTCGCACTAACTTTGACTGCCCTTTCAATATGAGTGGATGTCCGAGTAGGTAGATACCGAGACCGATTGCACTGGCGGACAGGGCATCGTGTGCCAGATTCAATTCCATACGATATTTCCTTGAAGTTGATACTTGAATGTCTAGCCCGTACGCCGCGATGATAACTTTGATCTAACTCAAGGCGAACGAATGCCTGCGGTGCTAGCATAGGCTCATTCCCCCAAGGAAGGCTTCATCCCGAAGCAAGCATACTGACCCCGTGATCATCAGATCGCGGGGTTTTCTTTGTGAGTACCTGGGACAGATCGCGCCACTACGCGTGTTGTGTCAAACAGCCCGCATCAAACGAAATTTTTACAGATCAGATGTCCTCGATCAGAACGACGCCCGGCAACGACTTCAGTGCGCCCTTGATCTGAGCCGAAACCGGCCAGCCATCCCCGATCGACACTGAGACATCCTGCGGCGCGCCCGGCAACGGCACAGAAAGCGCCGTCAGGATAATCTCGCCCCGGGATCGGATCGATTTATCGTCCTTGAACCGCTCCAGAACCGATTGCACCATGGGCACGGCAACTTCGTCGTCGATCATCACGTTCAGACCGGCCGTGGCGGCGTCCACAATTCCGTCAATTGGGGCCGCAGACCGGGCAATTGGGTCGAACTGACCCTCGTTAAAGCGCGCCTCAAGGGTCATCACGACCTGCGTGGTCTGCTCGAAGACTTTGCGCATCGTCTCGAAGTCATCGGGGAACAAGGCCATGCCCGATACCTGCCCGGTCGGGTCTGAGATGTTCATCCGGAAAAAACGTGTGCCGCGCCCGGATTTTCGTTCTTGCAAGGCCGAAATAACCACCCCAACCCGCGCGATGGCGGCACCTTCGGCCTCGGCCTTCGCTTGCAAGTCGGCAAGGGTTATCAATCCTTTGCGCTTCAGCGCCGGCGCATAGTCATCCAGGGGGTGCCCAGACAAATAAAACCCGATTGCAGTCTGCTCCTCGACCAACCGCTCGTTCGGCAACCAGTCGTCGACGGGCGACAGGCGCGGCTCGGGTAGGTCATCGCCAGCTTCCCCAAACAGTGACACCTGAGCGCTGGCACGTTGCTCATGAACAGCCGCCGAATAGGCCGCCAAGGGGTCCAAAGACTGGAATATCCGCCGCCGGTTCGGGTCCAGCTGATCAAAAGCGCCGGCGCGCGCAAGCATCTCCAAAGGCCGCTTGCCCACCCGTTTTAATTCCACACGCCGTGCAAGGTCGAAGACATTTACAAACGGCTTGTCGCCGCGTGCGCCGACGATCAACCGCATCGCCTCGACGCCAACGTTCTTCAGCGCCCCAAGCGCGTAGACCAGCTTCTGTTCGCCCACCGTAAACGTCGCCTGGCTGCGGTTCACACAGGGCGGGATGATCTCAATCTTAAGCCCGCGCCGCACCTCGTTGGCGTAAACATCAAGCTTTTCGGTCAGATGCAGATCGCAATTCATCACACCCGCCATGAATTCGACAGGATGGTTCGCCTTCAGCCAAGCTGTTTGATAACTGACGACCGCATAGGCGGCAGCGTGGGATTTGTTGAAGCCGTAGTTGGCGAACTTATCGAGAAGGTTCCAGACCTCCATCGCCTTCTTTTTATCGACGCCATTTTTGGCTGACCCCTCAAGGAATTTTGGACGCTCAGCGTCCATTGCTTCCTGAATTTTCTTGCCCATGGCGCGCCGCAACAAGTCCGCGCCTCCGAGCGTATATCCCGCCATCTCCTGCGCGATCTGCATCACCTGTTCCTGATAAACGATGATGCCTTGGGTCTCGTCCAGAATGTGATCAATCGACGGATGCAGCCGCTCGCGTTCGGCGCGGGCGTTCTTCACGTCGCAATACTGCGGGATGTTCTCCATCGGTCCGGGGCGATAGAGCGCTACAAGCGCCACGATGTCCTCGATACAGGTGGGCCGCATGCGCCGAAGCGCATCCATCATCCCCGAGCTTTCCACCTGAAAAACCGCAACCGTGCGCGCCTTGGCGTAAAGCTCGTAGCTCTTTTCATCATCCAGCGGGATCATGCCAATATCGTTCTCGGTCCCGGAGTCCGGCTCATAAAGTCTCGTGCCATCCGCCGCGACATCCAGTGTTCGGCCACTGGCAAGAATTTGATCAATCGCGTTTTGAATGACCGTCAGCGTCTTCAGCCCGAGAAAGTCAAACTTGACCAAACCGGCCTGCTCGACCCACTTCATATTGAACTGTGTTGCCGGCATTTCGGACCGTGGATCGCGGTAAAGCGGCACCAGTTGATCCAAGGGCCGGTCGCCAATCACTACGCCTGCCGCGTGGGTCGAGGCATTTCGCAATAGCCCTTCAACCTGCTGGCCATAATCCAACAGCCGCGCGACGATCTCCTCGGCCTTCGCCTCTTCGCGCAGACGCGGCTCGTCGGCCAAGGCCTTCTCAATCGAAACTGGCTTCACACCTTCAACCGGGATCAGCTTGGACAGCCGATCAACCTGCCCGTAAGGCATCTGCAATACGCGGCCCACGTCGCGCACAGCGGCCTTCGACAAAAGCGCACCAAAGGTGATGATCTGCCCTACCTTGTCGCGGCCATATTTCTCCTGCACATAACGGATCACCTCTTCGCGGCGTTCCATACAGAAGTCGATGTCAAAATCCGGCATCGAGACACGCTCGGGGTTCAGAAACCGCTCAAACAGCAGCGAATACCGTAAGGGATCAAGGTCGGTGATCGTTAGCGCATAGGCGACCAATGAACCCGCACCCGACCCCCGGCCCGGACCCACCGGAATGTGTTGATCTTTCGCCCATTTGATGAAATCGGCAACGATCAGAAAATAACCGGGGAAGCCCATCCCCTCGATGATCCCAAGCTCAAACTCCAGCCGCTTTTCATACTCTTCAACCGGCGCCACTGCCTCGATCACTGCAAGACGATCTTTCAACCCGGCAAACGACTGGCGACGGAGTTCTTCAATTTCATTATCGGCGAATTTCGGCAGGATCGGATCGTGTTTCTCGACGGCAAAACCACAGCGCCTCGCAATCTCAACGGTGTTCTCCAATGCCTCAGGCAGGTCGGCGAACAACGTCGCCATCTCGGCGGGTGTCTTGAAATAGTGTTGCGGCGTCAGGCGACGGCGGGGGGCTTGCTGATCAACATATGCGCCGTCGGCAATACAGATCAGCGCGTCATGCGCCGCGTACATCTTCTGATCTAAGAAATAGACGTCATTGGTCGCGACAATCGGCAAATTCATTGCATAGGCCATCGCGATCTGAGGCGCTTCGGTCAGCTTCTCGGCTTCCGGTGCTTGCCCGGTTTCCGTCGGGTGTCGCTGTAACTCCACATATAGCCTGTCGCCAAACGTTGCGGCCAACCGGGTCATCAAAGCCTCGGCTTTCGGCTGTTGCCCTGCGCGCAGCAAACGCCCGACAGGCCCGTCCGGCCCGCCAGTCAGACAAATTAACCCTTCGGAATACTCGGCCAAATCGTCCAGCGTCACATGTGGCCAATCCGCTTCACGCAGATACAAAGCCGAATTTAGCTTCATAAGACACTCATATCCGGCCCGCGTTTGCGCTAGCAAAACAATCGGCGCTGGGCGCACAGGCTTTTCCCCCGTGGCAGGGGTCACGTAGGCCAGATCAACCTGACATCCGACAATCGGCTGGATGCCCGCGCCAAGTGCCGACACAGAAAACTCCAACGCCGCGAACATGTTGTTCGTATCAGTCACTGCCACAGCGGGCATTCCGGCCTTGTCGCAAAGCCCGGGCAGCTTTTTCAGACGCATCGCTCCTTCAAGAAGCGAGTATTCTGTATGGAGGCGAAGATGAATGAATCGGGGTTGGGTGCTCATGGAGCCACCTTAAGAATCCGTGACGCCCAGCGAAAGATCGAAGTGACCACTTGTGCCAAAAAACGCCTCGCCGACTGGACGAGGCGTCTTTGCAAACGTGTGGCTCAGGTCAGGTGCTGAGTGAACCAGCCGATGGTGCGATCCCAGGATAACCCCGCCATCGCTTCGTCGTAACGCGGAGTCGAATCGTTGTGAAACCCGTGGTTGGCGTTTGGATAGATATGTGCCTCGTAGTTCTTGCTGTTTGCCTTCAGCGCGGCCTCATAATCTGGCCAGCCTGCATTGATGCGCTCGTCCAATTCCCCGTAGTGCAGCAAAAGCGGCGCCTGAATTTTAGGCACGTCCTCAACGGACGCCTGCCGCCCGTAATAAGGCGCCGATGCTCCCATCTCAGGGAAGGCCACCGCCAGCGCGTTGCAAACGCCGCCACCATAACAAAACCCGACCGCACCGACCTTGCCGGTGGAATCATCTCGGTTCAGCAGGTGTTCGAAGCCGTTGAAGAAGTCGTTCATCAACTGCGTCCCGTCGACCGTCCGCTGCAGGTCCCGTCCTTCGGCATCATTGCCCGGATACCCGCCAACCGACGTCAGACCATCCGGTGCCAGTGCCAGGAAGCCTGCCTTCGCTACCCGACGTGCCACGTCCTCGATATAAGGGTTCAGTCCACGGTTCTCGTGGATAACGAGTACCGCAGGCAGTTTCGCGGGCGCATCCGCCGGTTTCACCAAATAGCCGCGCACATCGCCCGTGCCGCCTGGCGATGGGTAGGTAATATACTCTGGCACAATCTCGGGGTCATTGAACGAAACCTGCTCGGCCAGCGCATAATCTGGGCTCAGCATTCCAAGCAACGCCGTCGCCGTCAGTCCGCCAATCGCGTATTTACCGGCGCGGTCTAAAAATTGGCGCTTGGTTATCTTGCCGTGGGCGTAAAAGTCATAGAGGTCTAAAAGTTCCTGATCGAAGTCCTTCGCAGTCATACGGTTCATTGAAAATCTCCATGGTGGACACGGGCGGCAGGATATCCACCCATCCAAAAGATAAACTAATCGGGCCAACGTCCAACTAGAATAATGTGCCAGTGCAGCTTTTGCTTGCAAAATATGCGCTGCGGCGGTCTCAATGGGCATAAGACTAAAAGCGCGTGCTCTCTACGCCGCATCGACGGCGCGCAAATACCTTTTGATCTTTGGGTAAGGCGGCTGGATTTCAAATGACGATTAAGTTTTCTCTGAACGGGGAAACGGTTGAGGTGGATGTTCCGCCGACCACTTCGCTTCTGGATTGGCTGCGCGAGGAACGCGGGCTGACCGGAACGAAAGAAGGTTGCAACGAGGGCGATTGTGGTGCCTGCACTGTCATGGTCACCGGAGACGACGGTGCGCGCGCCCTCAACGCCTGTATTCTGTTCGTTCCGCAACTGCACGGCAAAGCGGTGCGCACCGTTGAAGGAATCGCGGGTTCCGACGGCACCCTGCATCCGGTCCAGCAGGCCATGATTGAAAAGCACGGCAGTCAATGCGGGTTTTGCACGCCGGGTTTTGTCGTCTCGATGGCCGTGGGGCATCTTCAGGGTCGCACGGACCACGACGATGTGCTCGCGGGAAACCTTTGTCGTTGCACTGGATACGCCCCAATTGTGCGCGCAGCCGAAGCGTCCGCAGATGCGCCGGTTCCGACCTGGATGCGCGACACACCCGTTGACGCCGCCCCGCTTGGCTTCGCGCCGGAAACCACGGATGCGCTGGCCGACTGGTACGAAGCGCACCCCGATGGCACATTGATCGCTGGCGCCACTGACGTCGGTCTCTGGATAACCAAACAGCTTCGCGACCTTGGCGATATCGCTTTCCTGAACCGTTGCCGCGATCTTCAAAAGATCGAAGTCGAAGATACAACTATTCGGATAGGCGCCGGGGTCACGATGGCCGATCTCATGCCGGTCTTGCGCGAACATCATCCTTCTTATGCCGAAATGGTACGCCGCTACGGATCCGAACAAGTCCGTCAGGCCGCGACGATCGGCGGCAACATCGCAAACGGCTCGCCCATCGGAGACAATCCACCGGCCCTCATCGCCCTGGATGCGACGCTTCATTTACGCAAAGGCAGCGCGCAACGCTCCATTCGCATCGAGGACTTCTTCATTGAGTACGGCAAGCAGGACCGCACGCCAGGGGAGTTTGTCGAAGCCGTAACGATCCCTAGTGCCGCGCCCAATCTGCGGTGCTACAAGTTGTCCAAGCGCTTTGATCAGGACATTTCCGCTGTCTGCGGTTGCTTCAATCTCACTATTGAGAACGACGTGATCACAGCGGCCCGGATCGCATTCGGAGGCATGGCAGGGGTTCCAAAGCGTGCCGCCAATGTCGAAGCAGCTCTTCTCGGTCAATCGCTGTCAGAAGACACTGTTCGCGCTGTTTTGCCCATCTTTAGTGACGATTTCTCACCATTAAGCGACATGCGCGCGAGTGCGGAATATCGCCTCAGGACCGCGCAAAACCTTTTGCTCAGATATCTCCATGAACTTTCTGGCCAAACCGTCTCAGTTCTGGAGGTTTCGCCATGAGTGTCGCAAAATCCCTCCCGCACGATGCCGCCGCACTTCATGTGACAGGGCAGGCGCGTTACGTCGATGACATCCCCTTGCCAAAGGGCGCATTGCACCTGGCGTTTGGCGTTTCGCACATCGCGCATGGCCGCATGTCTTCGGTCGATCTTGCGGCTGTCCGCGCGGCTTCCGGTGTGGTCGCGGTCCTCACGGCGGACGATCTGCCCTTCCACAACGACGTCTCCCCTTCTCCAAGCCCGGAACCTCTTCTGGCGGTCGATACGGTCCACTTTGTCGGACAACCTATTTTCCTTGTGATCGCGACCAGCCATCTTGCCGCCCGAAAGGCTGCGAGGCTGGGCAAAATCGAGATCGAAGCCCTTCCGCCGATCCTCACCATAGACGAGGCAATCGACGCCAAGTCGCATTTTGAGGATGGACCTCGCATTTACGAAAAAGGCGACGCGGAAAACGCAATCGCCTCTGCCGTGCAATCCTTAGAGGGCTCAATCGACATCGGCGCGCAGGAACACTTCTATCTCGAGGGTCAGGCCGCCGCCGCTTTGCTGCAGGAGGGCGGTGATATGGTGGTCTATTCGTCGACCCAGCACCCGACAGAAATCCAGCACAAAGTAGCCGAAGCGCTGGGCAAACCCATGAATGCCGTGCGTTGTGAAATACGTCGGATGGGCGGAGGTTTTGGTGGAAAAGAAAGCCAAGGCAACCACTTAGCCGTTTCTTGCGCAGTCGCCGCTGCGTTGACGGGGCGGCCCTGCACGATGCGGTACGACCGCGACGACGATATGATGATCACCGGTAAACGCCACGATTTCCGCATTGACTACCGGGTAGGCCACGACGCCGAGGGGCGTATTTCGGGCATCGATTTCCTTCAACTCTGCCGCTGCGGCTGGTCGATGGATTTGTCGTTGCCGGTTGCTGACCGCGCCATGCTTCATGCAGACAATGCCTATCATATCCCGAATATGCGCATTGAATCGCACCGGCTGAAGACAAACACCCAATCGGGCACCGCGTTTCGCGGGTTTGGTGGACCACAAGGTATGCTGGGGATCGAGCGTGTTCTTGACCATGTCGCCCATGCCGTGGGCCGAGACCCGATCGACGTGCGTCGCCTGAACTACTACCGCGCCGCCGCGCCCACGGGCGCCGGAACCGGCAAACGCATTGGCGGAGAGCATTCTCCCAACGCCGAAGACCTCGCCGTGCAGACGACGCCCTATCACATGCCGGTCGAAGACTTCATTCTGCACGAGTTGACCGCGCAGCTTATCGAAACCAGTGACTATAAAGGGCGAAAAGCCGCGATTTCCGAATGGAATGCGAAGAACCCGACCCTTAAAAAGGGGATCGCTTTCAGCCCGGTCAAGTTCGGGATCAGTTTTACCCTGACGCATCTCAATCAAGCCGGGGCATTGGTGCACGTCTATCAGGACGGCTCGATCCACTTGAACCATGGCGGCACCGAGATGGGGCAGGGTTTGTTCCAGAAAGTCGCTCAGGTCGCGGCAGCGCGATTTGGCGTTGATGTTTCAAGGGTCAAAATCACTGCGACAGATACTGGAAAAGTGCCAAATACCTCGGCCACCGCCGCGTCGTCCGGCTCAGATCTGAACGGAATGGCGGTAAAGGTCGCCTGCGATAAGATTCGGGACCGTTTGGCTGAATTCGTGGCGCAACGTGCCCAAACGGATGTCGCTAACGTGCGGTTTGAGAATGGCATGGTGCATGTCTGCGGTGAAAGTCTGCCCTTTGAGGACGTCATCAGCGATGCCTACATGAACCGCGTCAGCCTATCGGCCACCGGATTCTATAAGACCCCAAAAATCGTGTGGGACCGCATCAAAGGCGAAGGTCGCCCGTTCTTCTATTTCGCTTATGGGGCTGCCATGACCGAAGTCGTTATAGACACTCTTACGGGGGAAAACCGGATTTTGCGGGCCGATATCCTGCATGATGCCGGCGCGTCTTTGAACCCCGCTCTGGACATCGGGCAAGTAGAAGGCGGCTATGTACAGGGTGCGGGCTGGCTCACCACCGAGGAACTTATCTGGGATAACAAGGGCCGGCTGCGCACGCACGCGCCGTCGACTTATAAGATCCCCGCGTGCTCGGATCGTCCGGACATATTCAATGTTGGGCTTTGGGAGGGCGAAAACCGTGAGGAGACGATCTATCGCTCGAAAGCGGTGGGCGAGCCGCCGCTGATGCTTGGTATTTCGGCTTTTCTGGCACTTTCAGACGCGGTTGCTGCCTGTGGCGAAACCTACCCCGATCTTGAGGCCCCCGCAACGGCCGAGCACATCATTGAAGCGGTCGAGAGGGTGCGCTCATGACATTCTCGCCAGGCGATATCCGCCGCCTTGCACCGGTCGCCCGCGTGGTCGTCGCCTCAACGCAAGGCTCTGTTCCCCGCGAGGTGGGGGCGTCTATGCTTGTGACAGCGAACACCGTCGAAGGCACCATCGGCGGCGGCGCTTTGGAATTCGAGGCCATAAAGACGGCGCGCGAGGCGCTTGCCGCCGGCACTGATCGAATGGACCGAAAGCCACTTGGCCCATCGCTGGGCCAATGCTGCGGTGGCGCGGTCTCTGTCTTGACCGAAATCTGGGACGAAAACCGGCTGAATGCTCTTATTAGTGACATGATTGCGCGACCATTGCCCGGCACAACAACCGAAATGCCGCTCTCTGTGCAGCGTATTTTGGCAGACCATCGGGCCAAAGGCATCGCGCCGCGTGCGGGCGTCGTATCCGGGTGGATGGTCGAGCCGCTGACCCGCCCGAACCGCGCTATCTGGGTTTGGGGCGCGGGCCATGTCGGGCGCGCGATCGTTTCGGTTTTGGGCCCCTTGCCTGACCTTGGTTTGGTCTGGATCGACAGCGCCCACGACCGGTTCCCAGCTGATATCCCGCACGGGGTAAAGACTCTGATTGCCGAAAATCCGACCGATCTTGCCTCGCTTGCCCCGTCCCATGCAGAGCACCTTGTTTTGACCTACAGCCATGCGCTTGATCTTGAACTGTGCCACCGCATTCTTGGAGGGGCCTTTGGGCGTCTTGGGCTTATCGGATCGGCCACCAAACGCGCGCGGTTCCAGTCTAGATTGCGGGTTTTGGGGCACTCAACCGCCCAAATTGACCGCATGGATTGCCCCATCGGGGATCCTGCCTTGGGCAAACACCCGCAAGCGATTGCACTTGGGGTGGCGACGAACATCCTGAATACAGGGGAAAAGGGGATACAGATGATCGGTAAGCGCGCGTGACGGCTCTTTTGTCCGTTCAGGGTCTACGCAAGGCCTATCCAGGTGTTGTCGCAAACGATGACGTCTCTTTCACGGTTGGAAAAGGCGAGGTTCACGCGCTTTTGGGCGAAAACGGCGCAGGAAAGTCGACCCTGGTTAAGATGGTTTACGGCCTGGTTAAGCCCGACGAGGGCCAGATGACTTTCAACGGCGACAGCTATACACCAGGCAGCCCACACGAGGCCCGTTCCACTGGCGTCGCGATGGTGTTTCAGCACTTTTCGTTGTTCGAAGCACTTGATGTGGCGGAAAACGTCGCGCTTGGTATGGAAAACCCGCCGCCAATGCGGGAGCTGGCTGCCAGCATCCGCGAGGTCTCCGAGACCTACGGCCTGCCGCTTGATCCGACGCGATTGGTGGGTGATCTCTCCGCGGGTGAACGCCAAAGGGTTGAGATCATTCGCTGTCTTTTACAGGACCCTAAGCTTTTGATCATGGACGAGCCGACGTCTGTCCTCACTCCGCAAGAGGTCGATATTCTGTTCGAGACGCTGCGCAAGCTGCAGGCAGAAGGCACCTCAATCCTCTATATTAGTCACAAACTCGAGGAGATCCGCTCTCTTTGCGATGGAGCGACCATTCTGCGGTTGGGTAAAGTTGTTGGGTCGTGCGATCCCCGCGACAAGTCCGCGCGCGAGTTGGCCGAGATGATGGTCGGCACGGAACTGAAAACGCCAACCTCTACCCGACACGCGCTTGGAGACGTGCTGCTGACGCTGAAAAATCTGTCTGTGAAATCGCCGAACCCTTTCGGAACATCCTTGAAAGATGTTTCGTTCGATGTCCGCGAAGGCGAAGTCCTTGGAATTGGCGGGGTGGCGGGCAACGGCCAGGATGAACTTCTTGGCGCGCTTTCGGGCGAGCTATTAACCACCTCAGACGCTGTCCAGTTAAAGGGCCAGGCCATCGGCCACCTCGGCCCGAACCAGCGCCGCGAATTGGGCGTGCTGGCCGCCCCGGAAGAACGCCTTGGTCACGCCGCCGCTCCTGACATGAGCCTTGTGGAAAACGCGGCCCTGTCGGGTTGGGTGCGCATGGGTATGGTGAAAAACGGCTTCATCGATTGGTCCAAAGCCCGCAGTTTTGCCGAGAAAGTCATCGCTGACTACGATGTTCGCACGCCATCATCTGCAAATGCCGCGCGCGCGCTTTCGGGCGGAAATCTGCAAAAATTCGTTATCGGACGTGAAATTCTACAAGATCCGGATATCCTTGTGGTGAACCAGCCGACCTGGGGCGTTGACGCAAGTGCTGCGGCTTCGATCCGGCAGGCGATACTTGATCTGGCGGCAGGTGGCGCTGCTGTCGTTTGCATCAGTCAGGATCTCGATGAGCTTATGGAAATCTCGAACCGGTTTGCCGCCCTCAACGAAGGTCGCCTCAGCGAGCCACGGCCTGCCCAGGGCCTTACAATCGAAGAAATTGGTTTGATGATGGGCGGCGCACACGGCATGGAAGTTGCCCATATCCACGAAGCGGAGGGCGCATGATGGTTCGTCTGGAAAAACGCCCGACGCCCTCCAGGAAGTGGGCCTACCTGACGCCACCCATCGCGGTCATCGCCACAATGATCGCAGGTGGCATCCTGTTTGCCTTCCTTGGGAAAGACCCCGTTGTGGCGATCCGCACAATCTTCTGGGACCCGGTTTTTGGCGAATTCGCGTTCTACTATCGCGGGCAACTTCTGGTCAAAGCCGGCCCACTGATCCTGATCGCGATTGGCCTGTCGCTTGGCTTTAAGGCGGGCATCTGGAACATCGGCGCAGAAGGCCAATATATCATGGGCGCAATCTTTGGCGCCGCCGTTGGCCTTGCGTTTTACCCAATGGAAGCGCGCTGGCTGATCTTCCCGCTGATGATCATCGCAGGCGCGCTTGGCGGCCTTCTCTGGGCGATGATCCCCGGCATCCTGAAGACCCGCTTCAACACCAACGAAATCCTCGTCTCGCTCCTTTTGGTCTATGTCGCCGAAGCGATCCTTGCGTCTATGTCACTTGGCTTGCTGCGAAACCCTGAAGGCCAGGGCTTCCCGGGGTCCCGAAACTTGCGCCAATATGAAAGCGCGGCGAACAATGAATTGATTGCCGGTTGGGGCATGCATTGGGGCGTCGTCGCGGCCTTCATCGCGGTGATTTTTGCCTACATCCTGCTTAGTCGTCACATCATGGGCTTCAATATCCGCCTGACCGGAGAAAGTCCTCGCGCCGCCCGTTTTGCGGGTGTGAACCCGAACAGATTGATCCTGTTCTGCCTCGGCCTGTCCGGCGCATTGGCAGGCCTCGCCGGTATGTTCGAGGTCGCAGGCCCGGCCGGTCAGATCAGCATCGACTTCAACGTGGGCTACGGCTTTACGGCCATCATCGTGGCCTTTCTGGGCCGTCTTCACCCGATAGGCATATTGCTTGCGGGTTTATTGATGGCGCTCACGTATATTGGCGGCGAAGCGGCCCAGGCCTCTCTCGGCCTTCCTGCAGCCGCGATTCAGGCGTTTCAGGGCATGCTTTTGTTCTTCCTCCTGGCATTCGACGTCCTCACGAACTTCAAAGTCCGCTTCGGCCGGGAGGCTGCAGCATGAGGCCAGCACTTCTGATCTTTGCGGACACCGCCCCGGCGCTGGGGGTTGTCGCCGCGTCTATTGCCGGACACACCTTTGATCCGGCAACGATACTGGAGCTTGTCTAATGGATCTTTCAATCAACCCGATCCTGCTTGTCGCCTCGCTTATGGTCGCGTCCACCCCGATCCTGTTGGCAGCCATTGGCGAGATGGTCGTCGAAAAAGCGGGGGTTCTGAACCTTGGTGTAGAGGGCATGATGATCGTTGGAGCGATCTGCGGTTTCGCCATCGCGGTCGAAACGGGGTCGCCCGCCATTGGCTTTCTCGCTGCTGCTATCGGAGGCGCGGCCTTGTCGATGCTGTTTGGTTTCCTGACGCAATACCTTTTGACCAATCAAGTGGCGACGGGCCTTGCACTCACCTTGTTCGGCCTCGGTCTTTCAAGCCTCATGGGGCAAAGTTATGTGGGCATCAAGCCGCCCTCAACGCCCAAACTTGATATCCCGTTGCTTGGCGATATCCCGGTGCTTGGACCGATGATCTTCAGCCACGACCTGATGGTCTATGTCTCGCTGGCCATCATTGTAGCCGTCTGGGCGTTCCTTAAATACACGCGCGGAGGGCTGATCCTGCGCGCGGTCGGTGAAAGCCACGATGCGGCTCACGCTCTTGGATACAACGTGATTTTTGTGCGTCTCAGCGCAATCGCCTTCGGAGGTGCCTGTGCTGGATTGGGCGGCGCTTACCTAAGTCTTGTGCGCGTCCCGCAATGGACCGAAGGCATGACGGCAGGTTCAGGTTGGATCGCGCTTGCCATCGTCGTGTTTGCATCCTGGAGAGCGGGTCGCGTTCTTTTGGGTGCCTATCTTTTCGGCGGCATCACAGTTTTGCAGCTGAACTTGCAGGCCGCGGGCGTCGCAATTCCTGTGGAACTCTTGTCCATGTCGCCATACCTGATAACCATCCTTGTGCTGGTCATAATCTCGTCCGATCGAAACCGTGCGGCGCTTAATGCGCCGGCGTCGCTAGGACGGGCCTTTCATGCCTCACACTGAGGCACTTGTTACACTTAATGGGGAGTTACTTATGAAAAAACGTACATTTCTGCTGACGGGGGTTGCCGCTGCTGCGATTGCTTCCGCCGCTTTTGCTGACGGTCATGAACCGCTCAAAGTTGGATTTATTTTCGTGGGCCCGGTCGGCGACGGTGGCTGGACGTATGAGCACAACCAAGGCCGTCTCGCCGTCGAAGAGCACTTCGGCGACAAAGTCGAAACCGTATTTCAGGAAAACGTGCCCGAAGGCGCGGATGCCGAGCGCGCAATGACGCAAATGGCGCTGCAAGGCGCTGACCTGATCTTCACCACATCGTTTGGCTATATGGACCCGACGATCGCTGTGGCCGAGAAATTTCCGAACGTGAAGTTCGAGCACGCCACTGGCTACAAGCGCGCCGACAACGTCTCGACCTATTCCGCACGTTTCTACGAAGGCCGCGCCATTCAGGGTCACATCGCGGGCAAAATGACTAAGACGAACAAAGTCGGCTACATCGCGTCTTTCCCAATCCCGGAAGTCATCCGAGGCATCAATTCGGCCTACCTGCACGCCAGCAAAGTAAACCCTGACGTCGAGTTTTCAGTCGTCTGGGCCTACACTTGGTTTGATCCGGCAAAAGAAGCGGACGCAGCCAAGGCGCTGATCGAAAACGGCGCCGATGTGATCCTTCAGCACACCGACTCGACCGCACCTCAGGCGGCTGCAGCGGATGCCGGCAGCGTCATCACCTTCGGTCAGGCCTCCGACATGGCCGAATATGCGCCGCTGCCGCGCGTTTCGTCGATCATCGACAATTGGGCACCCTACTATATCCAGCGCGTTCAGGCTGTCATGGACGGCACTTGGGAAAGCGTTGACACATGGGACGGGATCGGCCCGGGCATGGTTGGTATCGGTGAGATCACCGACGCGGTTCCTGCTGATGTAAAAGCGGAAGCAGAAGCCCTGCGTGACGCGATTGCTGCCGGAGAATACCACCCATTCACCGGTCCGATCAACAAGCAGGACGGCACGGTCTGGCTTCCTGATGGCGAAGTCGCAGATGATGGTACTCTGGCCGGTATGAACTTCTATATCGAAGGCATGAACGGCGAAATTCCTAACTAATTTCAGGGAATTCGGATAGCGAAGGCCGCCGTCTGGCGGCCTTTCATTTTTAGCCTCCGGCGGAGGTATTTGGCAAAGGGTGAATGGAGATATCAATGCGTACAATTTCTGGAAAAGACGCTTCAAGTTTCAGCTTTGGAACAATGCAATTTGGCGCAAAGGCCAGCGAAACTGACAGTGCTGAGATGTACGCTGCCTGCCGCGCAGCAGGGATCAACTTCTTCGATACGGCGCATGCTTACACCGGCGGGCACTCAGAACGCATTTTGGGTGAATTGGCTGCCGGCGAGCGTGACGATGTCTTCATCGCGACGAAGTGTGCGGGGACAGTTGTCGCCAAACCTGACGTCATCCGCGCCGAATTTGACGAAAGCCGCAAACGCCTGGGCATGGACACGGTTGACCTTCTCTATCTCCACCGCTGGGACCCGGACACGCCGCTTGAGGAAACCTATTCTGTCATGGCCGAATGGGTCAAAGAAGGATCGGTCCGTCATGTTGGCGTTTCCAACTATTCGGCCTGGCAGGTCATGAAGGCAC
>Ga0208544_10001043_pt1 | contig 19802 bp, 17 predicted proteins | sample DEB08_DNA_9_FD_184526 | JGI IMG/M metagenome (GOLD analysis project Ga0208544, IMG submission 184526) | Aqueous microbial communities from the Delaware River and Bay under freshwater to marine salinity gradient to study organic matter... | ecosystem: Environmental > Aquatic > Marine > Coastal ... | reverse complement strand
GGGTTGTCCGCTGCGGTCTTGCCTTGCTGAAGCACCTGCACCACCCGCTTTCCGTCCACCTGCCCCAGTTGGCCGCGCGTCACCGTCTTGGCCGCGATCGTCTGGATGCGCACATTGTCGAAACGCGGCGTGCCCAGATCAATCTGGCTGCCGATCTTCAGGCTTCCCAATTGGCGCAGCGACATGCGAACCGTCTCAAGGCTGACGCGCAGGGTGGCGGGCAGGTTGACGGCGGTCTGCGACAGGGTTGATGCCGGTGCCGCCGGGGTCGGCAGGCCGTCCGCGCCCGGCGAGGATTGCACCAGCTGTGCGCGCAGGCTGCCCGCCTCGGGACGAGGCATGCACAGCAGCATCGTGCCCTGACGCACCCCGCCCGCGATATCGAGGTTCAGATGGATCAGCTCATAGTCGGGGGCATCCAGCGCCATGGTCAATATCCGCGCATCCTCAACCCAGGCCCCAAAGGCAAAACCCGCGATCAGCTGCTGGTCTTTTGGTTTTTCCGGCAAGAGGGCGGCACGTTGCAGCAGCGCATCGACAAAGGGCGCACAGATCGCGGCATCCGTGGGGGTCAGCGGGCGGTCCTGCGGATCGGCTGCTGCCAGCACCTTGCCCATGGTTTGCTGCTGGATCAAACCGCCCACCAATGCAGCGTCCAGGATGGCCGCCGCACGGCCGCGCCCTGGACCTTCCAGCAGCATCAACAACCCCGGTGTCGCAAGCGCATCAGGCAGATCATCGCCGCTGCGGGCCTCAACCCTGACGCCTATTGCGGCCATGGACAGGTCAAACAGGTCATCCGCGACTTTTGCCAATGTAACGCGCAGTGCCTTGGCCAGCGACATGGCGCGCGATTGATGTTCAGCCAGTCCTGCCTGTACTTTTCGGTGAATCACCGTCCCACCGGGCACAGCATCGTGCTGGGCAGAATTATCCGGCGCTGACATAAGTTCCTTTGACCCCTCAGATGCTTCCGCTTGCACGGCCCTAAGCGATGGTCTTACCCCACAGAGGGTTACCAGATCCTTTATCGAGGTCCTTTATCCCGATCCTTCAAGATGCCGGGCTCAGCGCCACCTCCGCGTCATGGCGCGCCAGTACGGAGCCGGGCAAAAACACCTCAAAGGCGGTCCCCGCCCTGTTGGGCAAATAGGTAATCCGCCCACCAAGCCGCAGCATGATCTCTTGGCAAATCGCCAGTCCCAGCCCCGCGCCATCCCCCTGCGCCCCACTGACACGGTAGAATTTCTCAAAGATGACGGCCTGTTCGTCCACCGCGATCCCCTGACCGTTGTCCACGAATTCGATCGCCAGACCGTCGCGCTGCATGCGCGCCGCGATGGTCAATTCGGGGGCCTCCGACAGGCAGTATTTCTGCGCATTGGTGATCAGGTTGATGAAAACCTGCACCAACCGGTCCAGATCCGTATTCAGCAGCACATCCTGCGCCATCGGGGCGATCTGAACCTTTAGTGATCCGGCCATGCCCGCCGTCGCCGTGGTGACCGCGCGTTGCAATACATCTTGCAGGTTGCCCTGCCCGAAATGCAGCGACACCTGACCGTTCTCAAGAACGGACAGGTCCAGCAGATCGTCCAGCAGCCGCGTCAGGCGGATCGTCTCCGAGTGGATGATAGAGGCATAGCGCGTCTTGTCAGCAGCGCTCAGCCGTGCGGCATCGCGCAGAATTTCCGAAAATGACCGGATGGAGGTCATTGGCGTGCGCAGCTCGTGGCTGATCTGGCTCAGGAACGCGTCCTTTTGCAGCGACAGCTGGGTCAGTTTTTCATTGGCCAGACGCAGCTGTGCTGCCGTCTCGGACAATTCGCGCGACTTTTGTTCAAGCTGGCTGGAATGTTCCAGCATCTGCGCGGATTCGTCGGCCACGGCCAGCAGGTCCTGCACCGAAACGGACGTGCCGCCGACAATCTGGGAGACCATCGCATGGGCCGTCGCCGCACCGACAGAGGCCGCCAGTTCGCGCTCCAGCGCCTGGACGAATGCGGGGCTTGGTTCTGGCAATTGACCGGGGATGTTCTGCGCGCGGGCCTGCGCTTCGAAAAACGCCTGCGCCTCACGGGCACCCAGGATGCGCTGTGCCATGATCATCAGATCCTCGCTGCCCGCCACAGAAGCGGTCCAGCCCCGCGATGCGCTGGGTTGATCCAACACGTTGACGAATTGCGCGCCCTGCAGCCGCTCAATCGGATCTGGAAAGGTCAGCAGGGACACCACAAGAAACGCCAGCGCATTGAGCGACAGGCTCCAGAACACGGCATGGACCGTGGGGTCCAGCCCCTCGATGCCAAAGAGCGCCTGGGGTCTGAGCCAGCCCAGGCCCATCAGACCTTGTTCAAAGATGTCCCTTGATAGCGCGGCATCCACACCAAAACTGGGCAGGAGCATGGTAAAAAACCAAATTGCAAATCCCGTTCCCAGCCCCCAAAGCGCACCCAGCCGTGTCGCACCGCGCCAGAAAATGCCCCCCATGAGCGCGGGCAGAAACTGGGCCACGCCGCCAAAGCTGATCGTGCCGATGGCCGCCAGCGTCCCGCCCCCGCCCGAGGCGCGATAATATAGAAATCCAAAGGTCATGATGATCAGGATCGACAGACGCCTTGCGCGGATGACGACATTGCGCACATCACCCGATTGCGTGGCCCCGCCCTGCCACAGGGCCAGCCAGACAGGCATGACAATATGGTTACTGACCATCGTGCTCAGCGCCAGCGTGGCCACGATGACCATGGAGGTCGCCGAGGAAAAGCCCCCCAGAAAGGACAGCATCGCCAGACCGTTCTGATTCTGGCTCAGCGGCAGGCTGACCACAAAAAGGTCCGGGTTGGACCCTGCGGGCAGCAGATCCAGGCCCACCACCGCGATGGGCACCACAAACAGGCTGATCAGCATCAGATAGGCCGGAAACGCCCAGGACGCGATTTGCAGATAGCGTTCATCGTCGTTTTCCACGACCATGACCTGAAACATGCGCGGCAGGCACAGGAATGCCGCAGCCGACAGCATCGTCAGCGCGGCCCAGCGGCTGCCCTGCACTTCCCAGGCCCCAATGGCAGAGGCGTCAATGCGGGCCAGCGTGTCACCGACCCCACCGGCCAGCCCCCAGACCACAAAGACCCCAACCGCCAGAAGCGCCACCAATTTCACCACCGCCTCTACGGCGACAGCAATCACGATGCCGTGGTGACGTTCATTGACGTTCAGTTTGCGGGTGCCAAAGAGCACCGTAAACAGGGCCAGCCCCGCCGCGACCCAAAACGCCGCCTGGGTCATGTTAAAGCCCGCGCCATTCGGTGTGCCTCCCGCCTCTGGCACCGCAAAGATGGAAATGGACAGCACAACAGATTGCAGTTGCAGCGCGATATAGGGGGTGACGCCGATGACCGCCATCAGCGTGACCACGATCGCCAGCACGTTCGACTTGCCGTAACGCGATGAAATCAGGTCCGCGATTGAGGTGACCCGCTGGCTGCGCCCGATGCTGACCAGACGGCGCAGCACCCACCACCAGCCAATCATCACCAGCGAGGGGCCAAGATAGATCGTCAGATATTCCAACCCCGACCGCGCCGCATATCCAACCGCCCCGTAAAAGGTCCAGCCGGTGCAATAGATCGACAGCGACAACGTATAGACCAACGGAGAACGCAGCAACGCCGCTCCTTGGCCCCGAAGCGCGGCCCGGTCGGCCAGAAAGGCCACCACGAAAAGGAAGATCACATAGGCCAGACAGACTATGACCAATTGGTGCAGTGCCAGCATCAGCCCTGCTCGTCCGGACGGGACGACAAAGAACTGGCCGTGCCAGACGCCCCCATCTTGCCCGCTGTGCGCCGCCACAAAAGCCAGCCCATGAAGACCAGGAACACCCAGACCCCAAACAGATAGAGCAAGGCCATGCTCATCGGCATCGGGTCTGCGCTGGTTTGGTCCGCGGGATCAGGCAGCGGCCAGATCAGCGGCACCATCCACAATGCAAACCCCAAGAGGGGTAACAGTTTGACCGCGTCCATCATCCGGCGCAGCCGGTAGGTTCGTCGTTCCAGAAAAACCGGACCCTTGGCCAAGGTGCGTTCCTTTCGTCAGCAAGTGAGGTCGCGCACGGCTTCCAGCATTTCGGAATTTGAGAACGGCTTGGTCATGAAACGGCTGACACCGGCCTTTTCGGCCATTTCGCGGTCGCGGCTTTGGCCCCGCGCAGTCAGCATCAGGATGGGCAGGTTTTGCAGATCGGGGTCGGCCCGCAGGTCGTGCAGGATTTCAAAGCCGCTCTTGCCGGGCAACATGACATCAAGCATCACCAGATCGGGGCGCGCATTGCGGATGACATCCACCGCATTGGCCCCATTGGCCAGCGTTTCGACCCGCCAGCCCTCATTTGACAGCAAGAATCTGATGGCTTCGGCGATGTTCACTTCGTCCTCCACCAGCACAACATGTTTGCTCATGCGTGTCTTGTCCTCCCCCTCTTGGACATGCGCGTTTTTCGTCTGTTGCGAAATGCAGCGCACCGTTGACAAGATGCACATTAAGCCAGCAGCTGTCAAAAGCTGTTGTTGGGTGGAAAGCTTTCATTTGCAAGCGGCTTTTGTCAGCTGCAGCCTATACCGCCGCTGTGCGGGTCCGGGCCCGGGCCCTAGACGCCCGCATTCATGATCGAGGGTTCGCGCCTGGCTCCGCAACTTTGTTGCGGGCATACGCGGCAGGTGGTGCCCACCGACCTGCCCGCCCCTGACCCCGCCCGTGATGGCACAAGCAGCATCACGACCTGCGTCAGGGCCGGCGCGTTGTAATGATCTGGCAGGCTCACTTCGCTGGCGGCAAAACTGTCAAATTCCGCACCCGCGCGGTCCAGTTGATTGATCCGCTCCGAGATGACCATCCCGGTTTGGCCCATGACCGCGAAAATGGGCCACAAGGGACAGCATGATCCATGGCGCGGCACGGTAAAACCCTCAACGGATTTGCGAAAAATGACCGTGCCGGAGCGGTCGCAGACCACCAGCCCCGCGCCCAATTCCGGCAAGGCGGCCATGCGGCGCAGAACGCAAGGCACAGGTGCGCGCAGGATGCGCGCCAGGGCCAGCGGGTTCAGCCCGTGTGACTGAATGGCCGCGCGCAGGTCAGGCAGGCTGACGGCGCTGGCATCTTCGGCAACCTGCCGCAGCACGATGGCCGCGATGTATTTCGCCGCCTGCGACATCAATTCAGGCGCTTGTGCGACCAGCTGTTCAATCCGGTCGGGTGCCTGCGCTTCCTGCTCAAGGCTTTCAAAGCGAAAGTCATGGGCAGAAAGAAACATTTCAACCTCTTCTTGCGGGGAACTGGCCGCGTCGGCCGCATCGGCATCGGCGTCCAGATAGCTGACAAGGGCCTGCGCGCTGTCGGACAGGCGGCGGCTGTCTTCGTTGATATTGGCGTGAAACCGGTCGCGCCATTCGGGCTGAAGCGTCTTTGTCTCGGCCAGAATGGCCGCGGTTGACCGGATCGCCGCGGCCGTAGACAGCAACTCGTGCATGGAGGCGGCAAGATGGGGGTCATGGGCCAGACGGTCGGTCAGGGCCTCGACGGTTTGCTCAAGCGCGCTGACCCTTTTTCGGGTGCCCGCCAGCACATCCGCCCAGCCGGGAAAACGGCCTGCAAATTCATCCGCACGCAGCGCTTCGGGGCCGGTCAGCCCTGCCTCGTCTGCCGCCTCGCGCAGGGTGGCGATCAACGCGGCTTCGGCCCCTTCGGTCAGGGTTTGCGGCTCTACCCCCAGGGCTGCAGAGATGTTGAGCAGCAGTTTGCCGCCGATTCTGCGGCGGTTGTGTTCGATCAAATTGAGGTAACTTGCCGATATTCCGATGTCGCGGGCCAGATCGGCCTGCTTGAGTCCCGCCATCACCCGACGTTCACGGATGCGGCTGCCGGTCAGTGTCTCGCGTGCCATTGTATGCAGTCCCCGCAATATCGCGCAATTTCAACGTGTTTCTGCGCTGCAACATCATATTATTTACATCATTCCCGAAAGGGTTGCGAAGATATTTACAAAATTAATGATAAGATCAAGGCACTTATTGAATGGTTTTCTATTATTAAACGATAGTGCCTTTGCACAATTGTGTCGTATGACCGCGAAACAGCGGCATTCGCTTTTATCTAACGGGAGGAATTCATGTCATTTTCGAAACTGACACGTCGTGGGCTGATCAAAACGGGCGCAGCAGCAAGCGCCGGTCTGGCATTGCCTACATATCTGCGTGCTGACGGCCACACTGGCTTTACCAATGCGCCCACGGGCGACACCGTAACTCTGGGCTTCAACGTTCCACAGTCCGGCCCCTATGCCGACGAAGGTGCAGACGAACTGCGCGCCTTTGAATTGGCGGTAGAGCACCTGAATGGTGGTGGCGACGGCGGCATGCTGCAGACCTTCAGCTCCAAGGCGCTGGACGGCACGGGCATCCTGGGCAAAAAAGTCAACTTTGTCACAGGCGACACCCAGACGAAATCAGACGCGGCACGCGCATCTGCCAAGTCGATGATCGAAAAAGACGGCGCTGTCATGATCTCTGGTGGTTCGTCCTCCGGTGTGGCCGTGGCTGTACAGGCGCTGTGCCAAGAAGCCGGCATCATCTTTATGGCGGGTCTGACCCATGCCAACGACACCACGGGTAAAGACAAGCGGGCCAATGGTTTCCGCCACTTCTTTAACTCGTACATGTCCGGCGCGGCGCTGGCACCTGTTCTGGCGAATGCCTACGGCAAGGACCGCAAGGCCTATCACCTGACAGCTGACTACAACTGGGGTTACACCACAGAAGAAGCGGTACGCTCTTCCACGGAAGCCATGGGTTGGGAAACTGTAAACGCGGTCAAGACACCACTGACACAGACCGACTTCTCTGCCTATATCGCGCCCGTTCTGCAGTCCGGTGCCGATGTTCTGGTTCTCAACCACTACGGCGGAAACATGGTCAACTCCCTGACCAACGCGGTCCAGTTCGGCCTGCGCGACAAAGAAGTGAACGGCAAGAAGTTCGAGATCGTTGTTCCGCTCTACTCAGAGCTGATGGCCCGCGGCGCGGGTGCCAACATCAAGGGCATCCTTGGTTCGCAGAACTGGGACTGGAAACTCGAGGACCAGCTGGGTTCGCGCTACTCCGGCACAAACGCCTTCGTTCAGTCCTTCGGCACGAAGTTCGGCTTCCCACCGTCACAGGCGGCGCACACATGCTACGTCCAGACACTGCTCTATGCAGATGCCGTCACACGCGCCGGCAGCTTCAACCCATGCGCAGTTGTCGAAGCGCTTGCGGGCTTTGAGTTCGACGGTCTGGGCAACGGTCCGACATTGTACCGTGCCGACGATCACCAGTGCTTCAAGGACGTTGTGGTTGTGAAGGGTAAAGAGAACCCTGAGAACTCCTTCGACCTGGTGGAAATCGTTGAAGTGACACCTGCAGAGCAGGTGACATATGCACCCGATCACCCACAGTTCGCCGGTGGTTCGCTGGGTACATGTAACCCAGGCGCATAATCGTCTTAACACTATTCAGGGCGGGATTTTCCCGCCCTGACTCTGGGCCCGACAGGGCTCGTCGCGGTTGGAGGGGACCCCATGGACGCAATTATCCTGCAAATTCTCAACGGTTTGGACAAAGGCTCTGCCTATGCCCTGATCGCCTTGGGTCTGACATTGATTTTCGGCACGCTGGGTGTGGTAAACTTTGCCCACGGCGCGCTTTTCATGATCGGCGCTTTCTGCGCGGTCACGTTCAGCAAATTGCTGACACTGAGCCATATCGTCATTGACGATACGCAAAAGGACTTCCTCGGCAATCCGCTGAAGGTCGAAGTTCCATACATCTATGACTTTTTCGGGCAAACCACCGGGGACGCGATCATCGACTGGGCCGTGCCCCTGTCGATCATCTTTTGTATCCCTATCATGATCGCCATCGGCTTTATCATGGAGCGTGGGCTGATCAAGCATTTCTACAAACGCCCTCATGCGGACCAGATCCTTGTGACTTTCGGCCTGGCGATCGTGTTGCAGGAAGTGATCAAATATTTCTACGGCGCGAACCCGATCCCGACACCCGCACCCGAGGTGTTTGCCGGGTCTTTCGATTTTGGCGCGATGATGGGTTTTGCTGAAAACACGATCATCTATCCCTACTGGCGTCTGGTCTATTTCGCCTTTGCTGCGGTGATCATCGGTGCCGTCTTTGCCTTCTTGCAATTCACCACCTTCGGCATGGTTGTCCGCGCCGGTATGGCGGACCGCGAAACCGTGGGCCTGCTGGGCATCAACATCGACAAACGCTTTACCATCATGTTTGGCATTGCGGCTGCGGTGGCCGGACTGGCGGGTGTGATGTATGCCCCGATCAATTCGCCCAATTACCACATGGGCATGGACTTTCTGGTGCTCAGCTTTGTTGTGGTGGTTGTAGGTGGCATGGGCTCCCTGCCCGGTGCCGTGCTTGCGGGTTTCCTGCTGGGCATTTTGGAAAGCTTTGCTTCCATGTCCGCCGTGCTGGAGTTCCTGCCAGGTATCAACCAGATCATCATCTACCTTGTTGCGATCATCATCCTGCTCACGCGTCCGCGTGGTCTGATGGGGCGCAAAGGCGTGATGGAGGAATAAGAATATGTTTGGACTAGATAAAAAAGACGCAGGGCTGCTGCTGATCGTTGCGATCCTGGCGTTGGCCGCCCCCTTCATCCTGAACCCCTTCCCCGAGGGGTCTGCCATGGCGCAGTTCAACGCGGGCTATCCTGACCTGATGCAGCGTCTGGTGATCTTTGGCATCTTTGCCATCGGTTTCAACATCCTGTTCGGCCTGACCGGCTACCTCAGCTTTGGCCATGCGGCATTTCTGGGTGTGGGTTCCTATGCCGCGATCTGGATGATGAAGCTGCTGACCATGAACGTGATCCCCGCGATCATCGTTTCCGTGATGATCGCGGGTCTGTTTTCGCTCTTGGTGGGTTGGATCAGCCTGCGCCGTTCCGGCATCTACTTCTCGATCCTGACGCTGGCCTTTGCCCAGATGTCTTATGCGCTGGCCTATTCGGTTCTGACACCGATCACCGGCGGTGAGACGGGTCTGCAGCCAAAATACACCGATCCACGCATTCTGGATGGCGCATTGCCGGACGGGCAGATGCCACGGGCCAACCTGTTTGGTCTGGACATGAAGGACGGATTTGAATTGGTGATGGGCAATTGGGTATTCACATTCAATGCCGGGTACTACATCGCGGCCGTGGTCATGCTGTTGTCCTTCTATATCTCCATCCGCATTTTCCGGTCGCCCTTTGGCATGATGCTGCGGGCAGTAAAATCCAACCAGCAGCGGATGAACTACACCGGCCTGAACACCAAGCCCTATACGCTTGCGGCCTTTGTCATCTCTGGCATGTATGCCGGTCTGGCAGGCGGTCTGCTGGTGGCGATGGACACGCAGGTGGGTGCAGAGCGGATGTTCTGGACCGCCTCCGGCGAGGTCGTGCTGATGACGATCCTGGGCGGTGCGGGCACCTTGATTGGGCCGGTACTGGGTGCGGGTTTCATCAAGTACATGGAAAACATCGTCTCCAAGATCAACAAGACGGTTCTGGAGCAGTGGTTCGCCTTCATGCCCGATGGGATCGAAGACGTCATGGTCGCGCTGGTCTATCCCTTCGTGGGCAAGGGCTGGCATCTGACACTGGGCCTGCTGTTCATGCTGGTCGTGATCTTCCTGCCCGGTGGCCTTGTTGAAGGCGGCCAGCGTATCGGCAACCTGTTCCGCAGCAAGAAGGCGAAAGACACATCGCCTGACGGCTCAAAAACACCCGCAGAATGAGGAAAGACATCATGGCTATTCTTGAAGTTAAAAATGTGGGCAAGCGGTTCGGCGGTCTTCAGGCGCTGGGGAATGTGAACCTCAGCGTGGCCGAGAATTCGGTTCACGCGATCATCGGGCCGAATGGCGCGGGCAAATCCACCCTGCTGAACGTGCTGGTGGGCAAGCTGATCCCAGATACCGGATCCGTCATGTTTGACGGCCAGTCGGTGCTAGGGCGCAAACCCTATGAGATCAACCAGATGGGCATCAGCCGCGTTTTCCAGACCCCCGAGATCTTTGGCGATCTGACGGTGATGGAAAACATGATGATCCCCTGCTTTGCCAAACGCGACGGCGCGTTTCGCATGCATGCCATCGAAAGCGTGGCGCAGGAAAAGGACATCGTCGGCAAGGCGGAAAACATGCTGGAAGAGATGAAGCTGATCGACAAGCGGGGCATGAATGCGGCCTCCATGTCGCGCGGTGACAAACGCCGGCTGGAGATTGCGATGTGTCTGGCACAGGACCCCCGGTTGTTGTTGCTGGATGAACCCACCGCCGGTATGGCGCGGGCCGATACCAACAACACCATCGACCTGCTCAAGCAGATCAAGGAAGAGCGCGACATCACCATCGCCATCATCGAGCATGACATGCATGTGGTCTTTTCCCTGGCAGAGCGGATTACGGTTCTGGCCCAGGGCACACCGCTGGTGGAGGACACGCCCGAGAACATCAAAGGCCATCCAAAGGTCCGCGAAGCCTATCTGGGCGAGAGCCAAGACGCCGCATAACGTGGAAATCACCCCACCCTACTGCAATCCGTAGGGCGGGGTTTACCCCGCCGCCGCTACGAGGAAAACAAAATGACAACCCAAACGCTTGAGAAAAACGCAAACCATGCGGCAACCGCCCCGGCTTTTCTGTCGGTCTGGGATCTTGAGGCTTATTACGGCGAAAGCTACATCGTCCAGGGCGTGAGCTTTAACGTGCATGAGGGCGAAATCCTGGCCCTGCTCGGCCGAAACGGCGCGGGCAAGACGTCGACCCTGCGCGCCATCGCGCGGCTTGCTTCGCCAGAGGTGCGCCATGGCGAAATCTGGCTGGACCATCAACCCCTGCACAACATGTCCTCTTACCAGGCGTCGCAAGCAGGGCTTGGCCTGGTGCCAGAAGACCGCCGCATCATTCCCGGCCTGACCGTTGAGGAAAACCTGAAACTGGCCCAGATCGCCCCGCCGATTGGCTGGTCGCTGGACCGCCTCTACACGCTGTTCCCCCGTCTGGGAGAGCGCAAGAGCCAGGAAGGCACCACCCTGTCGGGCGGCGAGCAGCAGATGCTTGCCATCGCCCGCGCCCTTGCCCGTGACATTAAGGTATTGTTGCTGGATGAACCCTATGAGGGTCTGGCACCGGTGATCGTGGATGAGATCGAAAAGACCCTTGGCATCATCAAGGAACAGGGCATCACCACCATTCTGGTTGAACAGAACGCGGTGCGTGCACTGAAACTGGCAGACCGTGCCGTGATCCTGGATACCGGCGGCGTCGTGTTTGACGGCACCGCGCAAGAGGTGCTGGACAACGCAGAGCTGCGGGCGGAATACCTCGCGATCTGACGGCACCTGCCCTTGTTTGCAACCAATCTACAGCGCACCGTCTATCGGTGCGCTGTTTTTCGTCAGGCGGCCCGCCGGGTCTGACAAACCCCGCCGCCCCCCTACCGCGCAAAGCTGCTACAACAATTTTCGCAATTCCGTCTTGAGCACTTTGCCGTAGTTGTTTTTGGGCAGCTCGCGCAGACGGATATAGGATTTGGGACGTTTGAACCGGGCGATATTGTCGAGGCAAAGCCGGTCAAGTTCGGCCTCGGGGGCATCACCCACCACGAATGCGACCACCTCTTCGCCCCAATCGGGATGCGCGCGCCCCACAACCGACACCTCGCGCAGCGCCGCGTGCATCAGCAGGATTTCCTCTACCTCACGGGGATAGACATTTGACCCGCCGGTGATGATCACATCCTTGCTGCGGTCCTTGAGCGTCAGGTAGCCCGCCGCATCCAGCGATCCGATATCCCCGGTCATCAACCAGCCATCCTGTAGCGCATTGGCGGTGGCCGAGGGATGACGCCAATAGCCGCGCATGACCGTAGTGCCGCGCACCATGATCTCTCCCTCCTGGCCGGGGGGCAAGGGTTGGCCCTCTGGCCCCGCGATCTGCAGCTGCACCGCCGCCTGCGCCCGCCCGACAGAGCCCAGACGGCTGCGCCAGTCAGGATGGCTGCGGTCACTGACATCATGTCGCGACAGCGCGGTGATCCCCATCGGGCATTCGCCCTGACCGTAGATCTGCACAAAGATCGGGCCGAACCAAGCAACCGCATCAATGATATCAGCGTTGTACATCGGTCCGCCTGCATAAACGATCGTGCGTAACCCCGCGCCCTTTGCCCCTGCGGCCCTTGCCCCATCAGTCAGTCGTTTGACCATCGTGGGTGCCGCGAATATATGGGCAGAGCCGAAATGCGCGGCCAGACCAAGGATTTCGTCCACCTCGAACCCACCTGAGGGCGGACAGACATGCCGCGCGCCCGCCCGCACATGCATCACGGCATAAAGCCCTGCACCATGGCTCATTGGGGCGGCATAGATGGTGGCATCATCGGCGCTGACCTGATCCACATCGCTTTGATAACACAGCGCCATGGAGATCATCATACCATGGGTGATCATCACCCCTTTGGGCTGTCCGGTGGTCCCCGAGGTGTAAAAGAGCCATGCCAGATCATCGCCCTCGCGCGGGGTCACGCAGTGACAAGACCGCCGATAGGCCCGGATATCCGCAAAACCCGCGGCATCCATCACGACCAATTCGGGCATCTGCGGCATCTGGTCCAGCGCTTCGGCCAAGGCGGCTTGGGTGAAAACCATAGCACAGTCGGCATTATGCAGGATAAAGGCCGCTTCCCGGCCATGCAGCTTGGCATTGATCGGCACCGCCACGGCCCCCGTGATCCAGATGCCGTAGAGCACGACAAGGTAATCGGGCACATTCTTGCTATAGATACCCACACGGTCGCCGGGTGCGATTCCTTGGTCCTGTAGCCAGGCGGCAAGCCTGCGCGCGCCATCGGCAAACGCCCCGTAATCCGCGACAAGGGTCTGTCCGTGGTACAAAGCGGGCGCTTGGGGGCGATGTGCGGCGGCTGCAATCAACCAATGGGCAAGGTTCATCTTGGGTCTCCTCCGACGGGCAGCATGCCTGCCGCTTCAGCCAGAAACAACTGGCGGCTTTTCATGCCAAGACCCTTGGCCTATAAGCGACCATGACGTCACGGCAAATAGATCGGCCGGACCAAGGGACATGTTGAGGACTTTATGACTAAAAATACCCATGACGCGGATGTAGCCTTCATCCGGGCACTTGCAGAATTGCTCAACGAAAATGATCTGACGGAATTGCAGGTCAAGCGCGATTATGCCGAGGATGACAGCCTGAACGTGCGTGTCAGCCGCAAGCCGCCACAGCAAATCATGGCCCCTGCGGCGCAGATGCAGGCGGCAATGCCACAGATGCAGGCCCCTGCCGCCGCAATGGCCCCCGCAGCCACCGCCGCTGCGGCACCAGCCGCTGCCGAAGATCCCGCCAGCCACCCCGGTGCGGTTACATCGCCCATGGTGGGCACGATCTATATGCAGGCCGAACCCGGTTCACCGCCGTTCATTTCCGTCGGGGCCACCGTCAGCGAAGGCGACACCTTGCTGATCGTTGAGGCCATGAAGACCATGAACCATATCCCTGCGCCGCGCTCTGGCATGATCAAGCGGGTGCTGGTCGGCGACGGCGACGCCGTGGAGTTTGGCGCACCGCTGGTCATCATCGAATAAGGGATTGGCAATGTTCAACAAAATTCTTGTTGCCAATCGGGGCGAGATTGCCCTGAGAGTCATCCGTGCCGCACGCGAAATGGGCATCCAATCCGTTGCCGTGCATTCGACCGCTGATAGCGATGCCATGCATGTGCGTATGGCAGACGAATCTGTCTGCGTCGGGCCGCCTTCCTCCACGCAGTCCTACCTGTCGATTCCGGCGATCATTGCCGCCTGCGAGATTACCGGCGCAGAGGCGATTCACCCCGGCTATGGTTTCCTGTCAGAGAATGCCGCGTTCGTTCAGGTGGTCCAGGACCACGGATTGACCTTTATCGGCCCCACAGCCGAACATATCCGCGTGATGGGCGACAAGATCACCGCCAAGGACACGATGAAAAAGCTGGGCGTGCCTTGCGTTCCCGGCTCTCAGGGTGGTGTGGCCACGCTGGAAGAAGCAAAGGCCCTGGGCGAAGAAATCGGTTATCCAGTGATCATCAAGGCCACCGCCGGTGGTGGTGGCAAGGGCATGAAGGTCGCGGCCACCGCAAAGGACATGGAACGCGCGTTTCAGACCGCCCGCGCCGAAGGCAAATCAAATTTCGGCAATGATGAAGTCTATATCGAAAAATATCTGACCACGCCGCGCCACATCGAAATACAGGTCTTTGGCGATGGCAAAGGCCGCGCCGTGCATCTGGGCGAACGTGACTGTTCGCTGCAGCGCCGGCATCAGAAGGTCTTTGAAGAGGCCCCCGGCCCCGCCATCACCGCCGAGGAACGCGCCCGCATTGGCAAAGTCTGTGCCGACGCCATGGCTGACATCAAATACATCGGCGCGGGCACGATCGAGTTCCTGTATGAAAACGGGGAATTCTATTTCATCGAAATGAACACCCGCCTGCAGGTGGAACATCCCGTGACCGAAGCCATCTTTGGCGTCGATCTGGTGCGCGAACAGATCCGGGTCGCTGGTGGCATGGACATGTCCTTTGTGCAGGAGGACCTCAAGATCAACGGCCACGCCATCGAGGTGCGGATCAACGCGGAAAAACTGCCGAACTTCACGCCCTGCCCGGGCCGGATCACGCAGTATCATGCCCCCGGTGGATTGGGTGTGCGCATGGACAGCGCGTTGTATGATGGCTATTCGATCCCGCCTTATTACGACAGTCTGATCGGCAAGCTGATTGTCCACGGCCGCGACCGACCAGAGGCGCTGGCAAGGCTCAATCGCGCATTGGGCGAGCTGATCGTGGATGGTGTGGACACCACCTTGCCCCTGTTCCACGCGCTGTTGGCAGAAGAACACATCCAGACCGGTGACTATAACATTCACTGGCTGGAACATTGGCTGGAACACAAGACCCCGGATGCCTGACGGCCCATGTCAGAGCTGACACCGGAACTGCTGTTGCACGGATATTCCATCGGAATATTCCCAATGGCCGAAAACCGGGACGACCCAGAGATTTTCTGGGTCGACCCGAAACGCCGGGGCATCTTTCCCTTGGATGGGTTTCACATCTCGCGGTCCTTGGCCCGGGCGATGCGCCAAAGCCGGTTTGAAGTGACGATAAACCACGATTTCAACGGCGTGGTCGCCGCCTGTGCCGACCGCACAGACACCTGGATAAACGCCGAAATAGCCCAACTTTACAGTGGCTTGCATGATATGGGCCATGCCCATTCGCTTGAACTATGGGAAGAGGACGCGCTGGTGGGCGGCGTTTACGGCGTGACCCTGGGTGCGGCCTTCTTTGGCGAAAGCATGTTTTCACGCAGAACCAACGCCTCAAAGATGGCGCTTGCGGCCTTGGTAGAACGCCTGAACCGCGCGGGCTTTACCCTGTTTGACACACAGTTTCTCACCGACCATCTGGCGTCATTGGGGGCGGTTGAAATCAGCCGCCGCACCTATCACAGGCGCCTGGATCAGGCAAAAACCCAAAGCGCAGACTTTACCGCAGCTGACATCCTGCCGCTTTACGAGGTGGTGCAGCGAATGACCCATACATCATAGCGGCGATGCTCAAGCGATGAGAGCGCCGGGGAAGACGCAATCATCCATCCCGAGAAAAGCGTCCCGGGTTTGCCTGTCTCGGAAATTTCCAGATTGGCAAAGGCGTTACCAGCAGGATTGCCCGCAGGATAACGGCATTCCTTCATCACGACCTGCAAAGCGCCTACCGTTTCGCCCTGCCCAACACGCATTTCTATGTCAAAGGCCTGGCCAGAGGTCTTGTCCAGGGCGCGCAGGATGCCCCCCGGCCCATTCACGACCTCCTGTGCTGCCACAGGTGCTGCCATCAGACCAAGTACAGATATAAGTTTCCACATCGACGGCACCCAGCTGCCCTTTGGCTTACTCAGGGGTCCAGGCCTCATAATCGGAGCGTTCCTTGGGCGATTTCTGACGGATGGAACCTGCAGGCGCATAGGCAAGCATGGTTCCGGTCAGGTTTTCGACATGGGGCTTTTCCCAGGACTTATGGACCAGCGGCTTTTCGGTCGGCGGCTCATTCCAGGTGCGGTGCAGCCAGCCATGCCAGTCCGGGCTGACCCGGCTTGCTTCCATGTCGCCGTTGTAGATGACCCAGCGTTTGCTGTCATCGGCATTGTGGTAATAGATATTGCCCTGATCGTCCTGGCCGACCTTGACGCCCTTGCGCCAGGTGAAAAACTGGGTGTTCAGGGTTTGCCCGTCCCACCATGTCAATGCCCGGAAAATTGTGTTCAGAATGCCCATGATGCTCTCCGCTCTCGCTTGGCCCGGTTATGCACCAAGCGGTGCGGCACGTCCAGCACCCATCCGACCTTGACAGGTGTTGCGGCAAAGACTCGACCCTTGGCCGAGGCCAAAACGCAGCCGCAAAGCGCTTGGCCTGCAAACCCCTGGCCAGTAGTGTTTCCAAAACGGAGACAACCGATGGCAGACACCCACGATTTCCCCCCATTTGTGGCAGAATGCCATGGGGTCAAACTTCCTGACAGCCCCTTGCTGAACCCCACGCGGATCGCCCGGATCAATGCGGCGCGCTATGAGGGGCAGGAAATCGCCGGCGCGCTGAATGTCGTGCAACCCGGCGACCGCGTGCTGGAACTGGGTGTGGGAACGGGTCTGGTCGGGGCGATCGTGGCCCATAATGCAAAACCTGAAAAGGTGATGTCCTTTGAGGCCAACCCCGCGCTGATTGAACATATTAACGCGCTCTATCGGTTCAACCACCTTGAAGACAGGATGGAGGTCAACAACGCCTTGCTGGTCAGCGACCCCAAGGCCCCCAAATCATTGGTGTTTCACGTCCGCAGTTCGTTTCTGGGATCTTCGCTGATTGATACCGATACCCGCGCCACCACCCCCATCGACGTGCCAACCCGGCAATACGCCCAAGTGCACCAGGACTTCAGACCGGATGTCCTGCTGATCGACATCGAAGGGGGGGAATTGGAGTTTCTGCGCCATGCCTCCCTCAAGGGTGTCCGGGCCATCGTGATTGAGTTCCACCCAGATGCCTATGGCAAGGAAGGAATGCGCGAATGCAAGTCCATCCTCGAAAAGGCAGGCTTTACCAAGGTGCCGGAACATTGCACCCGCCATGTCTGGACCTGCACCTTTACCCCGATGGTACAGGCCCCGGTCCCGGATCGCGGCTGGTCACGTCAGGTGAATGTGCTGAAAAATGCCTGTGTCGTGCCGCCCGCTGAAACCGGTTTTGTCCAGCAAGCCGGTGTGCTGGATGCCGCGGGCACCTATCAGGCCAGCGGCGCATTATGGCGCAATGGCAGGGCCCTGACCACCGCGCCACAGACCCCGCCGGACGATCTGCCACTGCGCAAGGGCACATGGCTCTGGGGGGGCGTATTGTGGATGCATTTCGGCCATTTCCTGGTCGAGAGCATGGCTCGCCTCTGGGCGCTTGACCATCTCGAACATGACATCGACGGCATTCTCTTTGTCCCCAAACGCCCCCGCAACAAGGATGAGGTGATTGATTTCCAGCGGCATCTGGTCGCGGCCATGGGCACACAGGCCCCCATCGTTTCTGTGACCGAACCCGAGCGGGTGGAGCGCCTGATCCTGCCCGGACAGGGTTTTGGGCTGGGTTCCATGATCACCGGCACGCCCGAATTCCGCGCGGCTGTCGCGGGCCGCTTTGCCAAGGAAATCCCCGCCCAAGGACCCGAAAAAATCTACATCAGCCGCAGCAGGCTGCCCTCAGGGCGCGGCACATTGATCGGCGAGACGGAACTGGAAGCGCATCTGCAAACCGAAGGCTATACGATCTACCACCCGGAAAAACACGACATTCACCACCAAATCGCAACCTATAAGGCCGCCAAAAGCATCATCGCCGCCGAAGGCTCCGCGCTGCATCTGGTCGGTATGGTCAGTGATGGCACAAGCGATGTGGCGATGATCGTGCGCCGCCCCTCAGGGGCCACGCGCAATATCGAAATCCACCTTGAGGCCTTTTCCGGCAGCGCCTGCACATCGGTCACGGCGCTGAAACGATCCTGGAAACCGCTTGGCAAAGCCAAGCCGCGCAACTGGATGGGCGAGCTGGACATGCCTGCCCTCCAGACAGCGCTTGCCGCAGCCGGGTTTGTCACATCCGGTGGCCCGCAATGGCCCCCGCTGGACGCAGCCACCGTTCAGGACCGGCTGGGCGATCGTTTCGAACAAGTCGCCTGAACAACCGCGCGCCTCAATCCGGCAACAGTGCCGTAACCTCGATCTCAATGCGGTATTTTGGATCAATCAAACCACATTCGATCATCGTCGCCGCTGGTGGGGTGGCCCCGAATGTCTTGGCCAGAACAGGCCAGCAGGGTTCAAACTCCGCCCGGTCCGGCAGCATATAGGTCACCCGCACCACATCCGCGAACCCCGCTCCCGCCTCACGCAGCGCCTGCCCGATGATGTCCAGCGCGCTCTCACATTGGCTGACCACATCATCCCCCTGCCCCACGGTGCCGGCCACATGGACAAAACCACCCGCGACAACCGCCCGGCAATAGCCAATCTTCGCCTCAAATGCACCGCCTGAATGTATCCGCCTGATCGACATGATCTAAATCCCTCTGCTGGTTTCGGAGCCGCCCTTGCTTGAGCCAGACAGCCCTGCGGACATGGCAGCGTCAAGCTGAATCGCCGAGGGGCCCCTTTGGGGTTTCGGCTATTCTGCTTGATGCTGTCAGGGCCGTGGGGCAGGCAGGAATCAATCAAGGGTGGTTCTGAAACCATATGCTGGTTTTGGAGAGCCCCGCAGCGCTCTGCCCTCAAAATGCACAAAGGGCGCGTCCAACGACACGCCCCATGTGTTACTCTCGTAGGGTGGGCATCCTGCCCACCGTGCGATCAGCCAGCGGTTGCAGATTCTTTCTCTGCTTCGCTGTGGATCATCAAAGGTGCGGCATCCGAATTGACCGCCTCTTCATTGACCACGACCTCAATGACCGAATCCAGACCAGGCAGCTCAAACATCGTGTCCAGCAAGATGTCCTCCAGGATGGAGCGCAAACCCCGGGCACCTGTCTTGCGCTCAATCGCCCGTTTGGCAATCGCAGACAGCGCGTCCTCGGTAAAGTTCAGCTGCGTATCTTCCAGCTCGAACAGGCGCTGGTACTGTTTGACCAATGCGTTCTTGGGCTGGGTCAGGATCGTCACCAGCGCATCTTCGTCCAGATCTTCCAATGTCGCCAGAACCGGCAAACGCCCAACGAATTCCGGGATCAAACCGAATTTCAGCAGGTCCTCCGGTTCCAGATCGGTAAAGATCTCGCCGACACCGCGCGCATCGACGTCACGTACATCGGCACCGAACCCCATGGCAGAGCCTTTGCCGCGCGCCGCGATGATCTTGTCCAGACCCGCAAAAGCGCCGCCGCAGATGAACAGGATGTTCGTTGTATCCACCTGCAGGAATTCCTGCTGCGGATGTTTGCGGCCCCCTTGGGGTGGCACGCTGGCAACGGTGCCTTCCATCAGCTTCAGCAAGGCCTGCTGCACGCCTTCGCCCGACACGTCACGGGTGATGGACGGGTTTTCGGATTTGCGCGTGATCTTGTCGACTTCGTCGATATAGAC
>Ga0208544_10001040_pt1 | contig 19826 bp, 16 predicted proteins | sample DEB08_DNA_9_FD_184526 | JGI IMG/M metagenome (GOLD analysis project Ga0208544, IMG submission 184526) | Aqueous microbial communities from the Delaware River and Bay under freshwater to marine salinity gradient to study organic matter... | ecosystem: Environmental > Aquatic > Marine > Coastal ... | reverse complement strand
TCGGCTTGCACCTCTGCCGGCACATCTTGCTGCGCATGAACGCATAAAACAGTGAGCATCAGCACGGTAATGGTTGTTACTATTTTTTTCATAATTGTGTTATTTGAGTTTACCTCCCGCTCACCACCGTTAAGTCGCGCTACGCAAGGAAGTTGTATTTATAAGCTATTCAAAATCACCTAACCACCTTTTTTTCCGGTGGGGTCGAAGTGTATCGTATTTGCAGACAACAAGGTAGAACACGATCAGTGAAATGGGCATTTAGCGCTATCGCCTGTAAACTCCTCTTCTTGATCTGGCTGTGGTTCATATGACTCAGCGGCTTGTAAATCTTCAGGACGCTTCCAAACACACAAGGAAATACCATCAAGAGACCGAATCGTCAGGCGAGACGTAGGCTCTGGATCTGGCCCTGGAGCAGAAGTAAAACGATAGCGACGCGTTAAGGAAGCCAAAATCAACATCGCTTCCTGCATGGCAAAAGCGGCACCAATGCAGATACGGGGGCCCTGCCCAAATGGAATATAGGCACACGAGGGCTGATCAAGTCCTCCGTCAAAACGGTCTGGGTCAAATTCGTCAGGTCGCTCCCAGAGTTCACGATGGCGATGCACTAACCAAGGTGAGACAACGACCGGAGAACCATCCGGAATCTCCCTGTCTTGGAGGCGTTGGCCGTTGATCGATTTGCGAAAGGTGAGAAATCCCACCGGTGGATAGAGGCGCATGGTCTCACGGAATACATTACGTATTTGGCGGTGACGCGAAACATCTTTAAATTCCGGCTCACGACCACCCAACACACTGCATGTTTCCTGGTGCAGACGTTCTTGGATTTCCGGGCATTTGGAAATAAGAAAAAGGGACCAAGAAAGTGCACTTGCTGAGGTCTCGTGCCCTGCAAGAAACAACATAGCAACTTGATCCACGAGCTCCACCAGCGTGAAGGCTGTACCATCCTCTGGGTCACGAGCTTCCAGTAGCGACTGAAGAATATCACGGTGATCCGTTTCTCCACCAGATTGATAAGCCTCATAACGGACTCTTATACTCTGTGCTAGCAGCTCTCTAATTTCACGACCAGACCGCTTCCAAACAATGTAATGATAAGGCGCGAGCCAGAGTGGAATACGAAAAAACCGCATCTGTATCATCAGCGCTGCTTTTTCTTGAAATAGATTAAAGGCGCTGAATATCTTCTGTGCGCCCTCGCTCTCCAGTGATTCAGAAAGAATAGTACGCAAAATAATATCAGCCGTGACATGGGTCATTTCGAGCTCGATGTCAGCAGCCTCCCCGTCCTCAAGCTGATCCATTCGATTCAACAACGCATCAGAACCACCCTGCATCAAAGTGAATACCTCTTTGAGTTTAGCTTGTCCAAACGCAGGGTCTAACATACGCCTCTGGCGTTCCCAGGTGGGTCCGTTCGTAGTGAATATACTACTGCCGAGTAAGGGCTTTAAAACAGCATCTGACAATTCATGCTTTGGAAAAGACTCACTCCTATCGACCAGCACCTCCTTGATGAGTTCTGGGATCTTCACCAAAAAAAGCTGAACACCCGGTAAGCGCACACGAGAAAGTCTTCCTGAATAACTGCCCTCGTATAAGGTAGCTAACCAAGACCTTCGGCCACGCTTAAAAAGCTTCCATAATGAACGCTTCTGTGAGCGATCCAATGGAGTTGGGAAAGGCGGAGTGTAGGCCATAGGCAATTAAAATCTTAATGAGTTCAGGATATATCCGGGTAACGGCTAGTGAGCTTTAACGGGCCAGCTGTGATCGCAAAATAATCATAATCGGTGAGTTGTTCAGCGGCCATAATGTACTGAAAGTGGACTCGAAAAAGGTCTTTTTTTACAGCTTTGTAAGTATCTGGAGAAAACATTTTCACAAGACTTACCGGAATACGCCTAGGCCAAACAGGAGCTCCTAGCTCACGAGAGACCCCTGCCATCGTCACAAGATCACCCTCTGAGACGCATGCCCCATCTCGGCGTGCAGAAAAATCATACCATTTGATATATGGAGACCCTGCCAAATGTTCAAGATCCTCTCTTAGCATACTAGCGTCGGGGAGAAACGACACTAGCGGAAGGCAGTTAGCAAGAGACACAAAGGCAAGCTCTGGCCCATCTGCACCACAATGAGCAAGCAGACTTTGCACCTTCACTGCCAATGGCACACCAAGGATTGTTCCCGCACTGTGACCTACGATAAGCACTTCATCGGCATCACTGGATTCTATTTGGCTGGTAATATATTCTGCAAATTCATCGATACGGCGATCAAGTTCTTCTATATTTCCATAGGCCCATTTCTGCATGGCACAGTGTGTGCGTAATTGCCAATAGCTGTGCATGTAATCATCGAGCCAACGACCCACTTTGATACCGGCAGCCATCACGGCAAAGCAGGGCAGAACCCCAAGCCACCAATAAAAACCCAAAACGAGAGGAAGAATAAATACTACAACAGCAAGCATCAGGCTAAATAACAGGACCACGCCGAAGCAAATTACCGGATATGCCGCGGTCAATGCTGACGTCCTTGATACTTTGAATAGACGCCAAATCCAATTAGCTTTGAAAAACGCCCAATAGGATGGAATAGCAGCCATTAGTAACTGCCACTCATTTCTGGGCCAATTCTTTCTTATCAGATCGTCCCACCGGAGGAATTGATAGTCAGTTTCTGTGCCGGTATGGCGACAAAAAATCTTCCAAGCATGGGCTAAACGGTGAACCCGACGACGCTTACCTACTTCAAGATCTAATCCGTTGAGAGCACACTGAGCTTTGGATTCCTCCGAGTAAATTTTATGGTAATGGGATGCTCCACGAGGGTCAAAACCACTGAAATAGAAAACCCTTCGCTTCTTCACTGTGTCAGCAGCATCTGATGCAGCGTTTTCAGAATAATTGGTCGAGCTCATAGTCTTCAGCAAAAGGCTGACCCCTTATTGAGGCTTAGCAAGTTTGATTTTAATGGGCCTATTCCTTTTTTCGACTCCCATGACTCCTATCGCAGAAACAAAAAAATACTTACCCCAACACCACCGCATTCGCTGCCGCATAATGCTGGGCATGTGTTAAACTAATCTTAATCTGGCTCAACTTATTCTCCTTACAGAAAGCCTCGCCTCCACCGGAGAGAAACACCTCTGGCTCACCACTTTCTCGGCGCCTGATCTCCATATCCAACCAGGAGAGCTCTTTTCCAATTCCCGTGCCTAAAGCTTTGGCTACCGCCTCCTTGGCGGCGAATCTTGCCGCGTAGTGAATGGCAGGTCGTTTCTGGCTCTCACAGTATGCACGCTCTGCCTCGGTAAACACCCGGCTGACAAAACGCTCTCCAAACTCCGCGATGGATGACTCCACACGCTCAACCTCCACGACATCAATACCTATGCCAAAAATCATCATAATGCATAACCTTCCATCGCAGCACGCATTTCCTTGACCGCCTCAGTTAAACCAACCCTCACCGAACGAGCAATCAATGTATGACCGATGTTTAATTCAGCTAGATGTGGCACCGTTAATAGCTCGGGCAGGTTTTGCAGATTGATGCCATGGCCAGCGTTCACCTGTAGTTTCAGCTTGTTACCGAGCACCGCGGCGGCCTTGAGCCGCTCAGTCTCCTCACTGCGATCATTATTATCTGCATTGGCAAAACATCCCGTATGAAGTTCGATCATCTCAGCACCAATGCGTGATGATGCTTCCACTTGACTAGCATCTGGGTCGATAAACATGCTCACCTTAATGCCCGCCAGCTGAAGCTTTGAGACTGTATCCTCAAGTGACGCATAGAGCCCGGTAACGTCCAAGCCCCCTTCGGTCGTGACCTCCTCACGAGTTTCAGGAACAAGGCAAACAAAATCAGGTTTCAGGCGCAATACCGTATCCAGCATCTCGGGCGTGTTTCCCATCTCGAAATTAAGCGGCAGCTTAATCTGGTCTCTGATCTCAAAAGCATCTTGCTCCTGCATATGACGCCGATCACCACGCACATGAACCGTAATCGAGTCTGCACCCCCTTCCTGAGCATCCCTCGCGGCCTCCAGTGGACTCGGCTCGGCATTCGGAGAATCAAGCATCCCTGAGTAGCGCGCCTGACGCAAGGTAGCTACATGATCAATATTGACGCCCAACAGCAAACTCATGAATTGGGAATAAGCCACATTCTGGGGCGTGCCAACTTCTTTCCATCTCTTTTACAGCTCTTTTTTATCATCGCAGCCTCATTCCTCGATTGCATTTTCAAGCTGAGAATAGTTATCTAGAGAATATGCAGATCGTTTCATGCCTTCGAAGCCCCGTCCTGTGTCTATTCTCAGTCAGCTTGCTAACGAGCATTCAGCTGCAAGCCCAGGAAGAGAATCAAGATTTAACAACGCACAGACCAGCCATCCCCGATGATTTGATTGATGATCCCCACGTCCGTGAAGAACTTGGGGTCAATGAGTTTACGGCTCCATCCATCAAACGTATTTTTGACGACCTTGACAATCTCGCGCCTCTGCATGCTGACGAACTGGCGCACGAAATGCCCAAACGCATGCCTTTAAACCGGGCTGACCTTGCAATGGAAATTGGTTTCCTGATCGCAGAGGGCTTTATTGCGGTGCAGGCAGGTCATATGCAGAAAATTGAGAACTTGGCGAAGGAACTATCACGCTACAGCCGAGCCCTTGGAGCCGGTGAGCGCGTCAATCGCCATGCGGCCAGTTTGCTCGAAAACGCTCGCAACAACAATGTCGAGGCACTCAAAAAAGAGCTCACAGCTACCCAACGTGATGTCGAAACCGATCTCATTCACTTGCGCGATGTTGACCTGGCTCATTTGATCTCGCTCGGCGGCTGGATCCGCGCGTTGGAGGTAAGTTCATACGCCGTGGAGAAAAAATACACCGTTGCCCGGGCCCGCCTGCTTTACCGTGAAGACATCGCCGACTATTACGAAGGCTCCATTGAGGCGCTAGACCCTCGTGTATCAGACCGGGATGACTTGCGAGAGATGCGCATGATAATCTCCGACCTACGCACGACCATGTTGCTCAGTGCTGATGCCGAACCGACCAAAAAAGGGGTTCAAGAAATCGCTGCTGCAGCACGAAAACTTGCATCCCTGGCCTTACGGCGGCCCTAATTTAGCCGCACAAACAAAAGGCCAAATCCTCAATATTAACATGAGACCGCCCACTGCCGCATGCGAACCAGGAAAAACAAAAAAAACAGAGCCTCATCTTGACTTAATCTCATCAGAAGTCATACGGCTATTATAGCAAATGCAGTAGAGATTTACTGTTATCCCACTCCATCTTCATTATCTAAATATTACTCATTATGATCATCTGGACCGTTCTTATCGCCATTCTTAAAATCCTCGGTTCACTGGGCATTTTTCTTTACGGAATGAAGGTAATGTCCGAGGGCATTCAAAAAGCAGCCGGCAGTGGCATGCGACACGCTCTCGCTACCATGACCCACAACCGAGTCAGCTCCGTATTTACCGGATTCTTTACCACCTCTCTGGTCCAGTCGTCCTCAGCAACAACTGTTCTAGTGGTAAGTTTTGTCAATGCAGGCTTGCTCACACTCACCGAATCTATCGGTGTCATCATGGGGGCCAACTTGGGCACCACTATCACAGCATGGCTGGTCGCATGGATTGGCAAGTTCAGCATCTCTGCCATCACCCTGCCCATCATCGGTGTGGGCCTGCCGCTTTTCTTTATCGGCAAAGCCAAAACCAAGGCTACCGGTGAAACGCTGATCGGATTTGGACTGCTGTTCACCGGACTTTCCTACCTGAAAAAATCCGTCCCCGACCTGAAAGGAGGCGTTGCAGCCAATGTCGAACTCCAACAGACGATTCAAAGTATTATTGATACGCTTAACGGCTTCGGCTTCGGATCCACCATCCTGTTCCTCATTGCCGGTATTTTACTCACCCTCCTCGTACAGTCATCCTCAGCAGCTATGGCCATAACCATCACATGTGCATGGAACGGATGGTTCGGAGCTGATCCGTATATCGCCTTCAAAATTTCTGCTGCTGTTGTCCTCGGTGAAAATATCGGAACTACCGTAACAGCGTGGCTTGCTTCTCTCGGAACCAACGTCAACGCCAAACGTGCGGCAAGAGCCCACTTCCTCTTTAACGTCATAGGCACCATCTGGGCCCTCATCTTCTTCTTACCTCTAGCCTGGGCTGTATGGGAACTTGTCGACCACTTCCCCAAACACATCGTTGAAATCAAAACAGGTAAAGGCGACGCAACCAGCTCCCTCACCGTCGTGGCCTTCGCAGTCGCCCTGTTCCACACCACATTCAACCTGATCAACATCTTCGTACTCGTTTGGTTTGTTCCCCAGATTGCTAACCTTGTTCAGAAATGGGTCAAAGATCCCACCGAAAAAGAAGAGGTAACCCACCTCCGGTATATTTCCCAAAATCTTGTAGATCTTGGTGAGCTCAACATTGCCGAGGCGGAAAACGCCATCCACAAAATGTCCCACTTGTGCGTAAATATGTTTGATGGGTTCATCGACGTTCTCGAGAATCCCAAAAAAGACATGTCAACACAGGTGAAGGCGCTGAAAAGAATTGAGGACGAATCCGACCTCTTAATGCAGGAAATCACACAATACCTTGTGCGATGTTCTTCTAAGGATATCGGTCCTGCTAATGCCAACAGAATTGCCCATATGCTGCGCATTACCCAAGAGGCAGAAGAATGTGCTGATTGTATTTACCGTCTCGTGAAACTCAATGAGCGGCGCTACAAAAAAGACCGCCAGTTTACTCAAGAGCAGCAAGAGACTATTCGTGAATTTGCGGGAAGCATTTCCCAGTTCATCACCTTTGCTGACCAGAACCTTCTTGCCAATATATCCCCAGAGGACATGGCCAAGGCTGAGGCTATGAAAAAGATGGCTGGTACGATGCGCAAAAAGTTCAACAAGAGCGCCATGAAACGAATGTCCAATGGTGACCTTAAGCTCGAAATGCTCAACATCGACATCAACAACCACTTTGATGCGGTTTCAAACCACGCATTGCATATCGTTCAAGCTAGCAAGATGATGCATGAGGATGTCTAGAGGCACTGATTACTTAAAGGGCATCATCAATAAAGCGTGAGCTCCCCCCACTAAAGAGCACCGCCTATTGAACCTTGATACTCTATAACCTTAAGAAAAAACCCTGTAGCACACGGTGCTCGCAGGGTTTTTTTGTGCTAAAGAATGATCCCTCGTTAACAGAATACTGGAAACCCCGGCACCTTATTCCTCATTGACTAGGATCCTCAAGCCATCTTCTGAGCTGACGACAATGTGCTTGCCCTCTGCAATGAAGCCATTGGCCGCAGTGACATCGAGAACCCTTCCATTGAAGTCGCCCTTACCCGCAGGACGAAGATCCGTTATCGAGACTCCGCGCAAGCCGACGTGCTCGCCAGTGCCACCAGAAACCGAATCCAAACCAGTGGAATCTCCACTGGCAAGCACCTTGCTCATGACAAGGCGGTTAAATAGCGGAGCATTGGGCAAATAACGCATCATCAACATCATCAATACCGTTGAGCCCAGCAAACCAATCGCCAAATTGAGTGCTGGCTGATTGATAAAATCCAGCGCTCCGGCGGCATCCCAGCCGCGCACCGTATTATCTTCAAAGGCAAAACCATCGACCATTGCAAAAAAGAGCGTGCCTAGAACAAGGATGCCTCCAATCACACCGGGCACAATCATCCCCGGTAGAATGAAAAGCTCAAAGATGATCAATATCATACCCAGCAAAAACAATAACATTAGGCCGTAGCCCGCCATGTTTCCGGCGGCGTAATTACCAAAGAAAAATAACGAAAATGCCAGCAAGGATATACCGCCCCCCATACCAAAACCGGGAGTCTTCATCTCAAGATAAGCCCCTCCGATGCCCACTAATATGAGAATACCCGAAAATGCAGCAACCCAGTATGCCAATTTCTCCATGCCCGTGGGCTCAGCGGAAACCACCTCAACACCGGCCAGGCCCTCCCTTTCGAGTAAATCATCAATACTTTCCACAATACCTTTCGCCAGTAAGGGTTTGCCTTGAAATTCCATGACCGCTTCATCTGCTGTGAGAGAAAGTAATTCACCTTCCTCGACCTGAATCTCACCAAAATCATAATATTCATCAGTAATCATCATCGCCCTGATAACATCTGGATTGCGTCCCTTGCTTTTGGATACTGCACGCACAAAGGCATTAAAAGCAGACTCAATTTTCGCGCGCATAATGTCGGGAATTTCAGCCCCGTTGCCACTGACAATGGCCGCAGCACCGATCGTTGATACCGGATGCATGTAAATTGCGTCCGTTCCTGCAGCTACAAGAGCGCCGGCACTCAAAGCTTTCTGATTCACAAAGGCATAGGAAGGCACCTTGATTTTTTGCATATCGACCATAATAAGCTCCGCCGTGTCAAATGCCAGTCCACCTGGAGTATCGATGTCAAAAACCAACGCCCGAGCCTCTTCCTCGTTCACGCGTTTGATGACCCGCCTCCAGAACTTAAACGCCTGTTTATTGACCAGATCCTTCTCGCCCACCTTAATGACCACTACTTTACCCTGATAATTTGCCTCGTCAGACCTGCCAAACACCCTTTTTTCGAGCTTTGCGGGCGGGCTTAGATCATTCACCGGCATCGCCGTATCCGCCTTATCTCGCTCTGATTCAACCGTTTCAGGAATCTCAGCGCGGTCAAGAGCATCCTCTTTGAGCCCTTCTGCCTGCTGATCTTGAGCTAATACGGCCAAGCCAAGGCTAAAGAATAAACCCAATACAAGTGTTAACATTGCTTTCATGCCGATACCTATAACACAAAGCCACCAAAACGACACCGCAAATTAACCGCAGGATCCCTGCTGGACCCGAAGGCGACGAAGAGCGAAAATCCCTTAAAATAAGCAAAAAAACGATTGCATTAAGCTTCGCCTTGCCTTTTATTCCACGCCCCGCGAGCTAGAAATCACCGTAGGTCCTCCGCAAATTAGCCAACTGTCAATTCCTGACGACTCGCTAATCCCCGCTCGCCGGAGGGTAACCCGGTAACCCAACAAACACCATGTCAGAAGACACATCCAATAATACAGAAACAACAGAAGCTATCGAAGAAGAAGAAGACACCGCGTTCAAACTGGACCGCTTCGAACTTCCCAACCGCTTAACTAAAAACGAAGACACCGAATCCGAGACTTACGCCCAGTTTGTTGCTGAGCCATTTGAAAGTGGATACGGTCACACCATCGGAAACTCATTACGCCGCGTGCTGCTCTCCTCTCTCGAGGGTGCTGCCATCACATCTGTGCGTATCGCTGGTGTCCAACACGAATTTTCAAGCCTCCCTGGCTGCGTTGAAGATGTCACTGACATTATTCTCAACCTCAAGAAGGTTAAATTTAAGCATCACGGCAAGGAGCCACGTGTTCTTACCGTTAAGTGCGAGAAAGAAGGCGTAATCACCGCTGCTGACATCATCGACGACAACATCTATGAAGTTGTTAACAAGGACCAGATCATCTGCACACTTGATCGCAAGGTGAAGTTTGACTGTGAATTTGAAGTCAAGGTTGGCCGTGGATTCAACACTGGTGACGAGAACAAGCGTAAAGACATGCCTATCGGCGTTATTGCAATTGACTCTATCTTCTCACCTGTTGTTCGCGTAAAGTATGCAGTGGAAGCAACTCGTGTAGGTCAGATGACCGATTACGATAAGCTCATCCTTGATATCTGGACCGATGGCCGTATTGACCCATCTGACGCACTACTCCAAGCCTCAGCTATTGTTCGCCACCACTTGGACGTCTTCGTCAACTACGATGAAAACGCCGTAGACTTCGAGGAGGCTCCAGCAGAGCAGAGCGAGGAAAACGCAGCACTCAAGAAGCTACTCAATATGAGTGTCAACGAAATCGAGCTTTCTGTGCGTGCCGCAAACTGCCTCAACAATGCCAACATCACCACCGTTGGCCAGCTTGCTACTAAAACTGAAGCTGAGATGCTTAAGTATCGCAACTTTGGTAAGAAGTCACTCAATGAGATTAAAGAGAAGCTTGTTGAGCTTGGACTTGGACTTGGCATGAACATTGATCCGACCTTACTCACTGGCGCACTACCTAGCGTGGCAGCACCTCGCCTCGGAACAGAAGATGAAGCCCCCGTTGGTCTTGCTGACCTTATCGCTCAAAACCTGAACGATTAAGGATCCAGTATCACAAGCAACTATTTTAAAACAAAACGTCCGCAAGGACTATTAACATGAGACACAGAAAAAAGACTGTTAAACTACAACGCGATACCGCTCACCGCCGTTCGCTACTTGCCAACTTGGCCTGTAGCCTTATCGAGCATGGCCGCATCCGCACTACACTAGCTAAAGCCAAAGCTCTACGCCCTGTCGCAGAGAAAATGGTAACTTTAGCTAAGCGTGGTGATCTGCATGCACGCCGTCAAGCCATCGCCTTCCTTCGCCAAAAAGAAAACGTCAAAAAACTTTTTGAAGAAGTCGGCCCCGCAAGCAAGGATCGCCAAGGTGGCTATTGCCGTATTACTAAACTTGGCGCACGCGTCAGTGACTCAGCACCAATGGCTTACATCGAGTGGACTGATATTGAGGATATAGCACTAGCTAACAGCGCGAGCCCTGCAAGTGAAGAGGCATAAGCCCTCATTCACTTTGGCTCTGTAACAGAGTCGCGCACAATATTCAAAAAGCATGTATTTCTAGAAATACATGCTTTTTTATTTGTGTAGAGTCAAACCATGGCCTATATGTCACTAGTTTACTGCAGATATATTTTTTTTTACTTGCGGCCCAATGGCCAATGGTATGGTATCTACAGATCCTTGAGAAGTAACATTCAAATTCAAACACACATTATGAAATCAAGAAAGAACCTAACACGTTTCACCTATGAAACAACCGCCTTCCAAGGGTGGAGACTTTGCTTAAGCAAAACCGGCACGACTTTCACCAAATACTTTTCCGATAAAAAGTATGGTGGAGAGCGCAAGGCCTTGAAAGCCGCAGACGGCGCCCTCAATGAACTCAAAGACCTGCTAGGAAAATCCCGCAAGGTCAATGGCAAGCTTAGCAAAAGCACTGTCGCAAAAGCTCATAAACTTCTCAAATCAGCATAGCTGTATTTGCAGAACCCACATTAACAACATTCAATTCTAGCAGGCAGGATATTTCCTGCCTGCTTTTTTTTGCCAATTCCTTGTTCTATGTTAGCTTCCCCACCAGTGAAAACTATCGAATTTTACAATCGCTACAGCGAACGCATGGAGACGGAGCAGGTCTATGGCGAAGCATTTCTCAAATGGGCATACGGAAACCCTCTTGGCAAACTTGCCCTTCACAGCTTTATCAAACGAGCTGCATTTTCTCAGTGGTATGGAAACCGCATGGATAAAAACTGCTCCAAATCAAAGGTTGAGCCTTTCATTCGTGATTATGACCTCAATATCGAGGAATTTGCTCAACAGCCTGAAACCTTTGCTTCCTTCAACGAATTTTTCTACCGGAAGCTGAAAACAGAAGCTCGACCCATTTCTGAGGACTCCATCGTTTTCCCTGCCGACGGCAGGCATTTAGCTTTCACAAATATCGATAAAATCGATGGCTTTTTCGTCAAAGGACAAACCTTTGATATCCACCAACTCATCAATGACCGAGAGCTCTCAGCTCGATACGCCGGAGCTTCATTGATACTCTCCAGGCTATGTCCTGTGGACTATCATCGTTTTCACTTCCCTGTTAGTGGCCACGCATCGCAAACGCGCCTTATTAACGGGCCTCTCTTTTCCGTATCCCCCATCGCCCTATCACGCAACCTCAGCTACCTCTGGCAAAATAAGCGCACCATCACACAGATAGAAACGCCTTCCATGGGCAAGGTGCTCATGATGGAAATTGGCGCTACTTGTGTCGGCTCCATTCAACAAACCTATTGCGCTGATCAAGCCATTCAGAAAGGTGAAGAAAAAGGCTATTTTGCCTTTGGCGGTTCATCCGCCATAGTCATCTTTGAGCCTGGCACCATGCAGTTTAGTAAAGACATCCTTAGCAATTCGAGCAAGCAAATCGAAACGTATGCCAAGATGGGAGACTCGATGGGACATGCCATCTAGACAAAATCTAATGGGACTTAAAATGTTGCCAACCTTGCCCACTCGGGACGGCATCATGATCATTGTCTGTCAGTTCACCCACCACGCTCAGCATGAGCTCAGGAAACTGTTTCGCCCATGCCTGCTCCAATTGCTTCACTGTTTTTGCTGAGGTGCTAAACAACAACTCGTAATCTTCCCCGTCTCCGATTGCTTGAGCAATATTACATGCCTTGTTGCGAGGTAGAGACTGCTCATTGAGTAAATAGCCACATTGGCTCGCCGCCGCCAATCGCGGCAGATCAGCGCCGAGGCCATCTGACAAATCCATCATTGCGTTAATTCTAAAATGCTCAGTCAACCATCGAGCCTCTTCAACGCGTGGAGAAAAGCTTAAGTGTTTGCCTCGAATTGATCCCCCGAGCTTTCCCGTCACCAAAATCAAATCCCCCCTCTTACCACCACTTCTCCTTACACATCTTGATTTTTCTACCCAACCAGTACCTGCTACAGAAATCACCGCTGCCGCATTTTCAGGCACCGCACTTGTCTCACCTCCACATATCGTCGCTCCATATGCCAAAGCACACTTCTGCATTCCTTGGTAAAGTTTTTCCAAGTAGCTTACGGACTTCTCCGGAGGCATCGCAATCGTAATAAGAAGGTGGCTAGGCAAGCCGCCCATAGCTCCGAAGTCGCTAATGACGCGAGCAACGGCTTTCCAGCCTACTTTAGCTGCAGGTGTGCCTGCCAGATAGTGAATTCCCTCAACCATCGAGTCCGTTTTGAGCAGCTGATATTGGTCACACGGGCCACGCTGGGCGAGATCTATGACTGCACAATCATCTCCAGGGCCGAGAATGATACTCTCATCTTTAGCGCACTCGTCCCCAAGCTGCTCGATGAGCCGCTTTACTAAAGCATCTTCGCCTATATCACCCAAACAACTCATGGCATTTGAATGCACGATAAATCACAAGCCCATGTAAAAACAATTCTTAATCAAATTATGAGAACAATTGCTGTAAATTTAAGCGTTTTGCACCATAATAAACACGTGATCCGTGGATTCATTACTCTGATTTGCTATATCAGCTTGCTCGTTATGCCGACAAGTGGCGCCGACAATACTCCCAAATCGGTGTCTGACCATCTCGCGCAGAACGCTCTTTACCAAGCTGGTTCAAAAGCAATGGCTGACCACCTCTATGGAGTTGCCGTGTCTAAGTTTCGTCTTGCTCTGCAAACAGCTGGCATCCCCAGTGAGGCAATACCCTACCTGCAACTGGCACTGGTAGAGTCACTGATACGGGCTGGCACGGAGCCCCAAGGAGACAATCAATTTGCCACCGAAGCCTTACAACTACTGAGCGAAGAAACTATTTCAGCTCAACCATCCGCGCCGACATGGAGGGCCGAAGCCTTGGCCGCGCTAGGTCGCTACCAAGAAGCCAATGATGCACTAGCCGAGATACCTAAGACACACACAAATTACAGGCAAATTCAGCTGACCCGCGCTCGCATTCTGCTTGCATTAGGCCAAACTACGGAGGCCTTGGAAATTTTGATTAATACCGGGCAATCAGGCTCACCTGAAATTAGAAATGCCGCCAACCTTTTAGCCTGTGAAATTCATATTAAGCTCGGCAACCATGAAATTGCTTCGGCGACACTTGATAAAATAGACAGTCAAATGGCAGCTGCTGCTAAGATCAAGGAATATCTGGAAGCGCGACTAGCCCTGTCTGAAAAAAAATCAGCTCAAGCAATCAACCGATTTCAGTCACTCATTACCGCACCCGACAACCTTCCCGAGCAAATCTTTCATGCCTGCATATTAGGCAAAGCAGACGCTCAGGCAGCCAATCAACAGACAGATGATGCCATCTCGACCCTCGAGCAGTTTATCGACAACTACCCAAATTCTTCCATCCTTCATTCTGCATTTGATCGCTTATCTGCCATCCTCCCAGACAAGCTAAGTGATGAGTCCTCAATCATGTCCAAACTCCGGCAGTGGAGCGGAGACAGCCCACCACCTAGCAACGGACTCTACATCGAAGGCGAGAACATCAGCGCTATACTGCCCTATCAGCCCCAACCCTCGACCAATGACGACCTCGTAAGTCTTGCTCTATATCATCGAGCCACACTGCTGGCTCGTAATGAAGAAGCCGGAAACAATGAACTCGCCATGGCTCTGCTCGCCCGCTTGCGTGCTCAGCATGTCACCAGCCCACTTTTACCCAGTGAGCTCTATCTCAAGCTTGCCTCAGCGTCACTCATCGACACCGCTTACCTCCACCTCAAACAAAACAACACCAACCAAGCTACCTTTACGCTATCCGTTATGGAAAAGGTAGCTTTCTCACCACGCCTACGAGATGAGGCCAGCTTCCTTCGCGGTCTGTTACTTGCTGAGCAAAATGAGCCCATCGAGGCTCTTAGCGCTTTTGATTACGCTAGGCAATCGAGCTCCCAAGATATCTCAGAAGCTTCCAGCATCAACGCTGCAATGATGGCCCTCAAGGGAAGCAACCTCAGTGCCTTTGATGAAATAAGCACCTCTGCCCAAAACAACTTCATTCGCACCGCACTGCACCTAGAGCGCGCGCTTTGGAAATGTGGCCAAAACGACCCTACTGGCCCTACCGACCTAGAATCCTTCATTATCAACAACCCTGGCCACACACGCGAGAATGAGGCCCGCCTCTCTCTTGCTGCCGCAGCGGTGATGATCGCTCCTATGGATATCGATATGGCTAGAGCTCAAATCGAGATTATTTCACCCCGCCTTACCGACGCTGAAAACCAGTACAAAATAACTAAGATACTCATTCGTGCCGAAGAGCTAGCTCAACATTGGGACTCGGCGGCGGCTGCCGCGGAGCGGTTCATTGCCAACTTTAGCGACGATCCAAACATTCCATACCTACAGCTTAAATTAGGGGAATCCTATTTCCACAATGAGGATTACAACAAGGCACGGCGGATTCTTCAGGACATTCCAGAAAAGTATCCAGAAAGCCCCTACTCCCCTTATGCGAGTTTCCAGGCAGCTATGTCAGCCAGACTCGGTGGCACCACACAAGCACGGGAAGAGTGCCTGAGCATGTTCCAAAAAATAATCGATAGCAATCACCCTCATTTAGCACAGGAAGCACGCATCCAACAGGGTCGTGTTCTTATTGACCTGCGCCGCTATCAAGAGGCTGAAAACACCTTAGAGCCACTACTCGCGGGCAAAGACACACCGACTTCTTTACTACGCTCCGCGGGAGTGCTGATGGCAGATTGCCTTCACCGGCAAGGCCCAGCAGACACGACGAAGTATGAGCAAGCCATCACAATCTACAATCAGCTACTCTCAGAACAAGACCTGCCCCTTGCCTGGAGAAACCGGCTCCATTTCCTGCGCGGACAAACCTATGAAAGCATGTCTCTCTGGGCTGATGCCTTCGGCTCATACTATGATGTCATTATTGAGAGCCATCAGCCTGCCTCAAATACGGCCCATGATGAGGAGTGGTTGTGGTTTTACCGCTGTGGTTTCAAAGCTCTCTCCATGCTTGAAAGGGAACAGCGATGGACAGCCTCCGTTAAGCTCGCAAGGCGTATTGCCTCCTTTGATGGCCCAAGAGCCGAAGAGGCTACAAAGCGCGCCAACAGCCTTGCTAAAAAACACATGATATGGGAAGACTCTCAACCCCTGTCGGCTGGACCAGCTTCGGATAGCGAAGACCAACCTTAAACAAACAACACCTTCAGTTATTATGCGCACCGCTGTCTATGCAGGATCTTTTGACCCCTTGACCAATGGCCATCTATGGATGATCGAAAAAGGGCTCGAAATGTTTGATCACCTCTACGTTGTCATCGGCAGTAACCCAGCCAAGTCATATACATTCACAGTTGAAGATCGCTTACAGTTTCTTAAGGAATCCATTCCCTCATGTGATCGCCTTACCATCTCGGAGTTTAAAAATCTCTATCTGGTGGAATATGCCCGCAGCGTAGATGCTCAGTATATACTACGGGGCATTCGATCATCTAGTGACTATGAGTATGAACGCGTCATGCGCCACATCAATGCTGACATGGCGCCCAGCATCACAACTACCTTTCTGATGCCACCTCGTGACATTGCTGAACTTTCCTCTAGTATGGTTAAGAGCCTTATTGGCCCTGAAGGCTGGGAAGAGTCAGTAAAACGCTATGTTCCCCCGCCTGTGTTCCTAGCACTTCAGCAAATGAACTGCTAGCGCATTGGCTGACGGCCTTCTCTTCTGATTACATTTTCACTACTATTCCTCCATGAGTTTCTGGACAAACCTCCAACAATCATTAATCGAACTTATCGATGACCGGCAGGATTTCTGGCAATGGACTGCGCTTATTCTCTGCTTCATCGCGGCGATCAGCGCCTCATTTCTGCTGCGTAAAAAAGCATTCTGCAAGGGCTCTCAATGCCATGCGATTATCACTCGGTTTTTTAATCCGGGTAAAGAAATCAGCTTTGTGCCCGCCAGCTTCTGTATCCTTCTATGGATTACATGGGCAGCTCGCAACCAATGGTCTAACCAACTTTCCACACAAGGGCACAACTCCATTCCCTCCAATTACATTTTCACAGCAGCGTTACTCGTCTCCGCGTTGGTCATCTATCAAGTCGCCACGGCGGTATCCAAAGGACGCTCGGCGCCAAAGTTTTTGGGCGGGTTAATGCTGGCAATTTTCACCCTCCAGCTTTTCGGTTGGCTTGAACCTCTGAGCCAGGCGCTCCAAGGCATCAGGCTACCTCTTGGAAACATTGAGATCAACGTGTGGGCCATCATTTCCGCCATTGCTGCTCTCTTTATCTTGCTGTGGCTCGTCGGTCTATCGGTGCGCTTTATCGATAGCCTACTTCAACCGCGCACAGACATCCCCCCCTCCATCAAGGTTCTGATTGGCAAAGGTTCCCGGCTGACCCTATATATTATTGCCATTGTCGGAGCACTAAAGATAGGAGGAGTGCCTCTTGGGGGCTTAGCCGTCTTCTCTGGTGCCTTTGGTCTAGGTCTTGGCTTTGGACTACAGAAAGTCATCTCCAACCTCGTTGCGGGCGTTATCATGCTCCTCGATAAATCCATTAAACCTGGTGACGTCATTGAAATAGAGGGCACCTTTGGTTGGATCAATTCACTACGCTCACGTTACATCTCTGTCATCACCCGCGATCGCAAAGAAATCCTGATTCCCAACGAGGACTTCATCACCAACAAAGTCATCAACTGGTCATTTACGGATCGCGTCGTGCGTATCAAGGCTGATGTCGGTGTTTCGTATTCTACTGATATCCCAGAGGCTATCCGCATCTGCAAGGAAGCAACAATGGACATACCACGCGTCTTAACTGATCCTGCACCAAACTGCCTACTAAAAGAATTTGGCGATTCATCCATCAACCTACAAATACGCTTCTGGATCGACGATGCACCCCAAGGTGTCAGCAATGTTCGCTCTGAAGTTCTCCTTGCTGTCTGGAAAGCTTTCCGCGAAAACCATATTGAAATCCCTTTCCCCCAGCGTGATCTTCACATTAAATCTGATCATTTACCTCAAGCCCTTCAAGAATCTAACAAAGACTAGCATATAACCAACATGTCCGCACTCACATTACACCCCATCGATGAAATCATCGCTGAAATCGCAGCAGGCAAGATGGTCATTGTCGTTGATGACCCTGGTCGAGAAAACGAAGCAGACCTTGTTGCTGCTGCAGCTGCCGTCACACCCGAGATGATTGCCTTTATGGCAAACCATGGGCGCGGCCTTATTTGCGCCCCTATTACTGCTACGCGAGCTCAGGAGCTGGACCTGCCTGCCATGACTCCACGCAACACCGAATCACAAAAAACAGCTTTTACGGTCTCAGTGGATGCTGCAGAGGGCATCACAACAGGCATCTCCGCAGCCGACAGGGCCCAAACCATCAGGCTTCTCGCATCAGAGGATGCCAAGCCTCATGCCCTTGTTCAACCAGGTCACATCTTCCCACTTCAGGCCGTGCCTGGAGGAGTTCTACGACGTGCAGGCCATACGGAAGCATCCATTGACCTTGCTCGCCTTGCTGGATTTTCAGAAGCTGGTGTGATCTGCGAGATCATGAACGAAGACGGTTCTATGGGGCGCTCAGGTCATCTCGGTGAATATCAGCTTAAGCATAAACTAAAAGCATGCAGCATTGCTGATTTGATTGCATATCGTAGGCGCTCTGAAAAACTTGTTCGTCACGCTGAAACGATTTCCATGCCGACAGATTACGGTGAATTTAACTGCCACCTCTACTATGTCGATCATTCCGATGATAGCACAGCCGGACATCACCTCGCATTCACACGAGGTGAGATCTCAGCTGATAAACCAACTCTAGTACGCGTGCATTCGGAGTGCCTCACTGGAGACGTTTTCCACTCAAAGCGCTGTGACTGTGGAAGCCAACTGGACACAGCCATGAAACAAATCGCCGAGGAAGGAGGCGTGTTACTCTATCTACGTCAAGAAGGTCGCGGCATTGGTTTGCCTGCAAAAATCCATGCCTACAAATTACAAGAACAAGGATTAGACACCATCGAAGCCAACGAGAAGCTAGGCTACGGATCTGACCTGCGAGACTATGGCATGGGTGCTCAAATACTCTATGACCTAGGCGTGAGAAAAATGAAACTGCTCACCAATAACCCAAAGAAAATTATTGGCCTAGAAGGTTACAAGCTTGAGATTACCGAACAGGTTGCTCTAAGCATTCCCTCTAACCCACATAACGAAAAATATTTGAAGACCAAAAAAGACCGCATGGGTCATACTTTATAATATTTGATGCAAAAAAATCCCGCTGCATCTCTACCGCCTGCCCAGTCTGCCCCTCGTTGAGAGGAATTGGCTTGCTCGATGGATCAGCCCCTTTTGATAAAAGGAGGAATCGCGCAGCCGATGGCATCTGCAGTAGCTCGCAGCAACTCCGCCTCACGACTTGCCACTACCCCGTCGTGCATCACCGCCAAGCCCAGCATGCGAATAAGCTGCTTCTTGACTAAAGGTGCTGCATGATCAAACTTCTCGAGCGCTAGCTCAATAGATCTCAGGCCACACTCAGCTGCAGGCGCCATCTCCAGTTGCCATGCCCACTCAGCGGTAGCTGCCTGGTAGGCACTTCTCATCTGATCTTCTCCGCCGACTGCTGCCATCGTTGTTACTAGAATATTGGCCTCGTTGACCAAGGTATCCATATTGCGATACTTCGTCTTCGCCATCGAGCCTGGTCGGAAGTGTGAATTCAGATGACGCTCCACAACATGTTGCAGCATAAACTCAAACAAATCAACCTGGCCGTCACTGGCAATCAACCACTGCGTGATTTCTACAAAGCGATCGTATTCAGGCAAGGACAAGCGCCTGAGCGTTGGAATAGATAAATCCACTAAAGCGACTTTCTCAGAAGAATGCAAATCGCCCAGCTGATGATTCCATTGCAGCGCTAGCTTGCCGGCATCCTTGCCAGCACCATTTTTAATAAACAAGATTTCCTCATCACGTAGTTTATTATCCTCTGCCAACAATAATCCAAAGATGAGTGCCTGCGCTTCTTCACGGTCATGACATGC